>Ga0194121_10007745_pt1 | contig 13896 bp, 17 predicted proteins | sample TA2MahCa50mmetaG_FD_148609 | JGI IMG/M metagenome (GOLD analysis project Ga0194121, IMG submission 148609) | Freshwater microbial communities from Lake Tanganyika, Tanzania - TA2015020 Mahale Deep Cast 50m | ecosystem: Environmental > Aquatic > Freshwater > Lake | place: Tanzania: Lake... | reverse complement strand
GCTCTAGTGTAGCTAACAAGTAATGAAAGTGTGATTGCTAGAAATACCAAGTATGGCTCAGCATAATTTCCAATTAAAATTCCAAGAAAAATTGCAACTTCGGCAATTTTATCAAATACAGAATCAAGAAAGGCACCTTTCTGCGATGTTGTTTTTGTAAATCTAGCTACTTGGCCATCAACTATATCAAAAAATCCTGAAACTAAAAGAAGTATTCCACCAAATATCAATGAGTATTCTAATTGTAGTCCATAAACTACAGCCGCTGCAAAAGCAAAGCCTAATCCTACCGCAGACCAGAAATTTGCAGATAAACCTGTTGCTGAAAACCCTCGCCCAAGTTTTTCTAAATGAGGTTGAAGTGAATTTCTCAAGTTGTTTAACATTTGATTCAGCTAACGATTATGAATATATAAGAAATATTGAATAAATTTTCATTTAATATTCATTGTAATGAAAAAAATTGACCCAGACAAGGTTATACTGATTACACATTAGTGAAAAATTGGGTATAAGAATCAAAGGCATCTAATCTACTACGTGGAATTATCTACCAATACATCAATGTTTTGCGATTTCTGCGACTGCCATAAGGCACTACATGACCCCAATGGCAAGTGTAGGAGATGTAGGAAATGTTAGAAACCTATCAACAAGTTGTGCAGGAGTTTTCATTTTTATTTTCAAAAGAGGTTGCACTAAGAACGGGAGAAATACTTTCTCCAAAAGTTATTGAGTTTCAGGGAAAAAGTAACTGTAAACATCAGTTAAAACGAAAAGAGGTAACATGTCCATCCTATGTAAATCCAGAATACTCGACACTAATTACGCTTAAGTACATGATAATTTTTGATTTGTGCAAAAATTGTCTTGGCGGTTTTGTTGAGTTCATTCCAAACAGAAAAGACGTCCTAAAGGTAATTGCAAAATGATGGATTTAGTTTCCTATAATCCAGAATTTCATTTATTTCAGATTGAGCATGATCCTGCAAACAAAAAACCAGAAAAAACAGAGGTTGATGAAATCAAAGAACAGCTTGAAAATGAACCAATACAGCAATCTGATCCAGAAGGTCAAACATTCGATTCTGTACTTATTGATGACCTATATGAGGTAACTTCGGACGCAATCGAGGCTTATAAAAAATACATCCATCCAAAGTTTACTGGTAAAGACCATTATGATAACCTGATTAATGATGAGATTGATAGGTTTTTTTCAGAAGGAGTGCAACAGTATGCATTCGATATTGAGAAAATTATAGACAACATGATTATTTCTGATAACTACAAGCCTGAAACTTTTGGCAATTACAAGTCCATTATCAAACTAATTAGAAAAACAACTGGAAAAGATTCTGCAAATTACCTGCGTGAGCTGACAATAAAGGTTCGAGGCATAATTCCACCACACGTTAGAATGCATAGGATAACCACAATGTCGCCAAGACTTGCAAACTCTCAATCGATAGGTGAGTAAAAATTTCTCAATACTATGATGATAGTCAGCAACCAAAATCAATCAGATATCATCCTATTGACTGGTCAGAATATTTACAAGCAGAGATGGGAATAATTGACGGACACATTGGTTTTGATAAATTTTTTCTTGGCGCAGAACTTTTTCATAAAATAATTCTTGAAGTAATCCAAGCAAAAATTCAAGGGCTTTTAGGTGTTAATGCACAGAAAGTTGAGTTTGATCAAAAGGCATTATACAGAGTTACAAAAATCTGGAATGGTCACACATATCTTGTTAACAAGTGGGATGAAAACCAAATACAAAAGGAGTGGTGCAAGTTTTTTTATGACAGACCAGAGCCTCATCCAAGTTTAGAGATTATTCAGCTTCCTGCTCTTGATAACATGAATCCAGTAGGTCATATCAGAGACAAGACGTGGTGGATTCAAATCAGAGAAGAGGTTCCTTTTCGTTATGCGTTTGATGGATGCAATTATTCAGATATCGTAAACGATGGAAACTATTCTAATTTTATTGGTATGCAGACAGTACCAAAATTTTCTGAAGATGATATGTATTCGCTGAACCTTACAACAAGATATGTCTCTCGAAGATATTTTGACATTGTAATAAATGAGTTGAAAAATCACTGGCTTGATCAAAAGGCAATTCTTTACACAAATCTACATCGAATGTTGCAGGCAATGAAGATGGGAAATTTCCAAACTATTGATAACACTAGAAAATCACTTGTTGGCGATATTGATTGATGTTAATCAACAAAAACAAGCCATACTACCAAGAAACACACACTGAGATTATTCCTGCAAATCGACAATTTTTCTGTCTAACTGTTGGCGAACGTGGTTCTGGAAAATCAGCCACGCAAGAGCTTCTTTTGGAGACACTGTTTGAGAAAGGATGGACTGTCTTTGATGCTTGGTCTGCTGGATTTGAAGCCATGTTTTACTGTGTGAATCTAAACTGCAAGAAAAGACGTGATGCTGAAATTCTAGAATTAAAAACACAACTAAAAAACGCAATGGATGAGAATGATGAACAAACAGTTTCGGTTTTAACAGATGAGTTATACAAAAAACAAAACGAGTTGGCATGCACATGCCACAAGCGTTATCCGATAACTGTCCTGTGTAGCGATGTAATTGATGTAGACCAAAAATCACTTGACAGGATAAACGAGATTCACTACACAAAAGAGGAATGGGATAAAAAGAGACTGGATTCTGGTAACTCACTTCCTGAATACGACTACAACAATCCACCAGAAAAACCACTTTCTGAACGTCCTAAAGAATGGATCAAAATCGTAAAACTGCCCTTTCCTACAAAAACAAATGACTCTGCATCCAACAGGGAGATTGTCAGAATATTCACAGAGGCACTCCTTTCTTGCAGGAAGGAAAGAAGGATTCTAGCATTTGTTCCAAAACTATTTCCAGACGATTTTATGCGTTACAAGACTCTTTCTGTAATTGTTACAGCATTGCCTGATGTTACTGATGAACATTTCAAGCCAATCACAGAAAATGAGCTAGGAAGACCACTGACAAAATATGAGAAGTGCCACCATCGATTGTGTGTTTTGATGAGAGAACTAGCCGAACTTGCACCACAGAACATGAAGACAAACGAGTACGCCAATCTAACAAAACGTGGCGTTTTATCAATAATCTACACATCAAGGCACTCTAGAATCTCGCTTTTATGTGATGTTCAGAAGGTCGAATCTGTCTTCAAAGAGATACGAACCATGTGTAATTCTATAATAATCAAGCGTTCAACTGAGAGTCTTCTTGGTGATGAGCTGAAATTCCTTAAAAAAAGAATAGAGGAACAACAAAGCAGGCTTTTTGAAAGATTTGGAAGTAGTGATGATGTAAAGGATCATGTCAAATCGATATATCCGCCACTTAACGAACTAAACAAGAACTACTGCTACGTTCTGTATTCAGATGATTGGTTTGAAAAATGGCGTATTCCATCGACAAACCACCACAAAAAGCAGGAAGACGATGATTTTTACAAATTAACTGGCTTTTCTTACAAAATAAACCAAGAGTTGGTTGACTCACATAAACATGCAAAAACACCAAAAACAGAGCAGGTAAGCGAAGATGATAAGGAATTGTATGATTTTATCAAAAAGTTGCGAAACCCAAAAGAGGGCAAGGAAGAAGGATGGAAAAACATCAAAACTATCCTAATTGAGCAACAAGACAAAGGCAAATTCAAAAATCACAATAATTTTGAAACAATGGAACATGGTTCGATAAGAAAATGGTTTAAGCGAAATTCCAAAATTTTTGAAAAAACTGATTAGGATGCCTGTTTTGAGCATGAAATTTGCGGATTCTTCATGTCCGTTTCATGCCTAGAACAGCCATTTCATGCGTGTCCGCTGTGTCCGCTTTTGGTCAAATTTAGGCATGAAAAAACGGACAAAACGGACATTTTGCTAATTATTGTCTGTCGTGTCCGTCCGTCCGCTGTCCGTTTGGATTTTTCCAAAATCGTTTTTGCGCACTTTACTATTATGAAACAGGTGTAAGACCATCGTGTGAGTGTGTGACAACATCAAAAGTTGATAATAATATTACCAACAGAAAATTAGGATGCAAGTTTTTGATTTTGTGATTTCTTTTGCCTCTTTGATGTTTTTATAAACCCATTCAAGATCCTTTTTGATTGATTTTTCGTCAGCATCTATGGTATCCAATATCTCATAAGCAGATTTGAATTCGTCATTATCAAAAAGGCTTTTTCCATTGTCTAATTTCTCTCTGATAATGTTTAATTTGTTCAGTGCCATATCTCTTACTTTCATTGCTTCATTGATTTTCTTTGAGGCTTCTGGATTATCATATTTTGCCTCATTAAGAGATTTAGTAACTTGATTTATTTCTGATTTCAATTTTCCAAACTTTTCTTCATATATCATTAATGCTAGAGTACTTTTTTCTTTGTATTCAGTTTCTTGTATCAGAGCATCTTCATTTGAGCTTTGAACTGATATTGTTACAACATTGCTTTCAATTCTTTCATATAGACTGTTAGTGACTGCAAACAAATTCCAAACTGATCTGTCGTTTTCTTTTTTGTCATTATGAATTGCAGACCAATCTAATTTGAAATTTCCCAAATAATCTGTTGTGGTTGTAAGTAAGCGTAAATGTGGATTAGCCTTATCTGCTATGGAGACAGGCACTTGAGGAACGGGTTTTCCAATATTATTTACTATTTGCCCTTTAAAATTAACCAAAGTGTCTTCAGCAACTACGAATCCTGAACCACCGAACTTATTTCCATTGATAGAAGGAACAAGTGTAATCTTTGGCTTAAGCTCATCAGATTTTGCCTTTAGATCCTTTGTTTGAGATTTTTCAACAAAGACACTTACAGGTTCACTTTCGACCATTCCATATTGAACAGGAATTTTGGCTACAAATTTCCATGTGCTTTTATTTATACCCATATTTTTTTGATTGTGTTTTGCTGTAAAGTCAATAACAAAATCTCCATTATTGTCTGAAACTGCACTAAAATTATCTACATAGACATAAACACCAGAAATCCCATTGCCATAATAATCTCTGACTTTTCCTCCTAGCTGAATCACATTTCCTTCTTGTACAGTTATAGCTTTACCCAAAATTCTTTCATCCTTGATTATAGATAATGTAACCATTCCTATTTGTTCAGATGTATGAATTTTCTTTTCATGTATGTATGGAGGAGGATCTTCTTTTGGTGGTGGAGGCGCAGGTTTTGAAAATCCCTCACCATAAATTTCCTTTAATGTTGCGATATCAAGATCAGTTATGTCCTGCATTGCTGGTTGATAATGAAGAATTGGAACCATAATGGATGGACTGTGTGCATATTCCCTCCATGCCTTATTTTGCCTCTCGTCTTGAGATGAATAATGCCCAAGACCAAACACATGACCTGCTTCATGTCGTACTGTACTACGAAAAGTATCTTTAGAGTCATTCATGAGTATGTCCATGTAAAGATATATGGCATAGCTACCATGTGCACAACCTGCAGGGATCCCTTCACCTTCGTTATGACAAGTGTAAGATTGACTAGAAACAGTGTATACCATTACATCACACCAATCATATTTTTGATCAACAAATGAAACATCAATATTCCAATTGGCACGTTGTTGTTCAGTACTTACTGAAGCATGTAGTTTTGTTTCCCAGTCTTTTATTCCCATGTAAAGGTACCAACCATATTCTTTATAGTAGGAGTTTTTTATTATACAAAAAAAGGGATTATAATCATAATATTTGTAAGTCCATTCGTAATCAGGTGTTTGAGCAGTTACGTTTGAAAGCTGAGAAAACAGTAGAATTATTATGAAAAATCCGACTGGAATACCCTGCCAGCGTATTCGCATCTCTATTACATTGGTATTGTTTTAGATAAACTGATCCAATTATAATATAAAGTTCAGATTAGTTTTTCAAATTTTCTTACAGTATAGAAAAAAATGGCATAATTATTTTTGTTCATAAAGTAACATAACTACCAAAAGAGGAATCTCGGCATCGTTTTTTTCATTTGTTGAAACCAATTGTACTGATTTGATTGTTATATTACCAACTTCTTCGAAAAATTCATTCATTCTCTTTTCAAGGTCATCGAAATCTCCAAAAAAGAATCTAGCTTCCATAATTTCAGGAAAAATAATTTCTATTTAAGTAATAATATCTGTTAAAGTCATATTCGTCATATTCACATCAAAATACAAGAAATATCTAGGCGTGAAATTGAAAGCCCATATAGTGTTTTCCCTGTCACATTTGTCATATTCGTCATATTCAATCTATATGACGATTATGACGAATATGACACAGAATTTCTTATAATTACTTTTTATCTAATGTGGTTTGTTTTGAGTCAGTTTTCCACCTAATGGTTCGTGGATTTTTCTTTTTCACAACCTCGACAAGACCAGAATGTTCAACATACTCTATGACATTACGCCACTGGCGGTTTTCAGACACGTTAAATCCTTTTGAAACCATCTGATTAAACGCCTCATCGTCTGTTGGCTGTGTCCGAACCAGCTCTGTACTGATTTCTTCATAATCCATTGGTCTGCCATTGAATTTTTTGAGGATTTCAAAAATCATCTCACCAACTCTCTCTATCAAGGTTGCACCACCACCAATCTTGAAGCCTCGCTGATCAAACATCTCTTGCAACAAACTTTTTGCCAAAACCACGTCTTGAACAGAAACAGTCTGCCGTAAATGCAACTTTGCATAAGCAATAGCTAGCCTCGTTAACGTTCCTGTCAATCGTTCGTTTATTTCACCCAAGTCAAGACCTTCATCATCTGCCAAATGTTTTGCCTTGTCTTTGAATATCTGTCCAACTGATTCTACTATTGCGTCTTTTGATTCATCACTTAGAATAGGTTTTATTGACTTTGCATAAATTAGATACTTTACAGTATCTTCTTCATTGAATAAATGGATTTCATCATCTTGTTGTCCAAGAATTTTTCGTGCCACTCTCATCTGTTCCTCGTGGTCTTTTTTCGCCCTTACAATAATGATTAAATCAAATCTTGACAGTAGTGCATAGTCTATCACATGAAGGTTTTCCTGTAAGGTTTGCTTTGTGTTCCAGTATCCCTTATTGTATGGGTTAGCTGTTGCAAAGATAGGAGTTCTACAAGGCAAGTCTGCATGACCCCCAACTGTTTGTGATGGAAAAACACCTGAATCCATTGGATGCTTCATAATTGAGAAAACATCTTCCATCAAAAGAAATTCATCAATTCCTAACAATCCTTTATTATCTAATCGTACCATATCGCCTAACTCCATGATTGTTTCACCGTCTGTCTGTTTTTTCTGTCCTGCAAACAATCCCTTTGCAGTTGCACCAACGGTTGCTATTCTAACGTTAGGAAGATGTTTTGTTCCCCAAATCAGAACCATAGTCTTTGCCTGTGCTGGATCACCAACTACTAGCGTGTGAATCCAATAACGCTGAGATTCAACCCACTTTGTTGCACCAACATAACTTAGAATGAAAGCCTTCTTTACAAGTTGATTACCATGAAGTTGTGGTGCCACACTTTCAACAAGTGTATCTAGAAATCCTTCCCTTTTTGGATATTCGTTGAATATTTCTTTTTCACTTTCTGTAATTTGGTAATTTACTTCCTTTAGCTTTTTCTCATTTAATATATGAAAAACATTGTGTACTGCTTTGTCTCTCCCTGCTTCAAATGTGATGTATCCAGTCAGTTCTACAGGATCACTTTGACGAATTGTATCAACAAAACTTCCCTTAGCTTCTGCAATTAGGGTATCATTTCTTTCATCTCTATCAGGATCAATCAAATAGAATCTTCTATACGACTCTGTCTTTGAATTTTCCATGTCTGGTAAAAATTTCCTTTCCGTACATTTTGGGTCTTGACATTTTGTCGGTGGATGAACAGTCGTCAAATTAGTGTCAAGCACTACAGTCTTGTGTCCTTTTAGGCATAACCAAATACCCTCAATGATTCTAGTTCGAATATCTGTTGCACCATTCACCAGACCTCGTACTTTGACCAAAATATTACGATGCCTGTGTCTTATAGCATCGTTAATTGAAATATCATTTTGGCATCCTGTGATTTTGATTTGTAGGTCTAGCAAATCAGTTTTCTCAGAACCATACTTTTCAAGGTAGATTTCTTTTACTGCTCTTGTTGTTGCATCAAGGAATGTTTTTGGAGTTTTTGATAGTATCTCAAATAGCTTCAAATCTTTCTTTTTATTTTGCTCGTAGTTGAAAACATCAAGAACATCCAATGTGACTGTAGAACTTGTCATTTGATGTATTCTATCGACATACTTTCCGCTATCAAACAATCGAAAAAATTCCTTTACTTGATCAGATAAAGCACTATCAGTAAATGCGTTATTTTCAGTCATCTGTTTAAAACCTCAGAATTAAACTCAATGCAGGCTTGGTGAATTTTCTGGTATAGTGATTTTTCTTCTTTTGCTAACCTATCATGAATTCCATTTACTTCTTGAGTATCAGAGTAACAAAGAATTTTTCCAATTCGAATTCTTGTTAATTGCAACAATAAGGAATGTGCTTCTTCGTTTTGTTCCTTTGATGCACTTTCACGCCACTTGCTGAGGTCTTGATAAAAATCCTCATCTAAATGAGAAAGCACAATTGCGTTTTGGATTCGTTCCTTGACTAACTGTTGCTTCAATAGTATCAGATAATCTTCTTCGTTCAATGTTTTTCTACCTCAAGAATAACACAATGACATCCTTTCATCTCACAGCTTGCACAAATTCAGTTTTACAGACTAGACAGTTTTGCAGTTTCAATTTGCAACACCTTCTGAGTTTACTTTAGTTGCCTTCACCAGTTTGTCAGCAAGGAGGTAAGTTGGTTCACCGTATGGATGTTCAGAAAGACCCAATTCAATTACGAGTTCAATTAGGACTTCTCTGCCCTTGCGATAATAATGACCGAACCAAGCCGAGTATGTAGCATATTCAATTTTCGAACTACGTGGACAACTCTTTTGCAAACAACTTCCAGAAAATGACAAGCTAAGAATCACCTATTTTCCTAGTTTCGAGAATGTGTTTGTTGAATGGTTCTTTGTTTATGTGATCACTACAGACTAAAACAGAATAATTTTCACTTGGGGAACCATTAAAAACAACAAGATATTTTGGATTATTTTCACAACATCTGCCAAAATTCTTCACGTCATCAAAACTCAATTCACGATCATCCCCAAAGCGAACATTAGACAGATATTATCTAGCAAAGCGAGAGTATCATCAAAAGATGGATAGTCAGATTTGTCCAACTGATGCTTTTGCATCAAATGCTTCCAAAGGGACTGAGGACTGCGAAAAAGTTTAGATTTTCTATTTTTGACTACTTGGCACTTGGGACACCTCAGAAGGATATAGTTTTTGTTATTATAGGCTGGTATGATTTCCGTGCCTTTTTTAATCAGAATGGTTGTACTCATTATGATATTTCATCGCCTGATGAAGTAGCCGACAGTGAGGTGCCAAAGTCCTTGTTTCTCGGCATCTTACTTTTTTTATTATTGTGAATCAAAAAACTTTGTTCGTTCGTAGTTTCTGCAAGAGCAGGACTTAGAAAATAAACTGAAACGAAGATAACAAAACTAAAACCAACAGTAAGGAAATGCATTATTTTTGACTCTCCTTTAATTTTTGAAACTGCCGAATCAATTCGGCTAGTGAATCATCAAAATCTGTGCTGTCAGGATGGTTAACGAGCTCTCTGACAGTTTTAACGTGCTTCGTTCGAATAATTGGCCTGACTACAGACGACATTCAAGGGCTTTTAAGTACTTTAATATATATGGAAAGTTATACTAACTCAGTGACTTATCATATATATTCGGATTGGGTTGAGCGTGGTTCAAGGCCTCCTGAAAACCAACTCAATATTGTTAGAACAATTGCTCGTGAAGGGAAAAAAACAATTTCTCAACTAACAAAATATCTGGACAAATCACAACCCAACATTTCAAATGCTGTTAAAGAACTACTAAAACCTGAATTAAATTTAATCGAAAAAACAGAACCAACAAGTGACTTTGTTGCAGGTCGTGGAAATACACAACAATTTTACAGATTAACACCAAAAGGAATCAAATTTGCAATAGAAGATGATCAAAATATTAGCTCTGAAATTAAAGCAATAAACGATAAAAAAAGACAAGAAGAACAAAGGAAACAAATATCAAGTGAAAAATTTTGGGAAACACTGTCCATAACTTTTTCTGAAAGCAACACAGCCAATATATCATCAAAAAATCCTGATTTTCAGAAGATTGTTGAACTGATTAGATTTTATGAAGAAAGAATTTTAAAAGTAAAATCACAAAATTACATTCCAAGATTCTTTAACGATTGGCTTCATGAAAATAAAAAATTATGTGAAGAAGTAAGGGATTCTGAAATAAGGGGATGGAAAAAAAGCAGCGTTTTTCAAAGTTATGAAAAAATCATTAAATCTATTGGATATGGAAATCCTTTATCATTAGAAGAATCCATTAAAATTGCAAATCCTATGCAAATTTTGGGATTTGGAGGTAACACTACTTTTATTCATCATTTAGTTAAAGATGGAGTTATACAGAAGTTAGAATCTGAAAAAATAGATAAATATGAACTAACACATCTAGGAGTTTTGAGGCTTTTATTTTATTTGTATGAAGAATATTGGCCAATTTTTATTAATAAACATCTTATTGATAGTGCTGAAAACCCATCTCTAAAAATTCAAAAAACAAATGATCCAGATTATAAAAAATTTCATGAATTATTTGATAAAATAAGAGTAAAGTATTGTAAATTACTACCTGACATTTTAAGTGGTAATACATATGATATTTTAGGAATATCTGATTTTGAGATTGTAGTATTACTAATGCAGTTGTATTTTGATACAGTTTTTCGATTAGGTTCTGAAATTGATATTAAAGATGAATATATTGAAAAATATCATTCATTAAAAAATTTAGAACAAATTAGACAATCATTTTATCATCGAAAACTGCTTAAATTTTTACGAGATTCTGATCCAACAGAAAATGAATTTCCTTCAAATAACTTAGTAGATGAAATACATGCCACGTACTTTCTATTCATATATGGAAGTGAATCAGAATATTATCAAGATTTAGATGTTTTACAAAAAACTTTCAAATATTATCTATATTCTAATCAAATAAAAAATAGAATAACATTTGAGTTCTATAATATCTATAAAGCATATTGTAACGGTTGGTTTTCTAAAAAAATAAAGAATTCAAATATCAGGCAGTGGCATGATAACCAAATTAAAGAACTTTTAATTTTTATAAATGAATATTCAAGTTATTTTAAAAACACATTAGAACAGGATTTTAAAAATTGAATACCATATTTAAACATCTAAAAAAAGTATTTCTTTTATGGAAAACTGATAAGCTTGAAAATGAAATCAAGTATGATAGAGCATACATCAAGGTTCTAAACGAATTACCAAATATTTCACCAAAACAAGAGGCAATGAGAGAATATCTGAGAGGCAAAGTATCCTCAATGCAGAATGACTTTGAACAATCCTGCAAGGAATTAAGGGAATTAGGCGTAGATTATGGGTAGATATCCTAACGTTTTTTGCTACAAATGCGGTTCCAACAGGTTCATGTCTTATGATGTTGTGAATAGCAAGAAAGATCCCAGTAGAGGCGATACTGTCACTTACTGGTGTATGAATGAGAAAAAACATGGAGTTTTACTCATAGTTACGAAAGAGTTTCAAGTCAAAGACTCTGTTACAAGTGCAAAACAGTTTATTTTTGGAAATAGGGAAAATTTCAAGTGATGTACAATTACGAATAAAATGGGAAGTTATATCAAAAAGGAGCTAGATTACCCACCTAAATAACGTAAAACTTTGCCAAACTAACGACTTTTCCTTGAATTTTACACATGTTTTTTACTGACAGGTAGACAGGTGCCTTACCCTTTATATATCAAAAAATTTGGTTCAAATATTTCTTCATAATATAGGTTAGCATGAATCAACTCATTCAGAAGCAAAATCTGATTGCAATTAATAAAAAAGTAATTGATTATTGGAATAAAAACCGCCAAGATTTATTGTTAGAACAATTCGCAGTTCGTGGCGAGATTGAACAAGTTGTAGAAATTGTAAACAGTGTTGGGAATAGTGGTAATCATCTACATGATGTTATTGAAAAATCAGCGTATCTTATGGGTAGTATTGCTTGGATTCAAGCTTTTGCAGGAGGTAATAAAAGAACAGCGTATATAGCAACAAAAGAGTTCCTTCAAAATAACGGATACCTTCTGCAAGTAAAATCTGATAGTATTAAAGAACTTACACATTTGTTATACTCTATACAGGAAGAAAGAAGCCAGCTAAACTTCTCTACAATGAAAAAAATTATTTTTTTCTTAATGAAGCATGTTAAGATGATTGATCAAGATACAAAAAGACGACTTGATGAATTTTTTATCGAGGATTCAAAACTATTAGAATATCTTGGTAAAGAAGAATTTCTAAAAAAGTAATCAAAACAACTGATAAGATATTTTAATTAATCAACAAATATTCCTTTTAGACTGTTTTTTATTTTTTCATCAATATGTTGAATGATAAAACCTACACCAACCGATGTAATTAACAAAATCAATGCTGTAATAAGGTCATAGGATTCTGCATACATGCTTCGAGAACGAATAGCCAAAAAAATAAACAATAGTACACTAATGAATGGGTATAAACAGAGAACCAAATAACTCCAATGAAAATAGATTCTCTCTAGAAGTGTTAACTTTGTTTTGTACATGTTTTACATTAAATCTGGATTGAATTTTTTGTAGTAACGTAGTGTGACTTTTCTTCCTTGCAGAATTCTGTAAAAAGTGGTGATTCCTGTTGGAATAAAACTAGCGATTACAAGCGATACTCCTAACAAAAAATTTGTTTGTATAATAATCAGACCAGATGCAAAACCGCTCATAAGAAATCCAATTCCAAATAATTCAATAATTTCTATAACTGATTTAGCCACAAGTCATTTATCTACCAACGGTATTTAATGCAGGATTTTTTGAATATAAAGAAAATTGCTACCCTTTTAGGTTTCAGAGGGTGGATTTTGTTGCAGTTTTATCCATATTGTAAAATAGAGGCATAGTTGATAGCAAATTGTTGTGAAAAAACTTCATAGAATTCTTTTTGTCGTAAATTTAGTTTTTTTATTAATAATAGCCACAGGTAATTTTTCAGTAGGGATCAAGGCACATTTTCAAGAGTCAGCAAGTGCAAGTTGCATAAGTGATGCGATCTATCACGATGCAACAGAACCAGAATTTATTGAGTGTATGCTCGGTTTCGGAATATTTGATTCAAATCTAATTTATTGGATATTTGCACAATCAATGTTGGCGATAGGTTCGATCATAATAATTTCTATTACGAGTAGACAGGAAATAAAATAGAAAATTTGATTAAATTAGCATCAAAAAATAGCAAATATGCATGATCCTAATCACACATCTTTTCAGGCTCCTAAAAACCCAGATGCAAAAATTTGGAGATTTATCGATGTTCAAAAGTTTTGGAGTTTATTAGAAAAAGAAGCACTTCATTTTTCTAAAGTTACTACTTTTGAAGATCCATATGAAGGAACAGTACCAGAATATAATAAAAAAATGGGTAGAGCAGTTTACACACAATTCAAATCTCAATTTAAAAATGAGGACACCTTCGAAAAATTTCTGAAAAAAAGAATGAGAAGTTTTGAAATTCTCTATAATAAAAACAAAGAGACAGTATTGGTAAGCTGTTGGCATCTGAATGAA
>Ga0194121_10007734_pt1 | contig 13912 bp, 12 predicted proteins | sample TA2MahCa50mmetaG_FD_148609 | JGI IMG/M metagenome (GOLD analysis project Ga0194121, IMG submission 148609) | Freshwater microbial communities from Lake Tanganyika, Tanzania - TA2015020 Mahale Deep Cast 50m | ecosystem: Environmental > Aquatic > Freshwater > Lake | place: Tanzania: Lake... | reverse complement strand
CGCTCCAAGGTGCAGCTTGGGATAACCTACGTCGACTCCGGCGAGGTGCTGGCCGCCTCCTGGGTGAACCGCTTGCTGCGTCTCAACGGCCTGCGCTCCGAAGGCTGCGTGGATCGCCGCCGCTTCGTGCGGGTGGGCGCCTACGTCGGGGCTGACGTCGAGTCCATGGGGCGGCGGACGAGCGGCACCATGATCGATCTGGCCAGCCGCGGCCTGCTCCTGGAGACGCGCGAGGAATTGCCGCATGGCGCCCCGGTGGTCGTGCGCACGGGCGAGCTGCGCAACGCGCCGGCCACCACCTTCCAGGGCCACGTCCAGCGCCGAGCGCGCTGCGACGAAGCAGGCGTCTTCCGCACGGTAGTCCGCCTGGACGCCCAGCAGGACCCGTCGCTGCAAACGTACTTCTCGGCGCTGCTGCGCGAGCGCGTCTGAGGGCGGTTCTCCAGGTGGAGGCCAGTCAGCTTCGGTGTGCTCGCCGCCTGCAATGGGTTCTCTCATGACGCACCTTGCCTTCGGCGCCAGGCGATGGGACGATCCGAAGGGCCACGCTACTCCGCGGTCTGCTTCTTGAGATACTCCTCATATGGCGTGACGCGTCCAGCTTCAAAGTCGGCCGTGCCGCGGGCCAGAGCGGCGGCCTCCTCCTCGCTCAGGGGCTCCTCGTCGAATTCTTCGGCGGGCGCCTGCTCTCCGGCGCGATCCCGAAGATATTCCAGGTAGCGCGCGGCCGCATGCGCTTCGCTTTCGGGGAGCTCGTCCACCAGGCTATACAGATCCGCTTTATTCATGGCTTTGCCTCCCGATGGCGATCTTTCGACGGGCGCCGCGGCGCTGGCCTCCTGGTCGCGTTCCTTCTCCTGGCGGCCGCGGCCCCGCTCGGAAGGCTTGCGGTTCTTGGAGGACCGGTCCAGGTCGCCGTACCGCGCCTCCAGCGCTTCCCAGGCGCCCACCCCTACGCCATCCACTGACGGGCAAGGATCTTGCGGAGGGTTTTGGGCGCCCACTTGCCGGATCTCCCTCAAGATCGCCATCCCTCACGGAATGCAAAAAGCCCCGTGGTTACAGGGCTTCTTCGTTGGTTGCGGGGACAGGATTTGAACCTGCGACCTCCGGGTTATGAGCCCGACGAGCTACCGGACTGCTCCACCCCGCGATATCGGTGTTGTCGCCAGCGTCGGCCGCCGGGGACGTTGCCCATTATAACACTCCCGGCGGGCTTGTCAAGCACCGTCGACTGCCCTGTTTTCATCGGAGAGGAACTCAATGGCCAAGCGAGAAACCGTTCGGGAGCCGCGCTGTGGCGCGGGATTCGGAGGTGGCCGCTGGTGAGCGTGAAGACGGAGAAGGCACGGACGTTCCAGTCCGGGCTGACGCGGCAGGCGACGATGCTGGCGGCCGCGCCAGCGCTGGTGGCGGGTCTTCTCATCTGGAGCGGCCTGTACTACCTCGACAAGTTCCCCGGGGCCAGCCATTTCGGCCTGCTCCTGGTGATGAGCGTCCTGCCCCTGCTGTTCGGGGTCGCCATTCTCGTCGTCATGGTGCTCACCCTGATGAAGAACACCGGCAAGCGCGTCACCATCACCAAAGACAGCATCACCTACGAGCACGGCCCGGAGCGGTTCGCCGTGCGCTGGGAGATGCTGGCCTTCTCCGCGCCGCCCGCCGGCAAGAAGATGATGCGCGCCATCTCCATCTCCGACGGCGCCAACTACGCCCGCATCGAGGAGCTGTTCTTTCCCGACTTCGACGCGCTCTTGCAGATGGTCACCGCGGGCAAGCAGCGCAAGCTCTCCGCCATCGAGCTCTAGAGAAGCGCGGGGACACCCCGCCTCTCAACCTGTAAAGCCGCGCTTCTCGTCCGTGGGAGCGCCTGTGGCGGGAGATGCTGCGGCGCCCGACGTAATCCCCCGCCCCATGCCCTCGCTGATCGACACCCCGACCCGCATCCTGGCCCGCGTCCTGGAGGGAGGGCGCCTCTCCATTGAAGACGGCGTGGCGCTCATGGGCTGCGGCCGCGCCGAATTTCCCGCCCTGTTGCACGCCGCCTCGGTGGTGCGCGATCGGGGGATGGGCGACGCGCGCTGGGTCACCTATTCCCGCAAGGTGTTCATTCCGCTCACCAACCTGTGCCGCGACGTGTGCGGATATTGCACGTTCGCGCGCTCGGAGAAAGATCCGCTGGCCCACACCATGACCCCCGAGCAAGTGCTCGCGGTGGCTCGCGCCGGGCAGGCGGCAGGCTGCAAGGAGGCCCTCTTCTCGCTGGGCGAGCGGCCCGAGGAGCGCTACCCGTCGGTGCGCGAGGCGCTGCGCCGGCTGGGATATTCGTCGACCACCGAATATCTCGCGGCCATGTGCGACCTGGTTTTTCGGGAAACCGGGCTGCTCCCCCACTCCAACTGCGGAATCCTGACCCGCGACGAGCTGGAGATATTGCGCCCGCACAACGCGTCCATGGGATTGATGCTGGAAAATGTCAGCGAGCGCCTGCTGGAAAGAGGGCAGGCCCACTGGGCCTGTCCCGGTAAGGCGCCGGAGCTGCGCTTGCAGACCATCCGCGACGCCGCCGATCTGGGGGTCGCATTTACCAGCGGAATTCTCATCGGCATCGGCGAGACACTCGAGGAGCGCGTCGCCTCGCTGGCCGCCATCCGCGCCTTGAGCGAGGAGACCGGCGCCGTGCAGGAAGTCATCATCCAGAATTTCCGCGCAAAAATGGACACGAAAATGCGCGCCCACGGCGAGCCGAGCGCGCTCGACATGGCCCGCACCATCGCGGTGGCGCGGCTCATGCTGGGGCCGGAGATGAGCGTGCAGGCGCCCCCCAACCTCACCCCGGACGCTTACGGATTCTACCTCCTGGCCGGCATCAACGACTGGGGCGGAATTTCTCCGGTCACCAGGGACCACATCAATCCGGAGGCGGCGTGGCCGGAAGTGCGCGAAGTCTCAGACATCACCGTGGAGGCCGGTTTCGCGCTGCGCGAGCGTCTCGCGTTGTACCCCAGGTATCTTGGCACGCGTTTCATGCGCGAGCGCTTTGCCGGGGCCATCGCGGCCTGGACCGACGAGAGCGGGCTGGTGAGATGCTGACCGTCGAAACGCCCCGGCTTCGGGAGACGCTCGACCACCTGCTGTCCGCCATTGACGTTGAAGTGGCGCGCGCCCTGGACGGCGCGCTGGACGGACGTGAAGTCGGCGTGGAGGACGCGGAGCGGCTGTTCGCGGCCAACGGGCTGGAATTGCACGCGCTCTGTCTGGCGGCCGACGCATTGCGCCGCCGCCGCGTCGGGGACGAGATCACCTTCGTGACGTGCCGCAACATCCAGTTCACGAACATCTGCTACGTGGGTTGCTCGTTCTGCGCGTTTGCCCACCACGAGGACAGCGAGCACGCCTACCGCATGCCCATCGAGCGCGTTGTGGAGCGCGCCGTGGAAGCGTGGGAGGCGGGCTGCACGGAAGTGTGCATGCAGGGCGGTCTGCACCCGGCCATGGTAGCCGCGGATTATCGCGACCTGGTGGCGGCCATCAAGGCCCGGCTGCCGGAGATGCACGTGCACGCGTTTTCGCCGTTCGAGATTCAGTACATGGCGAAGCGTTCGAAAATGTCCGTCGAGAACGTGCTGCGCATGCTCAAGGAGGCCGGCCTGGGCAGCATCCCAGGCACCGCGGCGGAGATTCTCGACACCGAGGTCCGCAAGATCCTCACCAAGAACAAATTGACCGCCGAGGCGTGGATTGACATCGTGAAGACCGCGCATCGGGTGGGATTGTTTTCGACCTCCACCATCATGTTCGGGCACGTGGACGGGCCCGGCCACTGGGCGCGGCACCTTGCGCTGCTGCGCGACGTCCAGAAGGAGACCGGCGGCTTCACCGAGTTTGTGCCGCTCGGCTTCATCCACCAGAATACAAGGCTCTACCAGAGCGGCAAGGCGCGGCCCGGGCCGACTGGCCTGGAAGACCTCCGCATGCACGCGGTGGCGCGCCTCATGCTCGACGGCTGGATCAACAACGTGCAGGTGTCGTGGGTGAAAATGGGAGCGAAATTCGCGCAGATGTGCCTGAACGCCGGGGCCAACGACTTTGGCGGCACCTTGATGAACGAGTCGATCTCGCGGGCGGCCGGGTCGACGCACGGCCAGTCCATGTCAGTGGACGAGTTCGTGCGTCTGATTCGCGAAATGGGCCGCGTGCCGGTGCGCCGTTCCACCGGTTATGCCGTGCTCGAAAGATTCAGTTAACAATTTTGTAACATCCCCGGCGACCCAGAGTGCTATCTTCTAGCACACGAGGCATTTGGTCGCGGAGGGTTTCATGTTGACGCCTGTCTTGATTGCGCCGCAGCGCATGGCGCAGCCCGTGCTTGCCCATGGGGCGAGCGCCCCAGCGGGCGCCGAAATCCCGACGCCCATGGAATCCCTCGTGCTGGCCACGCATCCCGAGCAACCGCCGCTGGGCCCCGCTGTCTCCATCCCCGCCGCAGCCGAGCTGGGCATCGCCTCGTCCATCGTCTCCGGCATCGGCGGCGTCATCGGCCGCGCCATCAGCGGCTGGCTGGCCGGCGTTCGATTCATCAGCTTCGGCACCATCTATAAGCTGGAGCAGGCCATCACCAAAGTCAAGGAAGCCATCCACAAGCCGCTGGACCAGCTTCCCGTTCCGATCATCGATCGGCCGTTCGTCATCGTCCCCGGCTGGACCACCGAAACAAAGGCGTTCCAGCCCCTCGTCGAGCACCTGACGCGTAACAGCAGCAACGGCGGTCAGTGCTTCTACGTTCAGCAGGGCGCGTTCTACACCATGGACGCCAATGGCGACTTGCAGGCGGTTGCGGCCGGCGCGGTTCCCAAAGACGCGAAAGTCTTCGAAATGATTTTCTCGGACAACCGCCAGGCGCCCGACAAGAATGTCGTGGAAATGCGGGCTAATTTCGACGCTATCAAGGCCGCCACCGCCTGGGACAAGTTCGACGTCCAGGGCTACAGCATGGGCGGCATCAACACGCGCTTGTACATCGACCAGGGCGGGGACGCGGTGAACCGCTTCCTGATGCTGGGCACGCCCAACCGCGGCGTGCACTTCGCCAACCTCGCCAGGGACGTGTTCGAGAAGGACGTGCGCTGGGCGGCGGCCTTCGGCAAATTGCAGAGCACCGACCTGGACGCGCTCACCTGGCTCCAGCCGGAAGACCAGAGCGCGCCGCTCGCCGACCTCAACAGCCGCTGGCCGCAGCAGAAGACGAAGGTGGTCACGCTGACCGTGGGCACCGACGTGATGCCCACCCCGTCGCGCGACAACCTGCTCGGCATCACCTACGGAGACGGCCTGATCGATGCCGATTCCCTCAATCTTCCCAACAGCCACACCATCGTGCTGCACAACGCGATGCAGCACGGCCTGCTCAACGACGACGAAACGGTGCAGCACCTGCGCGCCGTGTATTTCGGGTGGGGTCTGCCCATGACAGCGGTGGACCCGTTCCCGGAAGGCGACGACGAGTACATCCAGATGCTGCCCCCCAGGGCTCCGGCGACGCCTTAAGATCCCCCGGACCGTGCCGATAGGTGAGGTAGGACAAACACCTGTCTCGTCCCCCGCACAAAACGTGCGCGCGCGGCCGGCTTGACGCAAGCCCCCATGGACCACCCGCCGGGCCTTGCCATTGTCAAGCCGACGCAAGGAAGCGGTCGCCGGGACCACGAGCAGAGTATTGAGTGAAGGGAAGTGAGCGGAATGGGACATCGGCTTCCGGCCGGCGGACTCGTTCCCCTGTCCTACCAGTACCACCTCTTGATGGATGAAGACCGCTGCCACCGCTTCCAGCGGGCCATCGAGAAGCAGGTGCCGCAGGGCGGCGTCGTGCTTGAGGCCGGCGCGGGCACGGGAATTTTGAGCTATTTCGCGGCGCAGAAGGCGCGCAAGGTTTACACCGTGGAACGTGACCCAGCAGTGGCCGCGGCGTGCCGCCAGTTCATCAAGACGAACGGGCTGGAGTCCCGCGTGGAGGTCGTGCACGGCTCGGCGAGCGAGTTTGTGCCGCCCGAGCCGGTCGACGCCGTCATCTGCGAGATGCTCCACGTGGCGCTCATCAACGAGCAGCAGGTCCCGGTGATGAACGCCATCCGACGCAACCTGACGCGGGCATTTCCGGATCATCCGTACGTGACCGTTCCCGGCACGACGATGAATTACGTTCAGCTTATCAACGAAAACCAGAATTTCTACGGCTACCAGACTCAGCTGGTGCGTTACGCCCATCCCGCCCTGGTGGACCCGCGGGCGATACCGATGTCGCCGCTGGTGCCTTACTGGGAGACTGATTTCGCCGGCCTGGTAAATCCGCACGTCAACGAGACAGTGAACGCGGAAATCACCGAGGACGGCGTGGTGAACGGCGTCCGCTTCCTCACCCAGGCCGCGTTGTACCTGGACGAGCAGAGCATGGACCCGGCCAGCCTGATTGACTGGTTCCTGATGTGGCTCGTGCTGCCCATCGAGGAGACCCGCGTCAAGGCCGGCGAGATCCTCCGCGTCAACCTGCAGTACACCCCCGGCTGCTCGCTGGAGGAGCTGCGCATCACCACCGCGCCCGCGTCACGGCCTCAGTTGGAGGCGGTCGTCGCGGCCTGACGGCGTTTTCGAAAATTCTTATACACATTTTTGATGGCGCTGTTATACCGATGTATGTATACCGTCGGACTTATCCACAGTTATCCACATAAATTCACAGATTGACCCTCGGATAGGGCCGTGCTATTATCCATTCACCGAGTGGGACTTGTCCCGCGCGGGCCGCAGTGAGGGGCTTGCCCCGAGCCGCGGGCCACGGTGAAAGGTTCGTCCTGCGCCGTGCGCCGCCAGGGAAAAGGCGTTAACACCCTCCCCGCCCGGGATGCCTGTTGGCCGCCTGGATGGAGTGCCGGGTAAGTCCGGCTGTGCTTGCAGTTTGGCGTGTTGGGCTGTAAGCGAGAAAGTAAGATGCGGGGTTCTGCCCGTTCAGCATCTGATGCGTGACATACGCGGGGGTCAGATCCTGTCCTCCAGACAAGCCCGACGAGGGGTCCGTACAACCTCTGACGACGGCTCGAATCAGGATAGAAGAGCGCTGGGTTTCGGCTCAGTTGGAGCGCCAACCTCCACGCCTCGGGCAGAACGCCGAGGCGCTCTTTGTTTTCCGTCGAAAATTCCCCGTCGACCTGGCCGTGGCACGTTGCCACCCGCAACCATTGGCCGTGGCACGGCTTCAGCGGCTGATGCGATCAACCTTGCGCTAAAGCTAAATCAACCCCAGCGCGGCCAGCACGCGGCGCTCGCGCACGCGCCGTCCGATCAGCCTCGTCGTCCAGTGATCCGGCCCCAGCGGCGGGACCAGCACGGTGAACATCCCCAGGCGGTTGCCGCCGCGCACGTCGGTGTACACTTGATCGCCCACCACCACGGTTTCGCTCGGCTCACACGCCATGCGCTGCAGGGCGGCGCGGAAGGGGAGGGGAGAGGGCTTGGGCGCGCGCCAGTCGGCGGCCACGAAGTGCGCGTCCAGCTCGCGAGCGAAGCGCTCCACGCGCAGCACTTTGTGGCGTCCCAGCATCACGTTGCTCACCAGGCACAGACCCCGCAGGTGGCCCGCCTCGCGCGCGGCGTGCAGGTGCTCCACCACGCCGGGAATCAACGAAACGGCTCCCAGGCCGGAAATCGTATTGTCCACGTCGAGGATCAAGAAGTGCAGGCCGCGCGAGGCAAGAGCCGCGAAATCGATGCAGAGAAAGCCGGGACAGACCATCCCCGGAATCAGCTCGGGGGGGACGGTCACCAGCGGTCCCGCGGCTCCCGCGTCGGGTAGACGTCCAGGTTCGTCTGCTCATACGAGCGGTTATCCTGAATCACGATCACCTGCGGTGGAGCCGGCTTGGGCTCTTCCTTTTTCGGATCGGTGCCCGGCATCTTCGCCGCTTGGTTCTGCATCCAGAAAAACGTGTCGAGCTCGGCGGGGTTGGAAATCACGCTGCCCTCTCCGTGATCGGAGAACCAGGAAATCTTGCCAATAATCGGCACGCCCACGCTGCGCATGGTGGTTTCCTGAAAAATCACGCCCTGGCCGTCGAGCACCCGGCTCAACGCTTCCACCGCGTTGATGGGCGTGCCCTTGGCGGCGGTGCGCGCGCTGTCAAAGAACTTGTAGGCGCCGCCGATCATGCCGCCGTAGGTGGCCAGCGTCTTGGCGACCGTCCAGTTGCCGGTGAACAGCGCGATGGGAGCGCCGAGCATGCCGCCGATGCCCGCGCCCACCAGGGCGCCGCCGGCCAGACCAGGCACCGCCGCCCTGGCCATGCGGACGATCTTGTTTTCAGTGCTCTCCTTGAAGAAGCGCCAGGGATACGGGCTTCCCATGGTTTCCTTGGTGAAATAGGAGAGCTGGTGGGCGGCCTTGCCCACGGCATTGTTCTCGTTGATTTTTACCTCGGGATTGTACATCTCGTACAGCAGCTTGAGCTGCCCCGCGGTGCTGACCACCACCGGCGCGCCGAACTTCAGCTCGTAACCCTGCGAGCCGGGTGAAACCTGCGCGGTCTTGGTAAAATTCGCGACCCTGGTCATGTGGGTCATGTCCTGGCCGCCCACCGCGCCGGCCGCGGCCAGCGCGCCCAGGCTCTCGCTGGAGAGGTTGAGCTGCAGGTTGCGCATGGGCTGAAAGAGGACGTGCTCGTTGTTGCGCAGCTTGCGCAGGGCCTCGATCTCGCTGATGGCCTTGCCGCTGGTGACCTTCTCCCCGTCAACCGTGCAGTCGTACAGCGACCACGGGAAGCCGGCGTCTTGCAATTTCTGGGTGAAGTAGCCCAGCATGCGCGCCGCGTCCCGCTCCGCGACGTTCTTGTACTCGTCGGAAGAGAGGTGGATGTCGATCTTGTCGTGCTGGCCGCCCGGAATCCAGCCGGAGATGTTGAGGTTGCCGAGCACGCGGGGAGCGGGCTGCCACGTTTTGGGAACGATCGCTGCCAGGTTCATGGCTGGATCCTAGCCAAAAGGCATGAAAAATCCCTTAAAGCTTGCGGAGCCACTCCAGCACGCGCTGGTATGCGTCGTCGCCTTCGGCGGTCAGGTTTCCCTTCTCGTCGTACAGGCGGAAGAAAGGCACACCGGTCAGATGATTGGCGCGCATCAACGGCGACTGCCAGTCCACCGTCCCCACGACTTTCGGTCGGTTGACGTCCACGAGGAGTACCGCGAGATCCGCGCGCCCTCGCGCCAGGCGCTCCAGCGAGGGTTGCAGCCGCAGCCAGAGCGGCGTTCCCTGGGAGAAGAAGCAGACCACGTTGGGCTTGCCCGCCACCAGCACGGTCGTTACCTCGAGCGCCTCGCCGCCCTTGCCCTGGTTGACGTACAGGGCGGCGGGCTGGCTGCTGCGGTTGCGGGGATACAGGTCGATGATCCCGGCCAGCTTGTTGAACCGCATGCCCAGTTGGAGAAGGTCCGCCATGGGGCGCACCGGAACCAGCCAGCCGACCGCCGACTTCGCGGCCTGCACGTTGGTGACGCGTCCGTACAGCAGGACCCGGCCGTCGCGCGACGACACGCGGATGTCCTTGCGCACCGCCCTGACGAGTTTGTCCAATGAGACGTAGTACTGGCCGTCGGAAAGATAGGCCTCACCGATCGAGCGGTTCGAGACATATGCCTGGATGGGCTCCTCGGCCCACGCCGGCAACGCCAGCAAGATCAACAAGAGCGCCAGCCGCATCCCCCCGCATCTGATCCAGAGGGAGCCCCCTGGATCCCCCATTATTGGGCGCCCTGCCAGAGCTGCTCGACGTGAGCGCGATCCAGCACGACAGTGTAGTCCTGTCGCGTGCGGTGCGGATCGAGGGTGTACACGGCCTTCTCATCGACGCCGGGCAGCGACTGCAGAAAGCCGAACTTGGGATCTCCCGCGAAATCCTGCTTCAGTTTGTCCAGCACCGCGTTGGCGATGACCGCGTGTCCGGTGTCGCTGGGATGTACGCCGTCGTAACTGAAGATACCGTCGCGCCCGGAAGCGTCGTGGGTGCCGGTAAACGTGTTGGTGACCGTCACGGGGGCCCCGGGGCCGCGCAACGGGAGCCCGTTCGCCTTGGTATCGTTGAGCAGCTGATGGATGTCCACCAGGTGCAGGCGGGGATTGCTCGCGGCGGCGTCCGCCAGCAGCTGGTTGTACTCCGCCACGCGGTTGCTCACAGCCAACATCTCCGTCGGATCGAGTACCTCGTCCTCGTCGAAGACCGGCTCCACGGCAAGCTTCGCCAGCCGCGATTGCAGCTCGGCCTTTGACTTCAATTCGTTGCGCGAGAGGAATTTCTCCAGCACGGTGACGAGGTTGACGCGCGATCCTGGCGGATAGCGGGTGCCGTCCGCGCGCAGATCGGGGATCACCCAGTTCTCAATCTCGCGGGTCACGTTCGTCCCATCCGCCAGTAGCACGCTGAACGGCAGCTGCCCGATCTTCTCTCCCATGGGTCGCAGGATCGGGACGACTGTCACGTCCGGCACGTTCATCAGCACGATATCGGCGGTGGTTTCAGTGAGCAGACGCTTGAGGATGCGGTCCAGCGTGCTGCGGAAGCCGGGCATCGGCTTGCGGGTAGTGCGCATCTTCTTGCGGTCGGTCACCAGGTCGGTGTCCTGAAACGTCCACGGGCGGTCTTCCACCGGGGTGAGGGTGCGGTCGTCCACGCGGCAGTCGAAGGCGGTGCTGAGCGCGTCGTTGTTACCCGCCCACATGATCATCAAATCCGGCTTGGCCGCCACCGCCTGGTCCACCTGAGAGCCGATCACCCGACGGCCGCCGTTCTGCAGCAGCGCTTTGGTCCACGGGATGGTGGAGGCAAGCGCGTCTGTCTGCTCAGTGGCTTCGTTCATCTCGACCAGGAGGTCGCTCACGCTTTTCACGTCGATGAGGTGGCGCAGCTCGAAGGAGGGAACCGCAAAGTTCGTCTGCGGGCGGTCCGCGCGGTTCTTGGAGCTGGAGGTGCGGCTGCCCAGCCCGAGCAGTTCCCAGACCGGCGGCACGAAAGGGAGCACGCCCACGTAGTAGGTGTAGAGCGCCAGCGGGGCCAGCGCGCGAACCAGGCGGGCGCGCAACTGGGCGAACTTACGCTGGTCGAAGCCGACGTTGCCGAACACGGTGAACGGCAGCCCTTCGCCTCCGATCAGGCCCATGTTGAACTCCATGCCGGTGGCCGTGGCGAACTGCTGGCTGTAATCGAAGCGCTGGCGCTCCTGCACGGTGTTGGCGTCCTGGGTGCCGGCGGTCAGGCTGTCCCCGATGGCTACCAGGCGGAGGGGCACGGAGGCAGGCGGCAACGCGGCGGCCACGGTATCCGTGACGCCGACCGGCCTCTCTTCATGTGCCGCGTCGCTCGTGCTCCCGGGCGGCCGGTGGGTACCGGCCTGCACCGTGGTCAAAATTGTTCCTAACCGCATCGACCTCCAGCGTAACACGACGCCCTTCGCGATGTGTTAACAGGCGGAGAACATTCCGACGCGGCCAATTTCACAGGTTTGAACTTGCTTCCCTGAGGGCATGAGATGGGGTGAGCAAGAGGTCCCGGCAATGACACTTGGAATCATGTCGTCCAGTATGACCAGCAACGGCGCACCGCAGCACCTTCTGGCTGTTGAGGACGTCCCGGCCAATCTTGCCCTGTTGCACGCGGTGCTCGAGCCGGCTGGCTTTCAAGTCCATGACGCCATGACGCTTCAGGAGGCGCGCAGCTTGCTGCACGCCCAGCGGCCGGCGCTCATTCTGCTCGACGTCCGCCTGCCGGACGGCGACGGGCTGGACCTCGCCCGCGAGATGCAGCACCGCGACGCGCCGGAGCGGGTCCCCATCCTCGCCATCAGCGCGAGCGTGCTGCCCCACGAGCGCGATGACGCCCTGGCGGCTGGCTGTGACGCCTTCCTCCCCAAGCCGCTTCGCCCCGCCGAGCTGCTCACCACCGTGCGCGGCCTCCTCAACAAAACGACCGCCTGAAGGAGCCTGTGGCTCCTTAAGTTCCTCTTTCCCCCGCCGATGAGTACACCAGGGCTCCCTCCTTGAATAAAATTCCATGGGTGGAAGGAGCTTGGAACAACCATCCGGAAAGGGGTTCCCGTGCCGAGGCAGACCCGCGTGACGCCGCTTCGCCGTGCAGCTGCCTTCTTCGAGGGCGGCGGGCAGCGCATTTTTCATGACGACGTGCTCACCACCAACTGCCTGCCCGCAAAGAGCGTCGACCTCATCGTCACCTCGCCGCCCTACAACGTCGAGATCGCCTATGCCAGCCACGACGACCGCACGCCGTACGAAGAGTACCTGGAATTTACCGGCCGCTGGCTGAAGCGCTGCCACGAGATGGCGCGCGATGACGGCCGCATTTGTCTGAACATCCCCCTGGACAAGAACAAGGGCGGCCAGCAGAGCGTTTACGCCGACATCACCGGTCTGGCCAAGCAGGTCGGATGGAAGTATCACTCCACGATTATCTGGAACGAGCAGAATATCTCCCGCCGCACCGCCTGGGGCTCCTGGCTGTCGGCGTCGGCGCCGTTCGTGATCGCGCCGGTGGAGACTATCGTGGTACTCTACAAGACGGTTTGGAAAAAGACCAGCGGCAGCCAGAAATCAGACATCAGCCGCGACGAATTCCTCGAGTGGACCAACGGCATGTGGACCTTCAACGGCGAGAGCAAGAAGCGGATCGGCCACCCGGCGCCGTTTCCGCTGGAGTTGCCACGGCGCTGCATCAAGCTGTTCTCCTACGTGGGGGACGTGATCGTGGATCCCTTCTGCGGCAGCGGCAGCACCCTGGTGGCCGCGGCGCTTGTCGGGCGGCGCGGCGTCGGCATCGAGATCGACGCCGGCTACTGCGACCTGGCCGCCCGCCGGGTCGCGGACATCCTGGTGAACGACGCGGCCGCAGGATAGCCTGCCCGCGCGCCGCGAACGCCTGCGGGCATGGCGCTTTCCGACGACTTCCGCCGCGAGCCTCCCTATCCACCGGATTTTCTGTTTTCGGAACACTCGTGGAGCGGCGTTGGCGACCTCAACGACCTGCGTGGACTGGAGCGCCGCCTGGAAGGCGAAGGACTCGTTCCGCTGTCTTACGTGCGGCTCCACCAGCGCCTGGGGTTCGCGCTGCTCACCGCCGACATGCAGGCCCGCTGGCGCAAGGCGTATGCCCGCGCAGAGGAGCAGAATCGCGCCGTTTTTGAGGACGTGTTGCGGCTCTCTGAAACACGGCCGCTGATCGTGCTGGGCGGCGCCGCCATGCTGCTCACCGTTCACGAGGACCCCGGCACCCGCGCCCTGGACGCGGTCGAGTTGCTTGCCGAAGAGGCGGACATGCCCGCCCTGCGCCTCGCTCTGGCCTCCGCGGGATATCAGGAGGAAGGCTGGAGTTTCCGGCGCGCGGACGGCGTGCCCATTGCGCTTCAATCCCGCCTGGAGTGGCCCTGCGTCGCGCTGGACGCAGGCCCGCTGAGGACGCACGCGATCCCCGCCCGACCCGCGGACGCCCCGCTGCCGGCGGACGTCGCGCCGTTGGAGTTCATCGCCGCGGTGGAAATTGCCGCGCCTCCACCCGGTGGTGGCGAGCGTCCCCAGATCATGCGCGCGATGCAACGGGCAGACCGCGACGTGCTGGAACGGATGGCATCGGCCGCGGGCATCCGCGTGCTGGCCGCGGGAGACGCCCTGCTTTATTTTGTGGCGGCGTCGCTTCAACGGCCGGCTGGCGCCGCCGGGATTTATCGCTGGGAGATGGCCGAGCGCCTTCGGAGGGGGGATTGTGAATGGGGGACGTTTCTGGCGGAGGCGCGCCGTCACGGCCTGTCGGCCGCCGCGCACCACTCATTATCCGATTTGTGCGGGCCCTGGCGCGCCCCAGTCCCCCAG
>Ga0194121_10007727_pt1 | contig 13921 bp, 12 predicted proteins | sample TA2MahCa50mmetaG_FD_148609 | JGI IMG/M metagenome (GOLD analysis project Ga0194121, IMG submission 148609) | Freshwater microbial communities from Lake Tanganyika, Tanzania - TA2015020 Mahale Deep Cast 50m | ecosystem: Environmental > Aquatic > Freshwater > Lake | place: Tanzania: Lake... | reverse complement strand
ACCACCGCGTAGCTGGTAGAACCAGCATTGGACTCCTAAACAAAGGAGAAAACAAATGGGACGACCATTAAAAAAAATACGTTTCTCAGACCCAAACGTAAACGCAGAAGGAACAGCGGGCAAGATCGAAGTTACAGCCTACTTTCCAACTGGTGGCTCTCTGCAGCAAGACGACAATTCTTTCATCATCAGCCAGAGATCATCTAAGAGGTTCAAGATACATCAGCAAAACGACAGCTCTGATTCAATCTTGACACTCAAGGCCGTGGCTCCGGCATCATTGGCAGAAGGCGAATTCTGCGTCAAAGTGTTGCTGGGAGACTCTACAGTGGCCTACGTTGCCAAGTTCTTCAACAACACCGTCCACTATGTCACAGCGGCTGGCGCCACAGGCGTGGCCAAGTACAGCCTAGGCACAGCGGCAGCAGAAGACACTGCAGTTTCTGGATCAGTTGTAATCGACGTGGTCTAATAGCAACGCAACAAGCAGGATGGGGGATTCAATATCCCCCTTCCACAGTTATAAATACAGCTGGATATGGCAAAAACACTACGCACATCAGGAGATTACACCATAAAGGCAGGATCAGGTGCCGCGGGCACCCATCAGATCGACCTGGATTCAAAAACAGTGAGGGTGCGTGGGGACCTAATCATAGATGGGGACACAACCACTGTGAACACAGCCAATCTCTCAGTGGAGGACACATTCATAGAGCTGGCCAGGAACAACTCCGGCGAACTGCTGGACGCGGGACTGTACGTGAACAGGGGCACAGCCGGCAACAACGCACTGTTCTACTGGGATGAGTCCGAAGACAATTTCATAGTGGGCACCACCACCAACGACGCGGGCACCAGCCCCATAACCAACATCACACTGGCCAACATAAAGGTGGCCACCACGCCCACGGACAACAACCATGCCGCCAGCAAATCATACGTGGACTCGACGGTGGTAGCGGCAGCGGGCATGACCAATTTTGATATAGTGGGCGACGACAGCACCGGCGTTACGGTGGGAGACAACGACACAGTCAAAGTCACCGGTGGCGCCAACATAGATGTGGTGGTCACGGAGTCGGACACGATCACAGTCAGCCTGGAGCAGAACCTCAACAACATCAACAGTATCAGCAACGGCTCCACCAACGGGGACCTACTCCTCACAGCCAGCGGCACGGGCAGTGTAGTAGTGAACAACATTTTAACATTTGCTTCGACTGCTTCAGATCCTGCTGGCACACCAACCTATACCAAAATATATCACAAAACAATAGGTGGGGGAGACACTGGTATATATTTTAAAAACCCGTCAGGCACAGTGGGAGAATTGATAAGTAAGAAGAAAGCAACTGCCTTGGCAATTGCTCTAGGATAAAGATATGGCTATTACAAATTTTCCAGTAGGAACCAGTACATCAGTGGCTGCATTCACGGCATCCGGTGATGTTGCAGTCACGGTGATTTACATCTGCAACATTTCGGGCTCAGACGGAGACGTTGACGTGTACGTGGTGCCCAGCGCAGAGAGCGTGGGGTCACAACATCTGATCTACAAAAATCTAGTGATAAGATCCAACGACACCTACATAATCGACACAGAAAAATTAATATTGGCCAACGGCGACAAAATTTATATCGCTGCTCCAGATTCTGCAGGTGAATTTACCGCAACAATATCAACCATAGGATTGTAATCACATGGGCAGGTACGCAAAGAACACATCTTTAGATGGCAACGCTGTCGCACTTCCAAAAGGAACAACGGCATCACAGCCAACCAGCCCAGTGTCAGGCATGCTGAGATTCAACACATCACTGAACATGCTGGAGTTCTACAACGGCACAGAATTCAAACAGATAAAAGGTGGCACAGGTGGAGCGTCCACTATTACTGTGGACACATTCACAATTTTAGATGAAGACGCTACAGGAATTCCTAGAGATAGCTACTCTCCATTATCATTGACTCCTGCTGCAGATCAAAATGTTCTTGTGTTCTTGGGCGGTGTTTATCAACCACCATCAGCGTATAATATAAACTCAGATAGCACTTCACCTTATATCAAAATGTTAGCACTGGTTTCTGGAGATATTGACTCTAGCTTGGTAATAATACACGGATTTGATTCAGTCTAAAGACTAACAAAAGGTTGCCACACACCGGGACTGCCTGCAGATATACATACCCAACCCAACACTGACCCTTTAATGGGTTTAGTATTCCACACAATATCACCTTGTGAATATGCACCAGCCGAAGGTATTTTATCATCATACTGATGTATCTGTCCTTGATATCTAATTGGTCCAGCCACATCTAAATCGGCCTTGGGTTTTCTAACCTTAATACCAATTTTGTTATCATGGGAAACAAAGAGAGTGGGTTCGCCACCCGATCCTACGCTGAAATCATCAGAGGCAAAAGTACCAACATAGGCCACAGAGCCCTTGACATCGTGAATTATCTCAATCCCGTGTTTGACAATACTAAGAGAAGAATTAGGATTCAAGGTATTCACCCCTACAAAATTTTTTACAACTCTCAGTGTGTCATTCACATTCAATTCTTTTAATACACCCACTTCTTCTAGTTTAGATTTAGTTACAGAATTTCCCAATCGGTCTTTCCAAAGTACCTCGTTCTTGTCAATTCTTACAGAATTTTTGACATCTAAATTATCTGCTGTGGCGCTGCTGTAATAGAGTGTATCGCATTTTATTTTGCCTTTGATCTCTAGGTCATTTTCTATCACAATTTTATCATCAGATATGGTGATTCTTTTTTTAGAAGCATTGTCATCAATACCTGTGCTGGCAAAATTGGTTATGATCCCACTGTCTATTTTATCTCCAGATAATTCTCGATCACTGATAATATTATTGTGGCTGGCTAGTTTGTTTAATACATCATTGAGCTTGTCATCTGCTTCCACTAATTTTTTAGTAATGCGAGAATACTCATTTGTTAATCTCTGTATATAGGCTTGGGTGACCTTCTGTACCTGCTCTTCGATGACCTGCTTGATGCTGAGTTCTATGGACATATTATCGCATATTTATTGGTAGTATAATTCCTCGAAAAAACTAATAAATAACTGGTAAAACTATGTCTATACAACGAATTCCTGGCCAAATGCTTGAGTCAAATTTGACTCGCAGTACGGATCTGGCGTTTCAAACCAATCTATTGTATCTGGACGTGTCCAATTCCAGAGTGGGCATACGCACTGCCGCTCCAGGCAACTTTGCTCTGGATGTCAACGGATCAGCGAGATTCCAAAATTCGGTCGAGATCACTGGAGATCTAACAGTCACAGGCACCACCACAGTGGTCAACACCACCAACATGGAGATCGAAGACAACATATTGATGTTGAACAGTGGTGGCAGCGTGGGCAACGATGCTGGTATAATGATCAAGAGACAGTCCTCAGGCAACAATGCGGCATTCTATTGGGACGAAGGTGCAGACAAATTCAAAATAGTGACCACCACGTCTGACGGCAGCACAGTGACCAACATTGATGACACTGCCTACACCAGGCTGGCGGGAGCCAATCCTGTGGACAACGAAGATTTTGTAACATTGCAATCAATGAACACAGCCATTTCAATCGCAACCGCCGCATCTTTGGGGAGTTTTACCTTTTCTGGCAACACTTTAACACAAAATGTTACCAATGCCGACTTCGAGATAGAGACCACGGGCACGGGAAATTTTGTGCTGGCTGGCACTACGGGATTGATATTGCCCAAGGGAACCACTGCACAGAGACCATCTGGGCAGATCGGCGTCATTAGATTCAACACCGAGACCAACAAGTACGAAGTGTGCCTCGACGGCAGCACATACACTGCACTAAAAACTGAATCCACATCAAAGACAGTGTTGAAGGACGTGTTCACAGGTGATGGCAGCACACAAACTTTTATATCTGCCAACGTAACCACAGCACCAGAGAATTTGATCGTGTACATAGACAGCGTGATGCAGGAACCGGACGTGAATTATATCACAGATGGATCAACATCTTCTATAACCATTACGGATGAAGCCCCTCACATTGGTGCTAGAATAGTGGTGATCAGTGGATTCGCTGACGATTTAATATAGAGTAATACCGTTTTTATCCACAGAGAATTTGAACATCACAATTTTACCGGTTAACTGATTCAATACTCCAATTTCTGGAATCACATTTATTTTGTTTTGCTCTTGTGTCATCAAAAAATGATATAGATCTGATCCTTCTTGCCACCAAGTGCGTATGCCCAGCATGTTGTAACTCTGATCTATCTGTATGGGATTTTTATATCCCTCACATATGGCAACGACATTCTTGGTGTACTCGTTCATTTTATGCACAAGGTCCGGACGATTCTGCAGAGTCCTAGGTGATCTGTTGCGGCAGGTGGGCAGCCATTCCACGACCACATGATATTTTAACAATCCTACTTTATTTTGATTCTGTATATTTTTCATAAAAGTTTAAAAATTCATTTTGATCCATGTGTGAAAAATTCTTCATCTTGTGAAACAACTTGATCTTGTTGCCCTTGACTGTTCTTACGTAAAGAAATCGAGTGCCCGGATACAGTGTTAACAGTGCTCTAAATGCAGGTGTTTCTTTTTCTGGATCCAACAAGTAATCAAATACCGCGATCACAGGGCTGCCGATCCAACAGGCCAATGCGAGGCCCATCAGCTGCTGAGAGCAGGTGTTGGGATTCCACTGATATTCTTTAAGATCCTCGAAATCCGGCACACATTCTATGCCATTCTGCCACACATATTTGGCGTAGAGATTGCGTGGCGCCACGATGGTTGTTTTTTCGCCGCGTTCCTTCATCAAGATATCCAGATCTTCCGCAGAATTGGTACACACATAATCCGCAATAGCGTGCTGTTTTTGCAAGCCAGCTGCTATCAATACATTAGAATGTTTTAACACAGAAGCATTGATATTATCTTCACCCAATTCCCCCATTACTGTTATTAAATGACCAGGCATATATGTTGTTATTACGGGTATTTAACAGAGGTTTTACAAGCAAAAAAAATAAATAAATGGTAACAGATACAAACACTCGAGGATTTAAAAATGGCTATAGGACGTATTTCAGGACAGATGCTCAAAGCCAACCTATTAAGGTCTGGCGTTGACTTAGCATTCGAGACAAATTTATTAGTTTTAGACGTAACCAACTCATTCGTGGGTATTGGTACATCAACACCATCAAGACAATTACACTTGAGCGGCACAGGCGCTCTGAGATTACCATCGGGCACCACCGAACAGCGAGGCACTTCGGCCAATGGAGATATCAGATACAACAGCACCTTGAACACCATCGAAGGATACAGCAATAGCGAATGGAAGAATTTAGCAGATCAAGGTATTGACGACATAGTGGAAGATACAACTCCGCAACTTGGTGGCAATTTAGATGTTAATGGATTTTCAATCGTATCAACTGCCAATGCAGATATTAGTATAACACCTAATGGCACAGGATCTGTGGTCATGACCAAAGTAAACATCGATGGCGGAGCCATAGACGGAACCACGATCGGTGCATCGGTGCTAGCTAGTGGCGCGTTCACCACATTAAACGCCAACACAGTGGACATCAATGGCGGTGCTATCGATGGCACCATAATCGGTGGCAGTGTTGCAGCAGCGGGAACTTTCACCACAGTGGACACATCCGGCAACGTAACAGTGGGAGGTAACCTGACAGTTAATGGTACTACCACAACGATCGAATCCACAACTTTAACGATCGAAGATCCGCTTATTATTTTGGCAAAAAATAATTCAGGTGGAGCAGGCAACACATACGATCAAGGTCTATTATTCAACAGGGGTTCATTAAGCAACGTGTCTTTCATTTGGGATGAATCAGCTGATGAGTTCGCATTCGCCAACACAGCAGCAGAAACAGGCAACACAGCAGGTAACGTTACCATAGACTCATATTCAAATATCAGAGCAGGCATAATCTCTGCATCGACATCATTGAATACAGGAGCAATCAAGGCACTAGACGGAACAGAATCTATCACTATTGCTAACTCCACTGGCGCCGTTACTGCCAATAATTTTTCTTCTAGCGGTGTTACCATAACTGGTGGCACGATCGATGGCACTGCTATTGGCGCAAGTTCAAGAAGCACAGGACAGTTTACATCAATAGACGCCAACGCTGGCATTGACATCGACGCGGACAACCAATCATTGAGGATCGGTGCAGGAAATGATTTCACAGTGGCACACGATGGCACCAATACACAGGTCACAAACACCACAGGCATATTGAAGATTGACGGAGCGGCCACCAGCTCGATCAGGATCAACGAGGCGGGAGCCAACGTTGACGTGGTCATCGAGGGAGACTCAGACGCAGATCTGTTCTACGTGGACGCATCAGCGGACAAGATCGGTATCAGCACCAGCACACCGGCCTACTCATTGGACATCAGCACCACAGATGCACTACAATTGCCACAGGGTTCCACAGCAGAGCGACCCACGTGTAACACCGGGGTCATAAGGTACAACACAACACTCAGCACCTATGAAGGATCCACGGACGGATCAACTTGGGCCTCTTTCGCACTGGGCGGGTCCAACGTTTCAATCAACAAGGTCAGCGCTACAGGTGATGGCTCAACATCAACTTTTTCAGGATTCTTCTCAACTGCACCAGCCGGCGCCAACAACGTACAGGTGTACATTGACAACGTGTATCAAGAACCCACAGAGAACTACACTGTGTCTGGTACAGGCATAACGTTTGGTTCTGCTCCGCATTCGGGAGCAAGGATATTCGCCATAGAAGGTTTTGATAACACTGCAGTCCAAGCGGGCGGGGTTGCGAGATCACTGACATCATCAGTGAATTTCACCAGTGCTGCCACCACAATAATGGATTTCAACGCAACTACCTACAGATCAGCTGAATTGTATGTGCAGGTAACCGATTCGGCCAACGGCGAGTATTCGGTGATGAAGGCACACGTTATACATGATGGGTCATCTGCTTACATCAATACCTATGGTGTGGTCAACACAGGCTCAGCGGACACTGCTGAACTCACCGCCACTTATTCCGGCGGAACTGTGAGCGTAAAAGCTACCAGCACAGGCGGGCAATCCAGTGCAATAGTGCAGTACTCATTGGCAGCAGCATAATTGGGCCTTTAATCGTAAAAATTACCAGATTTGGGTAAATACACGTGCGACACTTGATGGCGCAAATAATAATAACAATAATCATGTGGGAGATATGGAACCATGACATTAAGAAACTTTAGAGTCAATAAAGGATTATCAGTAGGTGATATCGTAATTGACGCTTCAACAAACAAGATAACAGGCTTATCGACCTCAGCACCATCGGCAGACGGTGATGTGGCAACAAAAAAATACGTAGACGACAGTCTATCGGTTTTGAGTCAATATTCAATTCAAGCAGGCAACTCTGCAGTAACAGTGACTGACACAGGATCAGGGTCAATTGCTATCATGACTGATAGCACTGATGTTGTGACTGTGACTTCTGCTACTACCACAATCGCAAACAATGCCTCTTTCAGTGCGGATTTGACCTTAACAGGATCTAACAAAACAGTGACTCTGTCACCAACTGGAACTGGCACAGTGTCAATTGCACCAGCTAGCACATTGACTTTAGGTACTGCAGGAGTAACTTCTACTTTGGCAGGTAACATTTCAGCTACCACATCCAACCAGACAGTAACCCTGTCACCGACTGGAACTGGTACAGTGACCATTTCACCAGCAGGTGCATTGACCATCAACCCAACTGCGGCTTCAACGATCAACAACACGTCGATCGGACAATCAACAGCGGCAGCGGGTTCATTCACCACATTGACAGCAAGTTCAACTTCAACCTTCAATGGCGCAGTGACTATTAATTCCGACCTGACAGTGAATGGTACGCAGACCATACTTAACACACAAACATATGAAGTGGCAGACAACATGATCGCCATCAACAGCAACGTGTCTTCCGCAGCACAGATGCCAAGATTCTCCGGTGTACACATACACAGAGGCACAGGGTCAGATGCGCTGGAACAAGACGTATATTGGATCTGGGACGATGCATACAACGATGACGCATCCACGATATTCCCAGCAGCAGCGGGCGGTGCTTTCACAGCCATGAGATCCACCCACAACGAGGGAGCAGGACTGCCAAACGATGATTTCACACTTGTGGACATCCGATGCAGAGTGATCAATGCCACAGCGACCTCAGCTCAGTACGCGGACATCGCGGAAAGATTCGCAGCAGATGCTCCAATGACCGAAGGCGCAGTGGTTATGTTGGGCGGTGCACAAGAGATCACAGAAACAGCAGATGAACTTTCTGATCAAGTTTTTGGTGTTATCTCTTCAAAACCGGCCTACATGATGAATGCAGGTGCAGGTAACAATGAATCACATCCTTTTGTGGCTATGACCGGTAGGACTCATGTGAGAGTAACTGGTTCAGTAAACAAAGGTGACAGATTGGTATCATCTAGCGTAAAAGGTACAGCTAGAGCTGCTCGAACTGGCGAATCTATCAATCCTTTCCACGTAATTGGAAGAGCTTTAGAAAGCAAATCCGATGAGGGTATTGGAATGGTAAATTGTTTCGTTCAAGCAAAGAACTAATAAGTAAAATACTTCCTCAGTAGTTGAAAAGGGCCGCAAGGCCCTTTTCTCGTCTATAGCATAAATATCTACACTGTTTGGCTCACAATGTAATAGAGCTCTGCGAGCATATGCTCGTTGAAATATTTTTATAGAGAGGATCCACAGGTATGGCGATAGGCCGTATATCTGGATCGGTGTTAAAGAGTAATCTTACTCGAAACGGCGTCGATCTAGCATTTGAAACAAACCTACTGTATCTTGACGTGACCAACAGTCGAGTGGGTATAGGAACCTCTGAACCAACAGCAGCACTACACGTAAACGGCAACACCACGATCACAGGAAACCTCAATGTGAGTGGTTCGGTGAACTTCGAGGCCAGCGCATTAACAATCAATAACCTCAATACCGGCGCAATACTAGTGGACGACAACAACATCACCGGAATCAGATCCAACGAAGACATTGTTATTTCGGCTGCGGGCACAGGTAGAATAGTATTAAAGAACACTATAATTGCCAACACGCTACAATCAGATGACAGCACAGCCATTCAAATCAATGATGGTGTGAATATTTCCGGAACTTTAAATGCTCAAACTTTAGTAACAAATACTATCAGTTCAGAAGATTCAACAGTTATACAAATCAACGATGGTATAAAAGTAATTGGATCAACAGTGATACAGGGATCATTTGAATTTGATGATGGTACTTTTATAAGATCTTTTACCGGAGCAGCATTAACAGCCAATAGAACTATTTCATTTCCTGATGCCAACGGTACAGTAATTATTGAGGATGTAGATACAGGCAATACCGTTATAGGCGGGTGGACCATTAATGGCACTACTGTGTCATCAAATGATTCTTCATTAATTACAGTTAATGATAGTGTTGATATAATAGGGACCTTGACTACTCCTACTATACAAACAAATAATATTTCAAGTGCCGACTCATCTGCCATTCAAATCAATGATAGTGTAAACATATCCGGTACGCTGACGGCGAATTCAGGATTGATAGCCAACGGTATCACTTATCCCTCCACAGATGGCTCTGCCAATCAAGTATTGATCACCAATGGTGCTGGACAGTTAAGTTTTACAAGTTTGAGCGCTTTCACTGGTATCACGTTCGTGGGTGACGACAGCACAGGCAGCACTATCAACACAGCAGAAACATTTAAAATAGCAGGTGCCACAGGCATAACCACGGCAGTGTCGGGAGATACTTTGACCATCACTGGTCCAAATTTATCATCATATCTTACAAATTCTACCATCACAGTGGTGGGTGACGACAGCACTGGCACCACATTGAATACAGGTGAAACATTTAAAATAGCAGGTGGTTCCAACATAACCACTGCAGTCAGTGGAGATGTATTAACAATCAATGGATCAAATCCTGCACAGGGTATCACTTTCATTGGAGATGATTCCACCGGTACAGCGATCGCAGATGGCGGAACACTGCAAATTGTGGGTGCAGGTTCTGTGGACACGTCTATTTCTGGAAATGTTTTAACCATCACAGGCACCAGTTCCATAGATTCTTTAAACACAGGTGGTCTATTGATAGACGACAATAAAATCACTGGACAAAGGTCCAACGAAGACATCGAGATCAGCACTTCGGGCACAGGTGTTATCACTACCAATGCTTCAATCATTCCCACCACAGATGACAGCGTGGATTTAGGATCATTAACTAAAAGATTTAGAAAAGGATATTTTGGAAGTGGAACTTTATTCATAGGAAATCAAACTATCAGTGCCAGCAAGACAGGATTGATATTCAGTGGAAGAATCAATACTCCATCTTCAATGCTGGATGAAGATGCCAAAATAATTTCCAAGATAGGCATAGACACATCAGAAAAAGATGTGGATATCCTTGATATGGAAGACAATCGCGCCATCTTGTATTATCAAGTTTATCGAGACGAGGTCAACAACAAGATCACTGCCTCAAAAATCAATTTGATCCACGACGGGTTGACGGCTTTCATGTCAGAATCTGCTGTTATCAGCACAGGCACAATCGTGCCCGGAGATGAACATGCTTCACGGGCAGTGCTAGAAGGAACTAATATAGTCTACAAGATTGAAGGAAATTCTGCCATAAACAGCATGCAGTCTTACAAGACTATTTTGAGTGACACAACCGTGACGAGAAGTACAGGAAGGACCAATACCTTTCAATATGATGATATATCTACCTCGAGCACAGTGGTAGACACATGGAACATAGGCCAATATAGATCTGCCAAATATTTTGTCACAGCCACTGAACAAGGGGTAAATTTGCCCAACTATCACTTGAGCGCGGAAATATCCATGGTGCATGACGGCAGTGACGCATATTTGAACATTTACAATATTGTCAACAACGGTGACGTAGATGATATTTTTATAGAGTTCACTACGGATATCACTGATGGCGTGGCTAGATTGAAAGCGAATTCCACCGGCGGTTTATTAAATTTGAAATTCCATAGACTGTTATTGGCAGATGACGAGGGTGGAGACGAAACCGTTTTTCAAAAGATCATCGGCACGGTCACTGCATCAACTTCTGCTACCACTCTAGATTCCTTCCATATGACCGATACCACGGCAGCTTTCTATACCATATCAGCGCATGATGACGACAACACACAATCCAGCTTGTCAGAAGTCACTGTGGTGCATGATGATGCTCAAGCGTATGTCATGGTAGGGCCGCAACTGACCACAGATGGCGTAATACATTTGACTTTTTCTGTGGAGATTTCAGGCAACAAAGTATATCTGAAGGCCGCAGGTAGCCAAAGCACAATAAAAATTTCTGGATATAGAGCTAGTCTACATAGACCACCGGCTGGTAATGCCAATACTAGTTTATCGGCACAAGGTATCACTTTCGTAGGCGATGATTCGTCAGGCACAAGGATTTCAGATAACGAAACGGTTAAAATTGCAGGTGGCACGGGTATAACCACATCCATGGAGGGAGACACCCTGACCATCACCGCCACTGGATCTGCTGAATCCACAGCCGAGGGATTGACTTTTGTGGGCGATGATAGCACGGGCACTCGCATATCAGATGGTGAAACAATAAAGATCACAGGGTCCGGTGGTATCACCACTGTGATGAGCGGAGATATACTTACAATAAATGGACCCGCGGCATTTACTTTCAGTGTGGCAGGAGATGACAGCACACAACGTGCAATAACCACAGGAAACACACTAAAATTTGTGGGTTCCAACGGTATAACCACTGCTACGGATGCCCAAGGTAATGTTACCATAAGTGGAACCACGCTTGTGACATTAAATATAGATGCCGCCGGTTCAGCTGTTGTGTATGACATAGCAGCTCTAAACCTAGATGGTGGAACTGCAGCATCAACATATGGAGCTGGAGAAACATCAGTGAACGGAGGCGGAGCATAATATGGCAAACAAGATACAAATAAGAAGAGACACGGCAGCGAACTGGACTTCAACCAATCCCACGCTGAGTCAGGGAGAGATCGGTTTTGAAACAGACACATATAAAATAAAAATTGGAAATGGCTCGTCAGCATGGGCCGATCTAGGTTATTTCACTGCTGCTGGTTTATCGGCAGCTGAGGGTATCACTTTCGTGGGCGATGATAGCACAGGAACAAGAATTTCAGATGGAGAGACCATTAAGATAGCGGGCGCAGGTTCAGTGACCACGGCAATGAGCGGAGACGTGCTCACAATCACAGGATCCGGTGGAGGGTCAAACATATTGACAGTGGTCGGAGATGATTCAACAGGAACATCATTTAATTCAGGGGAAACTTTAAAAGTTGCTGGTGGAACGGGAATCACCACGGCGATGTCGGGAGATGTACTTACCATCACAGGTGTGCCACAGGCCACTATGACATTTGTGGGAGATGACTCCACGGGCGTTACCCTAAACAATGCAGAGACATTAAAGATTGCAGGATCGGGCGGAATAACCACTGCAGTGTCTGGAGACACATTGACCATCGATGGTTCCGGAGTGGCCGGCGGTGGCGGATTTTCATTGAAAGTGGCAGCGGACGATTCCACTGCAAGAACTATCAACTCGGGGGAGACAATACAGTTCGTGGGATCCGGTGGTGTCACCACCACTAGTGATTCCGAAGGAAAGATCACCATCTCGGCAGCGGGAGTGACTGGGCTATACAGCAGGACCACTGCCAACGCGACCACTGCCAGCATAGCAAACGCAGCCACAGGCAACATCACAATAACAGGATACAAAGGTTATGCACTGTACAAGGTGCAAACATCTGCCGCAGCATGGGTAAGAATTTATGTGAGTACCGCTGCCAGATCGAGCGATTCGTCAAGGGCAGAAGGAGCAGACCCAACACCGGGTGCTGGTGTGGTAGCAGAGGTCATTACCACCGCGGCACAAACTATCTTGATCAGCCCTGCAGCGATAGGATACAGCAATGAAAGCACACCATCAACTGATATCTACTGCGCAGTCACCAACAAGAGTGGCTCTACCACAACAATCACAGTAACATTGACCCTCGTGGCACTGGAGGTGTAAGATGGCAGACAGGCCCTCAACATCGGCACCCTATATACAGCTAAAGGAATTCTATGTCGTGGTCTATAATTTTGAAGACTTACAATCTATATACAGTGACTTGGAAACACAGGATCAAACTCCCCCAGGACTGGAACTGACCCGCGCCATTGTATGTGTCGAACGTAGGCCAATGAGCAGGGGGACCCTTTATCTGATGACCCAGTGGGAAGCCAATCAGCTTAAAACGGATCCACGAATAAAATCAGTAGAAATAAGTCCGAGAACGTTGGGCTCAACACCGGAACTATTCGTCGAAGAAGTATCAACCAACACCACAGAACAGACTAGCACGGCATGGGATAAGTCCTTCACCACCTCCAGCAACCATAAGAACTGGGCCCTATTGCGATGCTGGGAGGGCTCTAATAGAAACGGCTGGGGAGGCTCCGGATATTCAGGTGACGGGGAACAAGCTAGTGCCGCCGTGACAGGAACCATAAGACTGACACAGACCGGAAGAAATGTGGATGCAGTAATAGTGGACGAAAACGGATTGCCATGGACCCATCCAGAATATGCATTAAATGCGGATGGCACTGGTGGAACCAGAACCGTGCAATACAACTGGTTTCAACACGATCCTGAAGTCAGAGGAATTGCTGCCAGCAATTATACCTATT
>Ga0194121_10007724_pt1 | contig 13924 bp, 11 predicted proteins | sample TA2MahCa50mmetaG_FD_148609 | JGI IMG/M metagenome (GOLD analysis project Ga0194121, IMG submission 148609) | Freshwater microbial communities from Lake Tanganyika, Tanzania - TA2015020 Mahale Deep Cast 50m | ecosystem: Environmental > Aquatic > Freshwater > Lake | place: Tanzania: Lake... | reverse complement strand
CTTATTTCGCGCTTTGAGCAAGGGATGATGGCGGATGTCGGATCTCCGGATTTTGAAACGCGCGTGGCGATCCTTGAATCAAAATGCCTGGAAAAAACGTATGCGATTGAGCGGGAAATCCTCCACCATATCGCAACCGCCGTGCAGACGAATGTGCGAGAGCTTGAGGGCGCGCTCAACAAGGTCATCGCCTTCCACCAGTTCAAAAACGCGCGGCCGACCCTTGAGACCGTCCGTCCGATCCTTGTGAGTTTCCAACCTTCCAACACCAGAAAGTCGGTTACGCCAAAACAAGTGATTCAGATCGTGGCCTCCTATTTTGACATCCACATGGAGGACCTGCTGGGCAAGAGTCGGCAGAAACGGTTGGCCTTCCCGCGCCAAATCGTGATGTACCTGATGCGCGAAGAAATGAAGGCGAGTTACCCTTCCATCGGTTCGGAACTGGGTGGACGCGACCATACGACCGCGATGCACGCGTATGAAAAAATTTGTGGGTGTTTGGAAGAGGACGAAAAGCTCCAGCACGACCTTGAACTGATCAAACAGAAACTCTACGCCGTCTAGATCCTTCACTCGCGAAGGTGACCTAGGGACCTGTTGAAGGAGACGAAGCATCTATAAGTTGTGGACATCTGTGTGTGAGGTGTGCGTATGTGCGTGTGCATGAACCGTGCATCCCTGCTTGAATACAAAACGTGTTCAAAACAATTCACCAATCGTCCACGACGCCGTCCCTCTGCTTGCCCACATTTCCACAGCCTTGTTCTTCGCTCTATAAAGCTCAAAATTGAATCTATCCACCCTATCCACACCCCCTACTGCTACTACTGTATTTATAACTATTGAAATAAAAATACGTTATGAAGGTGTCATGCACAAAGGACAACCTTCACCAAGGACTGTCCATCACAAGCCATTTGATGACAAAGAATGTCAACCTGCCGATCCTACAGAATGTCCTGGTGAAGGCCGAAGGGGGAACCATCCGGTTCACATCAACGAACTTGGAGATTGCTGTTAACTGTACGGTCAGAGGAAAAGTGGAGGAGGCCGGGGAGCACACGGTTCCCTCCAAGCTCTTTTTTGACTACGTCGCGCTCCTGCCAAATGAAACGATTCAAATCGGGACCGAAGCGGATCATGTGCGTGTGGAATGCGCCGGACAGAAGACGAGGATTAACGGACTTCCAAGTACAGAGTTTCCACTGGTGCCAAAAGTGGATGGGGAAGAACAGTTCCAGATCCCGGTTGAGGAGTTCAAACGCGCGCTCTCGCAGGTTTTGTTCTCCGTTGCGACCAATGAGTCACGCCCGGAGCTGACCGGCGTTCTGATGCGGTTTTATGACGGAGGAGGTGAAGGGCGGCTTCGTCTGGCCTCCACAGACTCCTACCGGCTTTCAGAGGCAACGATTTCTGTCATCAGTCCTGTTTCTGCAGAGCGGCAGGTGGTTATCCCAGCACGCACTCTTGCAGAAGTCTCGCGCGTCCTCTCGGTTTTCAAAGACGAAGTAGAGCTTCCTTCGGCGCTGTCGCTTCAGCTTTCTCGCAACCAGGCGGTGTTTGTGTACGGGCCGGTGGAGTTGATTTCCCGCGTGATTGACGAGAGCTATCCGGATTATGAACAGATCATCCCAAAGGACTTTGCCACAAAGGCTCTCTTGGACAGAGAGGATGTGATAAAGGCGGTGAAATCAGCGAGCTTATTCTCAAAAAATGGCTTATTTGACATCAATTTGCGTTTCAATCCGGCAGAGGGGAAACTGTTTGTGCAGGCGATGGACGCCACCCGCGGGCACAATGAGAGCGAGTGTGCGGCGGACGTTTCTGGTCAGCCAAATACCGTCTCCGTAAATTACCGGTACCTGCTTGAGGGCTTGCAGGCCCTCTCAAGCGAACGTGTTCTTTTTGAGATGATTGACGGGGCCAATCCGTGCCTTCTACGGCCCCAAGGAGGACAGGAGGCGTACCGTTACGTGCTGATGCCGATACGGCAATAAGACAGAAAAAACGGAGGCTGTGCGTCACACAGGCACCCCAGACCCAGCTCGCCCTCTTTTTCAGGAGGGATCGCAGGGATTGGAGGCTGTTTGACGAACATTCGTCCGTTTTTGAGATGAGGCGCGCAGCGTTTCTGACCTAAAACAGCTCAATGGGATTTTCCGGAACGAACAGTTCGTTACCACCCTCTTGCATCTCGTCCTCTTTGGTCGTCACGCGAACGACAACGCCGGCTGTTTTTACCGCATCGCCTGTTTTGGTCATCCCTTCGGCCGTGAGCGCATACGAACCCGCCTCTGGGAGTTCCCATTCAAAGGTCGGGAACACCGAGGAAGGGTTCGCTTGCTGTCCGATCAACTGGCGTGCGCCTGCGCCGATCGGGTCTGCAAAGACGCGCACCCAGCTGTATGAGGAGGGGTTTTTGAGCGAGACCACCACAGAGTAGGCGACTCCGTTTTTTTCAATGGTCTGTCCGTTTTTTGGATCCACCAAAGAGATCACGGCGTCCGAGGGGTTTTCCTGTACCGTAAATCCTACCGTGGTAGATCCCTGATTTTCCACGTCATCATACGCGACCGCTTTGAGCGTATGGAATCCGCGTTCAATGGCGTTTGGAAGCGTGACCGTCAAGCCAAATGGGGAGGTTTCATCCGACCCAATGAACAGTCCGTCCACATAGAATTCCATGCGCGATACGCCCCGCGGCGCGTTCGCGGCCGCAAGCGCCTCCAGTGTCCGGCCCGTTGTTCCCCCTTCCAAAGGCGAGCTGATTTTCACAACCGGGAAGTTTTCTGGGATATGGATGTCGTCAAACTCGGTCGGCGGGACTTCTTGTGAAATCGTCTTGCCTGTTTCCGCTTCACGTTGAGCAATCCATGTACGGATCCCTTCTTCCCAGAGGGTGTACAGAGGGTCCTTGCCCGGGTCGGTTGGCGGGGGACCAAGCGGGTCTTTGGGATCCACCGTGTGCAGGAGAGAATGGTAGGACGCGAACGTTCGCTCTGTGCGATAGGACTCCGGGGTGTATTGGGTCGCCAGTTTGCCCGAGGCCTTATCCACGGTGAGAGTTGTGGAAGCCACTGACCCGTCCAGCATCGGCTTGCCTGTCTGTCGGATGACAGGCGCGGTAAAGGTTTCTATCGGGTTGCTGGAGGTGACACGGCGCAGAAATGCGTTCCAGATCGGCCCGGCCGCGCTGAAACCGCCGGCGTGTTTGGTCATCTCCGTGTTGTCGTTATTGCCGGCCCAGACACCCACGGCGAGCGAAGGCGTATATCCCATGAGCCAGGCGTCGCGGTTGTTGTTGGTCGTTCCGGTTTTGGCCGCAACCGGCCGCTCGCCAAGAAAGAGCGGGCTGTTGGCGCCAAACACGGGAGTGCGCGCGGCGTTGTCCGAGAGGACATGGGTTATCGTACGCGCGACGTTTTCGTCCACGACGCGGATTCCCTTTTTGGGTTTCCACTCGTGAAGGATGACGCCCTCATGGTCCTCCACGCGCAAGAGAGAAACAGGGTCGTGGCGCATGCCTTCGTTGGCAAGGACGCCATAGGCGCTTGTGTGTTCCAGCAGTTTGACTTCGCCTCCTCCAAGCGAGAGGGATAAGCCAAACCGACTCCGGTCAGAAAGAGTCGTGTAGCCAAACGCGTCGGCCAGATCAAGCACCTTATCAATGCCGACAAGGTATCCCATTTTGACTGCCGGAATGTTGAGCGAGAGCTGGAGCGCTTCGCGCACACGCACCGGGCCGCGCTGCTTGCTGTCGTAGTTTTGTGGGGTATAGATGCCGGTGACGCTCGGGAAATCGGTCGCGACGTCCCAGAGCACCGTGTTTGGGGTATAGCCGATTTCAAACGCCTTGGTAAAGACGATGGGCTTGAACGACGAACCGGGCTGGCGGGAGCGCAGGGCAATATTCACTTGCCCGTCAATTTCGTCATCAAAATAATCCTTTGACCCGACCATCGCGAGGATATGCCCACTCTTTGGATCCATGGCGACCAGAGCGGCGTTTGTAAACTTGAGCGCCTTGCCTTTGGCCTCCACGTGTTTGGTGAGTTCCTCCTGTGCAATCTGCTGGTAGTCCCAATTGAGCGTGGTGATGACGTTGAGCCCACCTTCCTCAACCGCGCGTTGGCCGTAGAGTTCCTCCAGTTGTTCTTTGACATACAGGACGAAATGCGGAGCGTTGATGCCGGTCAGTCGCGCCTTGAGCGAAGTGTCTTCCTTCGTTGCTTCGTCTTTCTGTTTTTGGGTGATGAACTCGAGCTCTTCCATGACCCCAAGGATATAGTTGCGACGCGCGAGCAGACGGTCCGGGTTGTTGATATAGGTGGTCGGAGCTTTCGGGAGCGCGGCAAGCGTTGCCGCCTGCGCCAGCGTCAGTTTTCCGGCGCTTGTACCGAAAAAATTTTGAGCGGCCGCCTCAATTCCGTAATAGGTTGAGCCGTAGGGAATTTCGTTGAAATAAATTTGCAGGATTTCATCTTTGCTGTAGCGACGTTCAAGCTCTAACGATAAGACGAGTTCTTTTACTTTGCGCGTGAGGGTTTTTTCGTTCGAGAGGATCGCGTTTTTGACGAGCTGTTGGGTGAGCGTGGAGCCGCCGACGCGGTTCCCGCGCAGGTTTTGGAAAACGGCGCGCAAAAATCCTTTCAGGTCAAACCCGCCGTGTTTGCAAAATCCGCGATCCTCCGCGGCAATGGTGGCCTGCATGGCAAAGAGTGGAATGCCGTTTGGGTCGGTTTCCAGCCCGTCGTCATCCTGGCAAAATCCTTTCTGTATTTTGGTGAGCGTGCGATTTTCCTCGCCGAAGATTTCATAGAGGAGATGTTCGCCTGTGCGGTCGTAGATTTTAGTGGTCTGCGAAATGGCGCGTTGTGTGAGCGAGTTGGGGTTGGGGAGGTTACGGCTGGCCAGCGCGATCGTAATGAGACCGACAAGCGAGAGCACAAAACCAAGCGCGATGGCGGCAAGGAGAAGGTTTTTGATGAGTTGGGGACGCGACGGGCTCCTGCGCTTTCCTCGCCGGCCCCATCCTTGGTGGTTGTAGGTGTACTGAGACATAGCTGGTCAGAGCGTACCGTTTTTTCGGCTTTTTCTCAACGGTGGGGATAACCGTCCGTTGACAAAAACCCGTTTTTATGGTATCCTTTTGCCCTCCCAAGAGACAAGGGAGCTTTATTTTTTCAAGCGAATACAGATATGCGGACGATGAAAAAAACAATCAAACAGTCTTGGCGCGAGGATGCGTTCTATTTCCGCACCATGGGCACGATCGTGCTTGACGCACTGTTGCCTGTTGCGCACGCTTTTGGTGTCACCTTGCGCAAAGTGCCTGCGAGCGCTTCGGCCGCCTTGTTTATGGCGACCATGGGAGCGTACATTTTGTTTCCAAATATCGCGAATGCCGACATGGAGCATGAGTTGATGTTGCCAGACGGCGCGACCGTTGCGCTCATTCTGGAACAGATGAAAAACGAAACGCGCCCGTACGGTCGTCTGACGCTCTCTGCGGATGCGGCTGCGCGCCGGACATTTAAGATTCCCATCACCGCGTATACCTCCGAGGTGGCCCAGACAGACGATACGCCCTGTATCACCGCTTCTGGACTTGATGTGTGCGAGCGCGATGAGGAAAACGTTGTGGCCGCGAATTTTCTGCCCCTTGGGACGCGCGTGCGCATTCCGGCCTTGTATGGCGACCGCGTGTTCTATGTGGAGGACCGTATGAACGAGCGGTATGTGTACAGGATGGATATCTGGATGAAGCAGAAAACGGATGCCAAGCAGTTCGGCGTCCAACACGCGACCGTGGAGGTCTTCTAAAAAAACCGAGAGAGAAAAATACACTCTGAGAGAAAATACATCCTGAGAGAAACACACATTCTGAGAGAAAAACACGTCCTGATAGAAAATCACACCCTGGAGAGAAAAACATGGCTTGATAGAAAATCACACCCTGGAAAGAAAAACACGTCCTGAGAAAAAAATACACCCTGAGCTTGTCGAAGGGTGTGTTTTTATTGTGTGGTGGAGGCCACGGCCGGAATTGAACCGGCGCATCGAGGTTTTGCAGACCCCTGCGTTACCACTTCGCCACGTGGCCATATATAGATCTTGCTGCGTGGAACGAGATCTATAGTGACCGAAATGTATCAAAGATTCCTCAGATGTTCAAGAATTTCCAGTGGGGCGAATTTTGTGAGTAGTTTTGGCAGAAATAGATCTGTTCGATTGAGGAGATCTTGATGTAGTGACTTTTTGAGCTCACTCAATGCGTCTGATGGTACGGTAAAGATAATCCGCTCAAATTTTTCCGATTGGAGCGCATGCAACAGAGTTTTATTAAGTTTATGGAATAGCTTGCTTGCCGATACCTGTTTTATGTTCTCAGATTCTTCTGCCGAATGCATGCCGGATGGAGTCATGGTTGATGTACGCTCAACACCGTCTTTGGGCGGATAGTCACTGACGATTGTTTCATACCCTTCCAATTCACGAGCATGAGCGGCAAACACGCGAGCAGATTCATGGTCGCAAACGACGATATAGGTTTTTTGTTCAAATGAACGCAATGTGTTTGGGATTTGCATACGAAGAGATTATAATTTTGAGATATGAAAAAGAACAGTGTTCAGCGTACCATCATGGAGTCCATGCGTGAAATCGTATTTGGTTTGGAAGACTCTCTTGTTTCCACACTCGGGGCACTCACCGGAATCGCGATCGGGGCACAAAGCACATATATTGTCATTCTTTCCGGTCTTGTTTTGCTGGCCGCTGAGGGAATGTCGATGGCGGCGGGAAGTTATCTTTCCTCAAAGTCGGCATTTGAAACCGAGCGACTTCTTCATGAACAGGATCGAAAAGATTTTGATCATAAGGCTAATCCTGTGCGTGCCGGGATTGTGATGGGCCTCTTTTATTTTCTTGGAGGAATGGTGCCGCTTGCTCCTTACTTTTTCTTTTCGATTCAGACCGCACTCTTTTTGTCGATTCCCTCAACCGCTATCGTCCTGTTTCTTGTGGGTGTTTGGTCTGCAACGTATACAAGACGTTCCGCGCTTCGCAGCGGATCAGAGATGGTGATCATTTCTCTTTCTGCGGCGCTCATCGGATATTTGATTGCACGGGCCGTCAGCTGGTATTTTGGTGTTGATGTGGGGTAGTCGCAAGCTTTCGCTTGGGTTAAGATACCATTATATGAATCACGAAGTTCAACTTGGCGAACATGCAGATCACTGCGATGTGTGCCATGTGCCAATTAAAGATTTGAGTGCAGCCGTCACGAAAGAATATTTAGGAAAAGTTTTGACGTTCTGCAGCGACGCTTGTCTCGAGCGTTATCTCGATGATCCAGCTGCATACGCAGAATTTCCTGGCGACGAGCCACTTGAGTAACTTGGGTGGTTAACCAACGTTTGCTAGACGATAAAGCTCTGTCTCTCAAGTTCGACAGAGCTTTATCGTCTGGCGGGATTGGGCGTGAGTATTTTTTTCTTTTTTTAGCACACCTCCTTCCGTTTACAACAAAGGTCCAAGAGATCGATGTTGGACAGGATGGTGTCCTACCGCAGGGAACAAAGGCGATAGTCCTTTGGCCCGGAGGTAGGATACCGTCCTGTCCAACGTTAAAACTTTTAGGGAGGAGAGGGAAGGAAGGGGGTTGCCACGCGGCCCTTTTTTTGTTATCCTCGCATAGCTATGGCTGATCGATTTGTTTATTTGGACCACGCGGCGACTACACCGCTCGATCCTCGTGTCCGCGAGGCCATGTTGCCGTATCTTGATGAAAAATTTGGGAACCCTTCGAGTTTTCATGCGGTTGGAAAAACAGTAAAAGATGATGTAGACAGCGCGCGTGCAACGATTGCCGAACTCCTCCATGCGAGGCCGGACGAAGTATTGTTTACATCCGGTGGAACCGAGTCGGATAATTTAGCGATTTTGGGTTATGCTCGCGCTAATCAGAAACAGGGGAAGCATTTAATCACCTCAAAAATTGAGCATCACGCTGTGCTTGAGGCCATGATTCATCTTCAGCGCAAAGAAGGATTTGAGGTGACCTATCTTGCGCCTGACAAAGACGGACTCATTCATATGGAACAGGTTGAGCAAGCGCTTCGGGAGGATACGATTTTGGTTTCCATCATGACCGCAAACAATGAGATCGGCACCATTCAGCCGATTAGTGAAATTGGAAACAGGATTCAAAAATATCGACAGTCCACCAATCGTGCGTGGCCGGTGTTTCACACGGACGCTTGTCAGGCAACGGGCGTGCTCGAACTAAACGTCGAGCAGCTCCATGTCGACCTGCTTACGATCAATGGTTCAAAGATGTATGGGCCAAAGGGAATTGGTGCGCTTTACGTAAAACGTGGAATCAAACTCCAACCACTCCAATTTGGTGGATCGCAAGAACGGGCGATTCGACCGGGGACCGAGAACATCGCAGGGATTATCGGAATGGCACGAGCGTTTGAACTCGTACAAGCGCAGAGAAAAGAAGAAGCACAACGTCTGACTCTCCTTCGTGACGCACTCATCAGCGGAGTCCTTGAGCGAATTTCCAAAGTGCGTCTCAATGGACACCCAACAGAGCGTTTGCCAAATAATGTGAACGTGTCTTTTTTGGACATTGAAGGAGAGGCTCTTCTGTTGTACCTTGATGCCGCAGGCATCTATGCGTCAACCGGTTCGGCTTGCACGAGTGCTTCACTAGATCCTTCGCATGTCATTTTGGCGCTTGGAATGCCCTATGAAGTGGCGCATGGATCACTCCGATTCACTCTTGGCCACACAACCACCAAAGAAGATATTGATTACGTTTTGGAAACGCTTCCGCCACTTGTTGAGAAATTGCGTTCCATTAGTCCGGTAAGCGTAGACCCTAAGTACTTCACATAGGTCCTAGTTGACCTATAAGACCTATGTCCGACGTAAGCTCTCGCGATAAAAAACAATCTTGGTTTTACACAGACATTGTAAAGGATCATTTTTTCAATCCTCGGAATTTCATGCACGAAGAAGTGGATGAAACGCAGTACAATGCCATCGGCAAAGTTGGATCGCCAGCGTGTGGAGATGAACTGCGTGTTTGGATGCGGGTGGATCCGCAAACCGAGCGTATTTTAGATTTTCGTTGGAAGACATTTGGATGCGGAAGCGCAATCGCGTCAACCTCGATGGCATCTGTGATGGTTACGGAAAACAGGGGAATGACCCTTGAGGAAGCGCGTAAGGTCAAACCGCAAGATATCATGGCGCGGCTTGGTGGATTGCCGGAACGAAAGTTTCACTGCTCGGTTTTGTGCGATAAGGCGCTTCGGGACGCGATCAATGATTTTTATCGACGCAGCGATCAATTTGATAAGATTGTCGTTGAAGCATCGCGTATCATCGATCCTGTTTCAAAAGTAACGGACCATGATATTGAAGAAGCGGTGCTTGAGGGCGCGCACACGATTGAGCTTGTGCAACAACGGACAAAGGTGGGCATCGGGAATCCGGGATGTCTGCCCGCGGTAGAAGAGCTGATCAGATTTTATAAAGAAAAATATTTTGGATAAGACCACCGTCCAACCACTCCTGCGCACCTGGCATCTGAAGGATTCGCAGGGAGCGGTCTTCCAGGCAAAGCACGGGTGCTGGTTGGACGAAGGTTTCAGAACCGTATGCCCAAAATTCGCGTGAAAGTTGATGAGGATCTCTGTATCGGGGCCGCATCCTGCGTGACGATCGCACCCGAGGCATTCCAGCTCAACGCAGAAAACAAAGCCGAAGTGTACGACCATGCGCAGGCGCCAGACGGGCCGTCGTATGAGCGTTGGCTTGAGGTGACGCAGGAGGAAAAAGAGAATATCCTGCTGGCCGCAGAGTCCTGTCCCACGCTGGCTATTTTCATTTTTGACGAGGAAGGGAAACAGTTGTTTCCGGAGCTGTGACCCATGTCATCATAGGCGGCGGGATCGCGGGCACGACCGCGGCCGAAGAATTGCGCAAGCGCGACCCGCGCGCTGTCATCACCCTGGTTTCACAGGAACAGCACCCGCTGTATTCGCGGGTGCTTTTGCCGCACTATCTCAAAGGCAAGATTCCGCGCGAGCGCGTGTTTCTCAAAAAGGAGAGTTGGTACGAAGAACATGGGATTGAATGGTTACGCGGAATTTCGGTCGTCGCACTCAATGCGCGCAATAACTATGTGGCGCTGTCCGACGGTCGTGAACTCCCGTACGATCGTCTGCTCATCGCAACTGGCGGGGATGTGCGCATGCTGGACGGGGATGTGCGCGGGGTGTCGTATCTGCGGACGCTCGACGACGCCGACCATCTGGATCAACTGCTTGGCGAACTGCCCGCGGGCGGGCGCGCCGGCATCTACGGCGGAGGGTTCATCGCCTGCGAATACCTGAATCTGTTTGCCCATTTCGGCCGGCCCATGACGATCGCGTTTCGCGGGCCGCACTTTTGGTCCGGGACGCTTGAAAGCGAAGTCGGGGAGTTTTTGAATGCGCATCTGCGCGAGCAGGGCGTAGAGGTTCGCCCGGGTGAACGATTTTTGAAAACGGTTGGGGACAAGGTTTTGGAGGGGTTTGCAACGGATGCCGGAACCTATCCGTGCGGCGTTTTGGGAATCGGGATCGGTATTAAGCTAGAGGACACCTGGATGCGCGAGGCGGGGCTCAAATCCGGGTCAGGGATTTTGTGTGACGAGTACTTGCGGACGAACCTGCCGGATGTGTACGCGGCTGGGGACGTCGCCCAGTATTTTGATCCGCGATTTGGCCGTCATCTCTGTGTGGGCAACTGGATGAACGCGCAGATGCAGGGCCGGGCAGTCGCGCGCAACATGGCCGGGGAAGCATCACCGTTTTCGTTGGTTTCATCGTATGCCACACAGGCGCTTGGACTGGAGATTATTGCCGTGGGCGATACCTTGCGCGACCATGCCGATGAGGTGAGGGTGATCGGGTCAAAAGAGGAGGGAATCGGACAGCATTTTCTGCAGGAAGGCAAACTCATTGGCGCCGTGCTTTTGGGCCGAAATACGGATCGGGCGTGGGTGACAAAAGAAATTGGGGAACGTTGCTAATCCATTGACATTTCGGCCAAAACATGGTATAAAAAAGCGTTCTTCAACTGTGCGGCAACGCGCTTTTGGGGAACGGTTTTTCGTACCGTTCAATTAACCCATACGCGGCGAAGCGCCGCACAGGAGGAATGTCGTGGTCCACACCCTTGGATTGCTTCTTGGTGAGCAGATTGAGAAAGAGATCCAGAAGGCGATCGGCGAAGGGATGCGCGAAGCTCTCGCGAGCGGCGCGTCCCAGAAGCGCGTCGCCCGCGCCGGCCTGCAGGCCATCTTGCATGCCGCGAGTCCGGTGTTCGTCGCGGCACAAGCCCTGCCCGGCTTCACGATCCCGTTGTTCATGACCTCGCTGGCGAGCAAGCTGGAACGCAGCGGGTTTTTGGACAACATCCTGCCGGGTGACGACCGGTTTCGCGAGGCCAAGGTGCTTCTGCGCGAAGCGGCCAAGGGTCTCACGATCGGTACCGGCAAGGGACTGGGCGAGGCACTCTCCAAGGTGGATGAGTCGCTTGATCGCATCAGGAGCGATGAGACCGTGTCTGAAGGTGATCAGAAAGAGAAGCTGGACTGGGTCGCGGTTTCCTGCGAACTGCCGGGCCGCATCTTCCCGGTCGCCCGCGACAGCGCGGGCGAAGTCCGTCGCGAGAACGGACGGCTCGTGATCCTGCACCCGGACTGGGTTGCCGCCAAGGCCATCTGGGATCGTTCCCACAAGGCCACGACGCGCACCATCCACGGCGGAAAGAACCAGCCGCCGCGCACCGAGCAGGTGCAGGCCGAGCCGTTTCCCGAACAGCTCCTCCCGCTTCCCGACGCGCTCGCGCAGATGGGCGGCAACATCAGTCCGCAGGACTTCGCTGTCCTGCAGAACCTGCTCAAGCGTTCGCCCGAGTGGTGGGAGAGCATCGGCGGCGACGTTCGCCGCTTCTTCCTGATGATCGGCCGGAGCATCCGGCAAGGTTCTCCGCTGGATTACACCCTGCGCGAGGATATCATCAAGGACGTCGTTGAGCGCGCCAGCGCGACGATGCTCCAGGACCTTGCGGCGTTCTACAACCCGCGCGCCGTCTCCGGCCGCTTCGGTGAGAACGATCTGGAAGACATCCTCGCGAGCTTCGACGCCCTTCTGGGCGCCGAACTCACGCCCTGGAACCGCATGCAGAGGGGAGCGGCGCGGGCGTGGCGCAACCGCAAGCGACTTCCCAAGTCGGCGAAAGCCTGGGTCTGGACGTCGTTTCTCGGCTTCGTAGCCGTGAACATCGCCTGCATCATGCTCTTCCTCGGGTCGTTCCTCGCCATCGTCGTTGGCGCCCTCATGCCCTACACGTCCATCGAGGATGCCTGGTTCGCAGCCGGGCTGCTGGGTGTGGGCGGCGCGGTCATCGTCGTCCTGCTGTTCACCCTTCGGATCTGGCAGAAGGTCCTTCATCCGATGGTCAGCCGGATGTTCCAGGTCTCGGCCGATTTCTTGTCGGAGTTCGGGTGGCGTTTCAGCTTCATGCTCATGCCGATCTTCCTCTTCGTGATCGGCGCCATCCTCCTGCAGACCTCGGTCACGGCTCGTGTCGTGATCCTTGCGCTCGCTTTCGTCAGCGTCTCCATCGGAATGGGTTACAAAGCGGCAGACGCTCCAGCCAAGGCGCGACTGCTCACCCTGTGGGGTGCGCAGTACGGGTGGTTGAGCATGCTGGCGATCATGGGGATGGACTACGTCATCCGCACGGGCTGGCATGAGCGGTTGTGGGTGTGGGGATCTCAGGCACGGACAAGCCTCTGGCAGTTCCTCTTTGACCACCCGTTCGTCTACTCGGTCCTGTTGTTCTTCCTCACGTTCCTGCCTCTGCTCTGGGCCATGAAGCGTACGGCGCGGCGGCAAGGTTTGTTGGAAGGACAGCCCGTGATCATTCAGGGGGCCTACGGATGGCGGGCCTTCCTCGCCTTCCTGGCCGCCCTGCTCATCGCGGTGTCGGTTCCGTGGTTCAAACCAGGAGCGCCTAAGATTGACCCGTTCGCGCTTTTTCAGGCGAAGGGTGCTTCAAGCGCGAAGGCCGATGCCGCGTCTGAACCTCCTCCGACGCCTTCCGCACCTGCGAAGAAGGCGTCCGCCCCCAGGCACGCGCCAGAACTCCCTCACTCGGGAGCGTTGGACTGTGCGGAGCTCTCCTTTGAGGGGAGACGCGCGGCTGGGTGTCCCTAGCCAACAACACGACGGCGGTTTTCTTCGGAAAACCGCCGTTTTTTCTTTCATTGGTTGGTTTGACAAAATGGCCAATTTATGATATATTTCATCGTCCCAAATAGGGATGATACCTATGCGGCATTGGGGTCTGACCGTGGGGCCAGACCTTGAATCTTGAACCATTCAACATTCAAGATCTGGCCCCATAAACCCCAAACTCAAGCTCTTTGAGGAGAAGAACAATGCAAGACGAAAGGTTCCAGTTCTCGATGGTGCCTCTGATCATCGTCCTGTTCGTGCTCGCGCTCCTCACGAGCTGTGTGAGTGTGGGCGTCCATCGCGATGTCTCCGGTAATAGAGGCCGTAAGGTCGCGAGCGTCAGGACCAACGCCAAGAACCTGACGTCCGACGGAGCGTCCTCGAAGCTGGACAAGTCGCACCAACGTGAGTGCGCCAAGAAGGCCGAACGCGCCGAGCGCGAGACGTCGGTCGTTGCAAAGAGGCCCCAGGACGAGGGACAGCCGACACGTGTTGCCACATCCGGTGGAACCGTCCAGTCGGGCCATGGCCACGGCCTCAGTGCCCACGACGTGTCCTATCCGGGGGTTTCCAAGGAGATGGTCGCGATCGAGCTCGCCGCCCGTTCTGCCGGC
>Ga0194121_10007719_pt1 | contig 13935 bp, 19 predicted proteins | sample TA2MahCa50mmetaG_FD_148609 | JGI IMG/M metagenome (GOLD analysis project Ga0194121, IMG submission 148609) | Freshwater microbial communities from Lake Tanganyika, Tanzania - TA2015020 Mahale Deep Cast 50m | ecosystem: Environmental > Aquatic > Freshwater > Lake | place: Tanzania: Lake... | reverse complement strand
ATATGAGTAGGGCGCAGTTTCTAAAAACAGGGTTATAATACCACCACACTCGCGACCCTAACGAGACGAAAGTCTCAAAAACCGTTCTAACCCTCCTTTGCAAAGCTACGGACGGGCAAGCATCCTTTGCGATTCGACCTTAAATATGTCTTAATATAACTTTTCTGATACACTGGGGTATGAAGAAGTTGTTGTATTATTTACCAACCCTCGTTGTCCTAGTCTATTTTTTGGCAGGCCCTCTAATTCTTGGAGGTGTTTCCTTTAGTATTTTACGCTTCGTTTGCTCGCCGTTTGATAAACTCGCAACGCTCAATGTTGTTTCTTATGCAGTCGCCGAAGACCGTTATATTTGTTCCGTCTCCTACCTTACCTGGCTTCTGACGACTTTGACGGTAACGCTAATTATTTTGATTATGAATTATATAACGGTCCATTTGTTCAAGAGATTTTCTCGCGTTAGGTAAAATGCTTCCTGATTTTTGGAATAGTTATAACACCACCGCACCTACGTAACATTTGACAAGGATAATCCGTTGTATATACTATGGATATATGAAGACCATATTAAATATCAAAACTGATGAAAAACTCAAAAAGGAAGCTCAAAAAACGGCAGAAGCTTTAGGCTTACCTTTGAGCACCGTTGTGAACCGCTATCTAAAAGATTTTGTTCGTGAGCGGCGAATTGAGTTTGCTGAAAATTTAGTACCCAACGTAAAAACTCAGAGACTACTGGAAAAGATAGAAAAAGACCTTGAGGGAGGGAAGAATCTTTCACGCGCTTTTTCCACGGCACGTGAGATGGATGCATACCTGAACTCTTAGTCTCCATGTATATTTTACTACACAGTAACTTCAAGAAGCAGTTCAAGAAGCTTCCGCCCTCTGTAAAAAAGCAATTCAAAAATCGGAGAGATTTGTTTCTTATGAGTCCTTTTGACCCGGTTCTTCATAACCATGCGTTACAGGGCAGGTGGAAGGGTTACCGAAGTGTCAATATTACGGGAGATTATCGCCTGATATATAGAGAATTATCACCCGAAACAATTGTGTTTGTAACGATAGATACTCATAGTAATTTATATGAGTAGGGCGCAGTTTCTAAAAACAGGGTTATAATACCACCACACTCGCGACCCTAACGAGACGAAAGTCTCAAATACCGTTCTAGCCCTCCTTTGCAAAGCTACGGACGTGACCTCGAATAAAAAAACCGCAAAGCGAACCACTTGGATTATCCTTTAATATCAGCTACAATACAGTCGTATCAATAAAAAAATTTCATATGGCAAAAAGAAAAGCAGGCCTCAAGGCCCACAAGAAATCGAAACATTCACCTAAAACCAAGAAGCGACTCGAAATCAAGCGATTGATGCTTGCTCAAAAAAAGAAAAAGAAAGCCCGCCGCTAAGGGCCTTATGGCATTCTGGCTGAATAATATTCGAAAAATGGTGTATGCGGTTGCTGTTTTTGCAGCAATCTCTATTTATTTATGGGTTATTGGCACGTATGGCACGTTTGATTTGCAGGTTATTCGATTGGTGCAGCTGTATGCTTTTTGTGCAGTTATATTTTTGTATCTCGCACTTCTTGCAAGCCCGCTTTATAGCGTGTTTCCAAATATTCCGTTTCGCGTGTATCACATAAAAGCGCGCCAAGCGCTTGGAATTTCTGCGTTCTTTTTTGGCATTGTGCACGGTTCGCTCGCGTTCTTTGTTTCGCTAGGGGGATTTTCCGGGCTTGGTTTTTTGACTCAAAAATTTCTCATTGGGATTATTTTGAGCGCTACGGCACTTTTGATCTTGGGTATTATGGCGCTCACCTCGCACAGTTTTTTTGTAAAAAAACTTGGTAAAAACTGGAAGCGCCTTCATCGTTTGGTATATCTTGCGGGGCTCTTGATAGTTATTCATGCGCTTATGCTCGGCACTCATTTTATCGATATATCAAAAAATATACCGCAAATATTTTTTGCAGCCCTCCTTATCCTTTTGCTTCTTGAAGCGCTGCGGTTTGATGCTTATATTTCATCGCGCTTTTTGTTGGCACCGCGGTTTGGCTTGTCGCTTCCTTTGAGCATAATACTTTTGACTGCAGGAGCACTTACCGTTTTTTATCCTCAAGGAAAGGGCCCGCTCTCACTCGGCATCCATGGGCAACATGTACCAGCGCCTTCAAGTTCCCAAAAGCGCTATTCGGTCAGTTTTCGGTATCCCGAAACGGTGATTGCGGGAGCTGACACAGAACTGCGTTTTAAGGTATACGATGCCCAAAACGGGGAAGAAATTTCACATTTTGACTATGTGAGCGAGCGCCTCATGCACGTCATTATTGTAAATAATAATCTTGAATATTTTGATCATATTCATCCAGAACTTGAGGGGAGCGAGTTTGTGGTAAACGCGCGTTTTCCCAAAGACGATCTCTATCGCGTCTATATAGATTTTCAGCCGCAAAATTCTTCTGAACAGAATTTTGCGTTTACCCTACCCGTTGGCTCATTGCGTCCGCTTCCGGACCCCGCACGTCAAAATCAGGACCCAGAAAAAATAGTGGGAGATTATAAAGTTGCGCTTTCTCAGAATGAATATAGCGCCCAAGATGTGGCATCGGGAGGCGAGTCATTTGTATTCTCACTTACGCGCGCTCAAGACGGAAGTCCCGTAACGTCGCTCGCGCCGTATCTTGGAGCGTTTGGCCACATGGTGCTTATCAATACCGATACGTATGAATATATTCACGTTCATCCCGTAAGTCCACTACCACGAGGGCCGGTTGATGAAGGAGGCCCCAATATAACCTTTGTGCCTATAGCGGCACGTGGTGTTCTCAAACCCGGAGTGTATCGTGTATTTGCGCAGTTTAATCCTGATTCTAGTTTGTTTACTGCTGATTTTACGGTTAGGGTGCAGTAGCGCCATGCAAAATTCACTCGTTGTCAAAACATTTTTTATAATCATTGCGGGTTCAGCGCCTTTTTTTGCCTCTGCGCATGTTTTGAAGTCAGACGGTTCTATTGGCGCCATCATTCACATAAACCCAGAAGATAATCCTATTGTTGGGGAGCCTGCTACCTTTTTCTTTGAATTCAAAGATAAGGAAAATAAGTTTCAGCCATCGGGGTGTGATTGCCGCGCAACTATTGTAAAAAGCGGGGAGGAGCTTTTTTCAGAAAATCTTTTTGCAAATACTGGTACTGCCAATTTGAACACGCCCGTATTTTCTTTCACGTTCCCTGAAAAGGGAATCTATCAGGTCCGCATCACCGGAAATCCGATAAACGGAGGAAATTTTCAGCCGTTTACCCTTACCTATGATTTTCGTATTGAGCGCACGGGGGCGTCGTCTGCCGAGGGTTTTTCTAGTACGCACAGCGGGCACTCTATTATTCTTGGCGTTGGCCTCGCGCTTATGCTTGGGTTTTATTTCCAAAGCCGCAAACCGCGAAAATCTCGTCGTTCGTTACTGGGAATTTTTGTTCTGATTAGTCTTTTTAGTGTCATCAGTCACCATACAGCGTTTGCTGTTGAGTTATGCTCAGAACATACGGGTTTTGCAGTGCATCCTTGTTGTATTCAGCGGGCAGCCACCGTACCCGAGCGCGTTTCTATCCAGTCAAATTCCGAAACAAAGACGCCTCTTTTTCCCGCTTGTTTTGTTCGCAGTACAAGCAGTGCATGTGAAGAAATCAACAATAAGTCTCCGCCTTGTGCGTGATGCTTATTATTCGTTTCTTTTCTAACTATGAATAAAAAATTACTTATAGGAGCTGCTCTTGCAGCGATTCTTGGCTCAGGCCAAGCGGCTTCTGCGCATGTTGTTGTTCGGCCAAACGAAGTGGGCATAGGTCAGCGCCTGAACTTTGTAGTAAGCGTGCCTACGGAAGAAGATACACCAACTATCCAAGTACGCCTTGTAATTCCTGAAGGCGTTCGTAGCGTTCGGCCAAATGTGAAGCCCGGTTGGACTATTAGCGTAAAGCGAGAGGGGGAAGGCGAGAGCGAGCGAGTTACCGAAATCACCTGGTCAGGCGGAAGAATTCCTGCAGAACAACGGGATGAGTTTATCTTCTCTGCGCAAGCTCCAGTAGAACCCACCACGCTTGCTTGGAAAGCATACCAGACTTATGGAAGCGGCAATATCGTATCGTGGAACACGGACCCAAAAGTTGTCGAAGAACATGCTCCCAAAGAGGGCGAGCACGATGATCAGGCGCCAAAGCCATGGTCTGAAACGCGCGTTGTTGATGACCTTACAGATGAGGCCGAGACACGGGCGGCAAATACCGTAAATGATTATTTGCCAACCGGTATGAGTGTTGCGGCGTTAGCCATTTCGTTTGCGGCATTTCTTCGGAGCCGAAAATCGTAAAAAGTTTAAAAGCCCGGTTGAAACTCAACCGGGCTTTTAAAAATTTGTTATACTGAGACATAAATGGTTGTCCGGCGCTATTGGGGAACGGCAGTAATATTGTATAAACGCTACGAGCGGCCTGCTTTTGTTGTGTCTATGGTAGCGGGCTTTTTGGTTGATTTTTTTACCCTTTCGCGCGTTGATTTGTGGCTCGACAACCTGGTACTTCTCTTTTATTTAATGCTTGCAATGACAAGCATTGTGCTTTTCAATTTACGGGAAGCGGGCAAATTGAAAAAACGATGGCTCAACTTGGTAGGTACTTTTGCACCGCTTCCCATGCAATATGCTTTTGGCGGCTTGTTTAGCGGTTTTCTTATTTTTTATTGGCAAAGCGCCTCGATTGCCGCCTCGTGGCCGTTTCTTTTGTTTCTTGCATGTATGCTTGTCGGAAATGAATTTTTTCGCGAACGCTACGAGCGGCTGGTATTTCAAATCAGCATTTTGTTTCTTGCGGTATTTTCGTATTTTGTTTTCTCGGTTCCCGTGCTGATCAAATCAATGGGTCCGGGTGTTTTTATTGTAAGCGGTGTTGTAAGCGTGCTTGTTACCACGACATTTTTGTATCTTCTCTCCCTGTGGATGCCCGAGCGTATTCGGGTCAGTAAAAGTGCGCTTTCTCGCAGTATTATTGGTATTTTCGCGGTTATGAATATTCTTTATTTTGCCAATGTTATACCGCCTATTCCGCTCTCGCTCAAAGAGATCGGCATATATAATATGGTTTCTCGACAAGGGGGAGAATATATACGTGAACGAATAGGGGAAATCCCGCCCTGGTACAAGCGTCTTTTCAGTTATGAAAAACTTATTGTCGAGGAAGGAGACCCTGCGTATGTGTATACGGCAGTTTTTGCGCCAACAAGCCTTGGCGCTGATATCATTCATCATTGGCAGTATTTTGATGCGCAAAAAAATGTTTGGACCACCGTTTCCCGGGTTGAGTACCAGATTGTAGGGGGGCGCGATGGCGGGTATCGTGGCTATTCTTTTTATACCAACATGCAAGAAGGCCTCTGGCGGGTGCGCGTAGAGACGGAGCGCGGCCAGATGCTGGGAAATGCAAAATTTCGGGTTGAGAGGCCAGGATAAGCTCTACCCCTTGCAAAATTTATTCATTACTGTATAATAAGGACTCATACAAAGGTTTTGGGTCAAATCGCACCAGTGCTGTTTTGCTCTGAACTTCAAAAGGTCATTAGTAATGTAAAAGAGAAAGCAAAATGGCATTTCAAGGAAGAAATGATGGCTTCCAGAGGCAGATGTTTCAAGGAGACTGGAAGTGCTCAAAATGCGGTGCAGATATCAAGGAGCTTCCGTTCCAACCAGATCCTGCTCGCTCAAGCCAACTCAAGTGTCGAGACTGCTATAGGCAGGATCGCCCAATGAGAAGGTAAGAAAATAGTAAAAACCCGGGGCAACCCCCGGGTTTTTGCTATCTGGCCTGCGAGCTGTGGATAGACTATTGACGAGTTTGGCCCGTGTGCTATACTGGTGGGGTACCTCTGAGTTTCCCGAGCATAGTCGAGGGAAGTAATCCACAAGAACACTCATAGCAGCAGCCCCCATGTGGGGGCTTTGCTGTTTTTGTGTGGTATACTAAAGCCATGGAAAAAATACTTCGCGATTTCGTTTCGCACGAACAGCGCCAGTATAATTTCAAGCTTGGGCAGGTTGTTGCTTCAGCTCTCACCGGATTTCTTGCTGGACTTATCTCAGCGAGTATTATCTGGATGCTTGCGCTCTACTACATCAACAATTTCGTTCTCAATTGAAATAAAAAATCTTTTGAACCGTCTTTTAAGCTAGAGGGGTTGACAAGCTAGCCGTTTTCAGTATCCTGAAGGTAGGAAGTTCTTCATTTCTACTGTTCCACTTTCGGAACCAGACACGAGGAGGTGACCCAATGATGCAGATGCTTTTCGCTATGGCTGTTGCCATAGCAATGTTTGGCTGTTCGCTGCTCACAGTGAATGGCGAGAGGACAGAGGCGGTTTCCTACCAGACGGGGGAGTATATCCCCGTCGCACCCAAGGATCTTCCGGCGAAGATCCACGATAGAGAACTACCCCTGGCCTCCATGGCGCTTGTGCCACCCCAGTACCCTGCGTATTCTTCGGTTGAGAAACCCCGCACGCGTGCTTTTCGCGCGCTGAAAAAATCCAAGATAGCATTATCCCGGGCGCAGAGAGAGGCAGAACGCATCATACGCGATTATGCCAGAGACCCTTTTATCATGCGGGCAATTGCGTGGTGCGAGTCTCGTTTTGATCCTGACGCAGAGGGGCCGACTGATGATCATGGGCTTTTCCAGATAACCAGCACAACCTGGCGAGATTTCAAATGTCGGGGAAACCCCTACAACTCGCGCGAAAACACGGAGTGCGCAAATCGCATTTTCGAAGAAAGCGGGTTGAAGCGCTGGTGGGCAAGTTCTCATTGTTGGAGAAATACCGCAAAAGCCAACGCCAAGGCCGACCTTGCCATGGGGAGTGGATGAATCATGGCCTCGTCGTACATATACGATGGGGCTTTTTTTATTTATACCAGTGATGAGGGGCAAATATTTTTGAGCGGGCACATTTCGCATTTTCTGCGCTGGGCGGCGCAGATGGCTCTTCCGTGTTCGATGGTAAGATAGGTGGATTTGAGCCAATCTTTTTCTGGGACAAGACGCATGAGGTCTTGCTCGATTTTTATGGGGTTGTCGGAAGCCGTAAGGCCCCATCGCTGCGCAAGCCGACCCACATGGGTATCAACCGCGATGCCTTCTATAATACCGTAGGCATTGCCAATAATGACATTGGCGCTTTTGCGCCCGATACCAGGAAGGGTAATCGCTTCTTCGATAGCGCGGGGGAACTTGCCGTTAGAATTGTTTCGTATTTTTTGTGCCGCTGCAATAATATTTTTTGCTTTTGCATGGTAAAAACCGGTTTGGCGGATTTCCAGTTCAAAGGTTTTGAGATCGGCATCGGCAAAATCATCTACCGTTTTATATTTTTTGAAAAGTACTTTGGTTACTTCGTTTACTTTTTTGTCGGTGCATTGGGCAGACAGCATGACCGCTACCATGAGCTGGATGGTGTTTGAATACCGAAGCATAATTTTTGCTGCGGGGTATTTTTTTTGAAGTATCGAAAGAATGCGCCGCGTGCGTGCCTTTTTTTCGGGCTTTGATTCTTGCTTGATCCACAGCTTGGTATAGGTTCGGAAGCGATGCATGCGGCTAGTGTAGCATCCTATGAGCGCTGTGGTATACTGACAAGGTATGAAAAATGTATCAATTTATACCACGCCATCGTGTACCTATTGTAAGAAAGCAAAGGAGCTCTTCAAGAATCTCAATGTTGCCTACAACGAATATGATGTAACCAAAGACGTGGCGCGTCGCGATGAAATGATTCAACGCTCAGGTCAAATGGGAGTGCCTGTGATTGATGTTGATGGCACGCTTGTACTTGGGTACGACGAGATGCGTCTCAAAGAGCTTTTGAAGCCATAACCATGAAAGGCGGGCGGCGCTATTTGAAAGATGTTATTTATGGCGCCAACGATGGAATTATAACGACGTTTGCGGTGGTGGCGGGTGTTGCCGGCGCTGATCTTTCGCCGCTTGTTGTGGTACTTTTGGGTGGAGCAAACCTCATTGCTGATGGTTTTTCGATGGCGGTTTCCAATTATCTTGGCTCAAAGTCCGAGCATGATTTGATTCAAAAAGAATATCGCGAAAAATTTACCGAAGTAGCTCAAACGCCCAGACATGAACAAAACGAGATGAAGGCCCTGCTTGTCGAGCAGGGGTATGCCGAAGGAGATGCCGAAGATCTCTCACGCCTCATGTTTAAAAACAAAGAGTTCTTTGTTGATTTGATGATGCATGAAGAGCTTGAAGTGTCTTCGCACTCAAAAAATAATATGTTGCAGGGCGCGGCAGCCACCTTTGGCGCGTTTGTTCTTGCAGGATGCATTCCGCTTTTGCCATTTTTTGTGCTTGGTGGTATGGTCAACCTCTTTTGGTATTCAATTGTTGCTACTATGTGCGCGCTTTTTTTGGTAGGGTCACTTCGCTCCATTGTGACCAAGTCTCCATGGTTTTTTGCGGGCGCGGAAATGCTGGTGGTAGGAGGTGTGGCAGCTGCTCTTGCCTACGCCGTTGGCGCGCTTTTGAAAATGTTCGTTGGGGTTATATAGCTATTTCCACTCATTCAGCGTGAGGGAAACAGTATTTTTCTCGTTGCCCCTCAAATAGGTGAGTGATACCGTATCGCCCGGTTTTGTGTTTTCTAAAATATCTTCGAGAGAGATCTTTTCTGATATTGATTTGCCGTTGCAAGCAAGAATAATATCGCCGTCTTTGATGCCCGCGCGTTCGGCAGCGCTTCCTGGAACCACGGCATGATCACCGGGTATTGGTTCTTGTACAACAAGCGCGCCATAATCAACGGGCAGTTTGAAATGCCGCTGGAGCGCTTGATTCAGCAACATATAGCGAATGCCGATGAAGGGGCGGCGAATGCGGCCAAAATGTTGGATGTCTGAAAGGTCGCGCGCTGCTTTTTCGATGGGGATTGCAAAGCCAATGTTTTGAGCGCCAAATACAACCGCGGCATTGATGCCAATGACCTCGCCATCAATATTGATAAGTGGGCCGCCGGAATTTCCTGGATTGATGGCGGCATCGGTTTGAATGAGACCGCGAAGGCGTTCTTGGTGGCCTGACATATCGCTGATTGCCGTTATGAGCCGGGAAAGCCCCGAGACAACTCCCGTTGATACCGAGCTTTGAAATTCCCCAAGCGCATTGCCGATGGCGATGACCGTTTGGCCGAGTTTTAAGTTTTGTGAGCTGCCAAGCGTAGCCGCTTTGACGCCTTTTGGCGGTGTAATTCGCAAAATTGCGACATCGTGAATGGGGTCGCGCGCAAGCACGGTGACATCGCTTTTGTGGCCATTTTGGTCAAAAGCGGTATAGCGGGCATCAGGGTCCATGATGACGTGTTTGTTGGTGAGCACGAGCCCGTCTTCTGAAATGAGAAAACCCGAGCCTCCGCCTATTCGCACATTGCCATCTTCATCAGGGGGGATGACAACATCCGTCATATTTTTAAAGGGAAGCGTTTGATTTGCTTCTTCAATGTGTTTTGAAATGACAATGGATATTACGGAGGGAAGAATATTATCGACTGCGCGTATGATTTCTTGCTCGTGCGTCATACTTCAATATACCAAGAAAAAGTGATATAAAGAAAGCGCGGAAAAACTTTTTTTGAAGGTTTTCCCCTTGTAGCTCAATGGATAGAGCAGATCCGTCCTAAGGATAAGATGGGGGTTCGATTCCCTCCGAGGGGACAAAAAGCTTGGTAAAATAGAGATACAGCAAAAATCTTATTAACATGCAGAGTGGCGTTATTCAGTTCTCAACATGGTACTCTTAAAGGTAGAAGATATGGATGATTTACCGAGTCCAGCTCAATCACCACAGCCACAGCAATCGGCGCCATCGTTTCCATCGACACCCTCGCCCTTCATATCGCGGGAGGTTGTTCGGCCAAAATCCAGGGCACCCAAAATAATCCTTGGTATTCTGGCTGGCATCATACTCGGGTGTGGCGGTTTCGCGTATGCATATTTTTATACCGACTTGATCAGGACGCCGGAGAGTGTTTTTGCGCAGGCAATGATGAATTTTTTGGACGCCAAGACATTTGAATATAAAGCCATTGTTACTTCGCAGATAGCTTTTGGTGGTGGGCCGGGTCTTGGATTTGTTCCGGGACCAGCAGAGGTGGGCGGCGAAACGTCAGGGCAGGTTGACCTTCGCGATGAGCGCAATATAAGGTATTCAAACTCGAGCAAAGGATCTTTCAAAACAAATATGGGTGGTGTTGAGTTCGGTTTTTCGGGGGGCTTTGACATGATTCTTGCCGATCAAAAAATGTATATGAAACTTAGTCTGCCCGAAATCTTCCAGGCATTTGGCCTCGGTATCTCAAAAGACCAATGGATTTTGATCGGAGATGCATTTATGAGGGAATTAGGCCCTGAGGCCGAAATGCTGTTTGAGAAGGATCTTGAGTTAGCACCAAAAATTCGTGACATATTGAGAAGCCGCACGTCTATCTCCGTTTCAAAATCACTCGGCTCAGAAACCATAGATGGTGTGCCAAGCCATCATTACCAACTTTCGGTTGATAAGAATGCTGCAGCAACGTTTTTTACCGACCTTCTAAAAGAAGATGAGACGCTTACCAAAGAAGAAGTTGAGCAATTTACCCGCATTTTTCTCGATGCTATCGAAATAACGAACACGGAGATATGGATTAGTAAAAATGACCTCTTACCCCGAAAGTTAGTGACAGACATGAAAATTCATTTTGACACGGACGTTTTTGCTGAATTTTCTGAGATGCCAAAATTTGGAGATTTTGATATGCAAGAAGAAAGCAATATTACTTATGACGCGATTGCGCATATGGAAATTTTATATTCGAATTTTAATGCAGACCTTACCATCAAAGCTCCGGAGAATGCAAAAACGTTTGAACAAATTTTGGAAGAATCAAGAAATATCCCAGGAACCCCGCTGTACTCGGCGCACGTAAAAGGGAATGATGCTGCGATCAAAGCGAATCTTTCATCGATCCGTGTGATGGCTGAACTTTATTATGATGAACACAACGGGTATGGTAGCAAACAGATTAAGGCTCAAGTATGTCCAAAAGGAACGGCAGCGCGGTCTACTTTTTTTGAAGATGAAGATGTGCAGCTCGCATTCTCAACGGCTATGAAGGCAAACGGCAACTTGCCTATATATTGCGCGCTTTCAGGTACGGGTCCAAATTCTGCTTATGCGGTAAGCTCGCCGCTACGGTCAAATGCCAAGCTCTTTTGGTGTGTCGACAGTACGGGCGCGTCTGGGCAAGTATCTAGGCATATTACTTCTGCAAAATGTCCTGCCAGTGCCGATGTCCCAAACACTAAAATTCCAGTTATTCGTTAACTTTCCGCAAAAAAGCGCGAAGCAGGTTCGCTTCGCGCTTTGTTCTTGGTTGGAGAGGTTGATCAGTTGTCGGTTTGCGGTTCGTTGCAGTCGGTGTCGGGTTGGGTGGGATCGGGCAATGGATCGCCATCGCTCCGCAGGTTTTCCCTCATCTGCTCGTTGATGCACTGGCCGGCGGGCGTGCGCAACACGTAGTAGGTGTCGAGCGAGAAATCCTGGCCCGGCGAGCCGTAGTCAGCGATGTCGCCGCAGCAGAACTCGAACCAGACGCTGAAGTCATCACCTTTCGATTTGGTGAAGACCGTGTTGCCGACGGGCGGAATGTTGAGCGTGATGGGTACGCCTCGACCGAGATCGTCTACGTTATCCCAGTTGTGCAAGAGTACGGCGGCCCGTTGCTGAGACTGGGGGCAATTGAGCGTCTGATCGGTGCAGACCTTCGGTTTTACACCTTTGACGAGGAAGTCGCCCACGGAATTGGGGCAGAACATCATCATCATGTTGACGGCGCCCGCGGCCTGGGCGGCCTGCACCGCCGGATGTACCGGGCATTGGCGATCGGAACGCTCCGTCGCCATGTAGAAGACTTCGCCGGTCACGAGATTCTTCTCGACCGTCCACACGCCCTCGATCTTGTTGTCGCCGCTCTGTTTCTTGAAGATCCAGCGACCTTTGCCGGGGTCGAGCTGGCCTTCGAACCTGAAGGGACATCCCGTCCAGCAGAGAAAATCCTTCGGGGTCTCCGGTTGTTCCTTGACTCTCTTGAGGTGAATCGGCTCACACGCCACGGCTTGCGTGGCCGGTATGGCCACCGCGATCGCGAGGATCGCAACTATCGACATCAACAACTTCTTCATTGGCTTCCTTCTCCTCCTCTTATCGAGGTGCTTGGCGCAAAATGCGCACCGTGGTTTCCTAACAATAGTAAAGGCTATTTCATTTTCTGTCAATGATTGCTATGCTTTATCCGCGGGCCCATAGTAAAATGGTATTACGCATCCATGGCATGGATGAGGTCGGAGTTCGATCCTCCGTGGGTCCACCATTTCGGAACTTGACGGCCGTTTCGGCTGTAATTTTTTACCGCAAAAGTATAAAAATTTTGGAAAATTTACAAGACATTGACAAACTGATTGACGAGCTAATATAATCTTCATATACTTAACATTATTGTTAAGTATGCTTACTCGCGATGCCAAAAAACTTGATCAAGCCCTAGCCGCTCTTGCTAATAAAAGACGGAGGGAAATTGTAAATACTCTCGGCAAGCAACCGGCATCAATAGGTCAATTGGCAGATCAACAACATTCGTCTTTGCCGGCTATTCATCGGCATATCAAGGTGCTGGAGCGGGCAAATCTGGTGCAACGCAAGAAAAGTGGTCGAGTTAATTTTCTTGCAGTGGACAGGACGGGACTTTTGTTGATCCAGAGTTGGATAGCGCAGTATCACGCATACTGGGGTTCCAATTCAGAAACGCTTGAGAACTACATAGACACTATTGGGAAAAATCGTAACCAGTTAGCAAAATTAAGAAAAAAATAATATGAAAAAATTTGTATTTGTATATTACGGCGCAGTGAGGGCTGAAGATATCAGCAAGGAAGACATGAAAAAGACGATGGATGCATGGATGGCGTGGTTTGGCTCATTTAAGGACAAGATGGTAGACGGTGGCAATCCATTCGGCCCCCTGGCTACATCGGTCACCGCAAAAGGAACTGAGACTATTTCAGCAGACAAATGGCCAGCGAAGGGCTACAGCATCATTAACGCTAAAGACATGGACGAAGCAATAAAAATCGCACAAGGATGCCCGGCGCTTAACGATGATCCAGAAGGAGCGGTTCGCGTTTATGAAGCAATGCCGATGTAATGCGGCAAATTAAAAAATTATGGACCAAGGAATCAAATCCCCAGAATATAACGGAAACTGCGCTTTCGCTGTTAGCACGGGGAAAATAAATGTTCCCGGGGGAAAACATTACGCATTCATCAACGGAAAAACGTATGTTTTTTCGAACATAGTTGCAAAGATACTATTCAAGATACTTCCCGGTCGTGTCGAGAAAGCGAACAAAGTTTGGAGCAAAAGATAATCTCTAATCCGTTTCTTTTCCGCTTCGCGGCGGAATGATGGTGGGGGGGTTCGCGCTCCACTCAGTATTTCCCACCAAATTTTTGACACCGATACTTTCTTTTCCTAGAGTGTGCCTAGAGCAGTCGTTGTTTGACTACGATAAAGAAGAGGAGAATCGATGATCAGACATCCGCTGATAAGAGCCCTCAAGCGGCTTGGGGGATGGTACGAATGCCCGAAAGACCAACACGGCAAGCGCCTAGGACCGCTCGTCGGCTACACGGGACGCGATGAGCAAGGGCGGCAGAAGGTCGGCGAGATCTATACAGATTTTTCAGTATTCGAAGAAAGACCTGTTGAGCTTGATCCTTTTGCGCAGAAGCTTAGCCTCCAGGTAGACGCAGCAGAAATTGCAAGCAAGATTGATGTGTTCTGC
>Ga0194121_10007717_pt1 | contig 13938 bp, 12 predicted proteins | sample TA2MahCa50mmetaG_FD_148609 | JGI IMG/M metagenome (GOLD analysis project Ga0194121, IMG submission 148609) | Freshwater microbial communities from Lake Tanganyika, Tanzania - TA2015020 Mahale Deep Cast 50m | ecosystem: Environmental > Aquatic > Freshwater > Lake | place: Tanzania: Lake... | reverse complement strand
TCTTAGGATTCCTCTCTCCAACAAGCCGTCCCGTTGGTTCCGGCCCCATTGAAGGGTTTTTGTGACATGCCGGGTGTACTGTGTGCGAGTGTTCCGGTCTATTTTGACTGAGGGATCATATATGCCTACCAGATCCCTGAACAGCTCATCAGGCATCTCGGCCCCTTCTGTGGGCAGAACGATGATCTTCGTTCTCTTGGCGCGGGCAGCCAGTTCGTCTGCCCCCCCCTTCACCCCCATCCAGACATACGGAACTACCATCGCGTCCGGCTGCAACACCAACCAGGCTATTCGGTTGGTAAACCGGTTGCAGAAATACACCTGATTGCCCATAGCCTCTAACATTTTCCCGAGGAGCAAGTACGCTAGGGCGTCTCGCCGCCGGTCATCTATATGAATGAGAACTGTGGGGTGCTTTTTCATCACGACGAATACAACCTCACATCGGTGCGAAGACCACTCTGGAGTACAGGCCCAGCAGCCTCGAAGTTAGAGCCGTGAAGGGTCACCTGGGGGCGGCTTGCGACGCGGAACGGATGACAGGCTGCACGATCTCGCCTTCCAACCGGCTCTCAACCTCGCCGGCCTGAACGGCGTCGCGCACGATGTCCAGGGCCTGCCTGAAGACTTTGACGGTCGCGTGTATATCCTCATCGGAATGCGCATGGCACACAAACATGCCGGGCCTCGTTAGGATGCCGCGCTTGATGATCTCCTGCATGAACAGGGTTTGTGCTTCCAGCCAGGGTTGCCCGTCAGGTTTGGCGAAGGTGAATTCGGGCCAGCAGGGATAGCCGATACAGCGGGTCGCTTCCTGGAGTCCGGCCGCCCGGACCGCTTCGTTGTAGCCGTCCAGCAGAGTCCGGCCAACCCGCCAGATATGCGGCAAGACATTATTGGTCTGTATTTCCCGGATCGTCGCCAGACTCGCAGCGAGCGACAGAGCCTCGCCTCCGAAGGTGGTCGAAAAAAACACCTCCTCGAACAGGCGCATGACCTCGCCCCGTCCGACGAGCGCCGAGATCGGCATGCCGTTGCCCATCGCCTTGCCGAAGGCCGCCAGGTCCGGCGTCACTCTGAAATATTCCTGCGCCCCACCCAGCGCCATCCGAAAGCCGGTGATGATCTCATCGAAGATCAGTAGCGCGCCATGGCAATGGCTCAATTTCTTCACCTCTTCCAGGAACCCGTTCCTGGGTTCCACGAAATTGGCCGGCTCCAGGATGACCGCCGCGACCTCGCCCGGATTCTGCGTGAAGATGGATCGGAGGGAATCCAGGTCGTTGTATTGGAACGTGAACGTCAATTCGCCGACCCGCTCCGGTACGCCCAGGTTTCTCGATGTCGCGCCGATGTACCAGTCCTGCCACCCGTGATAGCCGCAGCAGGCCACCTTGTCTCGCTTCGTATGGGCGCGGGCGAGGCGCACCGCGCCTGCCGCCGCATCCGAGCCGTTTTTCCCGAAGCGGACCATCTCGGCGCATGGGATAATGCCGGCGAGCAGCTCGGCCAGCTCGACTTCCAGCGGATGCATCAGAGTAAAAGTGATCCCGCTCCCGAGCTGCTCCACGATGGCCCGATTGACCGATGGATGCGCGTAGCCCAGGATGATCGGGCCCAGGGCCATGCCGTAGTCGATATATTCGTTGCCATCCACGTCCCAGACGTGCCCGCCCTTCCCGGACCGGAGGTACTTGGGTCCTACGCCGTTCACGTACTGCCCCGGCCCCTTGCTGAAGGTCTGCGTACCGGACGGGATCACCTTGAGCGCCCGCTCCCAAAGCGCCTCCGACCGTGTCTTTTTCGAGTCCGGTTGCGTCATATCAGGCGCCCGTTCCAAACCCGGCCAGCCGGTCTTTTTCGAAGGCCGTGTGCCAGCCCGTATTCCGCCCTATTGTCCGGTTGAGCGCCTTGACGTCCGGATTGGCGTCGAGGAAGGCGACGATCTCTTTCAAGGTAAAAGAACGACTGAGAGGATAGAGAGCTTCAAAGACCGCCCGGACCAGTTCGAGATCCTGCGCATAATCCACGGTCAACCGGTAGTCCGACCAGTCCGGAACGTGCTCCACACGATGGACACGGAACTCTGCCGGATTGTTCCAGAGATAGAACGTCACGTGTTCGCGGTCGGATGGTTTCACCGCCTCACGCCACGCCCGCTGCAAGGCAGCAAAGGAGAACACTTCTACGTCGGAGCCATCGGGCCAGGTTGACGGGAGAGGCGCCGTGTTCGACACGTAATCGTATTGTCCGTCGAGGAATGTTTTGGTGACCGTATCAATGGTCGCCGAATCCATGAGGGGGCAGTCGGCGGTCAGCCTGACGACGACGTCGGCGTGTCCACGGCGGGCCGCCTGGTAATACCGATCCAGGACATCGTCTTCGCTTCCACGGAAGCACTCGTAGCCCTCTCTCCGACAGAGCGCCGCGATCTCGTCGTCCGCACGCTGATCGGTTGTCGCGACGACGATCCGGGCGATGCTCTTGGCCTGGGCGACCCGGTCGAGCATCTGCGCTAGCATGGGCTTCCCGAGAACAGGCATCAGCACCTTCCCCGGAAGGCGCGACGAATTCATCCGCGCCTGAATGATGGCACTGACCTCGCGGCTCATGCCTGCTCTTGAGTTTTCTCTGTGCAGCAGCGGCCCAGCACCAGCACATCGATGTTCGTCCGCTTGAAGCACTCGACGGCTTCGTTCGGGTTGTTGACGATCGGCTGGCCTTTGACATTGAAGGAGGTGTTCAGCAGCACGGGGCATCCGGTGAGCCGGTACCAGGCTTCGAGGAGACGACGGAAGCCGGGGTTGTTTTCCATCCTCACTGTCTGGACGCGGCCGGTCCCATCCACGTGTACAACTGCAGGGATCGCCACCGCCTTGTCGGGAACGACGTTGGCCGCAATGAGCATGTGCGGGCTGTCCTGCCCGATCTGGAAATATTCGCGCGTGTGTTCGGCCAGCACCGCCGGGGCGTAGGGCCGGAATGGCTCACGAAACTTCACCCGGGTATTGAGATAGTCTTTCATGTCCGCCGGATAGGGCCTGGCCAGAATGCTCCGGTTGCCGAGCGCACGCGGGCCGAATTCCGCCGCGCCGTTGAACCAACCCACGATCTTCCCCGCCGTGAGCCGATTGGCCGTCCAGACTGCAACATCGTCCGGCCGTTCGAAGGCTAGGCCGGCCTTCTTCAGCGCCGCCGCGCAGTCCTCGTCCGAGAATCGTGAGCCCAGGTAGAAGTTGTGATTGGGTTTTGGACGCAGCACGCCGCCCAACCTCGCCTGCGACAGATAGCAGGCGCCGATGGCGGTCCCGGCGTCACCAGCGGCAGGCTGGACGAATATCTCATCGAACAACCCGCTCTGCTCGATCTTGCCGTTCAGCGAGCAATTCAGCGCGACCCCTCCCGCCAGGCATAAGCGCGACAGGCCGAATTCCTTTCTGGCCCGGCCGAGCTGCTTCAGCACGATCTCCTCCAGCCGCTCCTGCAGGGCTGCCGCGATGTGCATATGGTGCTCGGTCACCGCCTCGTCGGCTCTCCGCTTCGGACCGAAGCACTCGAGAAACGCGTCGCTGATCCAGCGATCGCGGACCTTGTGATAGGCGATCCAGGACCGGTTGATTCGATACGAGTAGTCGCCGGTCTCCGTCACGATGTCCTGGAAGACCGACCGGTAGGTCCGATTCAGGCCCGGAATCGTCTTGGACGCGTCCCCATATGCAGCCAACCCCATCACGATGCCTTCGTCACAATGATGCTTCCAGCCGAGGTAATGCGTGACCGCCGAATACAGGAGCCCGAGGGAGTCGGGATAGAGGTTCTCGTTGTTGACGACTTTGATCTCGCCGCCCCGGCCTAGTCCGATCATGCCAGTATCCACTTCCCCCACTCCGTCGTAGCTCGTCAGCAGGGCTTGGTCGAACCCGCTGGCATAGTAGGTGCTGGCCAGGTGACAGAGGTGATGGCGATGGGTCACGATCTGACCGGAAAATCCCGTTTCATTCCGCACCCGGTCTTTCATACCATAGGCTTCCCGGATCCGGTTAATATCATTGATGAGAAACGCGATCCGCTCCGTGTCGTGGAGCGCCGGTTTGAGGTACATTTCGCGCACGTAATGTACGTGGTCGTCCGTCAAGGCGATTTCGGAGACGTCGTTGATCGTCACGCCGCTTATCTTCAGACAATCGGAGATCGCCTCGTTCGGGAACAGGCGGCTGTGCTTGTCCCGCGTATACCGCTCCTGCTCGCAGGCCGCGACCAGCAGCCCGTCCACCATGAGGGCCGCAGCCGTATCGTGACCGCCGAACTGGACGCCGAGAATGACGGGCGGTTTGGTCATATTGAGATGAGAATGATTGCCGCTGCTGGTCGCAAGCGTTGCCGGAGCTTCAGCGAAATTCTTTCGACGGCGTGCGGCTCCGCAGGAGAATATTTTTCTGCCGATTCGCTGAGATGGGGGAACGTCGCCGGATTAAACTGGCAGCCGATCCGGTGGCGGCTGGCGGCATAGTTTCCAAAGATCGTATCCCGACGCGGGCCGAGACTCCGGTTCCACCGGTGAAACCCGTTGGCTTCAAAAACGATCACCGACCCGGCCAGGGCGGCGCATTCCACCCGCTCGCCAAAGCCGTTCACCTGCGCCATGATTCTAGGTGCGGATATCATGTTCGTTACGCAACAGCTTGCGAACCTGTTCCATCCGCCCCGCTTCTTCCGTCGAAAGACTTCGCACGAAATCCCCGGCCCCGTCCGCAACCCCATAGACCATCTTCGGGCGATTGACGCAATCCACGACTACCTCGCCGGCCCGTCCGAACACGCCCCCGGAGACTATGCTGATGCCGCCAAGCAGGCGGCGGCCAATCGAATCCTTGAGAATCCGTTCCATTTCCAGCAGCATCGCCACCTGCCCTGCGAACCCGGCCCGGATGTCCACCCGAAGGATCATCAGCCCGCGCTCCTCTGCCCGTTGCGCGGCGTCCTGGAAGATGCAGCCCTTTCCCCCGTCCATGATCAGCGCGTCCGACGCAAGCCGGTCGATCATCTTGGCCGTAATGACCGGGATGCCGCCCGTCATGCCGATGAGGATGTCCGCGCCCTCAGCAGCCGACTCGTTGTCTGTCGTGCCTTTCACCTCTGCGATCGTCTCGTACGGCTTAATGAGGTTCAGCGCGGTGACAATCGCCTCCAATTTTTCCCGATTTCTCCGCGTGATCGTGACGTGTGCCCCACGCTCGACCAGCTTGAGCGCCACCTTTGAGCCGAGATTGCCGGCGCCGATTATCGCGATCTTCTTCCCCCCCACGCCACGTGGCTCATCGGTCACGAACTGAGCAAGGAAACAGTCGATCACGTCCACCGTGAGATCGTTGCCCTTGTACGTCAGCACAGTCGAGCGACTCACGATTTCGCGCACCGCCCGCTCGATATTACCGCTGTCATCCGTCCCGTACATTTCTGACCCAATCTTCTTTTCGGTATCCACGAGGACATAATCCACCCGGCCGTCAACAGAGCGGGCAATCGCCTGGGCATCTGCCACCGAGCAGATCAGCACGCTACCCGCGACCAGCTTCGAGGTGACTCGAATGGGGGTGAAACACGAGCTGACGCCGGTAAGCTTCCGCGTATTGCCGATGCAGAACCCAGTGAGTTTCTGCTCCCGCCGGCCAAGCTCGGTCACTTGGTGGAGGACCTTTTCGAGACCTTGCTGAATACTCTCCACCTAGACATTCTCCCAGGTGATGGGATAATCGGCCTTGATATCCCGTTGGGCAATGCGTCCCACGATGAGATCCAGATTGCGCGGCTCCAGCCCGACACCCGGTCCCTTGATCTCGATCATCTGCCGGGTGATCATCTGCCCTTTAGCGATGTCCACGCGGGCATACAAGCTTCGCCGCTGGGTGTTGATCATGTCGTATTCACTTGCTTCGATCTTTTTCCTTCCATCGCCCAGAATGCTGTTGATGATTTGCGCATACCGGACCAACTCCCGCATCTCCGAAACCTCCGATGAAAATATATGATCCGGCCCTTCCATCGTGCGGTCTAAGGTGAAATGCCGCTCGATGGCATTGGCTCCCAAAGCCAGCGCGATCTCGGACACCTTGATTCCCAACGTATGGTCCGAGAGTCCCACGGGCACGCCGAACGTCCGTTTTAGCGTTTTAATCACGTTCAAGTTCATGTTCTCGGGCGCCGCGGGATAGGCCGACACGCAATGCAGCAGCAGGACGTTCGAATTGCCCTCCGACCGGATCGCTTCCAGCGCCTCCTCGATCTGCCCGAGCGTGGACATACCGGTGGAAACGATCATCGGCTTGTTCGTCGCCGCCACATACTTCAGCAGCGGGATGTTGACCACGTCGAAGGATGCGATCTTGTACAAGTGGACGCCGAGGGACTCGAGGAGATCGACGCTTTCGAAATCGAACGGCGTCGAAAAGATTTCGATTCCCCGCTCCCGCGCATAGGCAAACAGGCGCTTGTGCTCTTCCGGGCCGAACTCGAGCCGCTGGAACATCTCTGGCAGCGTTTCCTGCTCCCCGAGCGTCGTTTCCGCATATCGGGCCTTTTTGATCTTCCCGGAAATCCGGCTCGAACTCTTGAAGGTCTGGAACTTGATAGCATCGCATCCGGCTTCCACGGCCAGATCCACCAGCTTGAACGCCAACTCCAGGCTCCCGTTATGATTGAGGCCCGCTTCCGCAATGATGTAGGGATGGTGCCCCTCGCCAACCGGCTTGCCGTTGAATGAGAGCGTGGAGTTTAAGTCGACCACGTATTGTTTGCGTTTCACGCGCGTCAATTCGGAGTAATGGTTCGTCAGAAGATCGGCAATATCAAACGCCTTTAAAAAGAGAATCTGGCTGTCCGCATAGTTGAATTCGCCCGTCGTCCCAATGGAATATAGCTGCCTGAATTCCCCGAGCCTGCTCTGCGCCTGCGCCAGCTCATGCTGGTAATCCTTGTGCAGGAGCGGGTACACCGCCGGCTGGCGGTTGACCGTCCCGGCGATGAATTCAACCCGACTCGCCAGCCCGACCCGGCAGACTTGGTCCAGCACGGTCCGGATCAACTGCTCGGGCGGAGTCCGGTGAATGGCGTCATCGGGCGAATAGGCAATCTCCGCCGTAAGGCAGGTTTTCTCGGGCACCGCGCACTCGGCTGAAAACGCCTTCTGCTCGCTCAATCGGTGAAACAGCAAGTCCGGATGATCGTAATACAGCCAATGAAGCCCTTCCGGAAGGACATGCGTGCGCTGAAAGGCCAGGTAGACTGATGTGACGCCGCGGAACGAAAGCGTGGTCTGGATGCCTAAAAACCGGCAGAGCTGATTCAGGGGGATGGTGGAGATGATGACATCCCGGCCTGATACCTCGAGATACTCGCCGTTGTCTAGCAGCATCTTGGTGATCAAATAGTCGCGGTGCGCCAGGGCGCGCAGCCCCTGGCCCAGCCGGACCCGCCCGCCGAGAGCCAGGATCTTCTGATAGATGCGGTCGTAGATACAGCCCGTGCCATATTTGCCGACCGCCGCCCATTGGCCGTCGTAGAACGACGAGACCTTCTCCCGTATCTCGATGCGCTTGGGCGCCCAGTTCGGGGTCATTTCCTCTGTGCTCAATCCCCATATCTTTTTGGGATAGTCCTCGAAAAACATCTTCTGCAGCGTTGGACCGACGAGCGCGATGATGTAGTCTCGATAATTACTCGCCTCCGCCTTCGCGTGCGGGTTGACCGCCTCCAGCTCGGAGAGGATCTGCTGCTTCAGGCCAGCCGGATAGCGGGAAATCGACTCCAAGGAGAGCGGGTAGTCGTAGTGCTGGTCGAAATCGTCGCCCTTGACGTTCTTGCACCAGAAATCCCCCTTGATCAGGAGATCGCCGAACTCCCTCGTCCAGAACTCGGCGAGTTGCGCGTCCGGGGTGTGATAAATGTGCGGGCCGACGTCCAGGAGAAAGTCCCTCCACCGCCAAGTGCGGGCCATCCCGCCGTAGAAAGGCTCCTTCTCGATAATCTCGACGTCCCAACCTTTTTCCAGCAGTTTCCACCCTGTGACCAGTCCGCTGACTCCTGCGCCCAGAATGACCGCACGCTTCTTCACCATGCGGTCCACCCTCCATCCACCACCAGGTTATGCCCGGTCACGTAGGATGACGCGTTGGACACGAGGAAGAGAAGCGCGGTATCCAACTCATGCTCCCGAGCCATGCGTCCCATGGGTGTCCGCTGCGAATAGTTTTTGACGAAATCCGGTCCCTGCTGGTTGAACACGCCGCCGGGGCTGATCACGTTGACTCGTATCCGGTAGGGAGCCAGATGCACGGCAAAGTACCGGGTCATCTGGATGATGGCGGCCTTAGAAGCGGCGTAGACTTCTGAGGTCTGGCGAGCACAGTCCGTATAGATGCGGGGATCCCCGCTCACCAGTCCGTAGATTGACCCGATGTTGACGATGTGCCCGCCGTTGGTCTGCTTCTTCATCACCTTGGCCGCCGCCTGAATGCACAGGAACGTGCCCGCCACATTGACCTTGAGCACCTGCATGAATTCATCGAGACCCCGCTCCTCGAATGGCGTAAAGACCGCAATCGCTGCATAATTAGCCACAATATCCAAATGGCCATGCTGCTCGACGATGGCTGCAAACCCCCGTTCAACGGCCTTGGGATCCGTGATATCCACGTCCAGCGGCGTGGCATGAAGTCCCTCGCTTTTCAGCGCCTCGCAGACGGCGCCGCTGCCCTTGATGTCCACCAGCACCACGTGGGCTCCCGCCCGTCCGAGTGTGCGGGCGGCCTGCCGGCCCAGTTGGCCCGCTGCTCCCGTCACGAGCGCGACCAGCCCGTCAAGACGAAACAGCTCTTCCATTGCCTGTGCACCGGGCATCATTCGCGGCCGGGGTGGTAGTACAAGGGGGCGCACCAGTGGTTATGCGTGACCCACTCGGCGCTCGGGAAGGCGCCCTTCCGCGTCATGATCGTATGGCGCAGCTTGTCATAGACCCTGCCGGTGGGCTTCTCGACGGGCTCAAAGACGATGTACTTATAGAGGCCGGACACCATCCCCGTCGGCATGCGTAGCCGCTTGGCGTATCGAGGATGCAGATGTTTCTCGGCCACCTCGCGGGCTATTCAAAATAACTTCTAGGCCTTGACGGCATTTGTTGTTGAACGCATCAACACAGGCAGCAAGGCTACCTATCGGAACTGAATTCCGACTTGATGAGACGAGTCAATATGGGAAAGAGCTGATCGGCGAGACGGAATTCATACCGATGCCAGGGATAAAAGGCACTATAGGTCTGCTCGTAAATTTTCCCCCTCAGCTCGGTGGCCGGATGCCATAGACTTTTGAATCTCAGCTCCTGGAGTTGGCAGAGCCGATAGGCGTTGATTCCGACGAGACCAGCCGGAGCCAACAAGCCATGCATACGGGCCCCTAGTCCTGACCGTGGCCGCTCCATGCAGGCCGCCTTGGCGATTGCGTCGATCTCTTTGGCTGCAGAAAAAATGGAAGGCTCCTGACGAGGCCAATCAAGCTGTTCCTCTATATAGCGCTGGAATTCGGGATTGGATAAATGCTTCGCGGGAAGTTTGCGATGTGCGGCCAAGTCCATCAGATCGAGCGCTTCATCCACTGTCTTGGGACGCCAGCACCACTCAAGATACTCATACCAATATCTCCGTATTGTGAGATGCTCCCGAAGACGCGGCTCAATAATGGATTGAACGGTAATGACGGGCTTTTCCATCATCATCCCTTCGAACCCAACGAAGGATGTGGTACAGACAACAGCCTCCAACGAGTGCAACCATTGATAGAGAGGGGTTAAGGGCGGATCGAGGACGAATCGGCTGCCTAATGTTTCTTGCAGGTACGAGTAGTTCGGCAAGTGCTCGAATGGATGTGCCCGGTACAGGACCCTGCAGTTTCCCTTTGCTATGATTTTCTCGATCAGTATCAGATAAAGACGCACGTACGCATAATGGCTCCAAAAATAATCTTCGAGCTCCCGGCTTTCATCGTAAATTCTTCCACGGGCATCCGATTTCCGATGCCCATCGATCACCTGGAATACGGACCGCTGGTCAAACACGTTAATCGAATCGAATTGTCCGGCGAAGCCCAGGTTGGCCGCCTCGCCGTCAACAGATGGTTGGACCATCCTAAACTCCGGCCTGAGAAGATCGCTGCGGATCGAGCCAACCACCGAGACTTGATCCTCTCTTAGGATTCCTCTCTCCAACAAGCCGTCCCGTTGGTTCCGGCCCCATTGAAGGGTTTTTGTGACATGCCGGGTGTACTGTGTGCGAGTGTTCCGGTCTATTTTGGCTGAAGGATCATGTATGCCTACCGGATCTCTGAACAGCTCATCAGGCCCCTCGGCCCCTTCTGTGGGCAGAACGATGATCTTCGTTCTCTTGGCGCGGATAGCCAGCTTTTCCGGACTTCCCACGCCCATCCAGGGATAGGGAACCACCATGGCGTCGGGTTGCAGTACCGACCAGGCCATTCGATTTGTAAACCGATTGCAGAAATACACCTGGTTGCCCATGGCCTCGAGCATCTTCCCGAGCAAGAGCATCGCCAGCGCATCTCGTCGCCGGTCCTCTATATGGAGGATAACGGTGGGGACTTGTCTCATAACGACGGGCAGACCTTCACGTTGCTGCCAGATTGTCAGTGGGCTTAGCGGACGACCGCCCTTGTGAATCCACCAATGTCATATACTCTGCCCGCAGCAAACCGTATTCGACGACATCCAGATAGCGCCCCTCTTTATAGAGCGCTTGCCGCCTCAGTCCCTCCTGTTGCATGCCCAAGGCCTCGGCCAATTTCCGCATTGGAAGATGATCTGCCGGGGTTCCGCAATGGATCCGGTTCAGATTCAGAGCAACAAAACCATGGCGCATCAACACGCCTGCCGCTTCCTGGGCATACCCCCTACCCCAACAATCAGCTTCGCCGATCACGATGGCAAACTCGGCTGTACGATTCACCCAATCAATCGTCTCTAAAGCGATGTTGCCGATATGTCTGCTTTCGGCGCGCAGGACTATAGCCAGCACCAAATCCGTCGTGGACTGCGCCATTTTTTCGATGTACGCAAGGGCATCTTCCCGCCGGTAGGGAAACACGTGGTGCGAGTTATACCGGCAGACTTCCGCGTCGTTCAGCCATTTCAGGTACGGTCCCTCCACGTCGGCGGCGGCGAGGGGACGCAGGGCGAGGCGCGGGGTTTCCAGAAAGACGGCGGTCACCGTGGCACCTCCTGGGCCAGCAACGGCGGCGGGTTCGTCGCCTCGGGCGCCCACCCGCGGTCGCGAAGGCACTTCACGAACTCAAGCAGCAGCAGGTCGTTGTATCGACGCGAGACGGCCTGCACGCCGAATGGCAGGCCTTGCCCGTCGCTGAACGCCGGGACGTTTACGGCCGCCGCCCCGCATAGGGTCCAGATTAGGCAGGTGTCGGGGCGATCCACAGCCTCCAGCCCCCGCGGCGCCGAGCCGCCGGTTGTAAGCGTAAGCATGACGTCGTAGCGTTGTACGAAGTCGTCGAACACACGGGTGAGGCGGTCCTGTCGTCCGAGCGCCTCCTGGTATACGGCCGGCGGGATTTCGTTCCCCCGCGCGATGATCTCGTACATGAGCGGGCTGATGAGGGTGTGCTGGCGGAACTCGTTCTTGAAGTAATACGCGAGCGCCTTGTCATAGATGACCGAGTGTACCTCGTGAGCCTCGGCGAACGAGTCTGGCAGCACGGCCTCCTCGACGATCATGTCCGACTCCTGGGCCAACTTCTCCGCGTAGCCCCATAGCGCACGGTGCGCATAGTCTTCCGCGTCGTCCCACTTGGGACCGCGCACCAGCGCCACCTTCCAGGGGCGCTCGCCCCTGGTTTGACGACGAGGATCGTTCAGCGCATCGTGGCTGAGAGGATAGTCTGATCCGTGGACCCGCACGACGTCGAAGAACAGGCCCAGGTCCTCCACTGTCCGCGCGAACAGCCCCACGGTGTCGAGAGTGTCCGTCGTTTTCAGCATGCCGGTTCTGGGGATAAGTCCGAAGGACGGCTTGAACCCGTAGATTCCGCAGTAGCTCGCGGGACGCAGCGTCGAGCCCGCCGTTTGCGTGCCGAGAGCCAGCGGCACCATGTATGCCGCCACGGCCGCAGCGGAGCCCGAGGAGGAGGTGCCCGGCGTGCATCGAGGGTCATGGGGATTTCGCGTCGGACCGGGCGTGTGCACCGCAAACTCCGCCGTGACCGTCTTCCCCGGCAACACGGCGTCAGCCATGCGCAGGTAGTGCACGGCGCGAGCGTCATTGCCCGGCGTGAACCCTTTCCAGATCGGACTCCCCATCTGGGTCGGCATGTCCTTGGTATTGAAGATGTCCTTGACCCCGACCAGCACCCCGGCCAGTCGGCCAACCCTTCCGCCCGCCTTGATTTTTTCGTCAACCGCCTGTGCCTGAGCCAGTCCTGCATCGGGAGACACATATGCCCATACCTGAAGCTCTTGATCCAGACGGCCGATCTGCGCCAGGCAATCCTCAACGAGAGCCCTGGCCGTGATCTCTCCCCGCTCGATGAGACGGATGCTCTCAACAGCGCTGAGATAATTCAGCCTGCCTGTCGCCATCTCCCTCTTCATCGGCTGGGTTTCGGAGTCTTTTCCATGGCCTCGAGCTTCTCCACCACGGCCGGGCGCAATGCGGGCTTTTCCACCGGTGTGTTGCGCAACGGATATTCATCAGGCAGAGACTTGGCTGCCCCCTCGCGATGCCGCTTGACCACCTCGATGAATTCTTCTTCCATCAGTCCGGTGATCTGCAGATAATAGTCCAGGGCTTCCGGTCGTATTGGGTCGATCTGCTTAATAAGAGCCATGCCTTCTTCTCGTGTCAGCAGTCCAGACCGGACGTCTATGCTGGCATGGTCTGTCGCACGGCCGAAGCCGCGCTTGATGAACTTCGAATAGTCATGCACGCCCGCCATGATGCACTCGACGCTCTTGTAGCCTTTGTACGTGCCCTCCACTCGATCTTCCCGCCATCCGTACGTGTCGCGGACGAACTCCATCTGCCGTTCATCGTCCCAGAAGATGAAGTCGCCGAGATGGATGCCCACCACGCCAACCCGCTCGATGTCCTCGTAGCTTGGCAACTCGAACGGTTTGAGGTCCTTGGCCGTCAGATCGTCGCCGGTCATCTGTTCCGGATAGACTTTGGCGGACACGCGTGTGAAATAATCCCGATCGAACTTCATGACCGGATTGAAATAGCTGGCACGGCCGGAGTCTTCGGCGATCGATTCGCCCCAAACCAGGAGAGGAATGCGAAACCGCACCGCCACCTGCAGCGGGAACGCGCCGACCCCTGAATGACAATGCCAGCAGGAATCGCCGATCATGGATAGGGATTTGCGGGCCAGCTTATTGATGAGCGCCCGGTTCGGAGTGAACATGACGTGGTCCACATTAAACTTCTCGAGCGCATTCTCTAGATTGTACCGTCCGGTTTCGCTATACCAGTTGTGATTGAACGTCACGGCCAACGGCTTCATCCCGTAGACCTTGGTCAACACGTGTAGCTGAAAGGTGCTGTCCTTGCCGCCGCTGATCGGGATGAGGCAATCGTAATCGTTGCCGGCTTTCTTCTTGTATGACTCTAAGATTCCTCGTAGCTGCTTCTCACGTTCGACCCAGTTGATGTGCATCTTCTGCTCGGCCGATTGGCAGGCTTGGCAGATGCCCATCTCATCAAACGTGATTCCTTCGGTTGTCTCCGGCATGCAGCACCGGACGCAGTACCTCAACTGTGGGTAAGGCGGTGTTCCTGGCTCTTGCATGGCAGTTTAGTCCCTCCTCGACAACCGGCCTAGGAGATCCCATACCCGCCCGGTGGCTCCATGGGCAAGCCCCGATGCGGC
>Ga0194121_10007715_pt1 | contig 13939 bp, 11 predicted proteins | sample TA2MahCa50mmetaG_FD_148609 | JGI IMG/M metagenome (GOLD analysis project Ga0194121, IMG submission 148609) | Freshwater microbial communities from Lake Tanganyika, Tanzania - TA2015020 Mahale Deep Cast 50m | ecosystem: Environmental > Aquatic > Freshwater > Lake | place: Tanzania: Lake... | reverse complement strand
CTGCTGTTTGAGCGAGGGCGTGCTCCCTGGAAGTGCGCGCGATGGGGTAGACCTGCGCAGCGATCACTCCCATGTCTGCCGCTGTTGGCGCCTGGAAGTCCGCCGCGACCCGGGACGCACGCGTGGCCGGCTGGGCCTAATTCACCCCGCTCGGTGTTCGCACGTTCCCGCTGAATCCGTCCAGCAGGCCGCGCATCCGCTCGGTGAGCACTCCGAGCACCTCGTGCGTCACCTCGCGCCGGGCATGCTCGTCGTCGCGGCAGGCCGGCGTGACGAAGCGCGCCACCTCGATAGGTTCCCCGACGCGCACGTGCGCGGTCTTGGGGGCGCGGAAGGTGAGCGGCACGCGGTGCGTGATCTCGCGCTGCAATTTCATCACCGTTTCCGCAAAGCGCTCCGGCGACGAATCCGGCTGTAGATAACCTGCGTGGAAGGTGGACAGCGCCCAGGCAAACCGCGCGTCGAGCGCGTCAGTGTGGTGCTGGGGATTGTCGTCGTCCTTGAGCAGCGCCATCAAGTGCCGCGCGCGGTCGAAAAAGTCGCCCTCGCGCGCCTCCCCGATGTAGCGCCGCTCCAGATCGTTGAGAATGTGCGCGCACAGGCCCTGCACGCGCTCGTCAAGGTCCGCGCCACCGCGCGGGGGATGGTAATGGTGGCGCCGCTCCTGTCGCGAGAGGATGGCGTTGGCGATGCGGTGCAGCCGCAGATAGAGCCGGTCCCAGTATTCTCCCGGCGGCACTTCAGGCATGCTCTTCAATACGATGCCTTCCATCTGGCTCACCGCGCGGTCCAGGGGCTCCCGAATATCGGCCTCGAAATGATACTTGATGATAATCGGGACAATCACCACCGGCGGCGCGTTGCCCGCGGCCACCGTGTCCACCGCCCACGCCGCGACGCCCGGCTTGAGCGGCAGCAGCACGTCGTTGAGGTAGAACGTGTGCCCTTCCGGAAACACCACGATGGGAAAGTGTGCCGCCTGTAGCGTGCGCTGCACGAACAGCGCGGCCATCTGGTTCGCGCCGCCGCGAAATACCGAGAACGCGCCGGCCCGGCGGATCACGGAACCCATCCACCCGCCGAACTTGTTGAAGATCTCCCGCGCCGCGATATAGTTGCACATGCGCCCCCAGCGCCGCGTAACCTCAAAAATAATGGACGGATCGGCAAAGGTGGGATGATTGGAGGCCAGCAGAACTCCGGTCCCGGGCGGAATCGCCTTCAGCCGCTCGAGGTCCTCGGCCGGCATTTCCACGGTGATTTCCAGCCAGCGGAGGATGACCAGCCGGTTGAGCCACTCCAGTGCGTGGATCAACATGCGGCGCGGCTTGGCCGGGATGAACTCGGGCGGCGGATGCTGGGTCACAGGCTCATGTCACGCACGCCGACGATTTTCAGCATGATGATGTAGGGAATGTAGATGAGCGCCATCAGCACGATTCCGTAGGCCGCCGCGCTCGAATAGTGGGAGTCCGCCACCTGGTTGAACACGTGCAGAGAAGCCGGATACCAGGCCGGCGGACAGACCATGATGGTGATTGCCACGTCGGTCATGGTGGAGATGAAAATCATGATGCCGCCGGCGATGATGCCCGGCCGGATCAGAGGCAACAATACCTTCCACAGCGTCACCGTCCCGGTGGCGCCCAGCGTTTTCGAGGACTCCTCCATGGCCGGCCCGATCTGCTGGAACGACGCCAGGATCGAGCGCACCCCATAGGGCGTTCGCGTGATCACGTAAGCGATCACCACGATGTACACGGTCAGGTGCAGCGCCAACGGCGGCTCGTTGAACGTGGTGACCAGCGCGATGGCAAACGCCGTGCCGGGAATGATGAAGGGAAACAGCGTCACGAAGTCGAGCACGTGGCGGCCCCAGAATTTCGTGCGGTGGATCATGTAGGCCACGCCGCCGGCAAACGCCAGCGCCAGCACCAGGGCGATCCCTGACAGGATGAAGCCGTTGACAATCGACTCCGGCTTGTCAAACAGCGCGCGCTGGTAATTGGCCAGCGTGTAGGAGGAGGGCAGGGCGGTGGTGGTCCAGTTGGACGCCACCGAGAGCAGCGCGATGATGCCCAGGTTCAACACCGGGAAACCCAGGAGGATTACGCAAACCGCAAAAATCGCCCAGCAAGCGGCCGGATTCTGCATCAGCCGGGGTTGCGCGATGCCCTTGCCGGTCAGCGTCTCAAAGCGGTTCCGCTCGATGACGTATTTTTGCAGGCCCAGCCCGATCAAGATCACCGCGACCATCACGGTGGACAGCGTGGCGGCGCCTCCCCAGTAGGTGTTTCCGGACATGTCGCGGTACGCCTCGACAACGATCATCCGAGTCGAAGAGGGTATCAACAATTTCATTGTGGCGAAGTCGCCGAACGACCGGATGAACGTCAAAAACGCTCCGGCCGCAACACCCGGCAAGAGCATCGGGATCGACACCCGCGAGAAAGTGTAGTCCCGCGGCCCGCCCAGCACGCTGGACGCTTCTTCCAGACTGGGATCCATGCGCTCCAGCGCCGCACTCGTGGTCAACAGCACCAGGGGGAAGAACGAAAAGATCTGCACCATCGCACAGGCGAACGGCGTGAACGGATCGATTTGCGGGATGCCGACCAGCGCCAGGCCCCGGGTAATCAAGCCGGTTTTTCCGAAAATCAAGATGAACGACAGGGCCATCAAGTACGAGGGGATCGCCAGCGGCAACACCGACAGCGCGCGCAGCACTCCTTTGAAGGGCACGGCGGTGCGCGCCATGGCCAGGGCCAGTCCCACGCCCAGCACGCAGCACCCCAGCGTGACCATGGCCGAGAACAGCAACCCGTTGATGAGCCCCATGTAGTAGCGCGGCGTGGTGAAAAACTCGCGGTAATAGTGCAGCGACGCGCCCTCGGTCAGGTTGCGAACGAACCCGGCGAGATCCCCGCGGAAGAGGTCGCGCAAGATGTTCGAGGGCTCGCCGGTGAACGATACCCAGAACAACGAGAACATGGGGATGACCAGGAAGAGCAGCAGCACCACCGTAACGACGGCAAAAGCGAGCCATTGCCCGACCGAGGCCAGCCTGCGGTCGCCCTGCATCAGTCGGCCTCCATGACGAGAATGTCATCAGGGTTGAACGAGAAGCGCACCGGCTGATCCATCGCGATTCCGGAGTCGCTCTGCTCGGGCTGCATGACGACAAACTCCAGGCTGTCGCAGCGCACCACGTATTTCACCGAGGTCCCCATGAACATGCGCAGGGTCACGACACCGTCGTAGGTGTTGGGCGCATCCTGCCCGGCCGCCAGGAAGCGAATCGCTTCCGGCCGCACGGCCACGTTGAACTTGCCGGTTTCCGGCAGGGTGGTCGCCACCGCCATCTCGAGACTGCCGCCCACCGACACGCGCTGGTTGTCTCCGCGGCGCGCCTCGAAAATATTGCCCAGGCCGATGAAATCGGCGATGAACCGCGAGCGGGGCCGTTTGTAGATGTCCTCCGGCGTGCCCAGTTGCGCGATGACCCCGTGACGCATGACCGCGATGCGGTCGGAGATGGCCAGCGCCTCCTCCTGGTCGTGGGTCACGTACAGGGTGGTGATGGCGGCACGCTTTTGAATGCGGCGAATCTCCTCGCGCATCTTTACGCGGAGCTGCGCGTCCAGCGCGCCCAGCGGCTCGTCGAAGAGCAGTACCCGAGGACGGGTAATAAGCGCCCGCGCCAGGGCCACGCGCTGCTGCTGCCCGCCGGACAACTGGCCGGGCTTGCGCTTCTCGAACCCTTTCAGCTCGACCATCTCGAGCGCTTCCATGATGCGCTTGTGATCGTCGGCCGCGATGTTGGCCAGCACGGTCCCGAACAAGATCCCGGTGCGTGCGAAAAATCCGGCGTCCCGATAGCGCTCCGCCATCAGCCCGTAGGCCAGATTTTCCGCCACCGTCATGTGCGGAAACAGGGCGTAGTTCTGGAACACCATGCCGCAGGAGCGCTCGAAGGGCGGCACTCTGGAAATGGGGCGGCTGTCGAAATAGATCTCCCCGCCGTCCGGCATCTCCAGGCCCGCGACGCAGCGCAGCGTGGTGGTCTTGCCGCAGCCCGAGGAACCCAGCATGGTGAGGAACTCGCCCTCGGCCACGTCCAGGCTCACGTCGTTGACCGCCAGCGTTTCCCCGTAGCGTTTGATGAGGTTCTGAATGACGACGCGGCTCATTGCCTCGCTCCTTCCCAGAGCCAGTGGCTCTTCTCCACTTCGTTCTGCCAGTGGGTGCGGATCGGGTTGAAGCTCTTGCCCATCCAGTCCACGTCCATGGCCATGGCGCGCGCGCTCAGGTCGGCCAGCGTGTAGTCCAGGTATTTCGGCGGGCCGAACGAGGAATCGAGCACGAAGAAATATTCGTTGATGATGGCCTGCCCTTCCGGGCTCATGACGAAGTCGATGTATTTCTTGCCATTCTCTGAATGCGGTGCATTCTTCACCAGCGCGATGGGATCCACGATTACCGGCGAGCCCGGGGGAAGCGTCCAGCGCAGCGTGCGCATCTTTTCCTGGACCACCTGGGGGTCCTTGTTTTCTTGCAGCGACTGGAGCACCTGGTGCTCGAAGTGGATGCCGATCTTGATCTCGCCGCGGCTCACCATCAGCGATGGTGGACCTTCCTCGGCGTACCGTTTCATGTTGGCATAGAACGCCTTGAGGAATTTCCAGCCGGCTTCGTCGTTGCCGGTCTCCTGGCGGGACCTGAGAAGCGCCGCCTGCAGGAACAGCATGGCCGTTCCCGAGGCGGCCGGATCCCACATCATGATCTCGCCCTTCCACTTTGGATCGGCGAGGTCTTCCCACTTTTTTGGGAGCTCGGATTCCGACATTTTCTCGGGGTTGTAGGCATATCCCAGCGCGATGATCGCCGCGCCCACCCAGCGCCACTCGACATCGCGCAGCACGAGGTTTCCGCGGGTGGCCGGCAGATTTTCCAGCCCCTTTGGGACGTACGGCTCCAGCAGCCCCTCGTTGGCCGCGGTAATGAAGGGCACCATGCCGCCGCCGCCGATCCAAACGTCGGCGCGGGGAAATCCTTTTTCGGCGCGCAAGCGGGAATAGACGCGGGTGGTGCCTTCCTTGATCTGTTCGACCTTGATGCCGGTCTTTTTCTCGAACGCGCTGGCCAGGCCCTCGGCCGTCCCAACCGGAAAAGGCGTGTAGACCATGACCGTCTCGCGGGTGGTCGACGCCCGCTGACAGCCGGCCAGCAGCAACGCGGCCACTGCAAGTAGAACGAGGCGTTTCACGCGCCCACCGTGGCCGGCTCGCGCACCCAACCGCGGGCCCGCTCGACTGCCCGGAGCCACTCGGCATACAATGCGTCGCGCTCGTCCGCGGACATTCGAGGCTCGAACACTCTTTCCACGCGCTCTGATTTCTTGATTTCATGCAATGACGACCACACGCCCGCCGCCAGCCCGGCCAGGCATGCGGCACCCAGGGCGGTGGATTCGGTGATGGCCGGCCGCTCCACCGGCACGCCCAGCACGTCCGCCTGAAATTGCATGAGGAAGTCGTTGGCCACCATGCCGCCGTCAACCCGCATGGAGTTGAGCGCCTGTCCGCTGTCGCGCACCATGGCTTCGACGAGGTCGCGCGTCTGGTAGGCCACCGCTTCGAGCGCGGCACGCGCGAAGTGGCCGCGCCCGGTGTCGCGGGTCATGCCCACCAGGGTGCCGCGCGCGTACATATCCCAGTAGGGCGCGCCCAGGCCGGTAAAGGCCGGCACCAGGTACACGCCGCCGTTGTCCTTCACCGAGGTGGCCAGCGCTTCGGAATCGGACGCCTTCGTCAAAATTCCCAGCCCGTCGCGCAGCCATTGAATCACCGAGCCGGCGGAGAACACGCTGCCTTCCAGCGCATATTCGTACTTGCCGTTCACCGACCACGCGACGGTGGTCAAAAGCCGATTGTCCGACGCGACCGCTCTCTCGCCGGTGTTGAGAAGAATAAAGCATCCGGTCCCGTAGGTGTTTTTCGCGGTGCCGGGCGCGTAGCAGCCCTGCCCGAAGAGCGCCGACTGCTGGTCTCCGGCGACGCCCAGGATGGGAATTTCCGCGCCGAAGTGCTCGGCCGCCGCGGTTCCGAACGAGCCGCTGGAAGGCCGCACCTCCGGCAATATCCCGGCCGGAATTCCGAAGCCGGCGAGGAGGTCGTCGTCCCAGTCGCGCTCGTGGATGTCGTAAAGCATCGTGCGCGACGCGTTGGATGGATCGGTGGCGTGCACCGCGCCGTTGGTGAGGCGCCAGATGAGCCACGTGTCCACGGTGCCGAAGGCGATCTCGCCGCTTTGCGCGCGGGCCGGCAGGTCGTCCACGTGGGACAGGAGCCAGGCCACTTTCGACGACGAGAAGTAGGCGTCCATCACCAGCCCGGTGTGCTCGCGCGCGATGGGGGCCAGGCCGACCCGCGACCACTGCTCGCAGATGGGGGCGGAACGGCGGCACTGCCACACGATGGCGTTGTGCACCGGGCGCCCGCTCTTGCGGTCCCACAGGATGGTGGTTTCGCGCTGGTTGGTGATGCCCAGGCCGGCAACCTGTCCCGCGTCAATCCCGGCGGCTTGCAGCGCTTCACGGCCGGTCCGCAGGACGGATTGGAAAATATCCTCCGGGTCGTGCTCCACCCAGCCCGGCCTCGGATAGTGCTGCGGAAACTCGCGGTAGGCGCGGCCCACCACGTTGAACGCGTGGTCGAACACCATCGCGGTGGACCCCGTCGTACCCTGATCAAGCGCAAGAACGTAGGATTTGGTCGACATCTACTTCCCCCAAACGGCTCGGTTGCGACGGCGGCCGCGCTTCTTCCTGAGGGGGGGCGATCTCCTCCCGCTAGTCGTCCTCGTCGATCGGAACCAACGGCTCGGTCTCGCTGGCAAAACGGTCCAGAACCGATTGCAGCACGGCGGGGCGGTTGGTGATGATGACGTCCACCCCCATGCGGATGAAGCGGCCCATCTCATCGGGATCGTCCACCGTCCACACCGATATCTCGCCGCCCAGGCGGTGGATGCGCTTGACCAGCGAGGGCACCACCAGCAGCCGGAAGACCGCCGCGCACGGCGGGCTCGCGAAGCGCAGGTTGCGCTCGCGGGGCGCGCGCGTGGCGTACAGTCGGGCGATGGGGATATGGAGGAAGCGGGTCTTGAAATAGTGCAGCGCGCGGTGATTGAACGAACTGACGAAGCAGCCCCCCGCGAAGTCGAGCCGGTCGATGAGCGCGCCCACCGCGTCGCACAGCGGATACCACGATCCGCGGCTGAACTTCATCTCGACGTCGAGCCGTATGTTTTGGGCTCGCGCCAGCGCGATCACCTCTTGCAGCGTGGGGATGCGCTGCCCGGCGTACTGCTCGGAAAACCAGGCGCCCGCGTCGAGGGCACGCAGCGCTTCCAGGGACATTTCCGAGACCTTGCCGGAGCCGTTGGTGGTGCGCTCCACGGTAACGTCGTGAATGACCACCGGATATCCGTCCAGGCTGAGCTGCACGTCCAGTTCGAGCATCGTGGCTCCCTGGCGGATGGCCAGCTCGAAGGCGGCCAGCGTGTTTTCCGGGGCCTCGCTGGAGGCCCCGCGATGTCCACAATTGATGGAAAGCATGTTGCCCACGCGCCCCGATTCGTTGTTCACCCCCCAACCCCTCCGCCGGGACAGTTTTCAGCGGCTGCAATGGCGGAAGCATTTTCCGTAGTGGCGCGCGAGACAAGTAGTTTCGCGTTACGGGACGACGACTGACCCGGGCGTGTCGCGCGACACGAGCAAACCGGTTTGGGGCTTAGAGTTTTCCTGGTCCAGAAATCGGAAAGTCAACACCCGCAGGGTTACTTTGGCGTATTGCTTCAAAGGGGCGCAGGGGGGCAATGCCGAAGCGGACCCCCACATCATTCGGGGGAGCGTGCCATGGCGGAAACCATACTGGTAGTGGACGACGAGGAGGCCATCGTTGAATTTCTTGAGATGAACCTCAAGAAGGAGCAGTTCGAGGTGCTCAAGGCCTACTCGGGCCAGGAAGCCATCGACTCGTTCAAGGCACGCGGGCCGGACCTCATCCTCCTGGACGTGGGGCTGCCCGATTTCGATGGCTTCGAGGTGTGCACTCGCATCCGCAGCCAGTCCGAGGTGCCCATCATCATGGTGACCGCGCGCGGCGACGACGAGGACAAGATCGTCGGTCTGGGCATCGGCTCCGACGACTACGTGGTCAAGCCGTTCAACCCCAAGGAGCTGGTGGCGCGCATCAAGCGCATGCTGGAGCGCTCGCGCAAGGCCAGGGAGAAGTCCACCACCAACAAGGTGGCCTTCAAGGAAATCGACATCGACGTCATCAAGCGGCGCGTGACCGTGAACGGCCGCATCGTCAACGTGACGCCGAAGGAGTATGACCTCCTCGTCTTCCTGGTTTCCAACCAGGACCGCGTCTTCAGCCGGGAGGAACTTCTCCGCGAAGTGTGGGGCTCGGACGCGTACGATACCCGCTCGGTGGACGTGCACATCAAGTACATCCGCGAGAAGCTCGGCGAGCCGGCGTCGGCGTACGTGCAGACCGCGTGGGGCAAGGGATACAAGTTTTCCGACGCCAAAAAGTCATAGGTGAAGTCGCTTAACTCAATACAGACCAAACTGGTCTTTACCTACCTGGTGCTCATCTTTTTCTCCACGAGCATCACCTACATGTTTTTCGTGCCGCGCATCCAGAGCTATTTGCTGGAGCGCGCTGAAAATCACCTGCGCCGCGAGAGCCAGGTCATCGCCAATATCATCACCAACACGTACACTTTCGCCGATGCCAACCTTGCGCTGGTGGCCGAGGACATCAGGAAAAACTTCTCCTCGGTCCAGGGGATGCGGGTGCGCGTGTACGATCCCGAGGGGACTTTGGTGGCCGACAGCGCCACGAAAATCCCCCACCGCCGAGTCATCGGGGACGACGCCCGCCAGGGGTTGCTCGGCAAGCAGGTCACCTGGGTCGAGACCGACGACGGGCACCGCACCCTGCACGTGAGCAACCCCCTGAAGGCGCCCGGCCGCGTGTTCGGGGTCGTCGACCTGGCGGTGCAGATCGGGGATCAGGAAACCATCGCCGAAATACGCAACACCATGATGTGGGCGCTGGCCATCTCGATTCTGGCGTCGTGGATCGTGGGCTTTCTCCTGGCGCGCACCATCGTCGATCCCATCTCGCGCATCCGCAGCGCCGCGCACCGCATCGCGGAGGGCGACCTGGCGCACCGGGTGCCGACCGGCGGCAAGGACGAATTGAGCGACCTGGGGCATGCCATCAATCACATGGCGGCGCAGCTCGAGTCGCGCATCGGAGAAATTGTCAGCGAGAAAAACAAGATGAACTCGCTGCTGGAAACCCTGATCGACGGGGTAGTGGCGCTCGACAGCGAAAACCGGGTGAGCTTCCTCAACCACGTCGCTGAAAAATTGCTCAACATCAAAAGCGACGAGGTGATCGGCGAGCCGCTGACCGCGGTGTTCGATTATCCGCCGCTCAAGTCGCTGCTCGCCGAGTGCGTGGAAAAAGAAGCCCTGCTGAGCCGCGAGATCGTGCGCGAAGGATCCAACCTCAAGCTGTTCTTCCTGCCCTTCAAGGACGAGCGCAAGCTCCACCACGGCACCATGATGGTGATTCGCGACATCACCGACCTGCGGCGCCTGGAGGAGGCCCGCCAGCAATTCTTCGGCGCGGTGTCCCACGAGCTGCGCACGCCCATGACCATTATCAAGGGTTTCGTGGTGACGCTGCTCGACACCGAGACGGTGGCGGCCGACGAGGAGCTGAAGCGGCCGCTGGAAATGATCGACCGCGAGACGGATCGGCTGTCCCGCCTGGTGAACGATATCCTGGAATTGTCCTCGCTGCGCAGCAAGAAGATGTCGCTGGAGTTGTCCCCCATCGACGCCGAGGAGCACGTCGGGGACACGCTGCTCACCCTCAAGTCGCACGCCGAGCGGGTGGGCGTCGAGCTGATCGCGGACCTCGCGAGGGCCCATTCGCGGATCGTGGCGGACCCCGACCGCTTCCGCCAGATCGTCCTCAACCTCGTGGACAACTCCATCAAGTACACCCCGACCGGCGGGGAAGTGCGGGTCATCACCCGGCGCCTGGAGGACGACTGGCTGCTGGAGATCCGCGACACCGGGGTGGGCATCCCGCAGGAAGAGATCCCCTTTCTGTTCGAGCGCTTCTTCCGCAGCAAGGACAAAAAAAAGAAGTCCAGCATCCGCGGCACCGGCCTGGGCCTGGCCATCGTCCGCGAGCTGGTGGACTCGCACATGGCCAACATTGACGTGACCTCTGAAGTGGGAAAGGGGACGGTGGTGCGGCTGACCTTCCCCCTGCGGCTGCTGCCCGAGCAGCAGCGGGAGCGCATCCGCAAGTCCCAGGGATCCACCTCGGACGGCGAGCCCCCCCGCGCGATTCGCAAGCCTGGGGATACGGTGGCCGACGTCTAGGTGGCGCTTACTCCTTGACGACGGTGATCCGCTCGGTCAGGATGACTTCACCGAGCTGCTCGCGGAGGACGTATTCGCCCTCGCCGGTTTTCTCCAGCGAGCCCACGAAGTCGGTCTGCTTGAGGCGGCCGTTGATCTTCTTGGTGTCCTCGTCTTCCTGCTTGACCTTCATCAGCATCGGCGCCGTCCCCAGCGAGCCGCGCACCTGCAGGTTCTGGGTGCCGTTGATGAAGAGGTCCACCGCGATGCCGCCCACCATGCCACCCACGTACACCGTGCCGCGCACCGCGTTCAGCGAATGGCTGATGTCCACGCTGCTCTCACCCACGTTGCCGCGCATGCGCACGGTCTTGTCCACGCCGGAGAAGGAGAGCCGAAGGTTGCCGTCGCCGAATTTTCCGACCAGTTCTCCGCTCAAGCTGCCATTCTCGTTGCGCGAGCGCACCTGGAAATGCACCGGCAGCGTCTGGGCGCCGGCTTCGACGGTTCCTTCAACGTCCACGCGGACGTTGTCGCCGCCCTCGGCGCGCAGCAGGGCCAGCAGCCCCGGCTCGATCAGGGGAAGCAACGCGGCTTCGCCGGGCGTGTCAATCCGTGAGAATGAAAGAGTCGCCGTGTCCCGGGGCGCCCGCTCCTCCGAGGCGCCGCGAGGGAAGTCCGTCAGCTTCGATTGATACGACGCGCGGCTTCCGATAAGGTTCATCCGTGAGGGCATCAACTGCGCTCCTGGTTTTCGGCGTGTCCACCTGCCTGGTGTCCGCCAGTTTGTGAAGGTCCGTCAGTCGCTCCCTGACGAGCCCTCTCCCCCCAGAGTCGCCTTCGGCGCCCCGGGGCGCCGCGCTAGCCCCGCGGCACATGCTCAGTCTATCATCCGCCGCCGCGGCCGGAAACGAACGCGTTGTTAACGTTGGGATGTTACTTGCCTTCAGGCAGCGCCTCGGCGTACGCCACGCGGAGCGCCGCTTCGGGCTGCAGGGAGGTCAGCACGTCGCGGGTGGAGGCGATCTGCGAGGCTTTCGCGCCCCGCCGCTCGACCAGCACCACTTCGGCAATCTCGTTGAAGGCGCGCCCGTCGGCCACCATCCCGATCAGCGCGCCCTGCAGGGGCGACAGGCTCGGGTTGAAAGCGGCGTTCTCGGAGTAGCGGCCGGCGTAGGTGCTGCCGTCCTTGAGACGGAGCGCGAGGCCCGAGCCATTGTGGCTGTAGGGGGCGTAGGACGCGTTGGCGGCCTCAAAGGCCTGCCGCGTGAGGTCGTCCGCGGCCGGGCTTTCCAGCGTCATTTTCTGATCTTGCTTCGACAGCAGCGCGGCGGTCACGCCCAGATCCCCGGGGCCGAATGAGTCGGGCAGCAGGACGTTAAGTGGCGTCGGCGGCTTTTGCGGCGTGAGTATGCGCAGGTCGCTGCCCTGCGAAGTCTCGTTGAGCCACTGGCGGCAGTGGCCGCAGGGCGCCGCGGACACCGCGAGGGAAGTGAGCTGCTCCTCGCCGTTGCGCAGCGCGTTGGTGACCACGAACTGCTCGCCATGCACCGTCTGGTTGAGCGAGTTGCCGGGAAATTCGAGGTTGACTCCAAGATAGATTGCGCCGCTCTTGCCCAGGCCGGCCGCGCCGACCAGGTAATTCGAAATCGGGGGCCGCGCCGAGGCCTTGGCCACTGGAATCAACGCCTGCAAGAGTTGCTCGGCGTCGCAGTTGAGCTGCCTGGTCAGGGACTGCACCCGCTCGGCTGAGAGCACGAAAGGCTTGTCGGGGAGCAGCGCGGCGAGACGGTCGGTCAGGTCGGCGGGTTTCGGCGCGCTGGCGGCGGCCACGTCACTCACCGCGACGGCCACCGGTCCGCTCATCGTGCCGGCCGCGACCGACACGCCGGCCTGCAAGACCGAGGCCACGGGGTCCGCCTTCGAAGGGTTTGCGGTCGGCGCGGGCGCGCCGGACAAGGTTGCCGAGTCCGTGCAGCAGATGTCCGCCGAGGTCTCGCGCGTGGGCGCCGCGGCACCGGGTGCCAGGCTTCCCAGAGTCAGTGTATTGGGGTTGAGTCCGCCGATTTCCATGCCGAAAACCCTCCTGCATCGATTCTACCGACAAGCACGGGCGACTTTAAGATGGAGGATGTGAACATCCGGTAAACGGTTATGCATGGAGCACCCGCACGTCGTCCCCCCGCATCAGGAAACTGTCCGGCGTGATGGGCACCGGTTCGGCGAGGTACGCCTCCCAGGTGTCCTCGCCCAGGTACTCCTTCCAGGTCGCGAACCCCGGCGAGCGCACGATAAGCACGCCCGCGCTCGGCATGGCCGCCACGTACTCGGCGCCGATCCGCTCCTCCAGGATCTTGCGGAAGCGGGGGATGAGCAGGCGCGAGGCGGCCAGTCCCTCGCCGTCCTCCAGCACCAGGATGCGATCCCGGGCCGCGCCCCCGAAGGGCAGGTTCTCGCCGCGCACCATTCCCGTGAGGTGGCTGACCGCGGCGGCCTCGATCTTCTCCACGGGCACGTTCCACGCGGCCACGATCTCGGACGTGATGAAGCGGAACGCGCCGGGAACGTCCAGCGCGTAGTACACCCACACCCCGGGCGCCCAGGGACGGCGCAGCAGCGCGCCGCCGTCGCTCTCCAGCACGCGATCGCCGCGCAGGATCGGAAGAAGCCCGGCGGCCACCTGCTCGAATGCGGGGATGGTGTCCCCGAAGACGTCGAGGTTGCGGATCTTGCGCACCATGTCGTCCACGCCCTGGCGCCAGCGGGCCGGGTTCACGTCGATGCTGCGCACCATCGGCTCGATGTTGAGCGCGTGCTGTTTTTCCGGGCAGCGGATGGTCAGGGGATCGGCGCGCAGCCAGATCCAGAGGGGCTTGCCGGCGCCGTTGAGGCGCTCGAGCAGGGCCGCGATGACCGGGTGCGGCGAGGAGCGCAGATCCAGGCTGCCCAGCAGGTCGTCGACCGCGCCATCCTCGGCGTCGGCCACACTGTCAGGGACTTCGTGGGTGAAGTAGGCCACCACCATGCCGTCGCTGGCCACCCACTCGCGGGTCCGCAGCCGCCCGCTCACGCGCTCCGCGAAGCGCGCCGAGACGCCGTTGAGCAGCACCGGGACGGCGGCGTCCAGATACCCGCCGGCTCGCTCGGCGCTGAGGCGATCGAGGTCCACGCCGTCCTCGTGCAGCGTCTCGGCAAGCCGCACGATGCTCTTCAGGCCCTGGTGGGTGAAGAGATAGTGCCCGTCCTCGCTGTCCTGCTCCCACTGCCAGCCCCCGGGCAGGCGCAGGCTCAAGGCTCCCTCGGGGGTGAGAAAGGTGCCGCTTGCGAGGACTGCGTTGTCGGTCACAGCCCAGAGGATTAGACTCTGGTCGCCGGCACCCCTTTACCGGGGCCGGGGCCGGCGTGACATCCCTTGTGGGAGAGTGGATGGCCTGACCTTGACGGCGTGCTCAGCGGAGGACGATAATAGTAGCATCCCTT
>Ga0194121_10007712_pt1 | contig 13944 bp, 11 predicted proteins | sample TA2MahCa50mmetaG_FD_148609 | JGI IMG/M metagenome (GOLD analysis project Ga0194121, IMG submission 148609) | Freshwater microbial communities from Lake Tanganyika, Tanzania - TA2015020 Mahale Deep Cast 50m | ecosystem: Environmental > Aquatic > Freshwater > Lake | place: Tanzania: Lake... | reverse complement strand
GTCGGCGCATCAAGTAGAAGGAAATAATCACAACGACTGGAGTGAATTTGAGCGAGAGCGTGGGCTTGAACCTTCCGGCGCAGCGTGTGATCATTATAATCGGTTCCGTGAAGATTTTGATATTGCGCGCGATCTTGGGCATAATGCGCACCGTTTTTCTATAGAATGGTCGCGCGTTGAACCCGAAGAAGGAAAATTTGATGAAAAAGAAATAGGGCATTATCGCGAAGTTATTCACGCGCTTCGAGAGCGCAACATCGAGCCCTTTGTCACGCTGTGGCACTGGACGATCCCATTGTGGCTTCGTGATAAAGGCGGCTGGACATGGAAGAAGACACCCGCCCTTTTTGCGCGTTTTGCAGAACGCATGGTCAAAGAATTTCCGGAAGTAAAATATTGGGTCACCCTTAACGAACCAAATGTATACACGGGCCACGGTTATTGGGAGGGGAATTGGCCGCCCGGCATCTCATCGCTCAAAAAATTACTCCTTGCTAATCACAGACTGATACGGGGCCATACACTGGCGTATAAGACGATCAAGAAAATTCATAAAGAAGCTTGCGTAGGAATCACGCAGAATATTATTTGGTTTTCTCGATGGGAGAATAAGCCAAAAGACATTATTTGGAACCACCTTTTTATCAGAACAATTAAACACTTTCAAGATTTTATTGGTGTAAATTATTATTTTTCTGACCGCAATCTTGAAAATAAAACCGATGTTCAATGGTCCATTGATCCTGAAGGTCTTTATCATGTTTTAAAAAATATGCGGCGATATAAAAAGCCCGTCTATATTTTAGAGAATGGTATTGCAAATTCACCCGATACCAAACGCGCTGACTTTATCCGGGATCATGTCGCAGCAATGCAAAAAGCAATGCAGGAAGGGGCTGATGTGAGAGGGTATTTCTACTGGTCGCTTCTCGATAACTTTGAGTGGGACAAAGGGTTTTGGCCGTGTTTTGGGCTCGTTGAGGTTGACTATAAAACCATGAGAAGAACGGTCCGAAAAAGCGCCCTCGAATACCAAAAAATCATTGAAAGTAAAGACTTTTAGCCTAAGCGGCCAAGGGGAGTTCAAGGGTTGACAGTATAGCCATTTGCCCTATAATGGTCCCTAGGAGATTAAATGTTATGTAATGACTTCAACCAGATAACATTTTGATAAGTGAATGCGGATCCGCGATTGTTTTTAACGAGAGTTGAGGGCAATCGCGGATTTGTTTTCGGAGCGGACATTGAAAAGTGAATACCAGTAGTTCAACACCAAATTTATTTGGAATTAAGAGCATCCGTTGAAATCTTGAGACACTAAAGCTTGGTGTCTCAAGAACAATGAATTTGAGTAGATCAGATTCTTGATGAGAGTATGTATAATCTCATCATCAATGAGAGTTTGATCCTGGCTCAGGACGAACGCTGGCGGCGTGGATAAGGCATGCAAGTCGAACGGTCCCGATGACTGATTTATAGCAATATAAATTGACGTCGGGATAGTGGCAGACGAGGTAGGAATACTTAGGTACGTACCCCCGAGTCGGGCACAACCAACCGAAAGGTTGGCTAATTCCCGATGGTTCTCGCAAGAGTAAAGGAGCAATTCGCTCGGGGAGCGGCCTATGGGCTATCAGCTTGTTGGTAGGGTAATGGCCTACCAAGGCAATGACGGCTAGGGGACCTGAGAGGGTGACCCCCACCGACGGGACTGAGACACGGCCCGTACACCTACGGGTGGCAGCAGTCGAGAATCTTCGACAATGGGCGAAAGCCTGATCGAGCGACGCCGCGTGCAGGATGAAATCCTTCGGGATGTAAACTGCTTTTGGCAGGGAAGAACACAATGACGGTACCTGCAGAATAAGGGCTTGCTAACCTCGTGCCAGCAGCCGCGGTAATACGAGGGGCTCAAGCGTTGTCCGGAGTTATTGGGCGTAAAGGGTGCGTAGGAGGTTGTGTTAGTCGATGTTTAAAGCCTTGGGCCCAACCCAAGATAAGGCATCGAAACGGCACAACTCGAGGGTACGAGAGGTGAGCGGAACTCATAGTGGAGGGGTGAAATCCGTTGATATTATGGGGAACACCAAAGGCGAAGGCAGCTCACTGGCGTATACCTGACTCTGAGGCACGAAAGCGTGGGGATCAAAAAGGATTAGATACCCTTGTAGTCCACGCCCTAAACGATGATGACTAGCCATTGGAAGTATCGACCCTTTCAGTGGCGAAGCTAACGCGTTAAGTCATCCGCCTGGGAAGTACGAGCGCAAGCTTAAAACTCAAAGGAATAGACGGGGACTCGCACAAGCGGTGGAGCATGTGGTTCAATTCGACGATAAACGAAGCACCTCACCAAGGCTTGACATGCTTATGAAATTCCTCCGAAAGGTGGAATGTCTCACAAGGACATAAGCACAGGTGTTGCATGGTTGTCGTCAGTTCGTGGCTTGAGCTGTTCCCTTAAGTGGGGTAACGAACGCAACCCCCGTCGTCTGTTACAAGTGTCAGACGAGACAGCCCCACACCTTTGCGCGGAAAAAGTTTCTTTGCAAGGGTGTGGGGAGGAAGGCGGGGATGACGCCAAATCAGCATGACCCTTTGATGCCTTGGGCTACACACGTGCTACAATGGCCGGTACAGACGGTTGCGAACCCGCGAGGGGGAGCCAATCCTAAAAAGCCGGCCCCAGTTCAGATTGGAGTCTGCAACTCGACTCCATGAAGCCGGAATCGCTAGTAATCGCAGGTCAGCCATACTGCGGTGAATACGTTCTCGAGTCTTGTACTCACCGCCCGTCACGTCAAGGGAGCCGGGGATGGCCAAAATCTCACCATGCGTGGGACCACGCCAAATTCGGTGACAGGGACGAAGTCGTAACAAGGCACGCGTAGCGGAAGCTGTGCGTGGATTTTCTCCTAGTAAGGATTTGTCTCAGGATTGAGACAATCTCGCTTCGGCGAGGTTACTTACGAGGTCGATTTGCCTTATTTTGTAAGGCAAAACCCTTCCGCGGGGTTATGCGGACCTACCCGCCAGGGTTACGGCGGAATTCGACGGATGCTCTTATTTCCAAATTTCCATTATTCGTAGTATAGTAAGCATATGGATGACAAGATGACGGGTCACTGCATGAAGTGCAAAGAAAAGCGCGAAATGCGTGACGTTGAACGGGTTGAAATCAAACCCGGCCGCCCGGCGGCAAAAGGAAAGTGCTCGGTCTGCGGTACCGGGATGTACAAAATCCTTCCCAAAGGCGCATAAACTATTACGAGTACCATAAAACCCCCTCGGCTTCCGAAGGGGTTTTGTGTTTATGTGGTCAGGGATGACATAATGTAATTATGAATTGTCCTAGCTGTCAAGATGTAATGGAAATGGTGAAAATTCAATCACACTATGGCCAGCCGATTATATTGGAGCAATGTAAAAGGTGTGGTGGCGTTTGGTTTGATGAGTCTGAATTATCAAGAGCGAGGCAAGGTGAAGCAGAAAAGATAGAATCGCTGGATTCCAAAATTTTAAAAAACCCTTCTCGTATCGAAATACCGAAACTTCAATGTCCCACAGACCAGACTACTCTTATTCAATTTGAAGACAAATATTTTCCAAAGAGTATCGTGATAGAGCACTGTTCAACCTGTGGCGGATTTTGGCTCAACAGAGGCGAATTCACTGAATATCAAAGTGTTCGAGACGACCTACAAAAGAAGCAGATAGCGAGTTCGCAAGATAAAAAATTGAAAAAAGAAATAGAGAATCTGTTAGCGCTTCATCAACAAGACAGCACCGTATCTATTTTGGGAAAGGTGGGGAGATTTCTTTCGACGCCACTTGATCGTCATACTCTTCGTCCCTTGCCGTCGGCAGTGCGTTCACCTTCGGAAAATGCTATTCTTGATATGACAACCAATGTTTTAATCCAAATTTTAAGCTTTTTTACATAAACATGGATAACGGTCAGGACTCTAAAAATACCCCACAAGGCTTCGGTACATCGGATATCCCGACAATTGTAACCCCCAAAAAACGCAGGCGGGTTTTAAAAACCGTCCTTTTAGTCGTTCTGATATTGATAGTTGGTTATTTTTCTCTTCCTTATGTTCTTGGTCTTCTTTATCGGGATATTAAAAGTGTCAATGATGAAGATCTGCTCTTTCAAAAGGTTGTAATTTCTGATGAGCAAAATTCCTACTTCGACCTTATGGGGGCAGCGGACGTTTTTTCAAAGCCGTCAACGGACAAGGCGCAGCTGTTTGAGGATATCAAAGATGATGAAACATGGGATCAGGTGTTTGTAGATGAATTACTGCACGACAATGAAAGTGCACTTGAGTTTTTTTCTCTTGCTGCCGGAAAGCCATACTTTCAGAACCCTGCAATTAGCGATCCGATAAATATCTCGCCCAATGTTGTACTCCCTCCGTTGGTGAAATTTCGTGATATGGGACACTTGAGCGCTATAAAATCTCTGTCGCTTGCAAAGAAAGGAGATGGGGCGGAAGCCATCCAGGAAGCATCAAAATCACTTGCGGTCGCTCAAAAGATACAAGATTCACACGTTTTTCTAATCGAATATCTGACTACGTTGCCCATGAAAGCAAGGGCGTGGAAGGTTATACAAACGATTGTTGCCACGACGGATATTGATAGCTCAATCCTTTCCCTGTATACCAAGGATTTAAAACGCTATTCACGAAATGATGAAGGCCTTATCTCGGCGTTTAAGAGCGAGTATCAAACACAAAAATGGATAGTAGATGCAATGACAACAAAAGATAAAGAAAAAATAAAAACGGTACAAGAGACTCTTGGGGAAGATTTTGAAAGAACAAGACCGAGTTTTCAGTTCCAACCAAATGCAACAAAAGTTCTTTTTGCTGAGTACGCGCGTACCCAGATAAATGACTCGGAAAGAGATTGTGGATCCCTTGAATTGAAAAATGCAGAGTCTGCTTTGCCTAGCTATGCCAGTAAGCCCGGCATTATATCTTCAACGAGGCTTTATTTTACGAAAAATGTCATTGGGTCAGTGCTTCATGATATCGTTGCAGGATCATACGGTGCGGTCCAGCTTAAAAGATGTCAGGCCGATTTTCTTGCTGAAGCCACACGGCTTTATATAGCAATAAAAGCATTTTTTGAGGATAACGGGACGTATCCAGAGTCTCTCATAGAGTTGGTGCCTCAATATATCGATTCAATACCGGATGACCCATTTAGTGATGGAGCATTAAAATATGATTCCCAGAAGAAGGTAATTTATTCTGAAGGTGAAATATTAAGAAAGCAATCCACAGATGAGCATTGGAAAAATCTATCCCAGCTTCAACTTGAGATAGATTTTTAGAAAAGATAATTATTCATTATCATTAAATATATGGAAACTACGCTTATTTCTCCGAGTAGGTTGCTCAAGTCTGCATTCGAGCTTTATCGGAAACACCTGAAATTGATCGTCGCATTGATGGCTGCGCCCACCTTGTTTATTGTGGGCGGGTTGCTTGTAGCTGGGTACGGCAATATGTGGGGACATCTTCTTGTTGCGGTAGGAAGAATCGCTGCATATGCGTTTGGTATCGGCCTTGTTGCTTTATATGCTGGCCAGATTACAAGCCGTGATGAAGTAGTGTCGCGCGGCATGAAACTTTTCTTTCCGGCCATCTGGGTTTCAATTTTAGCAGGACTTGCCACGATGGGTGGTTTTTTCCTTTTTATTATTCCAGGAATTGTGCTCACGATTCTTTTATCAATAGTACAGCCGATTCTGGTTGTGGAAGACAAGCGCGGATTTGCAGCGCTCATTGCGAGCTGGAATTATACAAAAGAATATAAAGGAAAGATATTGTGGAGAATGTTGGTTATTGGTGTCTGTTTCTTGTTAACGGTGATTGTCATCGGAATTCTGGGCGGGATGGTTACGGGAGAGAGCATCAAGGTTTCTGTGGGAGAGGCGGGAAATGCCGAGGGCAATCTGGTAACAAATATTCTTCTTGATGTCGTGTCTTCGCTCTTTCTGACACCAGTCATTATCGCCTTTATGTATTTGCTCTACCGCAACCTCAAAGACGTGCGCGGCGCAGCGTCCGAGCTAGGCGTTGAAGAGACATCAAGAATCAAAAAGAAGCTTATTGCGCTCATAGTAGTAGCCATTGTTGGCATGATCATTTTTATTGCAATCATGGGCTGGCTTATCTTTGCCTATATGAGTGTTTTGGGTGAACCCGGCTCACCCTTCCAAATGCAAAATTCACTTGTGCCTGCGGCTCAAGTGTTTTCGGTATTTCAAAAGTAAGTTTTTGATTGTGTGGGCGTACCAGGACTCGCCGAGCTCGCTGACGCAGTCGGCCAGGGAACCTGGGTCGCCGTACTTCAGTGAAAAGTGGGCGTACCAGGACTCGAACCTGGGACCTCGTCATTATCAGTGACGCGCTCTAACCAGCTGAGCTATACGCCCACTTTTCACTCAAATATTTATATTTCAAAGGAAGTCATTATCAGGACATAAGTAATCTAAATTACTTATGTCCGCCCTAACCAGCTGAGCTATACGCCCATATTTAATTTTGGCGCCCCAAGAATAAACTCTAGTATAAGCTTTCTTTAGCGGGTCGTAAACGGTACGATACCCATGATGCGCGCGCGTTTGACGGCACGTGCAAGAAGGCGTTGATGCAACGAGCAGAGGCCGGTTCGCTTGCGCGACATAATTTTTGACTGGGGATTCATGAACGTGCGAAGCGTTTCGGAATCCTTGTAGTCAACCAATTTTGTATTTGCCGTACAAAAATAGCACTGTTTTTTCTGCACGACGGTATTTGGATGGTGGTGATTGTTGTTCATATGCATTTAAAAAGGTATTTCGTCTGGGTTAATCTCTCCTTCATCTTGAGGGTATTGAATAGTATCAAGGGGAGGTTCTGTGTCTTTTGTGCTTGCGGGCGGCTCAGCGGGAATAGCAGCTCCCATTTGTCCGCGCGGCCCAAGTTGCATTTGTTCGGCAATGACCTCGGTGCGTGATTTCTTTTGGCCGTCTTGGCCAGTCCATGATCGGGTTTGGATGCGGCCTTCAATAAAGATCATTTTCCCCTTGCCAGTATATTGCTTTGCAATTTCGGCGAGGCGCCCAAACATGACAATATTGTGAAATTCAACCTGCTGTTGTTTTTGGCCCGATTTGTCATTCCATACGCGGTTGGTTGCAAGACCAAAGGTGGCAACGGGTTGGCCGGAAGGAAGCGAGCGAATTTCGGGATCGCGGGTAAGGTTGCCAATCAAAAAGACTTTATTGAGATTCATGATTGTGATTGAAGCTCGGTTTTGAGGATTTCATCGAGCTTTTCGTCGATAGCTTCTTCGCTTTCGGCTGGAGTTTCTTTTTCTGTGGGCTTGCGTGCTCGGAAGGTTCGCGTCGGAGCCTTTTTCCATTCGAGGAGCATAAAGCGTACCAAATCTTTTCGTTCGCGAAGTTGCTCTTCAATTGTTGCAATTTCTTCGCTTTTTGCATTGAAACGAAGCGCGCCAAATACGGCATCGCGTGATTTATTCATTTCATAGGAAAGCGTTCGTGATTTGGGGCTATCCCATGATTCGAGAATGGCACCCGCGCCTGCAAGAAGGTCGCGAAGGCTATTTTCAATAGTGATAGCGCCTTCTTCACCGCCCGTAGGGCGTATAAGATATGAAATTTCGTAATATTTCGACTCGCCGATCATGGGGAGATAATACCCAAAAAGCAGCGGTTTTGCAAGTCTTTATATTTTAAACTCAATGACATCGCCGTCTTTTACGATATATTCTTTGCCTTCGGTGCGGACTAGGCCTTTTTCGCGGGCTTTGGCGAAAGAGCCCGATTCAATCAAATCTTTCCAAAAGATGATTTCTGCACGGATAAATTTTTCTTCAAAATCAGAGTGGATGGCGCGACCTGCGCGTTTTGCAGTAGATGCCTGCGGGATGGTCCAGGCGCGCGTTTCGTCCTCACCCGTCGTAAAATAGCTCATGAGCCCCAAAAGGGTATAGGCCTCGCGAGCAAGCATGGGGAGTTTTGACGCGAGACCGAGTTCTTCTTGTTCTTCTTTGGGCATACGCGAGAGTTCTTCTTCAAGCTTGATGTTGAGAAATAAATTGCCATCTTTGCTTGGCTCACGTTCATCAGTAACGTTGTAGAGATACAAAACAGGTTTTGTAGAAAGGAGTGAAAGCTCCTTTCCGAGGTACTGGATATTTTCATCAGGCCGTTTTCCGGCTTTGAGGTTTTCTACAAGAACTTTTGCATCCTCAAGCTTGGTTTTTGCTTCTTTATTTCCTGCTCTGGCTTCTTTTTCAAAACGAACAACTGCTTTTTCGGCAGTTTCCAAATCAGCCATAAAAAGTTCGATCTCGACAATGCTTCTGTCTCGTTCGGGGTTTACCGAATTTTCGACATGAATGATGTTTTCATCTTTGAAATCCCGCACCACCTCAACAATGGCATCAACTTCGCGGATGTGCGAGAGAAATTTATTGCCAAGGCCTTCGCCAACCGAAGCGCCCTTTACGAGGCCCGCAATGTCAACGAACTCGATGACGGCAGGAATTGTTTTTTTGCTTTTTGAAAAATTGGCAAGTGCCACAAGTCGCTCATCGGCAATTTCAACAATGCCAATATTTGGCTCGATAGTTGCAAACGGATAGTTGGCAACATCTACTTGTTTTTGGGTAAGCGCCTGAAAGAGTGTTGATTTACCAACATTGGGCAGGCCCACAATTCCTATTCTCAAAGCCATTATGGGATGATAAACTAAGCATCAATGTATGTAAATCCTGAAGTATTTCATGCCTATGACGTTCGGGGCTTGTTTCCTGAAGATTTGAATGCACAGGGAACGTATATTATTGCGCGCGCATTTGTAGAATATCTTCGGGCACATACGAAAGATCAGCTGACAATTATTGTGGGTACCGATGCGCGTCCGTCGTCTCCGGAATTAAAAAAGGGCCTCATCGAAGGTCTTTTGGATGAGGGCGTAAAAGTGATTGACCAGGGGTACACCACAACACCGTATCATTATTACACGGTATACCAGCAGCATGCCGATGGCGGGCTTATGATAACTGCTTCCCACAATCCGTATCGGTACAATGGCGTAAAATTTACCATGCCGCCTTCGCGCGAGCGCGATGATTTTATGGATGTAATCAAAGAAATTGCGCGTCGCGGCATATTCAAAAACAATGAGCAAAAAGGGGAAGTGGTGCCGTTTCCCGAGAGCCGAAAATATGTTGATGATATTGTTTCGCGATTTGATTTGCAAAAAGCAAAAAATATGAAAATTGTGCTCAATGGCGGCGGCGGGATGATAACGCTGTTTCTCAAAAAACTGCAGGATGTTTTGCCGTGCAAAGTCATATTGATGAACGAAGAGCTTTTGTTCGATCTCAAACATGAGCCACTCAATCCCATCAAAGAAGAAAGCCTTGCGAGCCTGAAAAACAAAGTTCTCGAAGAGCGCGCGGATTTTGGAGTTGCGTTTGATTCGGATGCTGATCGCTCGGGTTTTGTGACGAACAATGCTCGGTATTTCAGGGGTGATTATGTGGGCGCATTTTTTGCCCGTGAGTTTTTGAAACAAAACCCCGGTGCAAAAATCATCCATGACCTTCGGGCGTCAAGCATTGCGCGCGAAACGATCAAGGCTGGCGGTGGGGAGGCGCTTGAGCTTCGGGTAGGCAACCGCTACATCAAAGAAGCCATGCACAAGCAAGACGCAATTTTTGCGTCAGAAGTATCGGGGCATTTTTATTTCAAAGACGTTCATGGCATGGATAGCGACTTGTTGCCGCTTTTGTATTTTCTGAAGTTTGTATCCGAATCAGGTAAAACTGCTGATGAAATTTTGGATGAGTTTGCGGTGTATCCATCGAGCGGGGAGATCAATTTTGAGGTAAAAGACAAAGAGAAGGTTCTCGATAAAATTGCCGCCTACTACAAAGATGCTAGAGAAACCAAATGGCTTGATGGCTTCACGGTTTACTATGATGATTGGTGGGCAAATATCCGCCTTTCAAACACCGAGCCGCTCGTGCGGCTCAATCTTGAAGCGCGTACGAAAGAAATTCTCCACGAAAAACTCACGGAAATTAGAAGCCTAATTCAGAGCTAAAACAGCCCGATTTTCTTTTTGGCTTCCGCTAAAGTTTTTTGGGCAATTTTTTGAGCAGTTTTACTTCCTTCGATCAAAAGTTTTTCAACTCCTTTTTTATTTTTTGAAATTTCTTTGTAACGCGCTTGGATTGGTTCGAGAAGCGCAATCAGTGACTCGGCAACTGCTTCTTTGAATTCACCGTACCCGCGGCCTGAAAACCGCGCTTCGATTTTGTTGATTGCTTCACCCGATACCAAATGCATAAGGAACATCAGGTTTGAAAGGCCAGGTTTATTTTCGAGGTCATAAACAATTTCAGAGCTCGAATCTGTCACCGCGGTTTTTATTTTTTTGCGAATTTCTTCGGGGGAATCGAGAAGCCCAATTTGCGTGCTTTCGCCGTGCGACTTTGACATTTTCTTTGAAGGATCCTGAAGCGAGAGGATTTTGAGGTCTTTCTGGATTTTTGACTGCGGCTCGGGAAACATTTTACCAAAGCGTGTATTAAAGCGTCGAGCAATCTCTCTGGCAAGTTCGAGGTGGGGAAGCTGGTCTTTGCCTACCGGTACCACGCCTGCTTTGTAAGCAAGGATATCAGCGGCTTGGATAACCGGATATGCGAGCAATCCGAGATTCGTTGCCTTGGGATTTTCTGAAAGCATTTCTTTATATACTGGATTGAGCTCCAGCATTGATTTTGGCGTAATCATGGAAAAAAGCATTGCGAGTTCCAGTTGTTCCGGTACCAGTGACTGCACAAATAACGTAACTTTTTTGGGGTCAATGCCCGCTGCAAGATAGAGCATAACTACCTTTGCGGTGTTTTCCCGCACATTTTTTGTTTCCTCAAGCGTGGTCAATGAATGAATATCAGCAACAAAAAGAAATGTCTTGTATTTTGACTGATACTCCATAATAGATTTGAGCGCGCCAAAATAATTGCCCACATGCAGGTGGCTCGTTGGCCGCATCCCCGTAAGTAAAATCTCTTTTGTCATAGCGCGATTGTACCATCAAAAAACCGCCCTCGGAAGGGCGGTTTTTTGCACCAGATAATTTTAGACTTCAATTACGACGGGGATTACCATCGGGCGGCGTTCGGTACGCTGGTAGAGGAACTGGCCGATTTTTTCGCGAAGTTCTTCTTTGAGATACTGAACGTTGAGCGGATGCATTTTTGAGGTGATGTCTTCCACGATGCGTTTCGTTCGTCCGCGTGTTTCATAGAGCAAATCTTTTGATTCTTTGAGGTAAATAAACCCGCGCGAAATGATATCAGGTGATCCGCGCACTTTGCCGGTTTTTTCATCAACAATGGCAATGACCACAAACATCCCATCAGCAGCCATCATTTGTCGGTCGCGAAGTACTACTTCTTTGATGTCGCCAACGCCAAGCCCGTCAACGAATATGGGGTTTGCAATCACTTCTTCTTTTGAAAGTTTTATCGTGTCTTTGGTGAGCTCTACCACGCGGCCGTTTTCAGGAATAACGATTTGGCTGTCTTTGAAGCCGAGTTCTTTTGCAAGCTTCGTATGGAGCTTCAACATGAAGTAACTGCCATGAACCGGCATAAAGAACTTTGGCCGCATGAGGTTGATCATGAGCTTGAGGTCTTCCTGTTGCGCATGGCCTCCCGCATGAATGTCCATCATCTGGTAGTGGTACACCTCAGCACCTTCGCGGTAAATGATGTCTTTGAGTTTTTGCACGGTGCGTTCATTGCCTGGAATAACCGATGAAGAAAAGATAACGGTGTCGCCAGCGTGCAGGCGCACGTGCCTGTGCTCGCGGGTGGCTACGCGCATAAGTACGGCGCCGCCTTCTCCTTGGGCACCGGTGCAGAGAAAGAGAATCTTGTCATCGGGATAGTTGTGAACATCTTTAATATCGATCATCATTCCTTTCGGAATTTTGAGATATCCCATTTCTTGCGAAAGCGAAACGTTTGATTTCATTGAATAGCCGTCGATAGCAACTTTGCGTCCGTATTTTTCTGCCAAATGAATCATTTGCTGAAGCCGCGAGATGAGGGATGCAAAGGTAGCACAGATGATGCGGCCTTTTGAACTTTGAAAAATCTCTTCGAGATTTTGCTCGATATCTTTTTCAGAGATTGAATGACCCGGCCGTTCGGCACCCGTTGAGTCTGACATAAGAAGAAGCACGCCTTCCTGGGCAAGTTTTTCCATTTTTGCATAATCAGCAGGAACATCGCCCACAGGATTGTTGTCGAACTTGAAGTCGGCGGTATGACATACAATGCCAAGCGGCGTGTGAACCGCTACTCCTACCGTGTCAAAAATGTTGTGATTAACATGGAAAAATTCAACATCAAAAACGCCAAGTTTGAGGCGTGAGTCGCTTTGGATTTCTTGGGTCTCAATGCGCGGCAAATGCGTAAAATCGCCCTGACGTTTCAGGATGATTGCGCGCGTAAGCGGCATTGCATAAATAGTAGGAGCGCCCAACTCCGCAGAAAGGTAGGGAATTGCGCCAATATGATCATAGTGGCCGTGCGTAATGATGACGCCTCGAATATTTTTCTTTTTGCTTTTGAGATATGAGACGTTAGGGATAATGTAGTCAATTCCCGGTGTATTCTCCTCAGGGAATTGAAGACCCATATCGATGACAATGATGTCATCATTATATTCGAGGAACATGCAATTTTTGCCGACCTCTTCGACGCCCCCGAGCGGAACGACTCGGAGTACTCCTTTTGCGATTGGTGCATGCGCTCTTCGTTCAAGGCGAACGGCTCCTTTGCGCATGGGTGCGCGGCCTGCTGGTGCGGGACGCGCATGCCGTGCCGTTGTTCCAACGCGGCGCGGTCGTTTATTACTTGTAGGGATCATAGTGCCGAGGGAGGGATTTGAACCCTCACGAGCGAAGCTCACAACGCTCTGAACGTTGCGTGTCTGCCAGTTCCACCACCTCGGCGATTTCCAAATACAATGACAATATAGTTTTTTATGATAGTACGGGTATGATACACTATTATTTTTTCTCTGTCAAGCTCTCAAAATCAGCAAAGAGAAGCTGTACGGGGAGAGTGGGAAATTCTTCAGCAATAACTCGCGCGGCTTTGGCGAGTTGCAGTTCATAAAATGACTGATCGGTTGTGCCGCCGCACGCTCCGCATTCGGTATGCATCATAAGAACAATTTTTTTGGGCGCATGGAGCTTTATTGATTTTGCGATTTGATCAAGGACGTAAAGATTTTTTTCTGCAACATCTTGTGCGCCGCCTGCAATTTTTATCAGATCAATGTTCTTCAGATTTTGTGAATTTATAAATTCGTCGAGCAGTTTTGAAAATCGTGCATCAAAACACCAGATAACGCACGCGTCAGATGAATAATGGTCTTTATTGCTCACTGACCGAAGCACTTCAGTAGTATTCATAACGGATAGTATAACGTTTTTGTTTATCGTTGGCGAATGACGATCGTGATGGCGAGGTCAAGATTTGCGTTTTGCTCGAGCCGCACTCCTTCTGGGAGTCGCAGCGAGCCATTGCGGTTGACGGTAGTATTGAGTCCCGCTACATCAAGGGGGGCAGTAAGAATGCGCGAGGGAGTTTCGATAGAATCGGGCACCAGCGCGCGCACAGAGCCGGGGCTCACCAAGATTTGCGTTACCTGATAGCCAGGCGCTACATTTCCGCGCACCGTTGCTTCTATGGGTATTTCTTTCAGCTCGTAGCGATTTGCCGTAAGTGAGAGTTCGGTGGGGCTAATGTTTACTACGTTGAAGGCAAAGGGGCGCTGTACCATGCCGCTTGTCAGACGAATTTGCTCGGTGCCCGAAGAAAGAT
>Ga0194121_10007708_pt1 | contig 13949 bp, 13 predicted proteins | sample TA2MahCa50mmetaG_FD_148609 | JGI IMG/M metagenome (GOLD analysis project Ga0194121, IMG submission 148609) | Freshwater microbial communities from Lake Tanganyika, Tanzania - TA2015020 Mahale Deep Cast 50m | ecosystem: Environmental > Aquatic > Freshwater > Lake | place: Tanzania: Lake... | reverse complement strand
CGGAAGCAAGCAATATTACTTTGGGTATGAGTTTTTCTGGAAATTGTCTTGGGCCATAATTGTTTGTGCAACGCGTTATGATGGAATCAATTCCATATGTGACAAAATACGAATTTACTAGTAATTCGGCTGATGCTTTTGATGCGGCATATGGGCTAGATGGATTAAAAGCATTTTTCTCCGTAGCTCTACCTGATTTAATACTACCAAAAACCTCGTCTGTTGAAATATGAATTAGTTTTTTGTCAAACTTCCTTATTGCTTCTAAAACAGAATATGTTCCCATAATGTTTGAATCAAAAAATGATTTTGGTTCATCAATGCTTCTATCTACATGTGATTCCGCTGCAAAATTAAAAATCACATCACATTCCTGAATAATTTTTTTGATTTTTTTTGTATCTGCTATGTTGCCTTTTATATAATGATAGTCTTTCTTTCTTGTGATTCCTATTAGGTTCTGTTTGTTAGATCCAATAAACCCTGCATCCATATTGGTAATATGGCACCCAGGAAACTTGTCAAATAAATTCAGAATAAAGTTACTTCCAATAAATCCAAGGCCACCAGTAACAAGTATCTTGGATCCTTCTAACTGAATAAGGTCTTTCATAATCATTCACATTGTTAAATGCTATTATTGTTATCTCTGGTAAATGTATAGATGAGAAAGCTAAATTAATGTTGTAATTCGTATATGCCGTAATTGAGTAGTGAATCGTTCTATACTAGAAAACTTGAAAAGCACAATACCAAAGATATTTTAGATAATCATGTAAATGGATCACTAACTGTTGTCTGGAGAGACTGGGATGATGTACTAAAAATTAATCCAAAAATGATCTACGTTTCATCCGTAAATCCTGGGGAAATAAAAGGACCACACATTCACAAAAAACGTACAAGTTTTTTTACATGTGTTCACGGAAAAGTAACTTTCATACTCAAAGAAAAGAGCGGGAATTATGTAGAAATCGAATTAAATTATGACGATCCAGTCATGATATGTGTGCCCAACAATATTGCCGCCGCTCATATCAATACATCAGAAACTGTTTCTAGGGTACTCGTTATGGCTGATATTGCATGGAAACCGAATGATGATGAAATGATGAATGCTGAATTCACTGATTATAATTGGAATAAATGGAAAAAATTATAGAATAAAATGAATTCACGAAGGAATAAACTGGAAAATATTAAAGAAATTCTTTCTGTTTCTTCTGGTGATATAATTGGTGGTGCAATTGTAAGTTTTTTTTGGTTATACTTAGCATCAGTTATTGATGTTGACGAATATGGCAAAATTAGTTATTTTATGGGAATCGCTGGACTTGGTTATATCATAGCTCTTATTGGAACTAGAAACACTATCACTGTTTATAGTGCAAAAAACTTTTCAGCGTATTCTACTCTTGCCGCATTATCAATAATTTTTGGCATAATTTCTACCATAACTGTTTTTTTCTTGGTAAATAAATTTGATTCATCTCTTCTCTTATCTATGTATGTGATAAATGAAATTAGTCTGGGCTATATAATTGGTAAAAGACTGTTTAAAATATATTCAATATATGTTCTCATTCAGAAAAGTCTGACTGTTGTATTTGGATTAGTATTCTATTATATTATTGGGCCAGATGGTATCATTCTAGGCATATCTCTGTCATACGTTCATTTTGGAATAATTTTCTATAAGATACTTAAAACAAACAAAATTTCTAAAAGTCAGCTGGATGGGAAATATGGTTTCATAATGAATAATTATTTTATTAATATTATTGGTGGGGTCAAATCAAACCTGGATAAAATCATTATAGCTCCTTTGTTTGGCTTAACCATAATGGGGAATTATGCGCTTATTCTCCAGTTTTATGCACTTTTGGCTCTTGTACCAATGACAGTTTCAAAGATCTTTCTTCCTCAAGATGCACAGGGTATTCCAAACGACAAATCAAAATATCTAATATTTCTTATAGCCGTCGTCATATCCATTACATCATTCACAATTTCACCATATCTTATTCCAATATTCTTTAAAAATTTTATACATGCAACAGATGGAATAAGGATATTGAGTCTAGGCGTTATCCCGACTGTTGCTTCCATGTTATTGTCTTCTAGATTATTAGGACTTGAAAAAAGTAAGTATGTAATTATTGGGTATCTATTTTTTGTAATCCCATTAATTTTAGGAATAATTCTCAGTCGTAATTATGGTATTATAGGAATTACTATGTCATATGTAGCAGGGCTGTCTTTATCTGCAATTTACTATGCTATTGTCACAAAATCATTAAAAATCAAATAATTTGAAGCGATATTATTATGCAAATGAATTGTAGAGTGTTAGTTGGTTAAGTTTTAATGGCTAAGACTATATTTTTGTTAGAAAATGCCGAATTAGAGGATATTCAATCTCAATTAAAACTTTTTGATGATGTGAAAATATTCTCAATGACCATTCATGCTCACCGAATTCTTACTACAAAAAAGATCTCACATGAATATGGAGACAAATACCTCACAACTTCAGATAAAACTAAAATAAATGAATTAGCAATTTCCTCAACAACTAACTGGCAAAAAAACACACCACAAGAATATTTTAAAATTAATAACATTGATTTAACAAAATTTTTTGAATTCGAACTGTTACCGTATTTTCTATCACTTTATCGATTGGCCTTTTCAATAATCACACTTATCGAACAGGAAAAACCTAAAACAGTAATATGTGAAAGTATCTTAAATAATTTTATCTTAACTTTATGCGAAAGATATAACATTCAATGTATTACTCATCAATCAAAACAACAATTAACATTACATTATGATAGAATAAACATCAAGTTCAATTTTTGGAAAATTCCGATTTCTTTTATCATATCCAGAACATTTTTCAATAAAATTAAAAAGATTTTAAAAACTCTTACAAAGATATGTTTGGCTGCAAAATATACTCCTAATAGAGATTGTATTTTATTATTAGACTTTGATCCAATTGCATACGAATATCTTTATTCTGAGTTATCAAAATTAAACAAAAATATTCTAATCTTAAATCAACGAAGACCAGCGATATGGAACCTCCAAAGTTTCAGAATAATTCAAAAATCTAAAGTCAATGTTATTCATTTAGATGATCTTACTAAATATGTCAGATCAGAAATAGATAATCATGCACATACTGTCATCAAACAACTTGAAACAATTCTTGAAAATGAAAAGTCGTTTACAGAATTTTATAATTTGAATTCTATCTCTTTGTGGCCGGACATAAAGAATTCTTTTATAAATATCTGCAAACAAAGAATGAATGAATCTGTAGTTCGTTTATGTTCATTGCAATATCTTTTTAAAAAATATGATATCTCTGCCGTTTTAGAATGGGCTGAATTAAGCCAAGAAGAAAAGGAAGTCTTAGCTATTTCAAAACAAAACAATATCCCTGCTGTCCAACTACAACATGCTATGTATCCGACTTCAGAAATCTGGAAACCTTTTGGGCGGTTTTTATTATTATTCAATTATCTATTTGAGAGTGATATTCAAGCTGTTTGGGGTAAATCAACTGAAAACCATGCACGTTCGTTAGGATTTAATAAAAATTTGATAATAACCGGGAGTCCTAGGCACGATAAATTCTTCTTAAAACAAAATAAACCCAAAATTAACAAACACAAAAAAATTCTTCTCGCTACAACTACAATATCTGATTATGACACGAATTATTCTACAATCGACTATTATGTGAAATATGATTTATTTGTGAAAGAGGTTTGTGATTCAATAAAGTCAATCAAAGACATTGAATTAATTGTTAAACCGCATCCAGCGAGTGACTTTTTAAACAATATGTTGGATCTAATTCATGAAATTGATCCACAAATTAAAATCTCACACACTCAAAATTTGATTGATTTAATTTCTGATTGCGATCTGGTTATAACTTTCAATAATTCTACCATTGCTTTAGAGTCTGTTATACTTGGGGTGCCCGCAATAACCTTGCAGGTGGAAGAATGGGCTACGGATATGGCAATTGTCAATGAGGGTGCAATTCTAGCAATCACTGAACAATCTGAGATTAGAGATGGAATATTGAAAGTTCTCAACGATGCTAATTTTAGATCAAAAATGCTCGAAAATGCAAGAAAATTTGTTGATAATTATATGTATTATCAGGGAATTGCATCATCACAAGTGGGAAAACTACTGAGCAATATTAAAACAAATGAATTACTTAAATAAATTAGCTAATAATTAAAGAAACGATAAGGTAGATAATGTTTTGAAAATTCTGGTTAAGATCTTTAACTGTTAATAATTTGGTGTGATTATCCACATATCATCTTTTTTAATGGCAATTTTTTCCTCATCATCAGTCATAAGAATCTCTTCCATTTTTTCTCCAGGTCTCAAACCGATCCTCTTATGTCTTTTCGAAATTCTATCTGCTAATTCTTTCACACTATAAGATTTCATTTTAGGAACAAAAATGACTCCTTGTTTTATGCCCACCATACTCTTCAAAATAAAATCGACAGCCTCATTTATGTGGAAAAAGTATCTTCTCATTTCTGGATGGGTTATTGACAGAGGTTTGTCGCTTTCAAATTCCTTCTTCCAAATTTCAAATACATTTCCACGTGTTTCAATAACATTCCCAAATCGTACTGATGCAAATTTGGTTGATTGGAAATGTATTCCTGCCCAAGTGATTAATCTCTCACCGATTTCCTTTGTAGTACCATATAGTGTTGAAGAGACAACAGCTTTGTCAGTACTTATGTTAAGAAAAATCATCGGTTCGTATTTTATGGCCGTTTTTATTAAATTCACAGTTCCATTTACGTTAATATCGATTGTTTCAAGAGCGTTAAATTCTGTGATCTCTATGTTTTTGAGTGCCGCAGCATGAATTACTATGTCGACATTCTTTAGCGCAATCTCGAGTCTATCTTGGTCAGTCACACTTCCAAACAAAATTCGTAATTTTGGATTTTTTAAGTTTCTTTGCAATTGAAATAAAGCGTGTTCATTGATATCTATGACTCTTACCTGTTTTATTGGATATCTCAAAACCCTTTCAACAAGTGCACTACCAACACTACCTGCACCCCCAGTTACAAGAATGATCTTATTTTTCAACAACTTTGTAACTTTTTTCTCGATATTCTTCATGATAGATCGTTTAATCCAAAATGTTCTGGATTATAAAATTTTACTAGTAAGACTGTGATACTTGCATGAGTTTAAGCTAAGGAAATTTAATAACCCAGTTCCATTTTGATTATTCTGTATTTTGACTAAATCGATAACAACTGTGGGTTGTGGTAACATTGAAAGAAGCCGCCAAATTAATTAAGATCGCAGAAGAGATTTTCGAGTATCATAATGAATGACGACACAAAGGTAACTTGGAAGATTCCACTTTACAAAATTTATAGTGACGATGAGGATGTCAGTCTTATCACAAAAATAGTAAAACGTGGTAATAACTGGGCAATAGGGCCTGAAATTGAAGAATTTGAAAACGCAATAAAGAATTATGTCGGAATAGATTACTGCATAACGCTAAACTCGGGAACGTCTGCCTTACATGCAGTTCTTCTGGCATATGGGATAGGTAAATCTGACGAAGTAATAGTGCCATCCTTTTCATTCATCTCTACTGCGAACTCGGTACTTTTTGTGGGCGCAGAACCGAGATTTGCAGACATTGAAGAGTCCACGTATGGCTTAGATTCAAGATCAATTTCTACAAAAATAACTAACAAAACAAGAGCAGTGGTTCCAATGGATTATGGTGGAATGTCGTGCAATATACTTGATATTCAAAAAACAACAAACGAAAACAAACTTCTCCTAATCGAGGATGCGGCCGAATCATTGGGATCTTCCGTTATGGGAAAGAAAGTAGGCTCAACTGCAGATTCATCAATTTTCAGCTTTTGTGGAAACAAGGTACTTACCACTGGGGAGGGTGGAGCAGTAGTCACTAATTCTAAGGAGATTTACGAGAAAATAAAACTAATCAGGTCTCATGGAAGAATGGACAAAGTGGCATATTTTGATAACCCCATGGAGCCACAATATGTCCAACTTGGGTTTAACTGGAGAATGTCATCAATCACAGCAGCATTAGGAATTTCACAGTTAAACAAACTTGATAAAATAATAAAGATGAGGCAAGAAAATGCTAGGTTTTTGTCGTCACGACTCTCAACACACGTGCAGATAACGGTACCAAGTCCTCCTGCTGGATATGAGCACATCTATCAAATGTATACTGTCAGACTACCTGACCAAAAAACCCGTGATGATCTACATCAGTACCTCACAAAGAAGCGAATCTTTTCCAAAGTTTATTTCAATCCGATTCACCTCACATCGTTTTACCGTGAAAAATTCAAGACAAACGTAAACGATTTACCTGTGACTGAAAGAGTATACCGAGAAATCTTGACAATTCCTGTCTATCCGAATATGACGTCCGAAGAAAAGGAGTATCTGGTTCAATCAATTTCTGAATTCTTTGAAGGTCGGTAGTACTTTCTACGAATTAAACCATTATCATAACATACATTGAAAACTAATAACCAACCATATCTTTTGAAATTCATTGAAGGTTCTCGTTATCGGTTATGGCTCTATAGGGAGACGTCATATAGAAAACCTGTACACCTTTTCCAATATTGACATCTTGGTTTGCACCAAGCGTAAACATGACGGATTTTTAAAACAAAAAAGGTGTAGGGTCTATGATTCAGTTGATAAGTGTATTAAAGAAAAACCAGATGCTGCAATAATAGCTAATGTAACAAGATTGCACATGAAAACTGCAATCAAATTGGCAAAAGCTGGAATCAATTTGTTAATAGAAAAACCCCTGTCTGATTCAATAAATGGTGCAGGAATTCTTCTTAATGAGACACGAAAACATAATCTCATTACCATGATTGGATGCAATTTCAGATTCAACCCATGCATACGTAAAATCAGGGAAATTATATCAAAAAACCAGCTTGGGCGAATACTGGTAGTCCAAGCAGAAAACGGTTCATATCTTCCAAACTGGCATCCAGATGAAAAATACCAAACCAGCTATGCGGCAAGGAGGAATCTTGGGGGAGGGGCCCTTCTTACGTCTATTCATGAGATAGATTACCTTTACTGGTTTTTTGGCAATGTTGCAGAAGTTTTTTCTATAACTGGACAATTTAGTGACCTTCAAATCTCATCTGACGACCTATCCATTATGTCGATGCGATTTAAGAACAACGTGGTTGCACAAGTCCATCTGGACTATTTTCAAAGGCCTGACTCTAGATGGTGTAAAATAATAGGAACACGGGGGACACTTTATTGGAACAATAACGCAAACGAAGTAAAAATGTACGACATAAAAAAACACAAATGGATTACAAAGATAAAACTACAAAACTACGATAACAACAACATGTATCTTGATGAGCTTTCTCATTTTCTTGAATGCGTTTCTAAGAAAAAACAGACTCTAAATCCGATTTATGAGGGAATAGAAACGTTGAAGATAGCACTTGCAGCCAAATATTCGTCAAAAATCAAGAAAATTGTGGCTTTATCATGACTGCGAATAACTCTACAAAACTATTTGGACTGCAGAACAAAACAGTAGTCCTGACGGGTTCCTCAGGTAGGCTTGGGACGCGCTTTGCTCATGTTCTAAGCAATGCTGGTGCAAACGTCATTCTCGTGGATGTGGAATATGAGAACAACAAAAAACTGGAAAAAGAACTAATCAGTAAATATCACACGAAACCGCTGGCTTTTCAAGTAGACATGTCGAACCAAACAGCAGTTAAAAGACTAGTAAAGGATGTGCTCAAAACACACAAACACATTGACGTTCTGGTGAATAATGCACACTTTCTTCCAAGAGATCATCCTAAACGTGATGCCACGTTTGAGGAATACCCCCTGGAATTATGGGACAAAACCATTTCGACCAATCTTCGAGGATTCTTTCTGTGTTGCCAAGAGATTGGAAAGGTGATGCTGAAACAGAAAAAAGGCGTGATCGTCAACATCTCATCCATATACGGAATATCTGGAGCGGATCAGAGAATCTATGGAAAAAGTAGACTCAATTCGCCAGCATTTTATTCTGTTACAAAGGGTGGAGTTGTGAGTCTCACTAAATATCTGGCTGCGTATTGGAACAGACGAAATATCCGAGTCAACACACTCACACTTGGCGGCGTATTTGATGAAAAGCTGCACAAGGACAAATCGTTTGTACGCAATTATTCAGAAAAAACAATGCTTGGTAGGATGACAAACAAAGAAGATTATGACGGCCCGTTGTTATTTTTAACATCTGATGCATCATCATACATGACTGGTGCTAATATTATAGTGGATGGAGGTTGGACAGCATGGTGAGTTTTCGGCAATGACTATTTTTTAATTGTCTTCTTTGCAATCAACTCTGCAATCTGAAACTCAAACTCTGTGTCTATCATAAATCCTGTTTCTGGTGGTATCTCGTAGGGAAGAATTTTCGGCATTTGCCATTTTCCATGTTTTAGCAGTCGTTCAACATTGATTGCAAATAGGCCATTCAGTTGGTAAACTACGGGAGCACTTTGTCTACTTTTCACCCTTTTTCCAATACTTTTACTCATCTTCAGAAATCCTCTGGAATTTGACTCCATCATATTGAAGTAAGGATTGTGGTGTTGTCTATACACTCCATACACAGCATCGCATCTCTTGTTTCTAAGTAACTCTATTGATCCACTGATGTCTTCATTTCGAATAAATGGTACCGTGCAATCTCTGTTCACTAAAATATCGAACTGATATCCAAATTCACGCAATTTCCTTATAGCGTGAAAAATTACCTGATCCATTCCTGAACTATTTGTAGCTAGACTTTGTGGACGCATAAATGGCACAGAAGCGCCATATTTTTTTGCAATTTTTGCAATTTCTTTATCCTCTGTAGAGACTATGACGTCTGAGAAAATGTTTGATTCTAATGCTCTGCTTATCGTGTATGCTATCAAGGGCTTACCATTGAACGATCTCGTGTTCTTTTTTGGGACTCCTCTGGAGCCACCACGTGCTCCAATAAAACAAATGGGTTTCAGTTCCATAGCTTCATTCCATTACTTCTTTATTTGCTCTGCAAGTCGTATCATATCTATTAATTGCTTGAGCTCTCCGTAATCAAAACTGACATTGTTATCTATGTAATCCTTTGTCTTGTCAGCCGTTATGTGAACCTCGATTATCTGTGCACCCAAAATTGATGCTGTGAGCGGAGCAATAATGTGGGGATGATGATTAGAGTAACCGTCAAACTCTCTCAAATTGTTGAAATTCAGATCTTCAATGCCGCATGGATATTTTGGAACTACATAAAGCCACTTTACTTTCTGATTGCCAGATCTCTTGGGGGACTTATTGGAGCTAATTATTACCTCCTTGCCGGTTCTTAGCACACGTTCCAATAGCTCACTAGTTTTATTTTCCAAAAGAGGTTTACTGTCAAACTCCCTTATCTTGAATCTTTTAACAAACGGCCCCAGTAATTCTACCGCTTCTGGATACATGGGGGTACAAAACCACTCGATCCCAATTTCTTTGGATAGGCGGTCTATTGCCTGTATGTTGTCTTGCTTTATTGTGGTTTTCATCAGTCTTTGCCATTGGGGGTGTGCCTTTACCATGCTTTCTTGATATGCTTGAAATTTGACAGCATCACATCCGACATTTTTGGCAGTTCGCATCATCTCTTCTGCAAGCTCAATACTTCCATCCCAATTCACACCTATCTCTGCTACGACAAAGACCAATTGTTAGTCAATCTTGTGACTATAATTAATTCCTAATGTATAATAATTATCACCATAAGCTTCAATCAATTATTAGATGAAAAGAAAGATCTGTGTTACGACCGGTACGAGAGCTGATTATGGATTGCTCAGGCCAATCCTACATCGTATATTGCAAAGCAAAAAGCTAGATCTGCATCTTATTGTCACCGGCATGCATCTTTCCAAAAAACACGGTATGACTATAAACGAAATCAGAAAGGATGGATTTAGGATACAGACAAAAATACCCATGCTAGCAAAAAATGACTCTAATTACTCAATAACAAAGGAGCTTGGAAGGGCTGTAGTATCTTTTGCAGAAACTTTTCATAAAATCCAACCCGACATCAATCTAGTACTTGGTGATAGGGATGAAATGCTGGCCTCAGCAATAGCTGCATATCACATGAATATTCCAAATGCACATGTTCATGGTGGAGACAAGTCTGGGGGCTTGGATGAATATACTCGACACGCAATAACAAAACTCTCAAACATACATTTTGCAGCAACTAAAAAGAGCAAACAGAGAATAATCGAAATGGGAGAGAATCCAAAACGCGTGTTCTTTACTGGCTCTCCCGGCATAGATGAGATCGTTATCAATATTGCTCAAAAAAGCGAATTGGAAGAAAAACTTGGAATAAAATTAACCGGCCAGGAAATCGTCGTGTTATACCATCCAGTAACGACACAAATAGAAACTGCACTATCCCACATTTCTAACATACTTAAGGCTGTATCTTTTCTGAAAAATCCAGTCATCGCAATAGCTCCTAATTCAGACGCAGGAAATAAAGTAATTTTCAAACAGCTGACGTACTTCGCTGGCAGATACGATTTCATCAAAATGTATCCAAACTTGACACGTTCTGATTATTTAGGTTTGTTAAATCATTGTGGAGTCTTGATTGGAAATTCCAGTAGTGGGGTGATCGAAGGAAGCTATTTCGATATTCCAGTAATTAATGTTGGGACGAGACAACAAAACCGTGAAAGAGGAAACAATGTGACTGATGTGGATGGCAACTCTTTCAGAGAAATCCGTTCGGCACTCAAGAAATCACTGGACAAAAAACATAAATTCAAAAATGCAAATATTTACGGAGATGGAACTGCGGCCAAAAAAATTGTCAAGATATTTGAGAATTTACAGCTAGACCAAGATTTGCTTTCAAAGCAAATATGCTATTGATTATTTCTTAATTTGTCAATGTTTCCATTCTAGATGTCGAGTTTTCTTCCTTTGAATAAGTCAAAAAGAAAATAATGTGACATAGCACAAGCTCTTGGGAAGATGTTGACGGTTCATACAAATCAAATTTTTTTACAGTAATTATTAACCCTGTGTCGTAACTTTCATCCACAAAATGAACCGTGACTCCCCAATGGTCTCCTGTTCTGTATTGTTTTTGCTATTGTAATATGTGTTAAATCAGAATCAACCAGAAAAGTATTTTGTCTTACATAGTAAATTGAGTCTACAGTTTACGCTTAAATTGTGCAGGCACACCGGCCCACAATTCATTCTTTGGGATATCTTTGATTACAAATGAATATGCTGCGATGACAGAATTTTCACCCACTATGACATTGGGCATTATGGTACTGTGAGTACCAATCTTACTACCATTCTTTAGAACAACTTGACCTTTCTTATCATCAATTGTAGAGTAAGAGTAAATTGAGCAATGTGAACCTATCTTAACACCGTTCCCTATTTGTACACCATATCTACAATTAATATAAGTAAATTCACCGATATCAATAATTTTACCAAGTTTTAGATTTTCAGGATATTGAACTATGTAGTTATATTTTGTCATTTTACCGTGTTTTATTATTGGTTTCTTCCATTTTTTGTCCATATCATAGATCACTCTAGATTTAATCCAACATCCTCTCTTGAAAAGATACGTGTCGCATTATAAAGAACTTCAGAATCCCCTATGCTAATCTGTTTTAACAATAACACACCATTACCAGTACCAACGGTAACAGAATCATTATTTATCATCATAATTTTTCCATGTCCATCACTTTTTTCATCTAAATAGTCAGCTTTCCAAATCCTTAATTGATTTTTTTTAAAAAAACAAAATGAACCTGGATAAGGCCTAGTTGTAGCTCGAATCAATCGGTGAATGTCTTTACCTTCCTTTGACCAGTCTATCCTACCATCGTCAGGGGTTCTTTTTGGCCAATATTCAATGAACTTTGAAGGATCTTGTTTTACTCTTACCTCCTTACCGTTTTCTAACAAGGTAAGATTTCTCAATAGCATTTCTTTACCAATATGTATAATTTTATTATAAATTGATTCAGCATCATCATCCTCATCAATATCAAATCTTTGTTGATCTAGTATATCGCCATCATCGATTCCTTCCTCCATATAGAAAAATGTCAAAGCACTCGTCTTGAGATTTTTGATTATACTCCACGGTATCGGAGCTCTGCCTCTAAATTTAGGCAGCTCTGTTGGATGTGAACCGATCACTCCAATCTTTGGAATTCTTAATATTTTTGGTTTCAGAAGTTGTGACCACCCCATAACAAATATGATATCAGGGTTGATTTGATCTAAAAGTTTGATGTTATTTTCATCGTTTATGTTATTAACTTTAATGTGTTTTATGCCATATTTTATAGCGATATCATCAAATGATACAAAGTCACTGTATAGTTGTTTTTTTGAATCATCGTAACTAAATATTGCTTGTATTTTCCAACCAGATTTAGCTACACTATCTAACAATTCATGTCCAAATTTTACACCGCTAATATACACAATATTCATGCTATAAAATGATGGTTCATTTTATCAATTATTACAACTAGTTTCTTGTTTTGCCACATTGTGATATGATAAGAGATCATGAAATAAATCAATTAAGAGATAATAAATAACTGATGTTTTAAAGATTGGTGTGAATGTTTTAGTTATTGCAGCTCATCCCGATGATGAAGTATTAGGAATGGGTGCAACCATTAAAAAATTTAGTAAAAAAGGAATATCAATTCATCTTTGCGTTGTTTCAGACGGCGCCAGTGCACAGTATACTGATGAGAAGATGATCAAGGCCAGAAAAGAATCATGTATTAAATCAAGTAAATTATTGGGCATCAAACAGATCAAATTTTTGGATTTTCCAGATATGAGATTAGATTCTGTCCCTCACTTGGAAATTAACAAAGAATTGGAGAAACAAATTACAAAATTTAAACCAAAAATAGTATACACCACACCATCTAATGATGTTAACAAGGATCATCAAAAGGTTTATGAATCCACTATGGTAGTGACGCGACCATTTAATTCTGTTAAGTCAGTATTATGTTATGAGATTCCAGGCATCGTTAACACACCGTTTACACCCAATATTTACGAAAACATAACCAAGGAATTTCAATTTAAGCTAAGGGCATTCAGATCTTATTGGAGTGAGTTGATGAAATCTCCACATCCTAGATCAATAGAAGTGATAGATGCTATTGCTACCTATAGAGGAAGCCAATCCGGATTAGTGAAGGCCGAAGCTTTTGAGCTAATTAGAACAATTTCCGACTAGGAATAATTTCAATCCATTCTTATTTTTATTCAAATTAAATTTCTGTACCACATTTGGTTCTATTGCCAGTTTAATATTGTGCGAAGATGCAAAATCTATTATTTCATAAACAGAGTTAAAACATTTACAATAGCTTTATTTCTATGTGGAATTTCATATTATCAAATTTTACCACAAGTTGTTTAGGTCTCCGTAAATCCAGCATGAGATGAATATAGTGAACCATTAATTTGATTACAAAGCTCAATGGCAGTTTTTACAAGAAGAATGCTTCTCTTTCTAATAGTTTTATCTTCTGAGACTAAATTGAAATTAAATGGAACCTTAGGGGGCGGAAAATAATTATTAATAACATAATCAAAGTTAAATTGTTTTAACCTCATTACATCAAAAAATGTATGAACAGAGCCTAACTCTACTTTTTGAATTCCGATCCTCTCATATTCATTTAAAACTTTTAAAACATTACCTGGATTTTTTAAACAACTCGTCGATGCATAAATCACAC
>Ga0194121_10007706_pt1 | contig 13950 bp, 10 predicted proteins | sample TA2MahCa50mmetaG_FD_148609 | JGI IMG/M metagenome (GOLD analysis project Ga0194121, IMG submission 148609) | Freshwater microbial communities from Lake Tanganyika, Tanzania - TA2015020 Mahale Deep Cast 50m | ecosystem: Environmental > Aquatic > Freshwater > Lake | place: Tanzania: Lake... | reverse complement strand
ACTCGTTCCGGCCGCCGGCGCTGCTCGGGAAGATGTTCGCCACCGCGCAGGCGCTCACCGGCGCCCGCCTCATCCTTGGCATCGGCGCGGGCTGGATGGAGAGCGAGTACCGGATGTACGGCTATCCCTATCCCGATCCGAAGGTGCGCATCGGCGAACTGGCCGACGCCGTGCGGTTGATCCGCGCGATGTGGACCGACTCACCAGCCTCATTCGCGGGCAAGTACTTCCACATCGATCGTGCCCATGCCGAGCCACGACCGGACCCCCAGCCCGTCATCATGATTGGCGCGTCCGGCGAGCAACTGGCGCTCCGCGTCGTCGCCCGATATGCCGACTGGTGGAACTGCACGACGCCGACCCCCGAGGCGCTCATCGCGAAGCGCGCCATCCTGAAGGAGCACTGCGAGCGCGCGCAGCGGAACGTCGATGACATCCTGGTCAATTGGCAGAGCCAGTGCGTGGCGATCGCAGACTCCGAGACCGAGGCCCGGCGTCTGGCCGATGCTTCCGTGCTCCATCAGCGCGGCCCGGCCGGGTCGGTGGTCGGCACGCCGGAGCAGGTTCGGGCGCGTCTTCAGGGGATGATCGACGCCGGGGTCCGGGACTTCATCCTGCGCTTTGCCGACTTCCCACGGCTGGATGGCGCGCTCCGCTTCGCGCGGGAGATCGCGCCGCTCCTGAAGTAGCGTCAGTCCCCGGCCGCCGGCTTTCGGCGGACGCGCCGCGGCGGCGCCGCAAGCGCGGTCGTCTCCGGCGGCGCGGGTGCCAGGGCCGCCTCGGCTGGCCCCAACGTGTGAGGGTGCGCCTCGGGTCCGCCCGTCGGCGTGGCGCTCTCCGGCGCGGCGATCGGCAGCGGTGGCTGTACGACGCCGGCGGTGCGCGCGGCTCGCGAGCGCTTGGGAGCCGTCGGCGCCGCCGCGACGACCACGCTTGGTTCGGCATCTGCCGCACCGTCCCCGCCCGGTGCGTCTGGCGTCCGTGACTCCGAGATGGCGGCGTTCGCCCCGTTTACCGAGTTCTCGGTGGGCAACGGGTCGAGCGTTCGACCGGGGGCGCTGCGCACCCGTCTGGGCCGACTTGGCGGCCGAGCGTTGCCCGAAGCGAAGTCCGGGCTCGCCGATGCGGGTGCATCTACCGCGGGCCCGACCGCTTCGCACGGAGCGACGTCGGCCGCCGGGAGCGAGCCCGGCTCTGTCTCAACGGGGGCTCGAGGCGCCGTGAGAGCGATCGTCTCCTCGGGTACGGCCGCCGGTGCATCCTCTCGCGCGGCCTCGGGCGCCGATCCCGAGTCGGTGGGTTCCGCGCCGGGTGCAGGCTCCGTACCTAACGTGCCATCGGTCTCGCTGCCCGATGTCCCGTTAGCGCGCGACGCCAGAGCGGCCAGAATCTCCGCAGGAGTGCGCCGCTGCCGCGAGGAGCGGCGTACCTCACCCCCCTCGTTCTGGCGCGCGATCTCGGCCGCCACCTCCGCTTCCAGGTCGACCGTCTCGATCGTCGCCGCGCTCGCCGCTGGGGCCGCGACCGCCTCCACCGGGCGGCGGCGGCGTGGCTGCCGCTCCGCGCGCTCCTCACGCACCGGTGCGCCCCGCAACTGGGCGATGACCCGTGGTCCCGGCGTGATCGTGCCCCGTTCGCGCAGGTAGCGCAGGATGCGATCGAAATAGCTGCCGCGCAGGGTCGCCGTATCGCCCACCACGATGAGGAGCCGCCGTGCGCGCGAGAGCGCCACGTTGATGCGCTGCATCAGTTGCAGGAAGCCGATCTCTCGCCGTCGATTCGACCGCACCAGCGAGACGATCACCACATCCTTCTCGCGCCCTTCGAAGGCGTCGACCGTGTCGATTTCCATTCCCCGGCTGTTCGCCCGCGCCTCCTGGCGCAGCATGCGCCGGAGGAGTGCCGCCTGCTCGGCGTAGGCGGCGATCACGCCCAGATCCATGCCCTCAGGCGCGTCGCGCAGGATGTGGCGCGCGATGGTGGTGACGAGCCGCGCCTCCGGCACGTTGAATAGCGAGGGACCGCGGCCGCGAGACTCGCGCACCCCCTTGAGTCCGCGCGTATCGACCCACACCGCGGGATGCGGGAAGTGCGGCACCCCCGTGTCGCGCCGCGGCGCAGCCGCGCCATTGCGGAGCCGGTCCTCGTAGAAGGCCCGTGCGATCAGTCCGCCGATCGTCGGGTGCATGCGATTCTGCTCGTCCAGAAACACGATCGCCCGATCGGGGAAATGACGCTCGGTCATCCAGACGAAGAGGCTCTTCCCGATCACGCCGGCTCGGGCCATCGCTGGTTCGAGACGCAGTTGCTCCTCCGCCTCGGAGAGAACCGGCTGCAACTGGAGCCGATCCCCCACAAGAATGAACCGCCGGCCCCGCGCGAGCGCGACAAGGGAGTCCAGCACCGTCGCGCGGTTCGCCTCATCCAGCACGACGTAGTCGTAGATCGCCCCGCCCGCGGCGTCGCTCAGGGCCAGCGCGTCGATCGTCGTGAACACGACATTCCGATCGCTGAGATCCTCCTCCGGGCCCACGAAGAAGCGGCGCAGATCCGGCGGTACCCGCTCGAACATACCCACACGGGCGATCTCGAGTCCTGGGACTTTCGGCCGATCGTGGCTGGTCCCTTCCACGTACGGGACCACCTTCATGAGCATGTTGTCGGTGCCGTGATTCGAGTGCGAGCACACCAGGATCCGCAGTTGGGGATCGCGCCGAATCAACTGGGCGACGATCTCGCCCGTCGTCGTGCTCTTCCCCGTGCCGGGAGGACCTTCCACCAGCATCGCCTCGCCCTCGGCCATACCCAGCGCGATGCCCACCGCGCGGGACTGGCTGCGGCTCCGACCGACCGCGGCGTTGAGGTACTGATCCGGAAAGGCGATCCTCGGGATCGGCATGGCCGCGGGCGAAGCCATCAGGCGGGCCAGTAGGGGCATCTTCCCCTGCGGCGACTCGAGTTCCTCGAGGATGGAGCGCTTCTGGGCCAGGATGCGCGAGCGCGGCCGCGGGCGCACCGAGCCCCGTGGGGGCGGATCCGCCCCACGCGCGTCGATGTCCATCGTGCCGTGCCCGACATCGACGTTCATCAGGCGCGCCGTGGCCACGCCGATGTCCCTTTCGTTCAGCACATCCAGCCATTCGCCCGGTTCGAACGCGGCGACCGCCGAGGCGCTCAACCCCAGGAGGCGGAAGGGGTTGTCCTGTCCGCGGCTCCCGATGCGCGGCTCGGCGCGTTCGTACGCTGCCTTCAGCCGTTGTGCCCTCTCTGTATCCTCGCGGCCCTCGGCCTCCAGCGCCTCGCGCAGCGGCGCAACGAAACCACGCCACCGGTTACCTGTGAGCCGATCGAAGATCCCCTCGATCTCCTGGGCGAGGGGGTCGCCGTTCTCGCTGCGCGCGGGGAGTTCGATTCGCTCCACCCGCATCGCCACGCCCACCGAGCCCCGTTCGCGCATCGGCTCGATTGCGTCGGGTGGCACCGGCACCATCTTCTCGACGGAGATGTTCCCGTGATCGAAGCGGCACTCGAGGTCGATGCGCAGCGCCGAGATGCGGATGCGCGGACCACCGCCAGCGGCGCGGCGTTCTGGCGTGGTCCAAGTGATCATCTCGTCAGCGCCGACGTGATCGCGCAGCCGGTTGAAACGGCTATCGATTGGCCCGGTCGTCAGTCCCGGCAGGCCGTTCGCCTCGCCATACGCCCTCAGCCAGGCCGTGAGCGTACCGCGCACATCATCGGCCAGGAGCAGGCGAAGGACCGGGAGACTCCGCTCCTGCCATCGATCAGTGCGGATGAACCCGATGCCGCGGCGACCGATGCGGCGGGGGCGAGGGCGGACGGACGCTATTGGACGACCTCTTTCAGGACGACCCCATCGAAACGCACTCGCCCGGACGCCCGGAACCGACTCGGGAGTTGAGCGGCCGTTTTGAGAATTTGTTCCCGGCGAGGGCGGGCCTCAGAAGCAGCAGAGCCGCCACGCCCGCACGGCGAACGTGCCTACTATACGGCCCTTCCGCCAGACGTGCCAGCAGGAGGCGTCAGATCATCATCAGATCGAGGATGGGCCCGAGGTCGGGCCATTCATCATCCTCGACGATGTCGTCGTCCGGCAGGCCGAGGGGGTCAGCGAGCGTGAGCCAGCCATTGGCATCGCTCGGAACATTCGGTCGCCAGATGCTGTCGACGATCGCCAGGGAATCGGAAGCGAAGATCGTGTTCTTGTCCATCGCCCCGAGTGTCGGCGCGCGCTCGTGAGCGCTTCATCCCCCGTCTTTCCTAAGGGAGTCCCCCCATTCGGTTCGCTTCGCGCCGGCGCGCGCCGATCGGTCCCGTCGCGGCGCTTTCGGTGAGAGCGCGCCTCGACGCGCTGCGCGCGAACCGGGCGCTGCAATGGGCCTGCATCGTAATCGCGGTGAACCAACTGGGGTTCGGCATCGTCGTGCCTGTGACTCCGATCTACGCCCGCAGCTTCGGCGTGACCGAAACGGCGGTGGGCTTCGTCGTCGCGATCTACGGGTTGGGACGTCTTCTTTTCAACGTCCCGGCCGGCAACGCGGCGGATCGCTATGGGCGGCGCCCGACGATCCTGGTGGGAACGATCGTGACGAGCGCGGGGAGCCTTCTCTGCGGTCTGGCCGAGGGCTTCACCCAGTTGCTGTTCTTCCGGCTCATCGGCGGCATCGGCGCCGCGATCGTGATCACCGGGGTGCAGACCGTGGTGGCCGACATCGCGACGCGCGAGAACCGCAGCAGGATGATGGCCACCTACCAGGCGTTCTTCACCTTCGCGGTGGGTGTCGGCCCCAGCGTAGGCGGAGTCGTCGCGCTCTGGGCGGGCTATCGCGCGCCGTTCTTCGCGTTCGCGGGGCTCGCGCTCGCCGCAGGAGTCCTTGCGATCGCGCAGTTGCCTGAGTCGCGCCCGGTGGCGAGAGCTTCCGGCCCCGCCGGCCCGCTTGCCCCATCCGGCGCCACGCGTGCACTCCTGGTGAACGTTGGCTTCCTCACCCTCTCCGCAATCACGTTCGTGCAGTTCTTCAACCGCACCGGCGGCATTTTCGCCGTCGTCCCCCTCGCCGGTGTAGAGCGCATCGGCATCGACCCGGCCACGATGGGACTGGCGCTTACGGCCGCGAGCGTCTGCAACATTGCCTTCGTCGGTGTCGCCGGTTCGCTGGCGGATCGCCACGGGCGCAAGGCGGCGATCGTGCCCGGATGCGTCGTCGGCGCGGCATCGTTCTGGGGATTCTCGTTCGCCACGGACTACCCGTTGTTCGTTCTCAGCGCGATCCTCTGGGGCCTGAGCGGAGCTTTCCTGGCGGCCTCGGCGGCCTACACGGCGGACCTCGCCCCGGCCGGCGCGGTGGGCCTGACGATGGGCGTGTACCGGACGCTGGCCGACCTCGGCTATGTCATCGGTCCCATCACGCTGGGGTATCTGGCCGAGACGATGGGCTCAGCAGCCTCGCTCTCGAGCGCGGCGTGGCTCTCCCTGCTCACGATGGTGCCGTTCCTCCTGTTCGCGCCCGAAACCGGAGGCACGCACGGACGGGCGCGTCGCGCGTGAGTCGGTGATTGGTCGAGTCAGAACGAACGCCTCGGCTGGAGCCCTCCGTTCGGACTGGCGATTGCCTCGGTACCTTCGAACGACTGAAGGCATTGGGGTCGAGTTCACTCAGGCGGCGACCGACCACAGGTACGGCGGCGATTACGGTCTTCGCGATCTGTTTGTCAATCGGATACCCATCCTGCAGCCGAACGTGTGGCGGTAGCGACCTGCTTACCGTCCGCTCAACGGCCGACTCCGATCCTCCACTCCGTCGTGCACAATCCCGAGGAGCGGATCAGGAGAGAGACGACGATGGTCCCACGCGGGCGACATCTGTTCGGCGAGGCAGCGCGGGCGCTCGACGCGGTCGGCGGTCAGGCCCGCCTCATTGGCGCGCTGATCGAGGACGACGCAGACCGGGTCGCCTGGGACGACTGGACGTTCGCCGACGTCTTCAGTCACATCGAGGCCTCGCATGAGGCCCTGCTCGTCGCCGCCCGCGGCGAGGCCGCGCCGCTGCCGGGGGCGCAACTGGCCGCGATCAACGAGGAGCGGCGCCAGACGCGCAGGGGACGATCGTTCGCGGCCACCCTCCGTGCGCTCGACGAGGCCCGCGCCCGCGCCGCGGAGCACCTGCGTGCGCGCGCCGACAGCGACTGGCTCGTCGTCGTCCGTACCGCGAGCGGTCGCGAGTGGACCCTCGGCCAGCTCGCCTGGATGCTCTCGCAGCACGAGCGCGGCCACCTCGATGAACTTGCCGCGCTGCTCGGGCGCCCTCCGGCGCCGGCGCGAGTGGCGGCACTGAATCTCTCGGCCGGCGGCGTGCCGAAGTGGCCGGTCTTCAGCGGCTTCCTCTCGTTCGCCGGCCTCGCTGGTGACGAGCATGCCAATCCCCTGCACGGGAGTGCGACTGCGGCGCTCTGCCTGTTCAGCGGCGAGGTGATCGATCGGCTCCGCGCTGAGGGGCACCCCATCGGTCCAGGCACCATCGGCGAGAACGTCACCGTCCGGGGGCTGGACTGGGCACGCATCCGGCCGGGTGACGCGCTTTCCATTGGTCCGGCGCGCGTTGAGGTCACCCGATTCACCACCCCCTGCGTGACGATCAAGGGCTCTTTCGCGGACGGACAGTTCGCCCGGGTCCACGCCGACCAGCATCCCGGCGAGGCGCGGGTCTACGCCCGAGTGCTCGCAGAGGGAACCATCGCCGTCGGCGATCCCGTCGAGCACATCTCCGCCGTATCAGGTCCGTAACGACGTGCTTTTTCTCTGGACGTTTGACCGGAACCGGGGTAATCTTCGAGCAGAAACGTCGAGAGAACGCCCCGTCGACCTGTCCGGAAGGACAGGTACGCGACAGGCAGATGGTACGGCGGCATCACCCGAACGTGCGCGTATATTCGGGTGCCCCGGCGGACCGCCGACGGGATGCGTTGGGAGGGCTAATCAGTGGTTTGGAGCACGCTCGCGCCCGGCCGAGAGCAGAGTGCGGTGGGCGCGTTGATCGGCGATGTCGATGACGCCTTCGAGGAACTCGAGCGCACGACCGATGACGAGACGCTTGCCATCCACGAGGACGACGCCGAGTCACCGACCGCGGCGGCGGACGAACTCGTCGATGGCGATGCAGACGCGGATACGGACGTCGTCCCTGGAGTGGAGGCCGAGGCGGAGGCGGAGGCCGAGATCGACTACCGGAACGACATTCCCGGCGCGCCCGACGCGCTGACCGCGTACTTCGCCGATGTCGGCAACGGTCGGCTACTCACCTTCGACGAGGAGTTGTCGCTCGGTCGGCAGGTGCAGGCTGCCTTCAAGGCCGAGGAGGACCTGAAGAGCGGGCAGCAGATGTCGGCGATCAAGCGGCGCAACCTCGAGGCGGTGGTCGGCGACGGCAAGATGGCACGCCATCGGCTCATCGAGATGAATCTGCGCCTGGTGATCTCCGTGGCGCGACGCTACGTCGGCCGCGGCCTGCCGCTGGAGGACCTGATTCAGGAAGGAAACGTCGGCCTGTTCCGCGCCGTCGATAAGTACGACCCGGAGCGTGGCTGGCGCTTCTCGACCTACGCGTACTGGTGGATCCGTCAGGGCGTCACCCGGGCGATCGCCGATCAGGCGCGCACGATCCGCATGCCGGTGCACACCGGCCAGCTCGTAACGCGGCTGGGCGAGATCCGCCGCCGCCTCGAGCAGCGGTTAGGCCGCGCGCCGAACCCGGCCGAAATCGCCGTCGAGGCGGGGCTGACCGAGGAGCGGGTGCGCGAGGCGCTGATGGCCGCGCGCGAGCCGCTCTCGCTCGAGTCGACGCTCATCGGCACTGAGGACTCGACTCTCGCCGATCTGGTTCCCGACATCACCGCGCCGGACGCGCAGGAGATCGTCGAGATGGCGGATCAGCGCGCCAAGATCGAGGAGATCCTCGAGGGGTTGACCCCGCGGGAGCGCGCCGTCATCCGCCTGCGGTTCGGCATGGAGGATGGCACGCCGCTGACGCTGGCCGAGGTCGGCACCCGGCTCGGGGTCAGTCGCGAGCGGGTCCGCCAACTGGAGGCTGATGGCCTCCGCAAGCTGCGCGGCGGCATCCTTCGAGAGAAGCTGGCCCGCGTCGCCGCGTAAGGTCGAGCGCCGGGCGCGAGGTTCTCTCGTGCCCGGCCGGGTCTCCCGCGAAAGGTAGACTGGCGCCGTGACCCACGACGCCCCCACCACCGTACGGCCGGCCGGCCGCGCCAGTTCTCTCGGCGCCCTGGCGTTCCGCGACTATCAGTTGCTTTTCGCCGGGACCTTCACGACTCAAACCGGCAACTGGATGCAGAGCGTCGCCATCGGGTGGCTCATCCTCGAGATGACTGGCTCTGGGTTCTTCCTGGGCCTCGCCGGTTTCCTGCGGTCGATCCCCCAGCTGCTCTTCTCGATTCCTGGCGGCATCCTGGCTGACCGGGTCGATCGGACGCGCCTTCTGGCGATCGCGCAGGGACTGGCCGCCCTCCTCACGATCGCGCTGGCGCTGGTCGTGTGGCTGCGCTGGGGTGACGTTTGGACGATCCTGCTCCTGACCTTTCTGATTGGCACGTCGCTCTCGATGGTGTTTCCGGTGCGCCAGACTCTAGTGTCCACCTCGGTTCCGCCGGCCTACCTGGCCAGCGCGGTCGGCATCAACTCGGCGAACAACAACCTGACGCGGACGCTCGGCCCGGCACTGGCGGGCATCCTCCTCACGCAGGTCGGCGCGGCGTTCTGCTTCTTCCTCCAGGCGGGGGGTCTCCTCTTCTCGTTCGCCACCTCACTGCTGATGCGCGTCCCGCGCACCACGCGCGTGACACGCGGCACGCCTCTGAGCGATCTCATCGACGGCTGGACTTACATCCGATCGACACCGCCCGTGCGGGGATTGCTCCTCTCCGCGCTGGTGCCGACCGCGCTGGGGATGCCTTACATGGCGCTGCTGCCCATGTTCGCGCGGGATCTCGGCATCGGCGCCTCTGGCCTCGGCTTCCTGATGACGATCCTGGGCGTCGGCTCCATCGCCGGCTCCGTCGCGTTCTCACTCGCCGGTGACTTCCGCGCCAAAGGGCCGGTGCTCCTCGTCAGCGGCGGCCTGTTCGGCATCTCCCTGCTCGGACTCGCCGCGGCGAGCGGCCTGCTGGCCGCGCTGGTCACTCTGTTTCTCGCCGGAGCGACGAGCGCGGTCTACCAGGCGACGAACAACACGCTTCTCCAGACGATGGTGCCCGACGCCTATCGCGGTCGGGTGATGAGCGCCTACATCATGACCTGGGGGATCATGCCCCTGGGTACGCTGCCACTCGGCTGGGCGGCGGACTTCGTCGGCGCATCGTTCGCGGTGGGCATCGCCGGGGCGCTCGTCACCGCCTTCAGCATGTTCGCCGCGGTGGGTCTATCCGAGGTGCGTCGCCTGTGAGCGGGGCCATTCGTCCGCCCGACGCGATCGTCGAGCGCATCCGCAAGTTGCTCGCACTGGCCACGAGCAGTAATCCGCACGAGGCGGCGCTGGCGGCCGCGCACGCGCTGGCGCTTGCTCAGCGCCACAATCTCGATCTCGCCGCGCTGCCAAACTCCGATACGGAGATCGTCGAGGAGGAGTTCGACGTGGGGCCCGGCGCCGCCTGGCGCTGGCTTCTGATGGGCGCGATCGCACGGGCGCACTTCTGCGCCGCGCTCCGTACCCGCGCCGGCGGGCGCTCGTCGGGGCGCATGCTCCTTCTCGGGCGTCGCCACGATGTTGCGGTGTGCAGCTTCCTGTACGTCTACCTCGCGCGCCAGATCGCGCGTCTGACCGAGATCGGCTGGCATCGCGCCGCGTTCGTCTATGGCGAGCACGTCGATGCCCGCACCTGGAAGGGAGATTTCCGCCGCGGTGCCGTGGCCGAGATCGGCGAGCGCCTCGCCGAGCGCGCCCGACGCTTCGCCGAAGAATCCGCCGAGGCGAACGCCCTTGTCCTTCGGCGCGAGAGCGCGCTCGAGGAGGCGCTCCATCGGCGCTACCCGGATCTACGGTTCACCCGCCTCCGCGTCCGCGTCGGCGACGCCTACCTCACCGGCCGTTCGAGCGGTCGCGGGATCGCGATCTCGGACGCGCTGGATCAGCGGTCCGCCGGGGCGGTCGCCAGTACGCTGGGCCCGGGCTGACGACCACTTGCCCGACAGGTCCGCCACGCACGTGACCGAACCAGGTGTCAGGGCATGAAGTTCCGCAGGTACCGCGCGCTCTGCACCAGCGACGCCTTGCGCGCCGCCAGCGACCCCTCGTAGGCACGATCCTCCACCTCGACGCACACCGGCCCGTCGTACCCCGCGTCGGTCAGCACGGAGAAGAACTGGCCCCAGTGGATGTCTCCCAGGCCCGGTAGTTTCGGTGTGTGGAACTGCAGCGGCGTGCCCATGATCCCCACGTCGTTGAGACGGTGGCGATCGACCCGCACGTCCTTGGCGTGGACGTGGTGGAAGCGGGAGACGAACTCGCGGATTGGCGCCAGATAGTCAATCTGCAACCACACCAGGTGCGAGGGGTCGTAGTTGAGCCCGAAGTGAGGATCCGGAATTTCCTCGAACATCCGGCGCCAAATCGCCGGCGCGTAGGCGAGGTTCTTCCCGCCCGGCCACTCGTCGCCGCTGAAGAACATCGGGCAGTTCTCGATGCCAATCTTGATCCCCTCGTCGCTCGCGAAGCGAATGAGATCCGGCCACGTCTCGCGGAAGCGCGGCCAGTTTGCATCGACCGACAGATTCCAGTCGCGGCCGATGAACGAGTTCACCACCGGTACGCCGATGAGGCGCGCGGCGCGGATCGCCGCTCTGATGTGCTCGATGTATACCGCCGCCTCGGCCCGATCCGGTGCCAGCGGGTTCGGGTAATAGCCCAGCCCGCTGATCGTCAGGTTCCGCGCCCGCACCAGATCGTTGATCCGCCGCGCCTCGCTGGCATCCACGTTCGTGACGTCGATGTGGGTCACTCCGGCGTACCGCCGTTCGGCCCGACCCGGGGGCCAGCAGAGCAGTTCGACGGTGTCGTACCCGCTCGCCTGGGCGGTATCGAGCACCTCGACCAGCGAGAGGTCGGCCAGGATCGCGCTGACGAAACCCAGTTGCATCGGAAACCCTCCAGGACCCTCAGATCGTGACCCAGCCGCGCCGGCGATTGCTCTCCAGAATCGCGTCGCACAACTGGATCTCGCGGTGGCCATCGGCGAAGGTGGGGAACGGTCGCGGCGCGCCGAGGTCCCCTGCCGCGACGTACTCGTAAAACGCCCGGAAACACTGCTTGAACGTATCGGGATACCCCTCGTTGTGCCCGCCGGGATATCCCGTGAACCGTCGTGCGGCGGGGTCGAGCAGGCCTGGGTCCTTGAGCAGCGTCTCGTTCGCCTGGCCGCGATGCCCGATCCATATCTCGTTCGGCCGCTCGCTGTCCCAGGCGAGCGCCGCGTTCTGGCCGCCGATCTCGAACTTCAGGCTGTTCTTCCGCCCCGCGGTTGCCTGTGAGACCCACAAAGTGCCGATTGCGTCGTTGCCGAAGCGCAGCAGGATCGCGCCCAAGTCCTCGGTCGTGATGGCGACGGGTTCGAGATCCGCCCCGGCTCCTGGCCCGGCGAAGGTCTGCACTTCTCCCTTTGGCCGCTGGCGGACGGGGTGGACCGTCCGCAGATCCGCGCAGACGGCGCTCACTTGCTGGCCGGTGATGCTCTGCACCAGATCGAGCCAGTGTGTCCCGATGTCGGCCACCGCGCGGAGGTCGCCACCCTCCTCGGCGAGGACGCGCCAGTTGTAGTCGTTCGGATAGAGCAGCCAGTCCTGAACGTAGCTCCCCTGCACCGACAGGATGGGGCCCAAGTCCCCGCGCGCGATCCGCGCCCGTGCCTCGATGCACAGGGGGTAGAAGCGAATGTTGTAGTTGACGCCGGCCGCGCGGCCGGAGCGCGCGGCGAGATCGACAAGCTGCGATGACTCGCCAGCGTTCATCGCCAGCGGTTTTTCACAGAGGACGTGCTTGCCGGCGCGCAGGGCCTCGCCGGCCTGGGCGAAGTGGAAGCGATTCGGTGTCGTGATATGGACCACATCCACCCGCGGGTCGGCCAGCAGATCGGCATAACTCTCGTATGCCGTCTCGATCGCCAGCGCGGCGGCGGCCTGGCGCGACCGTTCGGGCCGGGAGCCCAGGATCCCCACCACGTCCACGCCGAGTCGGCGCAGGCCTTCCGTGTGCGCGGGCCCCATAAACCCGGTGCCCACAATCGCGGCGCGCGGCAATGCCATCGAACGAACCTCCGGGAGCGCCCATTCTACCGTCCCCCTGGCGTGGCCCAGCGCTCTTCCGCCGTCAGGCGATGGGGTAGAGTGCGGCACAGGGAGGAGCCACCGTGACAGAGACGAGCGAGCGACGCGTCCGCGGCCAGCAAGTGCTGGCCGAGATTGGCACCGCGCTGGGACCGGGACGCGAGCGGTACCCGCACCTGCCACGCGAGCAGGCGGAGCACGTGATCGACACGCTGGTCGACTATTGCTTCGGCGATACGTGGGCCCGGCCCGGATCGGCGATCGACCTTCGCACGCGCCGCCTCCTCACGATCGCGGCGACGCTGGCGATGGGGCGCGAACGCCAGTTGCGCGCCCACATCAATGGAGCACTCGGCCAGGGGATTTCCCTGGAGGAGGTCGTCGAGACGATCAACCATCTCATCCCCTATTGCGGTTTCCCGGCCGGTCTGACCGCGCTCGATATCGCCAATGAGGTCGCCGCCGCCCGCGCCGGCAAGGCCTGAGCGGACGAGTTCGGTCGGGGCATCGGGTACAGTGCGGGCCGTGCTGCGGGTTGTTCGGTGAGGGGCTCTCTGTCAGGGAGACGACGGGATGAGGGCGTTCCGGTCCGCGACGTGGGTGTGGGGCGTGTGCCTGCGAGTGTGGCGGCCCTTGGCCCTCCCCTTCGCCGGCGGCGAGAGGACACCGGTGGGGGCCCGGTAGCGCGTCCACCGCAATCTGGCCACGGAAGGGGAAGGAATGCGTTTCGGGATTCAGATCAATCCGTACTTCGACGGGCCGAGTGGCAATGTCTGGGACGCGGTCGCGGCTGCCTCACGCTTCGTCGATCGGACGCGCTTCGACTCGCTCTGGGTCTACGATCACCTGCTCTACGAGGGGGGCTACTCCGGGCACCCCGTCACTGAGCCGGTGATGGAGGCGTTCACGATCCTCGGCGCCATCGCCGCGATCACGGATCGGGTGCGTCTGGGGCAACTCGTCCTCGGGACGCCGTACCGCAACCCGGCCCTCACCGCGAAGATGGCAACCACCCTCGACCTCATCAGTCACGGCCGGTCGATCCTCGGCATCGGTGCCGGCTGGCACAAGCGAGAGTACGAAGCGTACGGCTATGGCGCCTGGGAGGACACTCCGATCCGCATGCGCCGCCTCGAGGAGTCGATCAAACTGATCCGCGCGTTCTGGACCGAGCGACCCGCCTCGTTCAGCGGCCGCTACTACCAGTTGCACGCCGCCATGGAGAATCCGGCGCCGGTCCAGAAACCGCACCCTCCAGTCCTCATTGGAGGAAGCGGCGAGATCGTCACTCTCCGACTCGTCGCGCAACACGCGCAGATGTGCAACGTCTCCGGCGACCCGGCCACGGTGGGGCGGAGGTTCGGCATCCTGCGCGAGCACTGCGAGAAGCACGGGCGGCCCTACGAGGAGATCACGAGGACGATTTACACGACGATCATCATGGGCAAGGATCACGCCGATGCCGAGCGCCGCCGCGATCGGTGGGCCGACTTCGTGCCGCGGCAGGGCGCGGTTGCCGGCACGCCCGATGAGGTGATCGACCAGTTGGCCGCCTATGCGCGGGTGGGGTGCCAGTATGTGATCTTTCGCACGCCGGACTGGAT
>Ga0194121_10007705_pt1 | contig 13954 bp, 8 predicted proteins | sample TA2MahCa50mmetaG_FD_148609 | JGI IMG/M metagenome (GOLD analysis project Ga0194121, IMG submission 148609) | Freshwater microbial communities from Lake Tanganyika, Tanzania - TA2015020 Mahale Deep Cast 50m | ecosystem: Environmental > Aquatic > Freshwater > Lake | place: Tanzania: Lake... | reverse complement strand
CATCCACGACCGAACCCAATCGGTCGTAGTTGATCCCCCCCTCCGCGGCTAATCAGCCGCGGCCCCATTGAAGCCGAATCAGATTCAGTTCGAAAGCTGTCATGTCTGCTTCCCCCTCCGCGGCTAATCACCGGCGGCCCCATTGAAGCCCCCACAACTTGTTGTGGTTGCTGCCGAAGTGCTTACCCCTCCGCGGCTAATCAGCCGCGGCCCCATTGAAGCAGCAAACTTCGCCACCGCTCTTTCTTCTGGTGTCACCCCTCCGCGGCTAATCAGCCGCGGCCCCATTGAAGCGGGCGGAATCCGTAGGCGTCTTTGTGAAAGTCGCTCCACCCTCCGCGGCTAATCAGCCGCGGCCCCATTGAAGCGCGTCAAGGTTCAGACACGCCTGATACTCCTTGCCCTCCCTCCGCGGCTAATCAGCCGCGGCCCCGCGCCGATCCGTCTTGTGTTTCTTCCGTTCTTCCGGCTGGATCAGAATGACTTGGTGACAGCGATACTCCCGTAGCAACCGAATCAACCAGTCGTTGAAGCCGCAGACCTCCAAGACCGCAATGAACGACTCGTCTCGCCGAAGGCGTTCTTGCGTCAGCTTCGTAAAGAAGGCCTGGACTCGCTCCGTCGAAACCTGCCGGGACTGCAACACATAGTCGCTGGCACCGCGCAGCGGAATCGTGATCTGATGCGTATGCTGATCAATTCCAAGGTACAAGATCGTCGTGCTCCTGCTGGGGAAGTTGGATTCGAAATTCCCAGCCAACTACGACGTCGACGATCTAACGGCAAGCCACTCGTTCATTGATATCAAAGGGACTCGGCTACTTGGGAGGTTCACCGGGTTGCACGAATTCCGCGACCACTCCGGCCAACGGGAAGTGAATCCAGGTTGAGCGGATCGACTGGCCTGCGCTGCGGATCATCTCTTGATACGCGGAAAGTTGCCCTGCATAGCTGGCGGCCTTGGCGGCGCAGTGTTCCCGCCGAAGGGGCGCGCTTTTGTGGTCGATGATGACGAGGCCGCCGTCGGTCAGTTGCAGGAGCAAATCCAGCGTCCCCTTCCATTGTCCGCCTGCGAGTCTTGATACGGTCACGGGAGTCTCGGTCAGCCAGCAAGCTCCGGGATATTGCGATTCCACCCATGTGCAGAACCGTTCTCCTGCGGAGACGATGATTGCGGGAGCGAGCAGTCCCGTTACCGAGTACGCGGCCAAACAGCGTTCGGCGACCGCTTCTTTTTGGACGCTCGTCAAAGCGTGCAGCGACGGCAGCGACGCCAAGTAGGCGTGAACGGCGTCTCCGATCGCGCTGTATTGGTCCTCTTTGGCTCCCGTCGGAAAGTGCGGCGAGCCAGTCAGTTCTCGAATTCGGAAGATCGCGCGATCGGCCGATGCCGACAGACGACTCGGCTGATGAAATCGAGGCTCAGACGGCGCGATCGTCGATACCTTGGGAGGTGCCAGCCAGCGTTCGCTCGTCGCGGTTGGCAAGCGACACGAGGCAATCATGTCAGCTTTTAATGAGCGCACCACAAGTGTGGTGTCGATGCCATCGAGCGTGTGTTCGCCGGCTCCTTGCGAACAGTCGAGAACTGAGTCCACCAAGTCCAGGCGATTCAACCATTTGTAATTGTCTGGTCGATGGACGAAGACGAGCTTGGTTTTGGCTCGCGTGCAGCCCACATAGAGCAGCCGCAGGCTTTCCTGCTGTGCTCGCTGCGTTCTTTCTTTTCCCTCGGGAGAAGCAAGCGCGTCGTCCTCTAGACCGCTGCCGGCGACCATTTTTGGGAACTCACCATCGGTGAATCCAAACGGCCAAGTCCATGCCCGGAGAACACGACCTTCGAGCGGATCACTCTTACCTGGATTGCCTCCGGTCACGACCGGGGACCACATCTCCGCATCGCGATCGGAGTCCAGCCCGCTGAGGATCACGACAGGCCACTCCAACCCTTTCGCCGAATGGTATGTCGTCAGCGTCACCGCATCGTGACCGAGCGGCGGGTATCGCACGTCCAATTTATCGCTCGCCAGTTTTTCAAAGTACAAAATGAGACCGGTGAGAGTCGTGGCACCGCCGGTCTCGCGTGCCAATTTTTCGTAGTCACGAGCGTGCTGAATCAGCGAGTCCAAGTTCGAGCAACGACGCGCTGGCTCGCCCCACTTCTGAACCAAGGACGGCACTTCGAGCGCTTCGATGACTTGTTGCACCACGAGCAACGGCGCAAGTGTGCGGCGGTCGATGCGCTCCAGCGCGGAGAGGCGAGTATCGCCGCTCCACGGCATGACGAACTCCGCAGGCTCCGTCGTAGTGTCGGTCGGCCGGGTCTCTTGGACCGCCGTCAATCGCTCGTGAAGCCACTCCGGCGTTTCCAAATTCGGATCGCCGAGAATGTGCAAGATCGTCGCGGCGGCGAGCGAGTCACTTCGATCCGACACCAACCGCAACCCGGCCAGCACGAGCACACCTTCGCGAGTCGCCAACAGTCCGGGACTATCCAGCAGGTACGGAATGCCGAGCGAATCCAGCGCACGAGCCAAGCCGTTCAGCCGTCGATTGTCCCGTTCAAGCACAGCCATGTCCCCGAAGCGGATTCCTTCGGAGCGCAATTTCGAGATTCCGCAGGCCAGAGCATCCGCGTCTTGCGCCTGGTTCGTGCTCTCCAAGATCCAGCGTTCGACACCTTTCGGGCTGGCAGGTTTCTTGGGATTCTGAATCGCTTCTTGGCCGAAGACTGGAAAGAACAACTGGCCCACAAGTTGAACCAACCCGCGCTGGCTGCGGTAATTGTAAGGCAACTCAATCCGTTGCGCGTCGGTCGCAGTTTTCCAGACATCATTGATGAGATCGGGATCGGTCTCGCGAAATCCGTAGATCGCTTGCTTCGGATCGCCCACCCAGCGACTTCTTGGCGCGAGCTGTCGCCACCGCTGAAAGATCGCGAGCTGCAACGGATTCGTGTCTTGGAATTCGTCCACGAGGATCAAATCGAAATCTTCCGACAGACTGGCCGCGAGGTCTGCGTTCTCCAGCAGTTCGAGGAACAGGATTTCCAGATCGGTGAAGTCCACCAACCCACGTTTGGTCTTGTACTCATCGAATTGTTTGCCGAGCCAAATGGTTTGGTCCGCGAGGCACGCCGCGAAGTCTCGAACGTCCGCGTGCAGTCCTGGATTCAAGCGGATCTGACTGGCGTGCGTTCGGAGCGTATCCAGCATCCCATCCGCACCGCTATTCGTGCCGGCCGCGAGCTTCTTTGCCTGAAGATAGCTGCTCCACGTCGGCTTGGGTTGCGCCTTCAAGCGGCGCAATTGCTGACATGCGGTCTTCGTCACCCCTTTCGTATCGTTCAACGTCTCAATGTTGACCAACGCGTCCTCGACAAGCCGCAGCAAATGATCCACAGGATCAGCAGTCGTGGCCGCACCGTCTGGAGCTAACAATTCGCAGACGCGATCGGCGCTGGCCCGCATCTGCTGGCGAAAAAGTTCATCGGAGATTCGGTTTCCGCGTTTGGCCGACAGCAGTTTGAGAATGCGCTTTTGCAAATCCGTGACGGCCAGACGCTCCGCACTCTCAGTCAGGTTCTGCCAGTCGTTCACCGGCGTCGCTCCCAACAAATCGCCAAGGGCCTGTGTTTGTGCAACTTCGGCGAGAACTTCCAATCGCGGTGATAAGCCCAGCGAAATCGCGTACCGCGACAAAAGGCGATGCGCAACGCTGTGAATCGTTCCGATGGCGGCCAAATCGAGTCGATCGGCCTGTCGATGGGCGACAGCGATGTCGCCATCGAGTCCCGCCAAGAGCCGCGCCTGAATCCGACCTTTGAGTTCCGCGGCCGCTTTGTTCGTGAACGTGGTCGCCAGAATTCGTGACGCATCCAAGCCGCCAAGTACGGCGACGGCCACCGTCTCGCAGAGATCGGTGGTTTTTCCAGAGCCGGCACCGGCACGAACAATTTCGAGAGTCGTCTTCACTTGGTCTCCTCCAATCCACACAAGCGCTGGTAATCACAGTAACGGCAGACGTCCTGGACTTCGTTGTCCTTCAGCTTGTCCTTCAACACGATCTTTGAGCCGGCCGGCCAAACCGACACGGCATGCAGCGGTCTGGCCGGAATCGGCTTGCCAGAGGTCAGCCATTCGCCGGCCACATCGAGTGCGGCAGCAAATGCACTCCACACCGCTTGAATCGCCGGCGCATTGAGCACGAAGCGATTTCCGTCACCATCCACGGGGCTTCCTGACGGCGTGTAGAACTGCGCGTCGGCGAGTACCAAATAAGCGACGGATGGAAAGGCTGCTCCGTTTCGTGAGCGAGCATACGCGTAGGTGGCGAGTTGCACGGCTCGGCCGTCTTGGATCAGATCGCGATACTTGTTTCGGCCAGCATATTTGAAATCAATGATCGCCTCGCTGCCGTCGTCGCGTTTGGCGACGCAGTCGATCCAGCCGGTCAGTGATTTGCCGAAGGCTTGGCTCGCGACTTCCTCTTCGATGCCCACGATGCGATAACGGCCAGCCTCCAGCGTCCCAACCAGGATTCGCGTCGCATTCAACAACTCACGACGCAGCCTCTGACGCTCGATCAACTGGTCGGCTTGCGCCAGCGGAGCGGCGTCGAGCGGCAATCGCTCATCGAAGACCTGCGCGACTTGCACGACCGCCTGCTCGATCGTCGGCAGAGGCCCACCGTCACCGAAGACACGCTCCAACACACTGTGGCAGAACGTCCCTTTCAATGTGTGGTGCTCCGGCAGTTTGGCAATTCGGCTGGGACGCAGTTTGGCTTGATAATTCAGCACCCACTTCAACGGACAGCCGAGGCGATCCTGCAATTCCGAGGCGGAAACGGTTTCTCGGTCATGGAGCAGCTCCAAGGGAACAGTCCAAGCGAGACGCTGCGGTTGAGGCGGCTCGATGTTTCGTTCATCGACCGCAAAGACGAACGGCGCGATCGAGTCGCAATTCCCAGCAGCGATCAAGTCTTCGAGGACCGGTGATTGCTCGGCATTCTCCAAGCGGTTGCGGATTGCCAGCCACAGCGGATGCCAACGCCGCTCCCAGTCTTGGGGAACCAGCACGGCCAGCAAAGATTCCTGAATGAACCCCAATCCCCGAGCCTCCGCCGCACGCAGCGAGGTCAACTCGCGGCTGCCGTCATCAAGATCAAACCCAGCTTCTCGCAGTTGTCTGAGTTCGCTGGCCGACCAACGCGAGCCACGAGCGTCCGCTGTTCCCAGCCCCAGCCACACCAGACGGCTGCAACTCGCATCAATTTCAGCGAGTGATCGAACACGAATCGGTCCTCCGTGGGCCTCGATGCACGGAGCGGTCTGCACGCCGATGGACAGCGCCTCATCCAGCAGCCGCGCGAGCTGCGGCTCAGTCACTTCGGTCCCTTGGCACTCTACCAAGTCGCCGAAGATCGATGCCTGCCCCGCCGCGATTTGCAAAGCATCGACCAGATCCATCGACGCGGAAGCATCGTCCTCCAGGCGTTTCGCCTGGACTGATGCCCATTGCGCGACCAGTCCGGAGCGCTTCCGCACCAACTGTGACGGAATTGGATTCCCTCGTGGCACTCTCTCGCAAAGTAACCATTTATCGATACGCTGACGGACCGTGCCGTCTTGATCGTTGTCTTCGCCGCACAATTCAGAAACGGCTTTGTCCCACTCGCTGCTTCCGAGTCCTGGTTCATCGGTCAGCGATCTGGCCAGCCGCGTCGCGACCGGTCGAGCCAGAGGCATCACCGGCAGCGTTAGAAAATCGAGCAACGCTTGCGGATCACACGGCTCCCAACACAGCGACATACAGAGCGGCAAGACCTGCAACACGGGATGCGTCGAAGAGACGAGGGCTGCTCCCATCGTCGGCAGCCCCATGCGTCGCAAACTCGCATCTAGGCGGAGCGCCACTGAATCATCCTCGCAGTAGATCACAGTGCTCGACAACTTTTCCAGCGCGGAGGCCAATGCCGACGCCACGAACTCGCACGCGGCTGTTTCACTGCGGGTGACGAGATATCGCAAACTGGAATCTTGAGTGAACTTCGCCGATATCGCTCCTCGCACGAGCGATTGAGCGTGGCGCAGGGCCGTTCCGACTGGGGCCAATGTCAGCGATTCCGTCGGAACACCAATCGTCAGATTGGATAAGACGTCTCGCCACAAAGCCGGCCATTGTTCGATGGGGTCAACCAAAACGCAGCGATGTGGCGGCAGTGTTTGTCCTTTTTCCAGCGCAGCCATCACTCGCCTCAGCCGCTCGGCTTCGCCCGGAAATACGAACTTCTGTCCCTCCGCAGCGAGACACAAGTCACGGACCAACGGCGGCAGCTCCGCGTGATCGGCGTGATTCTTCTCTTGCCAGCCAGCCAAGAGCAATTCGTCTCGACGCCTGAGTAGTTCCGATGCCGTAGCCCAGCGATCCGTCGCCAAGCTGGTCGAGAACACTGCCTTTGGGAAGGCGTCCAACGTTTTGGCATATTCGGTCACGCGACTCGATGGCGGAATGCTCGGACCTGCCAAACCGAGCTGAGTTTCTAACCATCGCAACAGCGTCTCTGGTCCGCCGCGAAAGTCATTGACCATCACATCGCCACTGCCAGGCTTCAAAACGCCGTGGAACAACCGAATCGTCAAATTTGTTTCGTTGAGCATTTCGATACCGCCGTTATTGATCGCCGATCAAGGGGCGTGTCGTTATGCAGACACGTCGCATTCTGAGTCGCCATATTAAAATGATCAACGACATGCCAGCCAACTCATAACAACGCTGCGAACGAGATCATCCGCGTGAAAAGGCAGATTTTCTCCGCTGGTTGAACAGCTTTTGTCCAAACTGATTAGTATGCTCTGCGCCCCTATCGTAAGACGTGATGGAGTGGCTGATGGCTGAGATGACTGCTCTTGAACGGCAGTGGCGGTTGCTGCAGGCGATGATCGGTCTGCGGAATGGGGGGACTGTCGCTGAGTTGGCGGTCGAGTTTCAGGTCTCGGAGAAGACCATTCGCCGGGACTTGTCGTTGTTGCTGAAGGTCGGGTTCCCTCTAAGCGAGATCGTCGGTCGCAAGGGGCTAAAGCGGTGCAAAGTCTCGGCCGAGCATGGGCCGCCGGCGGCGATTCGGTGGGATGAAGCAGCCACGCTCTATCTGGGTTGCAAGCTGATGCAACCGCTGGCGGAGGTGGGGCTGGCGGATTCGTGGCAGTCGCTGTTCCGCGTCGTCGGCTATCGACGTGCAACGGAGCCGTCCCAATCTCCGTTCACCGCGTTCAGCATTCTGAAGCCTGATGCGAGCGGGATCAGATCGTTCGATACGATGCGACGAACTCGCGATGTAGCCGGCATGATTCGCCACGTTGTTGCTAAAACGGCTCACGATCAAGGATGGCCCGAAGATCGCATTAACGTGTTCATCCACGGCAAGACTCCCGATGGATCGAAGCCGTCAAGTGGCGAGAAGAGCCCTGATCGATTTCAGTATCTGCCGCTACCCACAATCAACCATGCGTTAGGCCGAGTCGAGTCGATCCGTCGAGTGCTCATCGTCGCACCGTCGCACTGTGGTCAGGAAATTGCTTGGGCGAGACGAGCGATGGCGGGTGCGGAGTTGGTGAATCACAACGGTACGGCGGCACTGCTCACGATTCTGCCCGGTTCCGATTGGGTGCTGCGGCAGTACGTCGAAGAATCGAGAACGTGGGCAACGGTCACCCCTGTCATTCTTCCAGGCTATGACGACCCGGACCATCTTCGACGGAAGCTCAAGAACGGTCGAGACGCTGAAACGCAAAAGCGTTACCTCACCCGACTGGATGCGAGGACGGACGAACTACTGCGGAAGGCGTTTCGGCAAGCTGGCTATTCCTGCGAACTAATCGAAAAAGCCGAACTGGATTGGCGCGATGTCGGTTTCCAGCCTGGAGTAGAGTTGGCATCGCGATACCTGCCGCCGGAGAACCTCAACAACGCGCCTCGTATTCATGTTCGCGTCAATTTCCCATCAGCCGTTCGTGGACCGATTGCGGTTGGCAGTGGTCGCTTTCGCGGCTTTGGTTTGTTCACGAAGAGTGACAGATAGATGACGGAATCACTAACTCGTTCAACTGGTCGGTACGATCACGACAGGATCATGCAGATCAGGTTCTTGTATTGGGTGAAACCTTTGTCGAACGCGATCAACTCCAGGCCGGCAGTGCGAGCGAAGGCTGCGAGGTACGCATCATTCCAAACTTCCGGAGAGAACGACTGCCGTTGCGTGTATTCGCGCCAGGATTCTTCCAACCCGTAAGGTTCCTCGGCATTGGAAACCAAAACGTCACTCAGGAAATCAGCGTACTTTTGCCAAGCGTCAAGCAACGTCACGGTTTTTGCACCGAAGACGCTCGGATTCGTCGCCAATCGCAAGAATCCTTGCCGTGTAAGACGATGAAAGTAGCAGACTTGATCTGACAGTCCATCAAACCATTGCTTGGCGGCGGAATGGTGAGCGCGAGTGACAACCATACGTTAAGGTCCAGCAGCAGCAACTTCGGCATCTAGAATCTCGGCGATCCGCTAACCGGTCAAATGCACTGTCTCCGGTTGGTCACAATGAACTAATGGAAGTTCGATGCGCCGCTTGGAAACAACCGGCTTCGTGGACTGTGGCGCAGGATACCGAACGGCCACGGAAGCTCCCCTAGGTAGCAGGGGTTCCCCCTCCACGACGACAACGCCATTGTGAACTCGGCCAAGGACTTCCATGTAGGCATTCCCAGCAGCTTCGCTGATTGAAACAAGTCCGAAATTGGATCGTCTTAAAGTCTGCCGCCCGTGCGGCCGTCAAATTGTGGTCAATCCGAGAATGTGTTTGCAGTTTCGCAAAGAGCGTGATGATAATTTTCCAAAACTGAACGGCGACGGAATGTCTCATGCGTTGAGCGGCAGGCGGCCGGAAGGCTTGGTTCTGTTTGCTCCGGTGAGGTCCGTCATGCGGAATACGTTTCTCGTCTGCTACGACATCTGTGACGACAAGCGGCTCAAGAAAGTCTTCAAGACCATGCGGGACTTTGGAGACCACTTGCAATACTCGGTGTTCGAGTGCCAGTTCACTCCGACCGATTTGGCTCGCTGTCGGCATGTGCTCAGCGAGCTGATCAACCAGCGCGAAGATCAAGTGATCTTCGTGGACCTGGGGCCGACCGACGGACGCGGCGAGCGTGTTATCTCGGCGATCGGGCAGGCGTACTCGAAAGTCGATGCTCCGTGTTATGTGGTTTGATTTGGAGTGCGGCGACTCATCGCCGCTTTCTTTTTCGCGGCGACGTCGCTTTGACATCGTTGAAACAGAATGCTGCTGCGCAGCCAGCCAAAGCGGCGATGAGTCGCCGCACTCCAAAGGAACAACCATGAGTGAAAACGTGCAAACCACGATGGCGAAGCTCGATCGTGCTGGTGAGGAAGCCGCTCCGTTTCAGCCGCTGGTCCAGCTTTCGGTGCGTGCTTGCTCTGATTCAGCCGAGCAACCTGACTATCTGCCGGCTCGGATGCTCAACGAATTCGTCTATTGCCCGCGATTGTTTTATTACGAGTGGGTCGAGGGCGTGTTCGCCGACAGCGTGGATACGGTGGCCGGTTCGTTGCGGCATCAGAAACTCGAACGCAAGGAAGACGCGCTGCCTGTTGCGGAAGAGTTGGTCGCGACGCAGAACACAATTCACTCGCGGTCCGTGCAACTGGCGAGCGACACGAATCGGCTGATCGCGAAGCTGGATTTAATCGAAGGCGAAGGGGACTTGGTCGTACCGGTGGACTACAAGATCGGCAAGCCGCGCAAGGACGACGAGAAGGGAGAGCTGACCGCTTGGGACACGGACAAAGTTCAATTAGCAGCTCAAGGGCTGATCCTGCGCGAGAACGGCTATCGCTGCGAAGAAGGCGTCATCTATTACGTCGCCACCAAGCAGCGTGTAAGAGTGCCTCTCGATGACGAATTGATCGCATATACTATGGATTCGTTGGCCAAAGCTCGCGCAGCCGCGAATGGTCCCATCCCGGCGCCGCTTTTCGATAGTCCAAAGTGCGCAAGGTGCTCACTGGTGGGCATTTGTCTGCCGGACGAAACGCGCGTCTGCATCGAGATTGGTGACCAGCGAACTCAACGGCAACTCACGCTGTTTGACATTGAAGAACCAACGCGAATCACATTCCCAAAGCGTGATCTTTCGAACATCGAGGTCCGCAAACTGTTGCCGGCCCGCGATGATCTGAAGCCGCTGTACCTCAACTCGCAAGGCTTCCGCGTAGGCAAGTCGGGCGAAGTCTTGCAGGTCCATGATCGCGACAAAAAGGTTCAAGAAATTCGCATGAACGATGTCAGCCAAATCAATATCTTTGGCAACATCCAAATCAGCACGCAGGCAATTCAATCGCTGTGCTCCGCCGAGATTCCTGTCAGCTACTTCTCGATGGGTGGCTGGTTCTACGGTGTCACTCAAGGCATCGGCCTTAAGAACATCTTTTTGCGTCGTGAACAATTCCGTCACGCCGATCGCGAATCGTTTTGCTTGTCGCTGTCTCGACAACTGGTCTCCGGCAAGATTCGCAACCAACGCACAATGCTGCTGCGAAACCACGTCGAACCGTCGCGTCAGACTCTTGCACTTTTGAAGGAGTTTCAAGACGACGCCGAGCGAGCCGACTCGCTGCCGCAACTGCTCGGCATCGAGGGCAACGCCGCGCGGCTGTATTTCGAGAACTTCGGCGGAATGCTGAAAGTCGAAGAGCCGACCGACGATCTGACGCCGGATCATTCCGTGATGGATGAGGCGAAACGGCCGAATCCATTTCGCTTCGACTTCACGAACCGTAATCGCCGCCCGCCGCGCGATCCTGTGAATGCGTTGCTCTCGTTGGCCTACAGCATGTTGTCAAAAGATTTGTCGATCGTCTGCCATGCCGTTGGATTCGATCCATATCTCGGCTTCTATCATCAAGCACGTTTCGGTCGTCCGGCTCTGGCTCTCGACTTGATGGAGCCATTCCGGCCGCTCATCGCCGACTCGGCCGTGCTCTCGGCGATCAACACCCGCATGATTACGTCGCGAGACTTCATCCGTACCGGCCCAGCCGTGGCCCTCACTCCTGACGGCCGCAAGGCGTTCTATCGCGCGTACGAACAACGTATGGATACTCTGGTGACGCATCCGCTGTTTGGATACCGTGTCACCTATCGGCGAGTGCTGGAGATCCAAACACGCCTGCTGGCCCGCCGTATCACCGGTGAAATGCGAGATTACCAAGCGTTCATCACTAGGTAAGGTAGTGCTGAGGAGACTCTCGTGCCAGAAAAATGTCGTCTCCATTTTAGTATTGGGCCGGTTCAGGGATTTGTGGAACAGTCGCGTCGTACACGAGACTTGTGGGCGAGTTCATTCATCCTGTCGCAACTGGCGAATGCAGCGATGTCGGCGGTCGATCCACATTGTGGACAAATTGTTCTGCCGGCTCGCTTCCCGAGAACGTCATCGAGCCGGAGTGAGATCGACTATGGAAATGTACCCAACCGCTTCATCGCAGACGTGACTGATGGATGTCAGGCTGGTAACGCAGCTGTCAAGGCTGTTCACGAAAAGTGGAAGCAGATGACAGCGTCAGTCTGGACTCAGTTTGTTAAACCAGTCGCATGTCGAGGCAACAACACGCAAGCCATTTGGGACAGGCAGATCGAACACTTCTGGGAAATTACTTGGGCGGTCAGCGAAAGTAACCCTCTCCCGAGCCGCAAGAACTGGCGAACCGGGCCGCTCACGGTCGAAGCAGGAGACCACTGTACTATGATGGGACAGTGGCAGGAACTATCGGGCTACATTCGCTCATGCAGCAACGAGCAGCAGGACGACTTCTGGGAGGGGCTTCGCGGTCGAGTTGGCAAATTGGATTTGGACATCGACGAACGGCTCTGCGCTATTGCTTTGGTCAAGCGGCTGTACCCCAAAGTTTTCGAAGTGGCTAATACACTCAATGCCAACAATTGGCCGTCCACCGTCTACGTGGCAGCCGTTCCGTGGTTGACGGCGGTTGCAAGGAACTGCCCAGAAATAGCCAAGAGTTACGCCGAAAAGGTCGGCCAGGCAGCCGGGGAGTCTTTCGGTGAACGGCACAACCATTTTCCGGGGTTGTCGGAGCTCAAGGCGAGCACCGGAGACTTTCTTTCGCTCGACGGCAACTTCTTTCAGTTGAATGCATTGAAGAACGAGCGGGTCACGCCGTTTGACCTGCCGGACGAAGATTCAGAGCCGCTTCGAAAAGCGTTATTGAAGAGTCTTGAGCAACTCAGAAGGACCGCCAAGAGCAAGGCCCCATCGACGTTCTACGCCGTCATCTTGATGGACGGCGATTCGATGGGCGAGTTGCTGACAACAGCCCGGCGAGCAGACAACGAAGCGAATGCGACGCAGGCGCTGACAAAGTTTTCGTCGTCCGCACCCGACGTGGCGAAAAGACACAACGGAGTCACGATCTACGCCGGCGGTGACGATGTTCTGGTGATGAGTCCGCTGGCGGATGCTCTGCGGTGCGCGGAAGAACTGGCGAAACTGTACAGCGAGACGTTTTCGGTTTGCGGCACGGAAATCGCTGCCAAGGCCACCATTTCCGCGGCGATTGTTTATGCGCACTATCACTCGCCGCTGCGGGAGGTGTTGGCGACGGCTCATCAGTTGCTCGACAACGTCGCCAAAGAGACAACCGGGCGCGACAGCCTGGCAATCGCGGTATTCAAGTCGAGCGGCATCACGGCTCAGTGGTCCGCGCCGTGGAAGTACTTTCGCGGCGCAAACAACGGAGACCAGAACATCATCGACGCCGTCTGCAGACGAGTGCGGAAAGCCGACGTAGGTGACGCCGCGCGAGGTGGCGAGTTCTCTTCCAGCTTCTTCTATAACATTCGCGAACGGTTCGCGGCACTAACCGACAAGCCACTCACATCGCCGGGCGAGTTTGGCCGACTGTCGCCAGAACTCCAACGTGAAAATCTCTTCCAAAAAGTGCTCGAAGCCGAATTCCGGCGAGGATTGAGCCATCGGAACGAATCTGCGACGGGTGACAGTTGCTCGTCGAGCAGCGAGGCCACGAGGGCGATCAATGACTTGCTCAAACTCTGCCATCGTGTGACGCGCGACAGCAAGACCGGACAACTCAATCCGATGGAGACAGACACGCTCGGCATCGACGGCGCGCTTCTCGTGCAATTTCTGGCCACCGAGGGAGAGGAGGTTGCCGAATGACAAACTCGCAAACATTTCTGCTCAGTCCCATCGACGCCTGGTTCTTCCGAGACGGTCGGCCGTACAACCGGGGCGAAACCAATCAGACTGATGTAGTGAGTGTTTTTCCGCCGCCCGCATCGACCGTGGTCGGAGCGATTCGCGCCGGATTGGCTCGCGCCAACGGCTGGACGAGCGGCCCAAAGTGGCCGCAAAAGTTAAATGATGTTCTGGGAGATGGCTTTGACGAATTGGGAACCTTGCAGTTCGACGGCCCGTTTCTCGCAAAATCCTCGTCCGGCGAACCAACTCAAATACTGTTTCCAATGCCACTCCACTTGCTCGGCCAATCCGTAAAGTCTGACGAACCGGATGCCGCCTGCTGGCAGCCCAGGTGCTTGTTGACACCCGGTGATAAAGTGCCGTGCGACCTCGGCGATGTGCGACTGCCAATTCCCAACCGGCAAGTCGAAAACGGGGCCAAGGAACCAGTCGCTCAATGGGTTACGTCGGTGGGGCTGCAAGCAGTTTTGAACGGTCAGTCGCCAGAAGAGAAAGACATCCGCTCGGCTGAGAAACTTTGGGCAATGGAATCAAGAGTTGGATTGAAACGGGAAGAGGCGACACGCACGGCAGGCGAAGGGGCATTGTACAGCCCGCGCTTCGTCCGATTGCATCGCGGAGTGAGTTTAGTGGTCCGCGTCA
>Ga0194121_10007703_pt1 | contig 13955 bp, 13 predicted proteins | sample TA2MahCa50mmetaG_FD_148609 | JGI IMG/M metagenome (GOLD analysis project Ga0194121, IMG submission 148609) | Freshwater microbial communities from Lake Tanganyika, Tanzania - TA2015020 Mahale Deep Cast 50m | ecosystem: Environmental > Aquatic > Freshwater > Lake | place: Tanzania: Lake... | reverse complement strand
ACGTCGTGACCTGGAACGCGCTGCCGTGGCGGGCCGACCAGCTCGCGCTCCTCCTGGTCGTGACGCTCGGCATGATCGCGCTGCCGTCCGCGGTCGCTCTCGGCAAGGGTGCCGCGCGCGGCGTCCCCCTCGCGTACCTCGCCGGCGCCGCGCTCGTGGTCGTGCTCGGCGGCCGCGAGGGCGCCACGATCAACTATCTCCTCGATCTCGGCGCGGCGATGGTCTTCGCGCTCGCGCGCGTCGCGGCGCGTCTGCCGCTCGTGGGCCTCGCGCTGGCGCTGCAGGTGCCGCTCACGCTCGCGACCCTGCCGCCGCTGGGCTTCGGTGCGGGACGCGACGGCCTGCCCGGCGCGTGGGGCGATCCCGCGCGCGTAGCCGTCGTGGCCGCGCTCGGCCCGGGGCGCCATCTCGTCGATGACAGCGGCCTGCTCATCGCGACCGGGCAGGATCCCGTCGCCGACGACCTGTTCCTCTGGTCGGCGCTCGTCCGATCCGGCGCCGTCGATCCCGAGCCGCTGCTCGGCACCGTGCGGCGGGGCGAGCTCGCATCGGTCGTGAGCGAGGTCGGCCTCGAGCGGATGGACCGGGCGACGGCGTACGCGCGGTCGCGCTGGCACCCCGCCCTCATCGCGGCCGTCCTCGAGCGCTACCGGCTCGAGCGGACGGCGAGCGGGCTCTGGGTGTACCGGCCGAAGTGAGGCCGTACACTGGCCTCGATGGACCTCCTCCAGATCGCTCAGATCCTCATCGCGTTCGCCGTCGGCGCGTCGATCCTCCTGCAGGCGCGCGGCACCGGCCTCTCGTCCACGTTCGGCGGCGAGTCGACCGCGTACCGCAGCCGCCGCGGGCTCGAGCGCGTCCTCTTCCGCCTCACGATCGTCCTCGCGACGGTGTTCGTGATCATCTCTCTGATCGGAGCGCGTCCCGGCGGTAGCTAGCCCCGCGCCCGCGTCCGCATGACCAGCCGCGACAAGCTCATCGTCGTTTCGCTCGTCCTCCTGCTCGCGCTCACGAGCGCGGGCGCGGTCGTCGCGGAGCAGGGCCGCCCCTCGCTCGTCCCGGCCACGGGCGGGACCTACGTGGAGGGGGTGATCGGCGGGTACCGCAGAATGATCCCGTACATCGCGTCGACACCCGTCGACAACGACATCGGCCGCCTGGTGTTCAACGGCCTCATGCGCACCGACCGGACCGGGGACATCGTTCCCGACCTCGCGATCGCGCACCGCGTCGAGCAGGACGGGAAGGTCTGGACGTTCGAGCTCCGCGAGGACGCGAGCTGGCACGACGGGCGGCCCGTCGTCGCCGACGACGTGGTGTACACGACGAGCCTCATCCAGGACCGCGCGTACACCGGCCCGCTCGCGGAGGCCCTCCGCGGCGTCGTCGTGGAGCGGACCGGGCGCAAGAGCGTCCGCTTCACGCTGCCGGCGCCGTACGGGCCGTTCGCGGCGAGCACGACGTTCCCGATCCTCCCCGCGCACAAGCTCGCGGGCGTCCCGTTCACGCAGCTTGCCGGCGACCCGTTCGGCCACCGGCCCGTCGGCACGGGGCCGTTCAAGGTGACCGAGGCGACGCCGCGCGAGGTCACCCTCGCCGCGAACCGCGACTTCTTCCGCACGAAGCCCGCGCGCTCGCGCCCGTATTTCGACCAGCTCCGCCTGCGCGCGTTCCCGGACAGCTCGGCCGCGCTCACGGCCCTCGCGCGCGGCGAGATCGACGGCGTTTCGAGCGTCGCGAGCGAGGACGCCGAGCGCGCCCGCGGGCTGCGCGCCGTCTCCGTCTACTCGTACCCGACGAACGACTTCACCGCGCTCTTCCTCAACGTGCGCCCCGGGCGGTCGGCACTCGTCGAGCGCCCGGTCCGCCAGGCCATCGCCACGGCGATCGACCGCGGCCGCGTCCTCGCCGTCGCCATCGAAGGCCGCGGCATCGTGGCCGACTCGTTCGTGCCGCGCTCGTCATGGGCGCATCCGGCGGAGCTCCGGCGCTACGAGCGCTCCGTCGCGGAGGCGCAGGCGATGCTCGAGGCGGCCGGGTGGAAGGACGCGAACGGCGACGGCATCCGCGAGAAGGGCGCAGCCGCGCTGCGCATCGCCATCGCGACGTCGGACGAGCCCCCGCGCGTGAGCGCGGCCGAGCAGATCGCGCGCGACCTGAGGCTCATCGGGATCGACGCGCGCCTCGAGGTGAAGCCGTTCGACCAGCTCATCGATACGGTCGCCCGGCCGCGCGCCTTCGACGCCCTGCTCGTCGGGATCACGGGAGCGCCCGAGCCCGACCTGTATCCGTTCTTCCACTCGAGCCAGGCGCGCGACCCCGGCTTCAACTTCTCGGGGTTCTCGACGCTCCCGCTCGACCGCGCGCTCGAGGCGGCCCGCCGGGCGGGGGACCGCGAGGAGCGGCGGCTCCTGTACGGGCCGATCTTCCAGACGCTCGCGAACGAGGTGCCGGTCGTCTTCCTGTACTTCGCCGACTTCCTGTACGCGCAGCACGTCTCGATCAAGGGGCTGAAGGTCGCCCAGCTCGTGGAGCCGTCGCAGCGGTTCTGGGACGTCGAGGACTGGTACGTGCGAACGGTCGCGAGGAGGTAGCGGTGCGACGGACCGTCACCCTCGTGCGGGAGACCGGCGGCCCGGCGCTCGCCGTGCTCGCCGTCATCTCGTTCGTGTCCAGCCTCGGGATCGCGATCATGCATCGGCGCGAACGGGGCGGCCGCGCTCCGGCAGGCCGTGGACGTCTCGGCGGGGCCCACCCTCGCGTCGTTCGCCGCCGTCGGGCCGGCCGTCGTGGACGGCCTCGCAGTCGAGCGCGACGAACGTGTGGACGCGGTTCGTGAAGTGCGCCGGGTTCGGGTGGAACGACGCGAGCGGGACGATCCGCCCGGCTCGATAGCCGGTCCCTTCCTCGAGCTCGCGCGCGACCGCGTCCGCCGGAGCCTCGCCCTCGTCGACGACGCCGCCGGGGAGCTCGAGCCCGACCTCGCGGCTGCCGAAGCGGAACCGCTTCACGATGATGACCCGCCCGTCGCGGGTGAGGGGAAGCACGTGCGCCCAGTCGTCGGCCTCGACGGCCACGCGCTCGTGCTCCTCGCCGCTCCGTGGGTCCGCGAAGGTGTCTTCGCCGACGCGGAGGATCCGGAAATCCGCGCGCTCGCCCTTGCGGACGACCTTCCACGGCTGCGGGTCCCGCGACATCGCGATCCATCGTGGACCAGTCGGTAGGGGATCTCCCGCGGAGGCGCTCGCCTGCTCAGTACGTGGGATGGTGTGGTCCGTACACAGGCCGACCGCGAAGACGCACCCGGCCTATGAGTACGAGCGCCTGTGGGTGTTCTTCGATTCGGCGAGTCGTCCACACCTCGTGGACACAGCACCGACTTCGCGATGCGTGGTCGTCGAGTGGTCTCATCGAACGGCGACCGCCGCGGACGGAGCGGCACCACGAGTCCTTCCGACTGAAGCTCGGCAGGCGGGACTCGACCAGGCTTCTCGAGCGCATGCACCCGAGGGACGACGTGCCCAAGCTGGAGCGGAAGTGGCTCGTCTGGGACGCGTACCGCCGAAGGACAGGCTGTGCCTCTGTGCCGACGGCGGGACTCGAACCCGCATGAGCTTGCGCTCACACGCCCCTGAAGCGTGCGCCTCGACCAATTGGGCTACGTCGGCCTGGACGTCGATTCTAGCGGGCTCCCGCGCGCGGGCCAACGCTACGACCCCGCCGCGACCGACGGGCGCACGCGGCCCACACCACCGCGCAGCCTGCCCTTCTCGATGAGGATCCCGTTCGAGCGGCCGAATGCCGCCGACGCGATGCTCTCCTCCGTGGGCACGACGCTGTGCCCCATCGCGCCGAGCCGCTCGCGCTCGCGCTCCGGGACGCGCGTATCGACGAGCATCGGCCCGCCCTCGTAGTGCACGCGCAGGCCGTTCACCGCGTCCTGCGGACCGTCGCCGTGGCGCACGACGTTCAGGATCCCCTGCGCCACCGCGCTGATGAGCCGCCGCCCGCCCGACGCCCCGATGGCCAGCACGGGCTCGCCTGCCCGCGAGACGATCGCGGGCGACGGCGCCCACAGGATCCGCTTCCGGCCGGCGATCGAGTTCGGACGACCCGGCCGCGGATCGAACCAGGTCATGACGTTCGCGAGGAGGATGCCCGTCCCGCGGATGACCGCGGCGGATCCGAACGCGCCCCCGAGCGTCGACGTGAGCGACACGCACATGCCCGACGCATCCACGGCGCACATGTGCGTCGTGTGCGGCACGTCCCGCGTCGCCCTCCCGCGGACCCTGGGCCCGCGCTCGGGCGTCGCGCGAGCGGGGTCGATCTCCGACCGCACGTGAGCGGCGTGCTCCATCGACGCGAGCACGTCGAAGGGTGCGTCGACCTGATCGGGATCGCCGAGGTACGCGATGCGGTCGATGAACGAGCGCCGGCAGGCCTCGCCCACGAGGTGCACGTACTCCGCGCTCGATCGGTCCATGCCCTCGAGCGGGTAGCCGTCGAGTATGTTCAGCATCTCGGCCACGGTGATGCCGCCGCCGCACCCGGCGTTCGTCGCGACGCGGTGCCCGCGGTGCTCGGTCACGAGCGCCGGCACCTCGCGAGCCTCGTATGCGGCCAGGTCCTCGAGGGCGAGGATCCCGCCTCCGCGACGGACGTCCTCGACGATCGCGCGCGCGAGCGGTCCGCGGTAGAAGGCGTCGGGCCCTTCGCGCCCGATGAGCTCGAGCGATCGCGCGAGGTCGGCCTGCACGAGCCTGTCGCCGCCGCCTTCGAGCGCCGTCGGCGGGTGGAGGGGGAGGCCGTCCTTCTTGAAGAACGTGCGCTTCGACTCCGGGAATTCCCAGAGGCGGTCGGCGTAGCTCGCGAACGTGAGCGTCTGGAAGATGTCGACGGGGAGCCCCTCGCTCGCGAGGGCGACCGCGGGCCGCACCGCGCGCTCGAGGCCGATCGTCCCGTAGCGCTCGAGAGCGAGGGCCATGGCCGCGACCATCCCCGGCGCGCCGACCGACCGGTAGCCGACGTTGTTCTCGTCACCGATGGCTGCCGGCCAGCCGTACATCCCCTTCACGTCGCTCCCGGCGGCGATCCGGAACATGTCCGCCCTCGCCGCGGCGGGCGCGAGCCCGCTGCCGTCGATGACCGTCTCGCGGCCGTCGGGGGTGCGGATGACCACGACCGCCACGCCGCCGATGCCGCTCAGCGCGGGCTCGGCCACGCCCATCGCGAACGCGGCGGTCACGGCCGCGTCCACGGCGTTGCCGCCCTCGCGCATGACCCGCACCGCCGCGTCCGTCGCGGCGGGCTGGTCCGTGGTGGCCATCGCCCGCGCCGCGGTCGCCTCCGTCTTCGCGATGAGCCACTCGCTGCGCGTGGGGTCGGGCATCGGCCGAACGATACGAATACGATGCCCGCCGTGCCGGGAGCGGCCACGGACATCGTCATCGTCGGCGGCGGCGTCATCGGCGCATCGATCGCCTACCACCTCACCGCGCGGGGTGCGCGGGACGTCCTCGTGCTCGAGCGCGACACGCTCGGGTCGGGGTCCACGAGCAAGAACGCCGGCGGGATCCGCCAGCAGTTCTCGACCGAGATCAACGTGCGGCTCTCGCAGCTCTCCGTGCCGCGGTACGAGCGGTTCGCGGAGGAGTTCGGGATCGACATCCAGTTCCAGCAGGTCGGTTACCTCTTCCTCATCACCGAGGAGAAGGACGTCGCGCCGTTCCAGCGGTCGCTCGCGCTCTGGGAGCGGCTTGGTGTCCCCGCCCGGCGCGTCGAGCGCGACGAGATCCGAGCGATCTTCCCCGAGCTCGTCGTCGACGACGTCATCTTCGGGACGTTCTGCCGGCGCGATGGCCACGCCGACCCGACGAGCATCATCAACGGCTTCGCGACGCGCGCCCGCGCCGCCGGCGCGCGCTTCCGCGAGCACGCCGAGGTCACGGGAGTGGACGTGGAGGGCGGGAGAGTGACCGCCGTGCGCGCGCGCGACGAGCGCATCCCCTGCGGGACGGTCATCGACGCCGCCGGCGCGTGGGCGCCGAAGCTCGCCGCGATGGCGGGGGTCGACGTGCCGATCCGGCCGCTGCGCCGCCAGATATTCGTCACCGACGGCGCGCCCGGGCTCGACCATCCGATCCCGCTCACGATCGAGTTCGCCTCCACCCTGTACATGCACCGCGAGTCCGGCGGCATCCTCATGGGCATGGCCGACCCCAGCGACGCGCCGGCGTACCGCGAGACCCTGAACTGGGATTTCCTCGCGGCGGTCGTGGAGCGGGCCATCGCGCGCCTGCCGCTCCTCGAGCGGACCTCGGTGCGCAGCGGCTGGGCGGGCCTGTACGAGGACACGCCCGACAAGCACCCCATCCTCGGCCCGGCCGACGCGGTGGAGGGGTTCATCGTGGCCGCCGGCTTCTCCGGCCACGGGCTCATGCACGCTCCGGCGGCGGGCCAGCTCGTCGCCGAGCTCGTGTGCGGCGCGACGCCGTCGCTCGACATCTCCCCGCTGCGGCTCGCGCGCTTCCGGGAAGGCGGCGCGATCACGGAGCACAACGTCATTTGACGCTGCAGCTCCTGTTCGCCGGCCTCGCGCTCCTCCTCGCGAGCGCGGCGGCGCTCCTGTTCGTCCTGGTGGCGTTCCGGCGCGAGCGGCAGCTCCAGAACCTCGCGCTCGCGGTGCTCCTCATGGCGCTCGCATTCGGGGTGTGGTGGACCGCGGTGCGCCAGCCGTTCGCCGTTCCCTAGCGCGCCTATCCTCGGCGCGTGTTCACCCGCGACGAGGTCAGGCTGACGACGCTGTCGAGCTGCGCCGGCTGAGGAGCGAAGCTGGGCCCCGGCCCGCTGGCGCAGGTCCTGCGCCCTCTCGCGTCACAGCCCATGCCGAAGGAGCTGCTCGTCGGGCTCGAGATCGCGGACGACGCCGCGGTCTGGGCGGTCACGCCCGACATGGCCGTCGTCCAGACCGTCGACTTCTTCCCGCCCATCGTCGACGACGCGTACGCCTCGGGTCAGATCGGCGCGGCGAACTCGATGTCCGACGTGTACGCGATGGGCGGGGAGGTCCTCTTCGCGCTGAACCTGGCCGCGTGGCCGGAGGACGTGCCGGCGGAGCTCCTCGAGCGGCTGTTCGCCGGTGCGGTCGACAAGGTGCGCGAGGCCGGTGGCGTCGTCGCCGGCGGCCACACGATCATCGACAAGGAGCCGAAGTTCGGCCAGTGCGTCACCGGGCGCGTGGACCCGAAGCGCATGCTCCTGAAGCAGCACCTCCGCGCGGGGGACGAGCTGTGGCTGACGAAGCCCATCGGCACCGGGATCCTCACCACGGCGCACAAGCGGCAGCTCATCGCGCGCGAAGACCTTGCGTCGGCGATCGCGAGCATGGCCGCGCTCAACCGTGACGCGGCGCGCGCCGCGGTCGACAGCGGCCTGCACGCCGGCACCGACGTCACGGGCTTCGCGCTCGCGGGGCACGCGCACGAGATGGCCGACCGCTCGGCCGTCCAGGTGCGGATCGACGCGAGCGCCGTCCCGCTCCTCCCGGGCGCGCGCGCGCACGCCGAGGCGGGCGTCGACTTCGGGGGGATGCAGCGGAACCGGCAGCACTTCCTGGACGGCGGGCTCGTGCGCCCCGACGGCCTCGACGAGGCGACGACGCTCCTCATGCTCGACCCGCAGACCTCGGGCGGCCTGCTCCTGGGGGTCCCGCGCGCGCACCGCGCCGACTTCGAGCGAGCGTGCGCCGCGCGCGGCGTGAGCGCGGCGGCGATCGGCGATGCCGTCGAAGGCAGCGGCGTGACGATCTCGCGCGGCCGCTGAGATGAAGAACGCCGGCCCCCGCCGGCGCTTCTCGGTGCGGAAGGAGGGACTTGAACCCTCACGCCCTTATTTATTCAGGCATCAGGCCCTCAACCTGACGTGTCTGCCAATTCCACCACTCCCGCGGGGAAGGCCATTCTACCAGCCGGGGCGCCTCCGAGCCCCGTCGCCCGCCGGGTGAGCGACGCGGGCCTAGGCTTCGAGCGGTGAGCTCCGTACGGCCCGACCCACGCCTGCTGTGGCCCGCGTACACGCTCTTCCCGCTCGCGGGGCTGCTCGTGCTGTTCTTCGCGGTCGCCGGGCGCGACAACGCGCTCATGGTCATCGGCCTGGCGCTCATCGCGCTGAACGGCGCGATCGTCGTCAACCACATCTTCTTCTCGTCGCTCGCGGTCGAGGGCGACGAGCTCGTCCACCGGTCGTGGCTCAGGCAGGAGCGCGTGCCCATCGGCTCGATCCAGCGGATCGACGCGAAGCGCTACGCCGGCGCGCACGGCGGCGTCTCGGCGCCGCACCTCATCGCCCGCGGGCGCGCCAGCACCCTGAAGGTGAACACGATGCCGTATCGCCTGGGCGACATGGCCGCGCTCATCGAGCGCCTGCGCGCGGCGAACCCGCGCCTCGAGGTGGATGACTTCTGGAGGAGGGTCGCGAGCGGTGAGGACGTCTCCAAGGAGATCGCCCCCACCGCCCAGGGACGCTTCTAGGAGGCTGCGGAAGAGCGGCGCGTGCGAGCCGTCCTCGTGAATGGTCCTGAGCCGCGCACCGGAGCGGGCGGGCCTCGCGAGACCCGCCGCGGGCCGTCTCTCGCTCGTTCGGCCGCGCCGCGCTCGCCCGAGCCGTCCGTGGGGCGGAAGCTCTTCTGCCCGGCCCAGGCCTCGATGAGCGTGCCGTCGACGCTGAAGCGCCCGTCCGAGGGGAGCTCGCCCTCGCGCGCCTGGGCCACGACCGCGGCGAAGAAGGCCTGGGCGGCCATCTCCCGGATGGCCCGCAGCGGATGATCCGCGGGGTCGAGCTCCGCGAGCCGGGCGCAGCTCCACATCGCCAGGTGCCGCCGATCCTCACCGCGCATCGCTACCCTCCCCGAGGGGTGATGCGCTCCCCTGGGGGGATGGCCTCGCAGAGCGGACCCGCTGGGAGGATCCCCCAGCGGCGTTCTTCCGCAGCCTCCTAGGGGATGCGGCCGAACCACCGCAGGGAGAGCCCGGCGGCGAGGATGGTGAGGAGCGCGGCGGCCGCCGCGAAGAGCGCGCTCACCTCCTGCTTCTCCTTGCGCAGGACGAGCTCGAGGGACAGGTTCTCGTACACGCCGCGGAGCTCGCCCTCGTTCGTCGCGTTGTAGTACTGGGCGTCGGTGAGCGCGGCGACGCGCTTCAGCGTGTCCTCGTCGAGCCGCGTGCGGACCGAGCGCCCCTGGATGCGCAGCACCGTGCCCTCCGCCGTACCGAGGCCGATCGTGTACACGCGCACACCGCGCGAGGACGCTTCCTCGACGATCGCGAGCGGCGGCGGGTACTGGTTGTTCTGCCCGTCGGTGAGGAGGACGATCGTCGCGGCGGCGCGCGGGATGATCCGGCCGCGCGGGCTCGCCACGGGGGCGGCCTTGCCGGGCGCCGGCTGCGCGTCGGGGCGGAGCCACTTGTAGCTCGGCGGCTCGTCCTCGCTGCCCTCGAAGATCGCGTCGAGCGAGACGAGGATCCCGCGGCCGATCGCCGTCGCGCGCTGCGGCCGCAGCCGGTCGATGGCCTCGATGACGAGGCCGTGGTCCGTCGTCGGCGACTGCACGATCGATGCGTCCCCCGAGAACGAGACGACCCCGATGCGGATGTTCTCGCCCTGCTTCAGGACGAACGCCTTCGCCGCGCTCCTCGCGACCTCCATGCGGTTCGGCTGGACGTCCGTCGCCTGCATGCTCCCCGAGACGTCCATCGCGAGCACGACCGTGCCCTCCTGCGAGGGGACCTGGATCTCGGCGTACGGCCGGGCTACGCCGGTGAGCATGAACGCGAGCGCGGCGATGGTGAGCGCGGGCGGGATGTGGCGCCGGAGGCCCGGGCCCGACCCGAGCGCCTCCTTCACCATCGAGAGGCTCGCGTAGCGGAGCGCGTACTTCCGCCGGCGCCGCTGCGCCCACACGTACAGGGCGATGAGCGCGGGGACCGCGAGGAGCGTCCAGAGCAGGGTCGGCCAGTGGAAGCTCATGAGGCCGCCCCCTGCCGCTTCGCCCGCGCGAGCCTGCGCTGCGCCGCGAAGCGGAGGATCGACGCCACGAGGTCCGTCTCCGTGGAGAGGGTGAGGACGTCCACCTGGGCCCGGCGGAAGGCCGCGAGCTGCTCGGCGCCGCGCCGCGCCGCGACGGCGAGGAACCGCGCGCGGAAGCGCGGGTCGCTCGTGTCGATGTACATCTGCTCGCCCGTCTCGGCGTCGGTCATGTAGATGGCGCCGATGTCCGGCAGGTCCCGCTCGCGCGGGTCGAGCACGCGCACCGCGAGCACCTCATGGCGCCGCGCGAGGCGCCCGAGCGCGCGCTCCCAGCCGGGCGCGGTGATGAGGTCGGACACGACGAACACGAGCGAGCGCCGCCCGATGGTGCGCGCGCCGGCCTCGATGAGGTCGGCGAGGCGCGTGAACGGCGCGCTCTTCGGCCGCGGGCGGTCCATGAGCTCGTGCAGGATCCGCAGCACCTGGACGCGGCCGGTGCGCGCCGGGATGACCCGCTCGACGCCGCGCCCGTACAGGACCGCGCCCACGCGGTTGCCGTGACGAGTGAGCACGCGCGCGAGCGCGCCGACGAGGTCGATGAGCACGTCGAGCTTCTTCGTCCGCGCGGTGCCGAAGTCCATGGACGGCGAGAGGTCGAGGAGGAACCATGCCGTCACCTCGCGCTCCTCGAGGTACTCGCGCACGTACGGGACGTCCATGCGCGCGGTGACGTTCCAGTCGATGTAGCGGACGTCGTCGCCCGGCACGTACTCGCGGATGTCCGCGAGGTCGAGGCCGTTCCCGCGGAAGACGGTGCGGTAGTCGCCCTGGAGCATGCCGTCGAGACGGCGGATGACCGTCCAGTCGAGCCGCTGGAGGACGCGCTCAGGCGCTGCTGACACGTCTCGCCAGCTCGCGCGCGCCCGCCTTCGGCGGGAGCGGGATGCGCTCGAGGGCCTTGCCGACGATCGCGTCCGCCGTGACGTCGTCGGAGAGCGCCTCGTACGAGAGCACGAGCCGGTGGCGTAGCACGTCCGGCACCAGCTCGAGGACGTCGCCCGAGAGCACGTAGTCGCGCCCGCGGATGAACGCGAGGGCGCGGGCCGCGACGATGAGGTTGATCGACGCCCGGGGGCTCGCGCCGTAGGTGATGTACTTCTCCAGGTCGCCGAGGCCGTAGTCCTTCGGCACGCGCGTGGCGTTCACGAGCCGCACGACGTACTCGACGAGGACGGGGTCGACGTACACCCGGCCGGCAGCGTTCTGCAGCTCGACGAGCTCGGCCGTCGACATGACCGGCTGCGCCTGCGGGTGCGCCGCGGTCATGCGCTCGACGACGACGAACTCGTCCATCTCGGACGGGTACGAGACGAGCACCTTCATCATGAAGCGGTCGACCTGCGCCTCCGGCAGCGGGTACGTGCCCTCGGTCTCGATGGGGTTCTGCGTCGCCATGACGAGGAACGGGTCGGGGACCTTGTGCGTCTCCTTCCCGATGGTGACCTGGCGCTCCTGCATCACCTCGAGGAGCGCGCTCTGCACCTTCGCCGGCGCGCGGTTGATCTCGTCGCCGAGCAGCAGGTTCGTGAACACCGGACCGAGCCACGTCTGGAACTCGCCGGTCCGCTGGTCGTACACGCGCGTGCCGACGAGGTCGGCGGGGACGAGGTCGGGGGTGAACTGCACGCGCTTGAAGTCGCCCTCGATCGCCGCGGCGACCGTCTTGATCGACAGCGTCTTCGCGAGGCCGGGGACGCCCTCGACGAGGAGGTGGCCGCGCGCGAGGAGCGCGACGAGGATGCGCTCGAGGAGGAGGTCCTGGCCGACGATCACCTTCTTGATCTCGAACAGGAGTCGCTCCATCTTCGACGGGGTCCGCTCCATCTTCTGCATGGTCACGTCCTCTTCTCTTCCCGGCGGTCGCCTTCGGCGCCGCCTCTGGCCGCGGGCGCTTCTCAGTCGGGCGGCATGCCCAGCGCCGACGACGCCGAGTCGATGCGGACCGCGAAGCCGAGACCCGCGAACGAGCGCTGGCCCGGCGCGCCGAGCACGCCGGTGACGATGCCGACCACCTCGCCGCGGCCGTCGACGAGCGGGCCGCCCGAGCTGCCCGGGTTCGCCGCGGCGTCGAACTGGATGAGGCCGGTGAGCGGCTGCGGCAGCGCTTCGAAGCGCACCGTGCGGTCGAGCCCCGAGATCACCCCGACGGTGTACGAGCGCGATAGGCCGAACGGATCGCCGATGACGTACGCGCCGTCACCCATCCGCAGCGCGTCGGGGTTCCCGAGCGTGGCCGGGACGACGATCGCCGGCGCGCTGCGGGGCTCGAGGACGGCGATGTCCTTCTCCGTGAGCGACGCGACGACGCGCGCTTCCGTGCGCGTCCCGTCGATGAAGGTGACCTCGATGCGCTGGGCGTCGCGCACGACGTGCAGGCTCGTGAGGATGAGCGCGTTCTCGTCGATGATCACGCCCGCGCCGCTGCCGGGCTCGCCGCGGCCGATGGACCGGATGCTCACGACCGACGGCGCGACCGCCTCGTAGATCCGCTGCACCGTCGGGCTCGGCGCGGGGGTCGCGCGCAGCGCGACCGTCCGCGGCGCGGGCTGGGCCACGCCGGTCAGTCCGGCGACGATGAGCAGGAGCGCCGCGCTGCCGAGGCCGATGCGGACGCGGCGGATGCGCCCGCTGCCGAGGATGCGGTCGCGGAAGCGGCGGCGCGGCGCGGCGGCGGGGCCGGGGGCGGGCTCGTCCGCTCCGCCGGATCCCGGGAAGCGGCCGTACGGGCGATCGGCCCTGGTCCCCATTCGTCGAGGGTACCGGCCGCGACCTAAGATCGGCCTAAGAGTGAAGCCCTCCGAGCACCTCGAGGCCCTGCGCGCGCGCGCCCTGCAGGGTGGCGGGCAGCGGCGCATCGAGCGGCAGCGCGCGAAGGGCAAGATGACCGCGCGCGAGCGGCTGGACCTGCTGCTCGACGAGGGGTCCTTCGCCGAGCTCGATCGCTTCGTCCAGGCGCGGCCGAACGAGCTCGCGGCGGACGAGGAGCGCTTCCTCGGGGACGGCGTCGTCACCGGTTCGGGCCGCATCGACGGGCGCCTCGTGTACGTCTTCGCGCAGGACTTCACCGTGTTCGGCGGGTCCCTGGCGGAGGCGCACGCCCAGAAGATCTGCAAGGTCATGGACCTCGCCGTCCGGACCGGGGCGCCGATCATCGGGCTGAACGACTCGGGCGGCGCGCGGATCCAGGAGGGCGTCGTCTCGCTCGCCGGCTACGCCGACGTCTTCCTCCGGAACGTCCTCGCCTCGGGCGTCGTGCCGCAGATCTCGGCGATCATGGGCCCCTGCGCCGGCGGCGCGGTGTACTCGCCGGCGATCACGGACCTCGTCGCGATGGTCCGCGACACCTCCTACATGTTCGTCACGGGACCCGACGTCGTGAAGGCCGTGACGCACGAGGACGTGACGTTCGAGGAGCTCGGCGGCGCCGATGTCCACGCGACGAAGAGCGGCGTCGCGCACTTCGAGACGGACGACGAGGTGCAGTGCCTGCTCCTGCTCCGCCGCCTCGTCGGCTACCTGCCGTCGAACAACCTCGACCCCGCTCCGGTCGTGCCGACGACCGACCCGCCCGACCGAGCCGACCCCGAGCTCGACCGGGTCGTGCCCGAGTCGTCGACGAAGCCGTACGACATGAAGGACGTCATCCGCCGCGTCGTCGACGACGGGGGGATGCTCGAGGTCCACGAGCGCTGGGCGCAGAACATCATCTGCGCTTTCGCGCGCCTCGACGGCCGCACCGTCGGCGTCGTCGCGCAGCAGCCCGCGGTCCTCGCCGGGGTCCTCGACATCGACGCGTCGACGAAGGCCGCGCGGTTCGTGCGCTTCTGCGACGCGTTCAACATCCCGCGCGTCACGTTCGTGGACGTGCC
>Ga0194121_10007700_pt1 | contig 13959 bp, 12 predicted proteins | sample TA2MahCa50mmetaG_FD_148609 | JGI IMG/M metagenome (GOLD analysis project Ga0194121, IMG submission 148609) | Freshwater microbial communities from Lake Tanganyika, Tanzania - TA2015020 Mahale Deep Cast 50m | ecosystem: Environmental > Aquatic > Freshwater > Lake | place: Tanzania: Lake... | reverse complement strand
GGTAGCTCATGAAGAAGGCATTGGTCACGGGTTAACCATTCAACACCGGTCCCCGGCTTTGGTGGGGCAAGTCGTTGGTTTGGAGGCGACCTTGGTGGCGGTGGAAGGTGTTGCGGTGGAATGTTCCTGGGAGGCAAGGGTCGGCGAACGACTCGTCGCTTACGGCACTTGCAGTCAGACGGTGTGGCCCCGTGATAAGGTATCTGCACATTGGCAATCTTTTGTTTGCGAATAATGAGTCGTACAGAGACCCGCATTCCGCCGGTTCCGGAAATCATTAACCGCAAGGTCAATTTCGAATATGAAATTCTGCAAAAATTCGAAGCAGGAATGGTGCTAACGGGGTCAGAAATCAAAAGCCTTCGTGACGGAAAAGTCACGATGAGCGATGCTTATGCTTGCTTTGAACAAGAAAGACTTGTACTCCGAAACATGAACATTGCATTGTTTGCTCATGCCTCTTATCTCAATCATGAACCTTTGAGAGATCGTTATTTGTTATTGAATAAAACCGAACTTCGAAAAATTCGTCACCGCATTACGGAAAAGGGTCTTTCTCTTGTGCCCTTAAGGCTGTATTTTAGCGAAAGAGGATTCGCCAAAGTGGAAATTGCTTTGGCAAGGGGACGCAAATCCTATGATAAACGACAGGCGATCAAAGAGAAAGATCTGGACAGAGACCAGCGCAGTGAGGTCTAAGATCCTTTCAAAACGACCAACCATGTTCTCCGGTAAGCGGAACAAATCGAAATCCCGGATAGGCTTCCTGGTGCCATTCCGTTTCCGAAATTTTAGTAAGCTTGAGCATAGTCTGTTCGGATAATTTTCCTACCGGGATGACCAAATGGCCACCAATTCGAAGTTGACTTTTCAGGGCATCAGGAATATCGGGCGATGCGGCTGTCACCAGAATTCGATCAAAGGGGGAATAGGAAAGCAGGCCCATACTTCCATCACCCACAAAAAGTTTGGCTTTGCAATTCAAATGTTTTAACAATTTCTGACTGGATCGATGCAGTGACTTAATGGTTTCTACACTGAAAACTCTGGCGCCCATCTTGTCCAGAATACTGGCCTGGTAACCAGATCCTGTGCCAATCTCGAGGACCTTCATATGCGGTTCCAAGGCGAGCAGTTCGCTCTGAAAGGCGACGGTATATGGCTGAGAGATGGTTTGACCTTCCCCGATGGGCATGGCTTTGTCTTGGTAAGCCATTTCAGCCAAGGCCTGGTCTAAAAAGAAATGTCGGGGAACTTCCATGATTGCCTTAAGGACGAACTGATCCCGAATCCCTTTGGCACGTAGTTCTTCAATAAGGCGTAGACGCAGGCCCTGATGCTTGGGGAGGTCAAGCAAGGAATGTGCGGTATGGGCTGGCATAAAGTCCTAAATTTAGAGCCCTGACGCCTTAAATTTGTTTACCGATGTCTTCCGATTCCAAGCCTGCTCCTATTCGTATCGCCTTGCTGGGTGCAGGGCATCTCGGTAAAATTCATTTGAAATGTTTGTTGGACTTAAACCAACGATTTGATTTGGTGGGTGTTTATGATCCTGACCCCGAGGCTTTGGCCAAGGCTGTGGAAGTATTTGGCGTCACCCCCTATCCAGATTTGGAGGATTTGATATCTCGCGTAGATGCCGTCGATATAGTGGCGCCTACGTTGTCCCATTACGATTTGGGCCTGGCTGCTCTCCGGCGCATGAAGCATTTATTTGTCGAGAAGCCTTTGGCCGAAAACACGATCCAAGCCGCAGAAATGATCAAAGTGGCTAGAGAGGCCGGGGTAAAAGCTCAGGTCGGGCATGTTGAGCGTTTCAATCCAGTTTTCAGGAAGGCATCGGAATGGGGTCTTCAACCCCGTTTTGTGGAGGCCCACCGTCTGGCGCCTTATAACCCGAGGGGGACGGATGTATCAATTGTTATGGATTTGATGATTCATGACATCGACCTGGTCTTGGCCATGGTAAAATCCGAAATCAGGGAAATCCGGGCTAGTGGGGTTTCCATCGTTTCAGCCACCCCCGATATTGCCAATGCCCGAATCGAGTTTCACAACGGTACAGTTGCGAATATTACTGCTAGCCGAATTTCGATGAAAAGCATGCGTAAAATGCGTTTGTTTCAAAATAATGCGTACTTATCCCTGGACTTCCTGGACAAGGAGCTGGAAATCATTGAACTCGAGGATCAGCCTGTCAACAACAAGGCTTGGCAAGAAATTCATCTTGGCCCGGATAAACCCTCGAGGTACATTGCTCTTGATCGTCCTCAATTGGAGCCTGCCAATGCTATTCGTGACGAGTTGGACGCCTTTGGTCACTGCATTCAACATAAATTGAAAGAGGCGGTCAGCATCGAAGAAGGTTATGAAGCGCTTAAAGTGGCTTACCAAATTTTAGATCGGATACAAAATTCCTAATGGGGATGAACAGGAACTTCACGGAGAAGTCATGGTGTGCTGCCGGAAGAAGGAGCGCCAAGTTCTTGATTTCGGGTGTTTTGATCTCGTGGGGGTTCGCCGGATGCGGTTGGTACAAACCGGATGAGGGTGTGCCCTCGTACCTACTTATCGATAGCATGATGCTTGAGTCCAGCCCTGAGGCACAGGGGACCTTGTCTGCCAACATCAAGGATGTGTGGGTTTTTATTGACGGGGATTTGCAAGGAGCCTTTCCTTTGCCGGCCCGCATACCGCTGTTGAAGGAAGGACCGGTGAATCTTCAGTTGAGTGCAGGGGTTTACTTGAACGGGATTTCGGCAACGCGGGCGATATACCCTTTCTACAGCAGGTGGGATTCGTTGCATAACTTCCGTAGAGGCCAAATAGACACGCTTCGTCCGCGAATCACCTATCGGAATTCTGTGCGCTACCTATGGATGGAGAACTTTGATAATCTGGGTTTTGGAATGCGTGCTCGGGTTGGCTCCGATACGATCTTGTTCCGTGAATCCTTTTCCGACTCTGTCTTTGAGGGTTCATCCTGCCTGCGAATGGTGGTGGATCAAAGGGCGCCTTACCTCGTTGCGGAAAGTATTGATCAAATTGCATTAACCGCTGGTAAACCATGTTTCTTGGAAATTAATTATCGTAACAATATACCGTTGCAAATCGGCCTTCAAAGTCAACTCGGTTCCGACATCAGTGATCCTTTGTGGATTGTCGAACTAGCCCCATCGATAGATTGGAACAAGCAATACATCAATTTCACGCCTTACCTGGGCATGGTCAACGGAGCACGATATCGCCTGATGATGAGGCCTTTTTTGACTAACACGGCTCAAGGTGCCGGTGTGGTTCGGGTTGATAACCTCAAATGGTTGCAATGAAAAGTCGTTATAAGGATTTAGCAATCCTTGTCGTCGGGGACTGGATTGCCACTGCCATTGCCTGGGCCTTGTTTTTTTATTACCGTAAAATTTATGTGGTCAAAGACTGGTTTGGGGACATTCATTATACCGATTTGGATTTGCAATTGTTTACCGGTTTGCTGACCTTGCCTTGGGTTTGGATATTGTTATATTTACTATCCGGATCTTATCAGGATATATACCGAAAATCAAGGCTTAACGAAGCGGGACGGCTTTTATTTTCCGTCATTATCGGTGGAGTTATTTTGTTTTTTGCTGTCATTTTGGACGATTATGTCCTCGATTACCGGTTTTATTTGCTGAGCTTTTTGGTATGGGCATTGTTGCATACCGCCATTACCCTATTGATTCGGATGATTTTGCTAACCTGGTTTACTTCCAGGATGAAGGCGGGTTTGATTCGTTTTCAAACATTGCTCGTGGGAGCGGGCCCCGAGGCCGTTCGTATTTACTGTGAAATGAATGCTCCCGGACTGCCTCCGGCGAACGATTTTGTGGGCTTTATTTACCTCAACGGCCATAGACCTGAAAGATTAGAAGCCTTCAATTTGCCTGCACTTTCAAATTTGGGTGGGGTGGATAGCATTGGCGATATCATTCAGCGTTACGAAATTGAAGAGGTAATTCTTGCCGGGGAGCCTGGAGATCGTGGTAAATTGCTGTTGGCCCTTCAAGGCCTTCGTTCGGAGGGGGTAATCATCAAAATGGTACCATCTATGTATGATTTGTTGTTGGGAAAAGTTAAAATGCAGCAAATTCTTGGTGCTTTGCTGATCGAAGTTCGTCCCGAAGTGATGCCAGCGTGGCAGCAACTCATTAAAATCCTTTTGGACAAGGTTGTAGTTTTGGTGGCGTTGTTGATTCTGTCTCCGCTCATGGTTTACTGCATGATTCGGGTTCGAATGGATTCTCCAGGGCCGATTTTCTACCGTCAGTTAAGGATTGGCTTGAGAGGGAAGCCGTTCACCATCTTCAAATTCCGTTCCATGACCGAAAGCGCAGAGTTTGATGGACCACAACTTTCATCGTTGAAGGATCCGCGGATCACGGCATGGGGTAGGGTGATGCGCAAGTGGCGTTTGGATGAACTGCCGCAATTCTGGAATGTGCTCATCGGGGACATGTCCCTGGTGGGTCCTCGGCCAGAGCGCAAATTCTATATTGATCAGATTGTGCGGAGAGCTCCTCATTATCGGCATCTATTACGGATCCGTCCAGGTTTGACGTCTTGGGGTCAAGTTCGCTATGGGTATGCGGAGAATGTGGAGCAGATGATTGAGAGGTTTAAGTACGATATTCTGTATGTCGAAAACCGTTCCCTTTTGGTGGACTTCAAAATTCTGATTTATACCCTGTTAATTATTTTCAAAGGAGAAGGGAAATAAAAGTTATGTGCTTATATTTTTGCTTTCAAGATTCCCTAGAACACAGAAGCATTGCTTCTCTCCTTGTTCTTTTTTGAATCTATGCCGATCCATCCCAAAGCATTGAATACAGGCCTTAAGTCTGCGAATTCCTTCAGGTCATCTCTGTGGCTGATCATTTTATGGCTGGTCGGCATTGCGAATACTGCTGAGGCGACCCGTATTTTGATTCCGATGGATCAGAGGCAAAAGGATCACCTTAAATCCTATGGGGTAGCTTATTGGGCGATTAGTCGCGGTATGGAAACCCAGTGGTTGCTGAATTACAGGGGAGGGAGCTTTACTATGGCGCATCAAATGGGCTTGGAGGCCGAATGCAGACTGCGGGGAATAAGCTATGAGGTGATTCCCGAAAACACCTACGCGGGAATACTCACCGAAATTCAGGATCTTGCGGTCAATATGGAAGTGGTTAAATTGGAAAAAGCCCCACGCATTGCCGTGTATACTCCGCCCACCAAACAGCCTTGGGATGATGCGGTGACGATGGCCTTGACTTATGCGGAGATTCCGTATGATAAGGTGTACGATCCGGAGGTTCTGGATGGTAAGTTGCCGATGTACGATTGGTTGCACCTCCACCATGAAGATTTCACCGGGCAATTCGGGCGATTTTATTTTGCTTTCCGAAATGCGGCATGGTACCAAGCCGAGGTTGCGGAGGCGGAACGAACAGCCTTGAGCAGAGGATTCGCCAAGGTTTCCCAACTCAAATCGGCAGTTGCCCAAAGGATCCGTGAATTTGTGGCAGGGGGTGGTTTTTTGTTTGCAATGTGTTCGGCAACAGATTCCTATGATATCTCTCTATCGGCCATTGGTTTGGATATCTGTGAGTCTATGTATGATGGGGATCCTGTTGACGCTTCGGCTGCTTCGAGGCTGGATTACGATCAGTGTTTCGGCTTCAAAGACTTTACGCTAACGCCTAATCCCTTGGAGTATGAGTTTTCGGATATCGATGTCACCAATACCCGAGGCCAAGTGATGGAGAATGAAGATTTTTTTGCCTTGTTTGATTTTTCGGCCAAATGGGACGTGGTTCCTACCATGCTTTGCCAAAATCATCAACAGGTTATCAAGGGATTTATGGGGCAGACCACGGCTTTTAACAAGGATTTGATCAAGCCGGATGTGCTCATTATGGGCGAAACCAAAAGCCTTCATGAAGCTCGTTACATTCACGGAAATTTTGGAAAGGGAACTTGGACTTTTTACGGAGGCCATGACCCGGAGGATTACCAGCATCTGGTCGGAGAACCTCCCACTGAATTGAGTATGCATCCCAATTCGCCCGGTTATCGGCTTATTCTTAACAATATTCTTTTTCCAGCGGCTAAGAAGAAGAAGCAGAAAACCTGAGCATCCTCTTCGCAAAGACATGTATCATCGTCTTAGGCTAAGGTGATGTAACTTTAGACAAAGAATCTCAGTCAAGGAATTTCCAATCCAAGCCGAATCGTAAACGTCTGTTGCCCAAGGGATAGCCAGAAGAAAGTTGGCCTATGTTCGCGGGCCAACCCATGTTGGCGTGTTCCCATCGGATATAGAGCAGCGTCTTTTGGACTCTGATTCCAGCAAGGAGATCCATGACGGGATAATCACCGCTTGCCCTTGTCCTGTTACCTAATTGATCCGAAAGGCCCAACGTCCACATGCCCAATTCAGGACGGTAATTGGGCGCCGTAAAGGGAGTTTGGTACCGAACTGCCAGCCCGGCCAACCATGTCCATCCTGCTAAAGTGCGTCGCTGTATATACAGCCAATCATCGCAAGCCCATAAAGGCAACGGAACCCATGTCTCGCTGTTGGACCATTGCCACAAATGATGATATCGCCAAGCTCCCTGGAGGCGACCAATCTTGCCGGTCTGAAGGGTACCCAGAGAGCGCAGGCCCAAATAGGCTACAATTTCTTGATTGTTGGTCATGTGGGGGGTGGGAATGGAAGAGAGGCTTTGTTGGGGAAAGGTGTCTGTAGTCGCAAATCCAAGACCAATCAGTTGACGCATCATGCCCATTCGAAGGATCCAACGATCTTTGGGATGGCCACGAGGTTGCCATTCCGAGGTGAGCAGTAGGCCATGCGCGGATTGTAATTCTGGCAAATTCCAAGCCATTGAATTGGTCTTTATCCATCGTTGAGCATAAGTCGGTGGATCTACATAAGCCTCCAACTGTACACTGGTTAGAAACCTGCCTCGAACATGATGGCCGATCACCTTTGTTGAATCATGGATGACTTGATGAAGGTTCTCATTGTGGGCCAGGGCATGCCATCCCAATTTCAAGCTGCTCATCAAAGGCAAGAAGTTGTGGTACAGTCCTTGTCGCCAATCGATCCAAAAGCCCTTACGAAGAATTTCCCAGCGCCCATAGGTCATCAAACCCAGATCGGAACGCAGGGCATTCGGTAGGCTATTCTTGGGAGAATGTATCGCGGAGCCACTGAAATAATGCAGGTGTGAAAACTCCACTCCGTATTGAACGAGAATGCCTTGGGCATTGCGGTGTTCCATCCCCAAGGAATGGGTCCAAATGGAGTGTCTCAGGCTGTCTCTTGACGAGGTGCTGTCTATGAGCAGAGATGGATCCGGATAAAAGGCCAAATTGTTGGCTACGTTTTCATCGCTGAATTGCCAGCGCAGCGTTTGTTTGTGAAGACGGTGCACCATACGAGGGGAGTGGGGTTGATGAACTCGCCACGACCAATGATTTTCCAGGTTCCAAATTTCCGCTTGGTGTTTGGAAGCCGCATTTCGAAGGTGAATGTTCAAATTCAAGGGGTTGTATCCGGAAGCAGCAGGTAGAGTATTGGAGGTAATCCCTCCGTTTTCGCTAATATCAGCCGCCAAAACTTGCAAGGAGGCGAGCATAAAATGCCTGCCTGGCCGTAGACTGCCGACGATATACATATCTGTGTTACGAATTTTTGATCCTGATTGTTGAAGAAATCCATTGTGGGTGATATTGCGGAATTGTATTCCGGCACCCAGGGAGGGTCCAATCCGTTGGTGGTGATTGAGTTGAAAAATTTGTAAATTATTTCCTCCGGCTTGAAATTCAATACGAGTGATCGGAATGATTGGGAAGTAGAAGGTATTATACTGACGCATATAGGTATTGAATATCCCCATGCTGTTCGATTCAGAATTTCCATTCTTGGGATTCCACCACAAGGAAGTGGAAGGGTAGCCTACTCCACCAGTATGGATTTCATGGCCATATCCGCTGGCGCTTGGTTGCACCATCCTGGAAAAGAGCTCGGTAGAATCGCTATCCAAGGTGTCTCGGTTATGGATCCATTTTTGGAACAGTGTGGTATCCAAGCAGAATCCCGCCAGTTCACGCATGGACCATGTGGATTGAGATTCAGACCATGGGGTCCCCGTTGACTGGGCCAGCGTGTTGGACGTGTTCAGGAGGGTGCCCCAGAGGACGACCCATGGCCCGTAAACCAAATATCGCTTCGCGCTCAGTATCTTTCTCGGCATTTCTCAGCGAAATTATTCAAATGCACTTGCAATTGTTTGCGATCGCGTTCTTGAAAATCAATTTCTATGGGGATATAAGCCAAGGGTATGCGGTTCTGTATGAAGAATATGGTATTCGAAACGAGTTTAACAAAATCCTTTTCGGTCGTGAGGATAGCTTTGTGGGGGCTATGCAGGTTTTCAAAGGCTGATTGAATTTCTTGTAAAACATTGGGGGAATATTCCATATGGTCGGCATAGGCAAGATGTTTATAAATCAATCCAATATTGTTGAGATGATCGCATAACAAATCAGTGTTAGCAATTCCTGTGACTAATAAATAATGGCCATCATGATTAAGCGTAATTTGCTCAAAGGGCTCCATGAATATTGGTTCTAAATGAATCAGGGAGGAATAAAGAATGCGTTCAGCGGAAAAGTCAGCTATGCGGCCTCCGTAGTATTTACGGTCATAGAGCCTTATGGCTGCAGGGCATTTGGTGAAGATAATCATATCGGCTCTGCGGTACGCCGTTTTATATTCCCGCAATCCACCCATTGGAAGTAACTGGTCGTCAAAGAATGGCTTGCTGTAATCGCTTAACACAATATTCCAATGAGGTCGTACCCGGCGATGCTGAAATCCGTCGTCCATCACTATGGCTTTTAGTTCAGGATGAAGGGCCTGCAGTTGTTGAATGCCTCTCAATCGGTCTTCGCAGACGGCCAGGGGGATGAAGGGTAATTTGGCATGGAGCATATGGGCCTCGTCTCCAAGAAGTGCCGGGGTATCCCCCGCCTTGGCCAAATGAAAACCTTTGCTTTGCCGACCGTAGCCCCTTGAAAGGATAGCCACAGGACCGAGGACTTCGAACAGGTAGGCCGCAATAAGTTCGGTATGCGGTGTTTTGCCCGAACCGCCTGCATTGATGTTGCCGATGCAGACCAAAGGAATATCCGGTGTGTGGGATTTCAGCCAACCGCGGTCATAGGCTACGTTTCGCAGAAAAGTGATTAGCCCATACAATTGGGACAGTGGCCATAGCAGGGGTCGAAGCCAAGGCTGATCCTGAATACGAGAAAGAAATTGAATTTTCAACGGGGCAGTTTCGTAAGATAGGCGGGGTCTGTTTTGCAAAAGTAAGATGCTGGATTATTTTTGATTCTTTGGTTCAATTTACTTAATCTCAAGGTTCTCTACCGAACCTTTATCCATTTAAACCATACTTTTTGCCGAAGACTATGCTTATTGCTGAAGCGGTTCATCTTCTTGATCGATTATTTCCCAAGGGAATGCAGCAGGCTTACGATGCCTGCGGTTTACAGTGTGGCCGGACTTCCCGCGAACTCCAAGGGGTTATGGTAGGTCTGGATGTTACGGAGGGGATGATTCACGAAGCGGAACAACGCGGTTGCAACTTGCTGGTCACGCATCATCCCTTGCTTTTTCATCCTTTGCGTAAGTTGGGGGAGGAATCCCGTGTGGAGCGTTTGTTACACACTTTGCTCGAGAAGGGCATGACCGCTTATGCGGCCCATACCAATTTGGACGCCATGCCCAACGGAGTCAACGGTGTTTTGGCTGACGCTTGGGGCTTACTGAACCGGCAGGCTCTGGAACCGTTGAAGGCTCCCCTGATGCAATTGGTCGTCTATGTGCCTTTAGAGCACGCTGAATCCTTACGGAATGCTCTTTTTGAAGCGGGTGCCGGGGTCCTTGGGAATTATGGCGAGGCCAGCTTCGGGGTCCAGGGAACGGGAACGTTTAAGCCTTTGGAGGGAGCGAATCCCCATTTGGGGTCATTGAATACCAGGGAACTCGTGGAGGAAATTCGTTTGGAACTGGTATTGGAGCGGTGGAAAACCCATGAGGTGGTGGATGCCATGAAGCGAGCCCATCCCTACGAGGAAGTGGCCTACCAAATCATTGCCTTGGAACAAATCGCGCCATATTACGGCATCGGAATGGTTGGTGATTTGCCTGAACCATTGCATGTCCATGAGCTGCTTGCACTGTTCTACAAAACATTGGGCTGTCCACTCAGGCACACTAATATTGTTGCAGAATCAACATTCTTTCCACCAAAGATTACTCGAATTGCCTTTTGTGGTGGTTCAGGGGCTGATTTATGGCCCAAAGCCAAAGCCGCTGGGGCCCAAGTTTATTTAACTTCCGAAGTCAAGCATCATCACTTTTTGGATGTGATGGATCAATTGCTGCTTGTGGAGGCTGGTCATTCAGAAACCGAAATTCCTGTCATCGAACGGATTCAGGCCATAATTCAACCATTTTTCAGTACCTTTGCGGTCCTTCAAACCCGAAGTTCACAGAACCCCACTCAATATTTCCCATCACGAAACGAAACCCATGGATCATAGCGTCGAAAACAAACTGGTTAACCTGTTCAAACTTCAGCATCTAGAATCGGAGATCGATCGCCTTCGTACCTACAGGGGAGAACTCCCGATGGAGGTGCAAGATTTAGAGGATGAGGTCGTTGGGATGGAAACCAGGTTGGAACGCCAAAATGAAGAAATCGGACAAATTAAGCGCTTGATTGCTGAGAAAGAAGCCGGTTTGAAAGTGGCTCAACAGCACAAAACCCGCTACGAAACTCAGATTATGGGGGTTAAGAACAGCCGAGAATTCGATGCTTTGAGCAAAGAAATCGAAATCCAATCCTTGGAAATCCAAATTGCCGAGAAAAAAATCAAGGAATTCAAGCATCAACTGGAAGCTCGTACGGTGGATTTGCAAAACTTGATGGAGCAACTCGAAGGTCGTCGTAACGATCTGGGATTGAAGCGCACCGAATTGGGCAGCATTATTGCTGAAACCGAGGAAGAAGAAAAAAATCTTAATAAAGAGGTGGAGAAAGCCACCAAGAAAATCGAGACGAGGTTACTATCTTCCTATCAGCGTATTCGTGGAAATGCCCGCAACGGTCTTGCGGTCGTGAGTGTACAAAGAGACGCCTGCGGTGGTTGTTTCAACCATATTCCCCCGCAGCGCCAGATGGACATCCGTTTGCGCAAAAAGATCACCGTTTGCGAGCATTGCGGTCGTATCCTCGTGGATGCGGATATGGAAGCCCTGGTTGCCTCTTAGGTATTTCTTAATAACTTCCTGTAAATCAATTTATTGGCTACATAATCAGCCGTAGTTTCATGTCTGTTGGTCCAAAATTCCAATAGGCACACGTCCTTCAAAAACACGCCGACCATGCGGACTTTCTGCCAGTTCATCGGTAAGGTCTTGGCCTGCCCAGTGTTCGTAATGCTTGCCGTTTTTCCAGAGCCGACTTTCGCTTAAATCATAGATCATCCCCTCCCAAGCGAGCCAAATCTCAGGTCGATCTTGTCCGTTTCGCAAGGCCAATTCTGCCCGTGTATACGATGGCAAATTATTTAAGGACTCCATGGCTTTAAATTTCGGGGTCAAGTCAGTTTTATCTTTCATTTGATAAAGATTCCTACTCCACAATCCATAACGATACCATGAGCCAACCTTTCGGTACTACCTCCAAACAATTGCCCCTTATCGTTTCCGTGAATGGAATCCGGCCTGTATGGGGTAAGGATTGTTTCATCGCCCCCAACGCCACTCTTACAGGGGACGTCATCCTGGGGGATGCTTGCACTGTTTGGTTTCAGGCGGTCATCCGTGGAGATGTTCATTCCATTCGCATTGGCGACCGCACCAATATTCAAGACGGTGCGGTGATCCATTGCACCTACCGCAAGGCAGCCACTTGCATCGGATCGGGGGTCAGCATTGGACATCGAGCCATCGTGCACGGTTGCACCATCGAAGATGATGCATTGATCGGTATGGGGGCTATCGTGATGGACCATGCGGTGGTGGAACGGGGCTGCATTGTGGCCGCTGGGGCCGTGGTTCTCGAAAATTTTCGCTGTTTATCTGGGCATATCTACGCAGGGATTCCTGCCAAGGCTGTCAAAAAGGTTAACCCCGAGCAATTGTTGTCTATGCAACAAACTGCTTTGCGCTACCTGGACTACGCCAGTTGGATGGAAAATCTCGATGGTTTACCCAAGTTTCCTAAATATTAAAATGGTCTAAATTCTGCATATCTGATTTCATGGGTGTGTTTTCTATTGTATTTTGGAACATTAATAAATCTTCTATGAAGTCAATATCTAAGGCTTGGTTGATTGCCGTGATGGTCCTGATGGTTACTTTGATATATAGACCCGAAATGCAGGCTTCTCACCTTCTCGGAGGCGAAATTTCTTATCGATGTTTAGGGGGTGGTTTTTTTGAATTCACTATCAAGGTTTATAGGGATTGTGCCGGCATTTCGTGGTCACAAACGGCATTGGCCTTGCAAGGACCTCATGGTACCACAAATTTGCCTATTCTGCCTGGTTCACCAGAAGACATTTCTCCTCGTTGCCCGGGAAACAATTACTTGAGTTGCAACCCGCCAACCACCGCCACCAACCAAAACCAAGGATCGGTAGCCCGTTATATTTTTAGGGGAACGGTGGATCTTTCTGCTCTCGGACCGCCGCCTCCCGCGGGCTACACGTTTCACACAACCCAAAGTGTAAATGGCATTCCTTGTTGCCGCCCAGAGATCAACAATAGCACCGCATCAAATGGTACCCAAACGTTGATTGTGAAAATGTTTCCCTACCGTGATCCTGTAACCAATGTTACGCTTACACCTGCCCAACTTTGCGATAAATCACCTGAATTTGCTACTGATCCTACTGCATTTTCAATCCTTAATCCAATAGACACGATCTTTCTTCAGTCTTTGGCTTTTGATGCGGATTTAGATAGTACTTCTTTTGGAATTGATTTTCCCCTCGGCGCTTCCCCAAGTGCCCCTTATTCCTATAACAACGGATATTCGCAAGGAAATCCATTGCCGGGTTTGTTGGGACCACCCTTGGTTAGTGCCGCCAATTTTCCTATCAACTTGACGACCGGGGAAATCGTGTACAAACCAACCACCCTAGGCACGTTTATCACCATCATCAAGGTTTCGGCGTTCCGCTGTGGCCAGAAGATTGCCGAAGTTTACCGGGACTTCAGCCTCAAAATCTTGCCAAATCCTCCGGTTTCTCCACCGGTGTTCAACCCCAGTGGTCCCTTGGGGGGCATCTTCAGCCAGCGCCCGCCCATTATTGAATCTCCTTTTCCAGCGATTGGGGGGTTGCCTACTTTTGAAGGCACTTTCTATGCGGGGGATACCATCGAGAGTTTTATTAATGTGTATGATGCATTTCCGTCCCTGTCAGGGAACCCCAGTAATCCTGCGACATGGATACCGATTCAAGAAACCGTTAATGTCTTTGTGCGTGGTAACCAGCTGGCCACCAATTTTCCGGCCCTTAACAATTGTGCCCAACCTCCTTGCGCTAGATTGCAACGCATCACAGACAATTCCTTGCCACCCAATCCACCAGCTTTTCCCATTAATACTATCAATTACGGTAACGGCACACCAGCCGGAATCGGTTTCTCTGGTCTCGTACAAAGCGGCGTGAAATTAGTTTGGGCTACCGATTGCTCCAACCTTCCCAAGAGTCTCGGGATATGCGGGGTTCAGAATTCCAGCAATAAATTTCAGATAAATGCCTTTGATAATAATTGCCCCATCGAAGGACGTGATGCCAGGGTTTACACCTACAAACTTATGAATATTCGTGAACTGGGTACGG
>Ga0194121_10007688_pt1 | contig 13970 bp, 11 predicted proteins | sample TA2MahCa50mmetaG_FD_148609 | JGI IMG/M metagenome (GOLD analysis project Ga0194121, IMG submission 148609) | Freshwater microbial communities from Lake Tanganyika, Tanzania - TA2015020 Mahale Deep Cast 50m | ecosystem: Environmental > Aquatic > Freshwater > Lake | place: Tanzania: Lake... | reverse complement strand
GCCGACACGGCGCGCTTCTGGGAGCCGTTCCTGACCCGGGGCTTCACGCCCGACAGTGGTGGGGTGTGGTTGCTGCAGCGGCTCGGCGGGGTGGCGCTCGCACGCGACCTGGTGCTGCTCGGACGCGAGCTCACCGGCGCCGAGGCGGCCGAGTACCGGCTGATCCACCGAGCCGTGCCCGAGGCCGAGCTCGACGCCGCGACCGACGCGCTGGTCGCCGACCTCGCGGCGAAGCCCACCGTCGCCCTCGGCCTCGCCAAGTGGCTCATGTTCCAGAGCTGGACCGTGCCTTTCGACCAGCACCTGGCCAACGAGGCGTTCGCGATGGAGCTGTCGTCGCGCAGCGAGGACTTCCGCGAGGGCTTCTCGGCCTGGCGCGAGAAGCGCGACCCGGAGTTCCGAGGCCGCTGAGCCGCGGGCCGCCGAAGCGGCGTGCCCCGTGCCACCGCAGTGACGGACGGCCTGCGGCGCGGGGAGGTCGAGGCCGAGCGGCGCCGGTCGCGTCGGCCGTGCCACCATCGGGGACCTTCGAGGAGGACCCCCATGCGCACCGAGATCTGCGACCGGCTCGGGATCGAGTTCCCGATCTTCGCCTTCAGCCACTGCCGCGACGTCGTCGCCGCGGTCACCAACGCCGGAGGGTTCGGTGTGCTCGGCGCGCTCGCGTTCGAGCCCGAGCGCCTGGCCATCGAGCTCGACTGGATCGACGAGCACGTGGGCGACCGGTCCTACGGCGTCGACTTCGCCATGCCGCAGGTCTACGTGGGCAAGGGCGGGGGCGAGGACGCCACGCCCGAGGCGCTCGCGGCGATGATCCCCGACGAGTACCGCGACTTCGTGAAGCAGACCCTCGACGACGCGGGCATCCCGCCCCGGCCCGACGACCTCGGTCCGCTGGTGATGAAGGCGGCCGGCCTCAACGTCGACGCGGAGGGCCCGGACCAGGTCGAGCTGTGCCTCACGCACCCGAACGTGAAGATGATCGTGAACGCGCTCGGTCCACCCCCGCCCTACGTGATCCAGCGGGCGCACGAGTGCGGCGTGCTCGTCGGCGCGCTGGCCGGGTTGCCCGTCCACGCGGAGCGCCAGGTCGCGATGGGCGTCGACGTCGTGGTCGCGCAGGGCACCGAGGCCGGCGGCCACTGCGGCGAGATCTCGACGATGGTGCTGATCCCCCAGATCGTCGACGCGGTGGGCGACCAGGTGCCGGTGCTCGCCGCCGGTGGCATCGCCGACGGCCGGCAGATGGCCGCGGCCATGGCGCTCGGCGCGCAGGGCGCGTGGTGCGGTTCGATCTGGCTGCTCACCGAGGAGGCCGACATGGCTCCCGAGGTGACCGAGAACCTGCTCGCCGCCGGATCGCGCGACTTCATCCGCTCGCGGTCGATGACCGGCAAGCCCGCCCGCCAGCTGCGCACGGCGTGGACCGAGGCCTGGGAGCAGCCCGACGCGCCGCCGCCCCTGCCGATGCCGCTCCAGGGCATCCTCTACGCCGAGGCCGCGAGCCGGTTCACCCGTGTGCACGCCAAGGAGTTCGGCGGCAGCCCGGCCGGGCAGATCCTCGGCAGCGTCGACAAGGTGAAGCCCGCCCGCCAGGTCGTGCTCGACATGGTCGAGGGCTGGATCGACACGATGGCCGGGCTCAACGCGCTCGCCGAGCGGGCCGAGCAGAGCTGAGTCGGCACCCCGTCGACGAGGAGGACGACGTCCCCGTGCGCATCGCCGCGCTGGTCAAGCAGATCCCGGCGTTCGAGGAGATGGAGCTGGGGCCCGACGGTCGGCTCCGTCGGGAGGGCCTCGAGCTCGAGATGAACCCGTACTGCCGGCGCGCGGTCGCGCAGGCCGTCGAGCTCGCGGCCACGCAGCCGGGCGACCACGAGGTGGTGTTCGTCACCCTCGGTCCGCCGACCGCCGACGACACGCTGCGCGAGGCGATCGCCTGGGCCACCGATCGTGGGGTCGACGCCCGCGGGGTGCTGGTGAGCGATCCCGCGTTCGCCGGGTCCGACACCCTCGCCACCGCCCGGGCGCTCACGGCCGCGCTCGTGCAGGTGGGTCCGTTCGACCTCGTCCTCACCGGGCGCAACTCGGTCGACGCCGACACCGGCCAGGTCGGACCGCAGGTCGCCCAGATGCTGGGGCTCCCGTTCCTCACCGGGGTCAAGGAGCTCAGGGTCGACGGCGACCTCGTGCACGCGGGGTGCGAGCACGACGACGCGTTCGTGACCGCCGAGGTCCGCTTCCCGGTGATCCTCTCGGCCGCCGAGCGCTTGATCGATCCGTGCAAGGTCGATCCCGACGGTCGGGCCACCGTGCCCGCCGACCGCATCCGGACGATCACCGCGGTCGACCTCGGCGCCGGCCCGTGGGGTCAGGCCGCCTCCCCTACCTGGGTGGGCGACGTGCGGGTGCAGGCGGGAGTCCGCGATGCCGTGGTGCTCGACGGCGCGGTCGATGAGCAGGCGCGCCGGGCGGTCGAGCTCCTGGTGGCGCGCGGCGCGTTCCGCGGGTCGGCCGCCGAGTCGTTCGCCCGGGTCGCACCGCCGTGGGGGACCGCGGGGTCGCCCGTCGCGGTGCTGGTGGAGCCCGACCGACCCGACGAGACCCGCGAGCTGCTCGGAGCCGCGGCGGGCTGCGCCGCCGCGATCGCGGGACACGCGGTGGCCCTGGTCGCCGGCGACGCCGACGCCGGGCTGCTGTCTCAGTGGGGTGCCGACGCCGTGGTGCGGTTCGACGGGGTCGACGTCGAGGAGGACGTCGCGGCCGGAGTGGTGGACTGGGCGACCGAGCGCGCGCCCTGGGCGATCCTCGCCCCGAGCACGGCGTGGGGTCGGGAGGTCGCGGGCCGGGTCGCGGCGGCGATCGACGCCGGCCTCACCGGCGACGCCGTCGACCTCGAGGTCGTCGACGGCCGGCTGGTCGCGTGGAAGCCCGCGTTCGGAGGGCAGCTCGTCGCCGCGATCCACGCCCGCTCGGCCACGCAGATGGCCACGGTGCGCGTGGGCGTGCTGCCCCGCCTCGAGCCGCGCGACGCCGTCGAGCCGGCGCGCGAGACCCGTCCGGTGACCCCACGCAGCCGGGTGTGCGTGCTCGCCCGCGTGCGCGACGACGACCTCGACGTGCTGGCCGAGGCCGGCGCGGTGGTGGGCGTCGGTCGCGGCGTCGATCCGGGCGACTATCCGGCGCTCGACGCGTTGTGCGGCCTCCTCGGCGCCGAGCTGGGGGCCACCCGCAAGGTCACCGACAACGGCTGGTTGCCGCGCGCCCGCCAGATCGGCATCACCGGCCGCTCGATCGCGCCCCGCCTCTTCGTCTCCATCGGGGCCAGCGGCAAGTTCAACCACATGGTCGGCGTTCGCTCGGCCGGGACCGTCCTCGCCATCAACCCCGACCCCGACGCCCTCGTGTTCGGGGTGGCCGACGTGGGGATCGTGGCCGACTGGCAGACGGCCGTCCCCGCGCTCGTCGCGGCCATCGCCGCGCATCCCGACGCGGGCCGGTCCTGACATCCCTCACGACATCCCTCGCGGCACGCACTCGCCACGAGCGTCCCCTGCGGCGTAGGGTCCGCCCCCAGGGCAGTCCTTGCCAGCGCAACGAAGCCAATCGTCGTTGCCGGGGCTGCGGGGAGGTGGGGCCCCCGATGAGCGGGCCGGCGGCGATGGCGATCGCGGCGGCCGACGCGATCAGCCCGTAGGCCCGCGGGCGCTCGCTCTGGGGGAAGTTCGACGCGACCAGCGCCACGATCGCCGGCATGATCAGGGCCGCGCCGAGTCCCTCGAGGACCGACCACCCCAGGATGAGGACCGTGAGGTTGGGTGAGATCGCGGTGACGAACGAGCCGGTGCAGTAGACGGCCAAGCCGATGGTGAACGCCCGCTTGCGGCCGAGGATCTGGCCGAGCTTCCCGCCGGTGATCATGAACGCGGCCATCACCAGCGTGTAGAAGGTGATCGCGGTCTGGATCCCGGTGACGGTGGTGCCCACGTCCTCGGCGACGGTGGCGATCGACACGTTCATCACCGAGCTGTCGAGCGCCATGAGGAACTGCGCCGAGGCCAGGGTGACGAGGACGACCCCGGCCGCCTTGGTGGCGCCGGCGCTCGCCTCGGTGTGGGTCATCGGGGCATCGTAGGGTGACGCAGCGCAGCGCGAGCGATGGAGACTGAGCATGGCCGAGGGACGAGCACACCGCGTGGGGGTCATCGGAGCCGGGGCCGGAGGCATCGCGTCGGCGTACCGCCTGCTCGAGGCCGGCTACGACGACTTCGTCGTGCTGGAGAAGGCCGCGGGCGTCGGCGGCACCTGGTTCCACAACCGCTATCCGGGGCTGCAGTGCGACATCGCGTCGCACCTCTACTCGTTCTCCTTCGATCCCCACTGGGTGTGGAGCCGGCCCTACGGGAACGGCCCGGAGATCCGGGAGTACATGGAGCACGTCGTCGACGCGCACGGGCTCCGGCCGCACATGCACTTCGACACCGAGGTCACCGGTGCGCGTTGGGACGACGACACGCAGCGGTGGCGGGTGACCACGGCCACCGGCGACGAGTGGGAGTTCGAGGTCCTCATCGCCGGGCTGGGGATGTTCAACGAGCTGAACTGGCCCGACATCCCGGGCATGGACGACTTCGCCGGGCACTCGTTCCACTCGGCCCGCTGGGACTGGGATCGCTCCCTCGCCGGCGAGCGGGTCGGGGTGATCGGCAGCGCGGCGAGCGCGGTGCAGTTCGTGCCGGAGATCGCGAAGGAGGTCGGGCAGCTGCACCTCTTCCAGCGCGCGGCCAACTGGGTCCTCCCCAAGCTCGACACGCCGTACACCGACGAGGAGCTCGAGCACTTCCGCACCCACCCGGAGACGGTGCTCGCGAAGCGCCAGGAGATCTTCGACGCCGTCGACCCGCGCATCACGTTCGCCGACCCCGCCATGGTCGAGATGCAGACCCGGCTCGGCCTCGAGGCGATCGAGGTCGTGGACGATCCGGAGGTGCGACGCAAGCTCACCCCGACCGTGCCGTACGGGTGCCAGCGGCCGCTGCTGTCGAACTACTACTACCCCACGTTCAACCGTCCCAACGTCGAGCTGGTGGCCGACCCGATCGAGCGGATCAGCGCACGCGGCATCGTCACCGCCGACGGGGTGGAGCGCGAATGCGACACGATCGTCTACGCGACGGGGTTCAAGACGACGCAGTACCTCTCGGCGATCGAGGTCGTCGGGCGAGGTGGTCTCCGGCTCGCCGACGCGTGGGCCGACGGCGCCCACGCGTACCTCGGCATCACCACCGCCGGGTTCCCCAACCTGTTCATGCTCTACGGGCCCAACACCAACAACGGCTCGATCATCTACATGATCGAGGCGCAGGTGGAGTACGCCGTGCGCCACCTCCAGTGGATGGACCGCGACGGCCTCGCCCTCGTCGACGTGAGGCCGGGGGTGGAGGCGACCTACAACGACGCGCTCCAGGCCGACATGGCCAAGGTCGGCCCGTGGACCGCCGGCAACTGCCACAACTACTACTGGTCCGGTGGCCGCATCGTCACCCAGTGGCCCCACTCGATGAGCGAGTACCGCCGTCGCACCGAGGCCGACGACATCGCCGCCTACGAGGTCACAGGCCGAGGTTGAAGACGCGGTTGGCGTTCTCCCTCAGGAACTTCGGCCAGACCTCGTCCTTGAAGCCGACATCCTTCATCTCGGTCATGATCCGGTCCATCGACAAGCCCATGGGGAAGTAGCCGGCGTACATGATCTTGTCGGCGCCGCGGCTGTTGGCGTACTTGATGATCGCCTCGGGGTAGTACTTCGGGGCGAAGGCCGAGGTGCAGTAGTAGAGGCCCGGCCACTTCAGCATCAGCTTGACGGCCAGGTCCTCCCACGGCTCGGCGCCGTGGCGCATCACGATCCGCAGCTCGGGGAAGTCGTAGCAGACCCGGTCGAATCGCTCGACGTGCTGGCAGTCGGACGGGAACCGCGGGCCGGCGATGCCCGCGTTGACCAGGATGGGGATGTCGAGGTCGACGCAGGTCGCGTACACCGGGTACATGAGCGCAGCGTCGACGTTGACCTGGGGGAAGCAGCCCGACGGGAAGAACGTGACCGCCGTGAGGTCATCCTGTTCCTTGGCCTTGCGGATCTTGCGCACCGTCTTCATCGCGTCGTTGGGGTCGACCTCGAGCGAGGTGAGCACCCGCCCCGGGTAGCGCTTCTTGGCCTCGCGGGCGTCGTCGCCCAGCCCGAACAGCCCGGCCTGGATGCCGTACTCGTCCATCTTGGCGAAGGTGGCCTCGATGGGGTCGGCGCCCTTCTCGTTCTCGTCGGGCACCTCCTTGAACATGTACTCCGCCGGGAACGTGAACTCCGACTTCGTCTCGTCGTCGCGGATGCCCCGCATCAGGTACTCGTAGACCTTCTTCTTGTCTCGCATCGGGAAGCCGATCATCAGATCGACGATTCCCACGCCTTCGGGCATCGCCACGGGGCACTCCTCGTCGTCGGTCACCGATCCCGGGCTCCGCGGCTGCGGAGCGGCGTCGGTCCTGCGCCGGGCATTCTTCCCCGTCGCGTGGTGCTGCCGCATCTCCGCGCAACGTGCTAGATAATCGGAGCGATTCGTCGACCGGGGGAGGTCGGCGAGGGTTCGACGGCGCGGCCGGCTGGTCGCGCCGGAGGGGGGAGCACGTGAGCGAAACGGTGCACGAGACGCCGGGAGCACTCGAGCAGGAGTTCACACCCGACGTCGAGCAGGTCCACGCCTCGGCGCCACCGCCGGTGGCCGACATCCGGCTCGGCGGCTGGACCAAGTCCCGGGTGGGCTGGTCGATCACCGGGGCGATCTTCCTGCTCTGGGCCCTGTGGGCCTTCATCGACAACAGCACCCTGTTCGTGGCGCTCCTCGGCGCCGGCCTGGCCAAGGGTGCCGTGGTGTCGCTGGCGGCGATCGGCTTCATCATGATCATGAAGGCCACCGGCATCGCGAACTTCGCCCAGGGCGATCTGATCACCGTCGGCGGCTACCTGGGGCTGTGGGCCACGAGCAAGGTGGCCCCGGCCGTGGACGGCCTCGGGCTCTCGCTGGGGTTGGGCTACCTGCTCGTCCTCGGTCTGATGTTCGTGCTCGGCGTGGGCATCGAACGGGTGGCCTACGCGCCGCTGAGCAAGCGAGCCCATGACGTGCACGTCGTGGTGATCGCCACGCTGGGGGTGGCGATCATCCTCCGGACGATCTTGGGCATGTGGCAGGGCACCAACCCCCGCTTCCTGCAGAGCTGGTTCAACCTGGGCGGCAGCCTCGACGGCTTCCTGGTCTTCAAGGACGGGACGCTGACGATCAGCATCGGATTCCTCGGCGTGGACAACGCCGTGATCTCCGCGCAGCGGGTCGTGATCATGGTCGTCACCGCCATTGTGGTGCTGGCGATCATGGCCCTGTTCTCCCGCACGAGCTTCGGCCGCCAGGTACGGGCGATCGCCGCCGACCGCGAGACGGCCCGGATGTACGGCGTCAAGGCCAGCCGCCTCTCGATGCTCTCGTTCGGCATCTCGGCGATGCTGGCGGGCCTGGCCGGCATCATGATCGGCCCGCTCGGCAGCTTCGACCTCTCCCTCGGCTTCTCGTACATGCTCCTCGGGTTCGCGGCCGCGGTCCTCGGTGGCTTCGGCAGCATCGGCGGGACCGTGCTCGGCGCCCTCATGATCGGCCTCACCGAGGAGCTCTTCGGCGGGCAGATGGTGCCCTTGCTCGTGGAGAAGCTCGGAGGCGATCCGGTCGACGCACTGCGCTATCGGTCGGTGCTGCCGTACGTGCTGATGCTCGTCGTCATCGCGGTTCGGCCCCAGGGGTTGTTCGGTCGTGCCGGGAAGCGGCTGTAGGGCCGGGGAGGATCAACCAGTGAGCGACATCGTGACGAACGCACCCGCTCCGGCCCGGACCCGCCTGTCGGCGCGACCGCCGGCGATGCGGGGCTCCCCGTACGTGTGGCTGGGCATCTTCCTGGTTTTCATGGTCGCCCTGCGGTTCGTGCCCAATTGGAGTGCCGCCGAAGCGTTGGTCTTCAACGACTGGATCTACCTCTCGATCATGGTGGTCGGGTTCTACTTCGTGTTCGGCGTGGCCGGGCAGTTCGCGTTCTCGCAGGCCGCCTTCGCCATGGTCGGGGGCTACACGTCGGCATGGGCAACCCGCGAAGGGCTCGACTGGATACTGGCCGTTGCCCTCGGCATCGCGGTCGCGTCGGTCATCGCGTTCGGCTTCGCATGGATCGCCCGCAACGCGAACCTCTTCTTCCTCGCGATCGCCACGCTGGCGCTGAGCGAGCTGCTGCTCGAGCTGTTCAAGCAGTGGAAGGAGTTCACCGGGGTGGAAGGCGCGGAGATCGCGCTCGACGAGACCCAGCGCATCGAGATCTTCGGGTGGAAGGTCACCGATCTCGCGGCGGCTCCGGCGACGAACGAGCGAAACCTGTTCTGGGTGTTCCTCGGAGGGTTGGCCATCGTCTTGGTCATCGGGACCTGGATGGCCCGCTCGCCGGCCAAGCGCGAGGCGATCGCGATGCGGGACCAGCCCACGGTGGCAGCCACGTCGGGCGTCCCGACGCTGCGGGTGCGGATCAGCATGTTCGTGCTCGGCTCCGCCATCGGCGCGTTCGCCGGGTCGCTGTACGTGCACGGGCGCGGCTACGCCACCCCCGACATCTTCAGCGTCGAGCTCGGCCTGGGCGTGTTCGTCATGCTCATCGTCGGGGGCATCGGCTCGCTGTGGGGCCCGATCCTCGGTGCGGCGTTCTACGCGTGGCTGCCCTACGTCCTGCGCCAGTTCGACTTCGACATCTTCGGCCACGAGGTCCGCGAGTACAAGGAGATCATCTACGGCGCGGTGCTGCTGATCGTGATGATCTTCGCGCCGCATGGTCTCATCGGGCTGTTCCACGCGGTGAAGGCCAAGATCCAACATCGGGCCCACGATCGGGGATCGCGCACCTGGCTCTCCGACTTCTTTGGGATCACCCGGCCACCGGTGGTGGAGGTCCCCGTCGTCGACGAGACCCCGAGCGGTCTCCCCAGGGTGTCGGCCGAGGCCCGGGCCCGGGCCGGGGTCGACGGTGCGTCGGTACCGGAGTCGGCCGTGATGAGGGCGGCCGGGATCCACGTGAGCTTCGGCGGGGTCCGGGCCGTCGACGGCGTGGACCTCGACGTGCGTGAGGGCGAGATCCTCGGACTCGTCGGACCCAACGGGAGTGGCAAGACGACCTTCCTCAACGCCGTGGTCGGCGTGGTGCCGGCGTCGGGCTACCTGGAGGTGGGCGGGATGCAGGTTCCGCTGGGCACGCCGGGACGCAGCCGAGGGGTCGGGGTGCTCCGCACGTACCAGGCACCCCAGACCTATGACCACCTGTCGTGCATCGAGGACGTGCTCGTGTCGACGTCCGATCGGAAGTACACCGGGAACCTTGCGTCGTGGTTCGCCCGGCCGATCGTGAACCGTCACGAACGGGAGCGCTGGGGCGTGGCGGTCGACGCGCTCACCCGCGTCGGGCTCGGCGACCTGGCCGAGGTGCCCGCGAGCCGGCTCACCTACGGCCAGCGTCGACTGCTCGAGCTCGCCCGGGCGATCGCGGCCGGGCCGCGGGTGCTCCTGCTCGACGAGCCGTCGGCGGGTCTCGACGCGGCCGAGACGGATCAGCTCGCCTCGTACATCAACGACCTGCGCGACGAAGGCGTGTCGATCCTCCTCGTCGACCACAAGCTCGACTTCATCACCGGCGTGTGCGATCGAGTCGCGGTCCTCGAGCAAGGTCGACTGGTGGCAGTGGGCGACGCCGACACGGTGTTCGAGGATCAGCGAGTGGTCGACGCCTACCTCGGCGTCGCGGACGTGGACTGAACGGAAGGGATCGCAGTGCTGGAGATCCGCGGACTCGAGGTGTCGTACGGTCCGGTGACGGCCGTGCGTGGCATCGATGTCGACGTGAACATGGGCGAAGTCGTCGCGCTGATCGGGCCCAATGGTGCGGGGAAGACGTCGACGCTCCGAGCCATCTCGGGCCTGGTGCCCCACGGCGGCTCCGTCCGCCTCGACGGGGTCGATTGCCGGTCGCTCAAGATCGAGGAGCTGGCGCGAGCCGGGCTGATCCACGTCCCCGAAGGCCGCCGCATCTTCCCGTCGTTGGACGTCTACGAGAACCTGCAGGTGGGCGCGACCGCGGGCATCGGGCGAACCGAAGGGTTCTCGATCGACGACGTGTTCGACCTGTTCCCGCCGCTCCAGCCGCTGCGCAAGCGCGATGGTTGGGCACTGTCGGGTGGTGAGCAGCAGATGGTGGCGGTTGGTCGCGCCCTCGTCGCGAAGCCGCGGGTGCTCCTGCTCGACGAGCCGTCGCTCGGTCTCTCACCGAAGTACACCCAGGCCGTATACGGGGCGCTGGCCCAGGTCGCCGAGCGCATCCCGTTGCTCCTCGTGGAGCAGAACACCGTCATGGCCCTCAAGCACTGCACGCGCGCCGCGGTGATGGTCGGGGGCAAGCTGGTCCTCGAGGGCACTGCCGGCGATCTCGCCGACCGCGAGGCGCTGGTGGCGTCCTACCTCGGTGAGGAGCCGGCGCTCGCCGGGGAGGAGGTGGCGCTGCACCGCGACACGTGACGAGAACGCGTTCTCGTGGGGCGATGTCCGCAACGCGGATCGCCGTGCTAAGAAGCATGATTACTCGCCGGGATCCGACCCGCGAGATCAACAGGGGGTGAACTGCCTTGAGGCAACTCAAGAGGGTGATCGTCGCGGGCGTGGCAGCAGCCGCGGTGGCGTCGGTGGCCGTGACCACGGGCTCGGCGGGTGCCCAGAGCACTCGCGGGCCGAAGGACAGCTACATCATCGCGAACATCGAGGTACCGGGGGAGTCGACGCTGGCAACGCCGCAGTTCGGCGACGGTGCCAACCTCGGCGTCGCGAACGCCAAGAAGGCCGGCCGCAACATCCAGTACGAGCGGATTCCGGCCGGTGCGATCAACGCCTCGCTGGCCGAGCAGGCGTTCCTCCAGGGGTCGGCCAAGAGCCCCGATGCCATGATCGGGCTGACGTCGAGCAACGTCTTCATCCCGGTCGGCCCGAAGGTGGCGGCGAGCGGCGTCCCGTTCATCGCGCTGGCCTCGCCGTCGGAAGGCGTGGCCGACGGTACGTCGGGTGGTGACAACATCTTCCTCATCCGACCGCTCAACGAGCAGACCTACTCGAGCCTGCTCGAGTACGTGTGCACAGACCTGAAGAAGGAGCTCGGGCTCAAGGACGTCAAGATCGCCCTGAACACGGTGCAGACCGCGTTCGGCGCGACCGTCCAGCAGGTCGTCAACCGTGAGGTCGGCAACTACAAGAACTGCAGTGTCGTCACCACGCAGACCAACTCGGCAGTGGCGAACGACCTCACGCAGCAGACGCTGGCGATCAAGGACTCCGGGGCCAACGTGATCCTGTCGGCCAACTTCCCGAACCCGACCGGCGTGTTCGTGAACCAGCTCCGCCAGAACGGGGTCACCATCCCGTTCGTGGGCGGCGCGAGCCTGAACTTCGCCGTTGACGCAGGGTCGATCCAGAACCTGGACAACATCTGGGCGTCGGACGACTGCGTGCCGGAGCTCGAGAAGGACAAGAAGGCCAAGAAGTTCGTGAAGCAGTACACCGAGGAGTACGGCTACGCGCCGAACTATGCCTCGGCGCAGATGCACGACATCATGCAGATGCTCTCTCAGACCATCGAGGAGCAGGGCCACGACCCGGCGAAGATCATCAAGGGTCTGTCCAAGATCAACTACGACGGTGTCTGCGACTTCAAGGCCGACGACAACCACGTGCTCGGCACGTCGGTCACGATCTACAAGTACAAGGGCGGCACCGACAAGACCAAGCAGCTCAAGAAGAAGGTCATCCTGCAGGAGCTCGGTGAAGAGGAGATCGTCATCATCACGACGACGACCGCCGCTCCGCCGGCCGGCTGATCACGACCAACCACGCACGTCGGCTCGGGCCCGGGATTCGTCCCGGGCCCGAGTCGCGTCCAGAATGCGGCCATGAGTGCTGACGACGTGACCGTGGTGCCGGCGGCGACGCTGACCGGCTATTGCGCTCGCATCCTCGAGGGCCTCGGCGTGCCGGCCGATCAGGCGGGGGTGGTCGCGGGGTCGCTCATCGAGGCCGACCTGCGGGGCGTGGAGAGCCACGGGGTGCACCTCATGGCGCTGTACGCCGACCGGCTCCGGGGCGGACACCTCAAGCCTCGCACCGAGGTGACCGTGGTGCGCGACGCCGGATCGTCGGCGCTGCTCGACGGCGGGCAGGGGCTGGGCCAGATCTCGGGGATGGCCGCGGTCGACCTCGCGGTCGCCAAGGCACGGGAGTTCGGTGTGGGCGCGGTCGCGGTGCGCAACTCCAGCCACCTCGGCGCGCTCGGCTGGTACACGATGCGGGGCGCCGACGCCGGCTGCATCACGCTCGCCGCACAGAACGGTCCGCCGTTCGTGCCGCCGTTCGGCAGTGTCACCGGGATCTTCTCGACGAACCCGATGTCGTACGCGGTGCCGGCGGGCGAGGAGCCGATGCTGGTGCTCGACATGGCGACCACCGCGGTCGCGGGCAACCGGGTGCTGCTCGCGCAGAAGCGCGGTGACCCGGAGATCCCGGCCGGGTGGGCCAACGACGACCGGGGCCGGCCCACCACCGACCCGACCAAGGCGTCGGTGCGCCACCTCCAGTGGTTCGGGGGCTACAAGGGCTATGGGATCGCCCTGTTGGTCGAGATCCTCGCGGGCGTGCTCACCGGTGCCTCGTTCGGCCTGGTCGACCGGGAGCCGGGTGAGCTCACGGGCTTCGACCGGGTCACCCGCGGCTACCTGTTCGTCGCGCTCGACCCGTCGCACTACGGGCCGATGGACGGGTTCCGGGCCGACGTCGACCGGCTCGTGCGCGACATCCACGCGTCGGAGCCGGCCGAGGGCGTGGAGCGCGTGCTGGTGCCGGGTGAGCTCGAGCATCGGCGCCGGGAGCAGCGGCTGATCGACGGCATCCCGCTCGCGTCGGCGCTCGTCGACGAGCTCGACCGCATCGGCCGCGCCGCGGGCGCGGGCCCGTTCCCGGGGTGATGGTGCCGACGGTGTCGGTGCGCTTGCACCCCGCGACGAGGCCGGCGGCGGTCGCGGTGGGGAGGGCGGCATGAGCGAGCGGGTCTACATCCACGAGCTCGTGGACATCATCGGGCACAACCGCGCCCACTACATGCACCACATCACCGCGAACTGGAGTCCGATCGGGCAGCGCGAGCGCGACCAGCGGTGCTTCGGGGTGTTCGGCACCGTCGGGTCGACCGGTCGCTGGCCCGAGGTGATCAACATCTGGGAGTACGCCGACTGGGACGCGCTGGCCCACAACTTCGACGTGGAGCTGTCGCACCCGAGCCTGCAGGACCCGGCGCTCGCCGACTGGTGGGCGGCGGCCGCAGGCTTCCGCCGCGGCGGCCTCGACCGGATCCTCGTCGGCGCGCCGTGGATGTCGTCGATCGACGAGCTGTGCGCGGCGGGAGTGACCGGCGCGACCTACGCGCACGAGATCGTGCGGGTGCGCCCGGGAACGGCGTCGACCTATCTCGACGCCGTGCGCGACGTGGGGGCGCCGGCGTACGGCGCCCACGGGCTCACCCCGGTGGGTGCGTGGCGCACGGCGATGTGCGGCGAGGCCGAGGTCGTGCTGTTGTGGGCCATCCCCGACTGGGCCACCTGGGGCCGGTTCGAGGCCGCCCAGCTCACGGCGCCGGAGCTCGTCGACTGGAACCGGGCGGGGGCCCCGTTCGTGGAGCGCCTCGACCGATTCCTCGTCGTCGACGCCCCGCTCTCCCCCCTCCGCACCCACCGCCAACCCCACATTGACGACCGCCCCACCCACCCCCTCCCCTGACGATGCGCTTCTCACCGTCGATGGGCCCCACGTCGG
>Ga0194121_10007687_pt1 | contig 13971 bp, 13 predicted proteins | sample TA2MahCa50mmetaG_FD_148609 | JGI IMG/M metagenome (GOLD analysis project Ga0194121, IMG submission 148609) | Freshwater microbial communities from Lake Tanganyika, Tanzania - TA2015020 Mahale Deep Cast 50m | ecosystem: Environmental > Aquatic > Freshwater > Lake | place: Tanzania: Lake... | reverse complement strand
GGCCACGGCCTGCAGGCCGAGGGGAATGAGGGCTTGGATCAGGGCCACCTTGCTATCGATCTCCTCTGGTGGCGCCCCGGGGACCGAGGGCGCTCCCAACACATCTTTGACCTTGCCTTGGCGTCCACTTCGGAGTACCTTCTTCATGAAGCGGTTCCTTTCTCTTGGTGTGGGGTGGTGGTTGTCTGGATAACGATCACTGCACCACACCGGAACCGCTTCGTCAATTGTCAACTAAGGATGACACACCCTCTTTCATTAGGAGGATCGGCGTCAATCCCTAGTGTAGTGTCTCATAAATTCCTTGGTGATTATCAAACATCTGGCACCGGTTTGACGAGGGCATCGAGGAGCAGTTGAAAGAGATCCTCGTGTCGGTGGTTGTACCGGAACTGCATCTCGAACAAGTACAAGGGGAACTTTTGGGGGGAGACCCCATGATGCTTGAGCAGAGTTCCCAGCTAGACTTTAACGGTATCCTTCACGCGTATCGGCTGAATCAGTGCAGGGGCACCTTCGTTATGAGCATGCCTACTGGTCTTATGGGCATTGATGACAGACATCTTGGTATGCTCCGGCGGGCTCCCCCACCCAGAAGTGACGTATTCCTTCTTCACCGGCACTGGCAGGCGGTCCTTGAGTGCCGGATTTAATGCGTGCATAAGAGGCTGGGTCATCCAAAGAGGCAGATATGCTATAAGCAGGTTCGTAGCTACGTTGAGGGCCACTCTCGCAACATGATAGAGTTCCACCGGCTTGAGGTACCACCTTTCCGGCAAGCTAACCCAACCAACAGCTTTCTGACGAGTTAGGATAGCCAGAATAGGCTTCCACGTGATGAAGGTTCGAAAATTGTACCGAATGATGTCCCGTTTCAGTTCAAACTCACCCATGGTTTCTGAGACGTACGGAAGCGGCGTTTTGTCGAAAACGCTCCGTGTGGCCGAGAGCGTGCTATTGAAGTTCGACCAGCCAGGAAGAATTTTGACGCGTGGGGAGTCTTTGAGATCCGTGTAAAGCGGTGTGCCAGGGTATGGAATCAGGTTGTTGTATTTTGACATCTGAACGTTTAAGCTCTGGACCAAACGAAAAGTCTCCTCCCGTTCTTTGGCTGTTTCAGTCGGCAACCCAAAAATCATGAAGACTGAGGTCTCGAATCCGGCCTTCCGGCAGCGCTTGACCGCATCAATGTGATCGACCACAGTCTCACCCTTGACGATAAGTTTGGCTAGCCTCTCGCTCCCAGTCTCCATCCCAAATCCGACATGCACGAAATTCGCCTTCCGCATATGAGGGATAATCGTATCCGGAATATTATCCGCACGCGTCTGGATTGAAAAGCTACACTTTTTGTGGAGACCCCGGTTGACGATCTGGTCGCATACATCGATCACACGCTTTTGCTTGAAGCTGAAATTGTCATCATAAAAGAGAATCTGTTTCTGTCCATAATCCTCAATCAGAACCTGCAACTCGTCCACAATCCGCGTGGCTGATTTGTAGCGATATGAGGTGCCCGTCAACATCCTCTGGCTACAATAGGTACACTTGTAGGGGCAACCACGAGAGGACGTAATGAACCCCATCTCATAGCGCGGATGCGTGAACATGTTGTAGGGAAACATCGGCAGGTCATCCAAATCGGGAATTAGCGGGGCTTCGGGATTCTGCTGAATTGCTCCATTCCTCCGATAGGACAAGTTACCGATATTGTCCCAGCCTTTCCCCTCGCGGATTGCTCGATACAACTGGAGTAGTGCTTCTTCCCCCTCTCCACGAACAACGACATCAATGGTCTCATGCCCCAAGGATTCCTCAGGAAGAGCAGTTGCGTGGAGCCCTCCCGTGATCACGATGGAGTCCGGGTATAGCTCTTTTACCATCTTTGACATTTCATAAGCCCGCCGCACATGAGCCGTCAAACAACTGAAACCGATCACGTAAGGCTTTTCGAGTCCTTCCAGGGCTGCTGCCAGGGAGGCTGGAGTAATGTCCGTCACCTCCTCATCAAGAATATTGACCTTGATGCCATGTTTTCTCAAATAGCTAGCCAGAGTACCCACCGCTACAGGGATTCCAATCGGGACGTACCGCGAAAGGAATCCTCCAAACTTCTCTGAAGCTGGATTGATTAGAAGCATTTCGGCCTCCCCTGCTGAGCCTCGCCCAGCTCCACTTCCAACTAGTAACCCTCTTTTAACCCAAATCGGTAACTAAGTACTGCATTTCGTAATTACGGTGACGTATTATAAGATGCACCGCCCGATCGAGTTTGCTACAGTGTGTCTCGGAGGAGGTGCGACCGATGCCGAGACACAGCCCATTCGTGATCAAGCTAACGAAGCGGGAGCGCGAGGAACTCACGGCCCGTGCCAGGCGGTATACGTCACCGTATCGGGATGTGCTGCGGGCCAAGATCGTCCTCTTGGCCGCAGAGGGGCTCTCCAATGATGTCATGGCGGCCCGCCTGGATACGCCTCGGCAAATCATCAGTAAGTGGCGCAAACGGTTTGCGCTTGCGCGCGTCCCCGGCCTTGAGGAGCAGCCTCGAGGCGGGCGGCCAGCCCGCTTTTCCCCCCAGCGTCGTGGTCGAGGTCAAGGCCCTGGCCTGTGAATGGCCGTCCCGGCACGGGGTGCCAGTGGCCCGGTGGTCGCTCCCCGAGCTGCGAGCAGCCGTGCGCGCCGAGGGGCTGGTGGCCGAGATCAGTAGCACGACGCTGTGGCGCTGGCTGAGCCAGGACGCGCTGCAGCCGTGGCGCTATCGGAGTTGGCTCTTCCCCCGCGATCCGGAGTTCGCCGAGAAGGCGGGCCGGATCCTGGACCTCTATGAAGGGCGCTGGGCGGGCAAATCGTTGGGCCCGCACGAGTATGTCCTGTGCGCTGATGAGAAGCCCAGGATTCAAGCGCGCCGCCGGAAGCATCCCAGCCGACCGCCGGCGCCCGACCGGCCGATGGCGGTCGAGCATGAGTATCAGCGGTGCGGCGCCTGGACCTAATCTGGCGGCCTGGGATGTCCATCGTGCGCAAGTCTTCGGCCGCTGTGAGCGGCAGAATGGCATCGCGCCCTTCGATCGGCTCGTGGCCCAGGTCATGAGTCAGGAACCGTATCGCTCGGCGCGGCGGGTCTTTTGGATCGTGGATAACGGCTCGGCCCATCGCGGACACCCGGCCCTCGTGCGGCTCCACGCCCAGTGGCCCACCCTCCGCGTGGTCCATACCCCTGTCCACGCGAGCTGGCTGAATCAGATTGAGATCTATTTTTCGATTGTCCAGCGCAAGGTCCTCACACCCAATGACTTTGCCTCGCTGGCGACCGTGAGAGACCGTTTGCTCCGCTTCCAGGTCCACTACGCCACCGTCGCCGAGCCATTCCAGTGGACGTTCACCCGTCGAGACCTGGCGGTCTTGATGGCCAAGCTGGGACGTGAGTCCCGGCATGTTGCGGCATGACAATACGTCACCGTAATTCTGAAATAGACCACTACGCTTAAAATGGTAGAAGACTGACCCCATATCTGTCAAGGATATTTTTCTCGGTTCCCCTGGCAGTCCAGTGTTTTTTTACGTCAGTCTGGTCTGAAAGTCGGAGGCTCCTTCTGGGTCTTCCGCAGATGATTTCCTAGGAAAACCCTGTCCATTTGCCATTGTCAGGTCGGTATTCAACCACTCTTGATCCAACCTCGACGATTCGATTAAACTAGACCGCATTTCCCTTGGAGGATGCTCCATAAGTTATATGCGTGGGACCACTGGATCCTTGATCAAGTGTTATGTTGCCCAAGAGAAGTCTCCCCATGAGGGTTCGGGGGGAGGCTTTACTGTCGTCAAATTCTACCATTTGGTTGTGGAGAATAAGACTCCTATCCCCTTGCGAAAAGTAAAGGTAAGTTACAGGTTAATGAAGGGGAATGATTGTTTTCAGGAAGACACTCTCCTCGTTGAGCAGATTGGGCCACGGCAAACGGTCAAATCCGCAATGTTCATTAGGGACAGCCCCGTTTTCGACCGGATAGAGTGGATTGGTGATGTCTCAGCTGAAGCAGATCAAGAGATTCCCCAAGAGTGGATTGCCTTTGACAAGACAATTCCGGGATCCTTCCACAAAGGCTGCCTCCTAGTGGTAGTCATCACCTTGGCTGCTGCTCTCTCCTACCTATTCTTTTTCCACAAGTAGACATAGAAGCCTGAGTCATCCCCTCAAAGAAGTTAGCAAATGAAGTTTTCTCGCTACCGCTTCATTGCTAGTTAAATGGGACTTTGCCCCTGATTTTTGAATGGAATTTCGCTGTAAAATTTTCTTAAATAGTTTCCTCACATTCCATCTTATCGAGTTTTTATTGCCGCGATATCCGATCGGAGCACAATTCATGTGAACCGTTTTGGAGCCCCATGCAAGACCACGTGAGATGGGACATTCACCGCTTCTTGAACGATATACAATGGGCGGCGCTTCGTTTCCGTATAGGTGCGGCCCAAGTATTCGCCAAGGATGCCGATCCCAAGGCTATTCAATCCGATCGCAATCAACAGCAGAACGACAATGGTTGGAATTCCCTGCAGCGGTTTCCCGGTCAGCGCCAGGATCACATAGACGATAATCGCAATAGAGGATAACCCGAGAAGCAGAAAACCCATGAACGTGAATAGCCGCAAGGGTTTGAGTGAAAAACTGGTAATGGCATTAAAAGCAAAAAACACCATGTCCCAGAATGGGGCCTTGCTTTGTCCTGTCCTCCGAGGTCTTCGCTCGTACACGATACCGATCTGACGAAATCCGAGCCAGGCGATTAATCCCCGCATATAGCGGTTGTATTCTCCACACCGTTCAAGCGCATCTCGAACCCGTCGAGTAATCAGGCGAAAATCTCCCGTATTGACAGGTATCGTGACGTCGGCTGCTGCCCACGCGATCACCTTATATATCAACTTCGCTAGCAGATTTCTCCACTTGGGGTCTCCGGGGCGCACGGTCCGCACTCCGTAGACCACGTCATAGCCCTCCTGCCATTTTTCAAGGAAACGTGGAATGACATCGGGGGGGTCCTGCAGATCTGAATATAGGACGATGATCGCCTCGCCGGATGCATAGTGGTACCCGGCCGTAATTGACATTTCCACCGTGAAATTCCGGCTAAACCTTAGATACTTCCAACGCCGGTCCCGTTGACAAATGGCTTTGAAAAGTTCGCCTGTGCGGTCACTACTGTGGTTATCAATGACAAGGAATTCAAACTCGTACTGCAAGCCTTCGATAGCCAGCAACAATTCTTTTTCGAGTTGGAGAATATTCTCTTCTTCGTTGAGTGCCGGGATGACGATAGAGACCAAAGAACCAGCTTGCCCATTCCCACCCCGGCGACTATCGCGATGGTCTTTTCTCATACTCCTTCAGAACTAGCCGAGCCTTGTGTATTTGGCCATTCACCACAAACGCAAATTTGTGGGGTCATGTAAATGAGGCATAGCAAGGTCCTTTATCCCTTTCTTCGATGCAATGGTTTGACAATCATATTGGCATAAAACTCTTCATCCGACAGCATCGGGGAGCAATCTTCAATAGGATTTCCAAATTCGGTTTTTGGAACGAGCTTCTGCTTTTTGTCAAGCGCCACATCGATCAGCAACAGACCCTGATGGGTGAGCGCCTACACTGCTGTGTTGTAGACCTCCCTCCGTCCCCTATTCTCAGCGAGTCGATCCTATAAACCTAGCCGAGCGGTGTAAATCGGGATAAGGGATAGATTGCCTTGCCATCTGCGTCGACTGTTGGAGATGCCCACACAAGTTTGAGCACGAAACCACATCAATGCCTTGACGCTTATAAACTTAGAACTAATTTTCTTGTAATCTCCTGAGGGGTAAGTCCAGCTTGCTGACGCAGATGATTTTGACTACCCACAGTACCTGATAGCGTGTTCGCTATTCCGAATCGCCAAAACCTTGCGACCTTCAGATTCGAATCCTGCAATACATCCGCAACAGCACTCCCGAGGCCTCCAACCAACTGATGCTCTTCTATCGTAGCAATGCCACCAGTCTCCTGGGCCGCCCTAACCGTCGCCTCGGCATCAATCGGTTTGACAGTGTGCATGCTTAGCACCCGCGCCCCAATCCCTTCGGCTGCAAGAAGGTCAGCTACATCAACGGCCACCTTCAACATGTCGCCGGTGCTCATTAAGGTCAGATCAGTACCCTCGCGAACAGTTATAGCGTTACCGATAGCAAATTGAGGCGTGGTTTTATGCACAACTGGCTCGCCAGACTTCCCCAACCGGAGATAGCAAGGTCCTTGACGCCCTACAATAGCTCTCGTCGCTGAGCGAGTCTCTACAGGATCGCCTGGAGCGACTAAAACCATGTTCGGCATCGCGCGCATAATGGCTAGATCTTCAACCGCGTGATGGGAATAGCCGGCAGAACCGTAGGCCATCCCTCCCCCCACAGTAACTATCTTGACATTCGCATTGTGATAACAAACATCGTTACGAATCTGCTCAAGACATCTCATAACTGGAAAATTAGCAATGGAATACGTGAAAACAATCTTGCCGCTCATTGCTAAACCAGTTGCTATGCCCATCATGTTCTGCTCAGCAACACCGACATTGAGGAAGCAATCCGGGAACTGACGAGCAAACTGTTCCACAACCGAGTAGCCTAAGTCACCAGTTAACAGCCAAATCTTCCTGTCGTGTTTCGCCAGATTACAGAGGGCCTCAATAAACGCGGTTCTCATCGGTCGGCTTCCAGTTCTTCCAATGCTTTCTTCAATTCTTCCCCATTCGGTGACTTGTAGTGCCAAGCTAACTGATTCTCCATGAAGGACACCCCTTTGCCTTTGATCGTGTGGGCAATGATGGCGCTCGGTTTACCAACCTCATAAGGCACACACATTAAAGCGTCCTCAATTTCTTTCACCTCGTGGCCATTTACCTCACGCACAGCCCATCCGAACGCCTTCCACTTTTCGGCCAATGGCTCAAGGTCGAGAACCTCTTTGACGCCGCCCAAACTTTGAATCTTGTTGTAGTCGACGATTGCAGTTAGATTGTCCAACTGATGGTGCGGGGCAAACAAAATTGCCTCCCAATTCGAGCCCTCGTCAAGCTCACCATCGCTCACCATAACGAAGACTCGGTAGCCCGATCCGTCACGCTTTCCAGCAAGAGCCATTCCGCTGGCAATCGGCAAACCGTGGCCCAAAGAGCCCGTGGAAACCTCTATTCCTGGAACAGCGTGGTGGACAATGTGTCCGGCAAGCTTGGATCCGTCCTGGCAGTACGTTTTAAGCCATTCCAGAGGAAAAAAGCCTCGCTCAGCGAGGGTGGCATACATCGCTGCTGCGCCATGACCTTTGCTCAAAATAAAGCGGTCTCGCTGAGGCCAACAGGGCTGGGTAGAGTCAACTCGCAATACCCGGCCATATAACACAGCCAGGACGTCTGCCATCGACAAACAGGTTCCGATGTGCGAAGCTTTCGCCAAATGGACCATCCGCAGAGAATGAGCACGGATCGCGCGAGCCAGGTCATGAATGGAAGGCTTATTTTGATTAACTTCCTCTCCCATCTGCCGTATTTGAGCCTGCTTTTTGCCCGCGATCATCTCACTTCCTTTCGAAATGCAATATCGCTATCACGATATACTTTCACAAAGTACTCAACTGTCCTGGCCAGAGATGCATCAAGACTATACTCCAGAGTGTACCTAAACTTGGTCTTCAATTTTTCTATATTGGGGATATAGTTGGGCCTGAGGTCATCGCCTGTGGCTTCTGGGTCCAGGATGACCTCTACTGGCGGACTAAACTTCCTTGCAACTTTTCCGGCCAACTCTGCGATCGTAATGGCATCACGATCGGAGCCGACGTTGTATACCTCACCTTTCTCACCGCACAAGAGAATGTTCCACAGCGCCACCGCCATGTCAGCGGCATAGCAAAAAGTCCGAATGGCCTTCCCATTTCCTCTGACCCTAATAGGTTCCCCAAACAGGCCATGGCGAATGAATTCCATGACAGCAAATGAGGCGTTCAGATCCATGTGCGGGCCAACAAAGGCAAAAAGCCGTGCGACTGACACCGGCACATGCCTAGTCACTTGAAATGCCTGGCACAGAACTTCAGCGTAACGCTTGGCTTCCCCGTAAGAAGCGCGCTCACTCCTGATGTCAGGTCCGCCCTGGTAATTCTCTGGTATTGCTTTTACCTCGGGTGGTTGCGGACCATAGACAGCCCCGGAGCTGAGGAAAAGAAACTTTTCGACCTCTTTCCCTTTTTCCGAAGCTAGGCTCAACATTCTCCTGGTACCCCCGACAATCACGTCCATGGTTTCCAATGGATTTCTCACGACTGTCTGCGGATCGGCGGGAGAAGCCGCATGGATGACAAAATGCCATGCATCGGTCGGTGGATTAAAGGTTCTCACATCACCTCGCACAAGGAGGATATCACTCCTTTGAGCCAGGTGCGGGCATCTCCTAGCAAAGCTGTCCGGGTTGCGGGCGGCGGCAAAAACGCGACACGGCTCTTTGAGGACATGGTCGTTCAGGAACGCAACCGTTTCTAAGAGATGACTGCCGATGAATCCTGTTCCGCCGGCAATGAGAACATTTTTCCCACTGAGCCGTTCAAAGGCCCCCCCCACCCTCCGAACAATGTCGCGGGTGTCTTCTTGAACGACCGAAGTAGCAAGGCTGGACATATGCCTAGTGGCTGGATAAATCTACTGGTCTATACGAGAAGACAGTTGGAACTGGTTTTGGAACTACTACCGGGAAAAGAACGCTGAGAACCGGTCCACCACGTACTCCACCATTTCCTCGGTAATTGCGGGGAAGACGCCGATCCAAAAAGACTGGTTCATGATTCGATCGGTGTTCTCGAGGCTTCCCACGACCCTGTAAGGAATGGTTCGGAAATAAGGCTGCTTGGTGATATTCCCGGCAAACAGCAATCGCGTGGCAATTTTGTGATCTTCCAGAAAACCTGTCAGCGATTCGCGAGTGAAGGGAGCTCCGTCTCGAATCGTCAGGATAAATCCAAACCAAGACGGCTCAGCATTAGGGGTGGCCTGGGGAAGGATCAGAAACTCCTCGAAACGGCTCAGACCTTTATAAAGAAGGTCAAAATTGCGTTTACGCGTGCCGATGAAATCATCCAGCTTGTCCAACTGTGCAACGCCTATGGCGGCTTGCAGATCCGTTGCTTTCAGATTGTACCCCAAATGAGAATAGATATACTTGTGGTCGTAGCCGAACGGAAGGTCGCCTAGTTGCCAGCCGAACCGCTTTCCGCATGTATTATCTTTGCCGGGATCGCACCAGCAGTCTCGGCCCCAATCCCGGAAGGATTCGACCAATACCCTAAGCTTACTGTTATTGGTTGCAACTGCCCCTCCCTCGCCCATCGTAATATGATGGGCTGGGTAAAAGCTGAAGGTGGCCAGGTCTCCAAACGAACCGACTGGCTTGCCCCGATACGTGGACCCGAGCGCATCGCAGGAATCTTCAAGGACGAACAGGTTATGCTTTTTGGCTACCTTCATGACCCTATCCAGATCAAACGGATTGCCAAGGGTATGAGCCACCATAATGGCACGTGTTTTGTCTGTGATAGCCCCTTCGATTTCCGAGGCCCGGATCGTATAGGTCGGGATATCGACGTCAAGAAAGACTGGGATGGCCCCTTGCTGAATAATCGGGTTGACCGTGGTCGGGAACGAGGCTGCCACGGTGATCACCTCATCACCCGGCTTGAGGCGTTGAGGTCCCAACTCGGGGGACGTCAGAGCGGATACGGCAAGGAGATTTGCCGAAGATCCCGAATTGGTCAGAACCGTGTGTTTTACCCGGAGTGTCCGGGCCAGCTTTCGTTCAAATTCATCCGCGTAGCGGCCTGCGGTGAGCCAGAAGTCCATCGAAGCATCAACCAGATTGATCATTTCATTAATGCCTAAGACCTTTCCGGAGACCGGGATGACAGTTTCATTACTATGAAACCGTGAAGATGCATGCCTATATTCGAAAAACAGCCGAAGGGCCTCAAACACTTTTCTTCGCAAGGCCTCTTCTTCGGGGTTGATAAATGACTGCATTTTTCTTCTCAAAATCGCAGATGTTTCCGGTACCACGCAATCGTGCAATCAAGTCCCTCTAACAGGGTAAATGAAGGACGCCATCCTAGAATTCGCCTCGCCTTTTCAGCGGACAAGTACTGGTGTCTGATCTCGTTAGAGGCCTGATCCAGAATAAGCGGCTCAAGGTCCTCCCGCTTCATCAATCCGAGGATGTGGCGCACCATCTCTAAGACCGTGACCTGTGTCTCATTGCTGAAATTGAATGCCTGCCCAACGACACCTGAGTTATCCATCTGTTCAGCCAGGTGCATATATGCCAAGACCCCATCCTCGACATAAATATAGTCTCGAACTGAATTGCCGTCGCTACGGATGACGGGGCGTTTCCCCTGTAACACCGCTCTGATGGTGCCCGGCACAATACGGTTCCAGTTCAGGTCGCCTCCGCCGTAGAAGTTACCGCATCGGGAAATGGTGACAGGCAAGCCAAATGTCGCAGCATATGCCTGAGCAATGAGATCTACACAGGATTTGCTCACATCGTAAGGATGCCTGCCCTGCAAAGGGGTATCTTCGTGGTATGGCAGACTCTCGTGGTCACCGTAGGCTTTATCCGATGAGGCAACAACGATCCTCTTGACGGCAGGACTTCGACGAGCCGCTTCCAATATTGTCCACGTGCCGCCGATGTTCGTCTCAAAAGTAGAAAGAGAGTTGCGATTGGCAATGGTCACAACCGTTTGTGCAGCCAAGTGCAAGATCGTGTCGATCTCATATTCTCCCAGCACTCGCTCAATTAAAGTCTGATCGCGCACATCCCCGCGTATGACCTTGGCTCGCTCGATCAATCGGGAGGAAACTAGCTCGCTTTGGGGAACCCAGTCACGCACTAAACACACTACATCCGCGCCAACATCGAGGAGACGTCGCACTAACCAGCTTCCGAGCAAGCCGGTCGCGCCGGTTACAAAGGTCGGCCGGTCCTGCCAAAACGCCGCTGTCATTTCCACGCCTTCCAGGGAGCCTTGCCGCTCTCCCATAACTCATTCAGATACTTGTATTCGCGATAGGTGTCCATGGCAAAAAAGAAACCCTGGTGGCGATAGGCGACCAATTGCGACTCGTGCGCCAACCGTTCTAGGGGTTCTCGCTCTAGGACACAATCATCTCCCTCCAGGTAATCCAAGACGCGCCGATTAAACACGAAGAACCCTGCATTAACCCAGCTATCTAAGCGGGGCTTTTCTGCGAAGCTCCGCACTTCACCATCATCGGTAATGTCCAAGTTGCCAAAGCGTGACATCGGCCGGACTGTCGTGACGGTGGCCAACCGGCCATGCCGGTGGTGGAAATTGAGCAAAGCGCGAATGGATACGTCTGCAACGCCATCGCCATACGTCACCATAAACGTCTCACCGTCAATGTATTTCTGCACCTGCTTTACCCGTCCACCCGTCATGGTCTCTTGTCCAGTCTCGGCCAACGTCACATGAAAGTCCTGCTCCTGATGCGCATCATGGTAGCTAATCTGATGGTCACGACCGAGGCAGATCGTGAAGTCGTTGTTGATCGCCTCATAGTTGAGAAAGTACTCCTTGATCATATTGCCGCGGTAGCCGAGGCAAACCACAAAATCGCGGAAACCGTAAAAGTCGTAGAGCTTCATGATATGCCAGAGAATGGGTCTCCCTCCGATCTCGATCAGAGGTTTAGGGCGAAACTCTGTTTCTTCGCGAAGTCGAGTGCCCTGGCCGCCAGCCAATAATACTATCTTCAAAATGCAGTCCTTCCTTGACAGGGCGTTGCGTTCAAAGCGCGTAGACTCCGGAATGATATCCATCTAGATGAGCCTGGACCCACTCAATCGTGCGGTGAAGGCCATCTTCCATGCTAACAGTAGGTGCCCATCCGAGGATCGTCCGCGCCAGCGCGTTGTCGGCCAAAAGGCGTTCGACTTCACTGTTTTCAGGCCTGACACGTTCGGCTTCTTGCTCGATGACGATCGGCCGGTCAACCAGCCGCGAGATCATTTGCGCGAGATCACCGATGCTGATCTCGCGGCCCGACCCGAGATTAATCGTCTTCCCGACCGCGGAGGAGGTTGCCCCCGCAAGCAGGAATCCCTCCACTACGTCGGCGACGTAGTTCAGATCACGGGTCGGGTGAAGACTTCCCAAGCGCACCACTCCTCCGCTTAAACATTGCGTAATAATGGTAGGGATGACGGCACGGGCCGATTGGCGCGGGCCGAAGGTATTGAACGGGCGCACGGTGACTACCGGCAGATTGAAAGATAGATAGAAGGACTCGGCCAATTTATCCGCGCCGATTTTGCTGGCCGAATAGGGCGATTGACCCTGCAGTGGGTGTGCTTCGTCTATCGGGATGTAGCGCGCGGTCCCGTATGCCTCACTCGTAGACGTGTGAACGAGTCTTTCAATACCCTGTGTACGGGCAGCTTGCAAGACATTCAACGTACCCTCTACGTTGGTACGGACGTAGGACGAAGGGGCATGATAAGAATAGGGGATCCCAATCAGCGCCGCTAAGTGGAACACCACTTCCACGTCCCGCATGGCCTCATGAACGCTGTCTCGGTCACAGATATCGCCCATGACCACTTGAATCGCGCCCCTGACAGGCGACTGACCTAGCCAGCCCCACGTCCCCAACGCGTTATAGTGGACAAGGGCTCGCACTTGAGCCCCCAAGTCCACCAGCCTCTCCGTGAGGTGACTGCCGATGAACCCACCGGCCCCCGTCACCAGAACCCGTTTTCCGTTCCAGTTCATGAACGTGGCTTCCAGTTCATGGCCCGCTTCTGCGCCTGCTCATAGTCACTATGTTGGCCAATATCAAGCCAGTGTTCACGGATCGGAAAACTCACAACCGGCCTCTTGGCGCTGAGCAGCTTGTCAATTAAGTCGGTCATGTCGAAGCGCTCGCCATTCGGAATATACGAATACACCGCCGGTTCAATGAGGTAAATGCCGGCATTGACAAAAAAACTGAGCTGGGGCTTCTCTGTCAGGCCACAGACATGGGACCCCTCGCATTCGACGACGCCGTACGGCACTTGCAAGTCATACCGGGACACCGCGACCGTCATTTCGGCGCGAGACTCCTGGTGAAAATCTAGCATGGCCCGGAAGTCAATCTCGGTAAGAATGTCGCCGTTGATAATCAGCATCGGCTCCTGCGGCGCGGGCATCAACCCCAGCGCGCCACCGGTGCCCAGCGGCCGATCTTCATTAACGTAATGCAGTTCAACGCCGAACGCGCGCCCGTCCCCAAAATGATCCATGATCTTTTCCGACTTGTAGTGCGTCGTCACATTCACCCGTCGGATGCCGGCCTGTTGCAACTGCTCAATGATCCGCTCCATCAGCGGACGGCCCCCCACCGGCAGCATTGCCTTGGGCAAGTCTTCTGTCAGTGGGCGCAGGCGCGTACCAAGACCACCCGCCATCACGACGGCCTGCGAAAGCAGGTTGGAACGCGGCACCAGTTCATCGAGCGTCACCAGCCCAGCCACCCGGCCGGCTCCGTCCAGTAACGGAATCTGGCGAACTTCACTATCATGCATCAGTTGCAAGAGAGTGGCCGGTGAAGTGCCCACCTGAGCCGTCACCACCTGTAGACGCAGCGAAGCCGCCTTGTGAGCCAGAAGCACGCTGACCGGCGTTTCCAAATACATCTTCGCCAACATCGAGCGCCTCACGTCGCCGTCGGTAATAGTCCCTAGCAGACGTCCGTCCTCGTCCGTCACCAGCGCGATTCCCTTAGCATTCCGGTCAATGCAGGCAACCGCCTCGCGGATAGAGACGTCAGGCGAAATGCAGATCTGAGAGTAAGGAGGGAACATCCGTGATGAGGGGCTCTGATCGCCCCCGAG
>Ga0194121_10007686_pt1 | contig 13973 bp, 31 predicted proteins | sample TA2MahCa50mmetaG_FD_148609 | JGI IMG/M metagenome (GOLD analysis project Ga0194121, IMG submission 148609) | Freshwater microbial communities from Lake Tanganyika, Tanzania - TA2015020 Mahale Deep Cast 50m | ecosystem: Environmental > Aquatic > Freshwater > Lake | place: Tanzania: Lake... | reverse complement strand
GGAAAATTGTAATATTCCCATCTTTGAGGCCAGCCAGGATAATATGAGTTTGGCTCAAAAAATACCATGTATTTCTTAGAGTGTTGAAGCATTAGTTTTATAGCTTCGTTGATATGTTGAGGCCTGATATGTAGCAAGAAATGGCTGCATATTGTCAAGTCATATTCTTTTAGTTGCGGCTCATAATCCCTAAAATCTGATTGAAAAACCTTGTATTTTGAATATGATATATTATGGTAATTCATGTTTTCCTCAAACTGGTAAATCCTGGCTTCTGATACGTCAAAGCCCTCAAAGTAGGCTGAAAAGTTTTGCAAGATTAGTTTTGATAGTTCGCCATTTCCTACGCCAAATTCCAAGATAGAATCAAAATCAAGTTTAAATAAATGGCTTAGAATGAATTTTTGTTTTTCCTCGCTGAATGGCTCTGCAGGTGTCAGCCCTCTTTCCTTCCAATAGGTATCATAAGTATAGGTTTTAAACTGCATTTTCATTTGTCTTGTAATTCCTCGAATAAATCGCCTATGGTTTCTTCGGTTAGTCGTTTGCTTGCTTCCTTCAAACATTTACCTAAATCGCCTTCGTCATGTTCCCACAACTGCCTAGAACAAATAGCGCATTGACTCATAATGTTATTTTCCTATGATAACGATATTTTCCTTTATAGCAGCCGCGTTTATGTCGCATAAAGCCAGGCTTTGTAAATTCAGAACCACATCTTTTACATTTTACAAAATTTGTTGGTCTTCCAGTTTCGTCTAACTCATTCATTGAAAGCACACGATTATATTTCACAGTAGAAGTCATAGGCTATCCTTTTCTGGCTTTGAATCTGCACTTTTCTTATTTACATAGCTAGTGGAAATATAGGGGTGTTTGTAATTTTCTAACCTTAACAGTTCATGCCAACAGCCATCACAAATATCTAATGAATAGTTAATTCTAGTATCACACCTATCAAAATAATGTACTACTGGTTTGCTTAGTGGGTTTTTACATAAAACCCAGTTTGATTTTTCAGCGGGTTTATGAAGTTGCATAACTCCAAGCCTTATGTATTTTTACAATGTCTGAAAGTCTATTTGTTAATTGTTCATATTCTATTTTATTCAAATTTTTATAAAATTTTTCCCAAATATCATAATCTTCTTCATAGATATTTGGTATAGCTTTGGCATGTTGATTAGAAAATAATTCTATTTTACATTGTGGGTTATTTGATTTACCATGTTTAAGAATAAATTCCTGTAATGCTAATTCTAAGGTTTCTGCAAGCCCTTTTTTAGAATATTCAGGTATTGAATCAAGCTGTTTAATTAATTCTTCACGTTTTTTATTTAGATACCATTGATAATTTGACATTCTGTATGTATGTACTGTATGTATGTATATATCGGTTTTAGTGTACTTAGTTTGACTTTTCTATATGTTATACGGTATATTATTTCTCTAACTTTCCTTTTAATTCATACATTTCATTGATTTTTTCATTTGCAAACTTGATATGTTCTTCTAAACTTTGTTCTATTCGTCTTTGACACTTGCGAATACTTGAAAATCTAACTTCAAGGTATCCTAAAATTGAGATAAACAGCCCAATTACAGGCACATAATCTATAATTTCCATAAAATTTTATATAAAATTTATAATAAAAAAGGGTTTTGGTTAAGATTATTTATTCGTCTTAACCGCACTGCCACTTTTGATTTTATCCCACACGAACATACCAGTTAGCGGACCAAAAAGCAGAGCCACAGATTCAACAGAACTGAGTATATCAGGCCTCAGTATCATTGCAATCGTTGCTCCTAGTCCATACCAACATAGCGCCATGTGTCTTGTATGGAATTGCATAGCTTTAGCAAATAAAATGAGGATTTAAAGTATTTGTTTTAGAGAATAATAAAAGAATCATCAACGCCAAAACCCTTTAAATCCTTATAATAACCCCTTATTTTCAATACTGCAGGGCCTGATATATCACGCTTGGTTTTGACTAGAACACTCACACTATTTGTTTTTGAGAAAAATGGTATTATTGGTACACCATTTTGATAAATTGCGCCAGAGATATGATTGACAGGTTTGTTTAATTTTATTAACATTTTAGAGCCTTCAGATATTGCATTACCCCGTGTGGTTTTTTGCCAGTTGACAGAATACCAAACCATTAAAATAACTCTCTTTCTAACGCTATTTTTTCATCTTCACTTAATGAGGGGTTTGTTTGAATATGGTTTTTAACATATTCCAAGGTTTGTAATGTTAGCATTTTCTCATATTGAGCCTTTATAGGGCTTGTAATTATCAAATCAGTTTTTTTTGTTGATTTTGGCAATATTTTAGATTAATGTTATGAAAAATAAACTTTACTGTTTAACTCATAAGGTTCATTTTCCTTGACTTTTTCCTTGTATTGTGCTTGCTCATAGTGGATTTTGATATGTTGTCTTAACCAATGTCTAACCCTTATTCTAATTCCGCAAATAGGACATACATGCTCTTTTAATACGTCTTTTTGATGCTCTTTAACAGCCTCATTTAGGTTATGGCTGCCTTGAATTAATGATAAAGTGTGTTTTGGAACTAGGTTTTTTTTTAAAATTAAGGCTCTTTCATCATATAATGACTTTGTTAGTGCGTTTAGTTTGCTTTGCTTAAAATTCTGTGGTTTCATTCTTTAGTTTGAAATTTGAAATAGGTCTATCATAAATTATTTTATGTTCTACATTAATTAAATCCGATATATGGCAATGACAATCACAGTTTTTATTCTTTTTACAGTTAAGGCATAATTCTGAGCCTAAAGGTATCATAAATTACCTATCCTATGATATTTCTTCAAGCCTTCGACATCATGCAGGTCTTTTCTACATTCTTTCATTCTTTCGATATTTTCTGCTTCAAGTCTAGGCAAGTCGTCTAAAAAGCATAACCTACATGGAATTTGTATTCCATGTTTTCTGCAGGCTGGCATTAATCAAAACTCCTTACAATAGCATTACAAAGATTCTCATAACCTTCATCTCTATTTACCCCTAACCACTCTATTACTCTACTAAAAGACAAACTAGCTGCATGTTTTTGGTTTGCTTCGCCTATTCCTGTCCAATCGCTCTCATGTTCAAATGCAATATCTAACACATCTTGCCTTTGTTTGAAGGTTAGATTATTCCAGACTAAGCTAGCGGTTTTTCTATCACAAAGAGCCAAATCACACCTCATGGCAGTTAACGCATACTTCAATAGCCTTTTCTACTCTTTTCTGAAACTGCATTAGGTTTTTTGGGTCATATGCCTTTTTGGTTTCGCCTATTGTCAGATTAACAACATCATGCAGGGCAGATAAACCATTTTTACCATCAACCTTGCAAGAATCACACCATACGCCATCATCTACAACTTTATCCAGAGCCTGCCAGGCGTTTTCACCTTTTTTGATATGAATATCCTTTTCTATCTTGCCATCATATCCCGTACAATGGCCCCCATGCTCTTTTTCAATACTACATTTTAGGCCCATTTCTTAACCTCGCCAATATCTCGCTTGCTTTTTGCTCATCTATCTTAATTTCTTTTGGTATAAAGGCCTGAACATCTTTTAACAATAGATTTTCGACTTTATGCTGCATTTTCTCATCATTTAACCCTCTTGCTTCTAATACAGATTCAATTTTGTCAAACTTTGCCAAAACTGGGTCTATCTTTTTTTTAATTAACCACATTACCTCTAACAAATCTTTTTCAGGAGCTTCACTTTTAATTATAGAGTCCATTCTAGGTTTGAATAGAGAAATAAAAAAACTTGCAATAGTCTTATGCTTTACATACTTTAAGCCAATTCCAAATATGTCATTAAAAAGGGAAATTGAAGTTTCCCTGATTTCACTCAGGGGCATGAAAGTCTATGTCACTATTAGCAACGGCAGAAGCTAGCTTTGTAACCGCCTTTTTCTTCAAACTTTGTAAAATGGCTTGGTTAATCGCCTTTGAAACGTTAAGGTTTTCTCTTGCCATTTCACCAGCTTCAATCAGTATTGTTTGAGGGTCCAACCCTGGTATTTGTGCGGCTTGAGGCTCACCCTTCCATACTTTGGATAATTCTGTTAGAGCTGGTGCAGCTTCTTTAATCAAGCCGACAAGATTCATTATTTTTTGTTCTTGTGGATTATAGGTTATACTTCCAGACTGGTTTGTAGTTTGTGGATTTTGGTTATTCAATATTGTGCTATGTTTATCAACAATTTCCGCAACCCTGACAATATTATCATTTATTTTTATCAATACTTGGTTTAGCTGTTGCATGGTGTTTTTCAACATATCAATATCTTCTTGTTGCTGCCTGTACCCCATAGCTTCCGCTAAATCTTGAACTAATTTTCTATTGTCTTGCTCAGGTGTTGTTATATCTGATTTATCAGCTTGTGAAATATTTTTCCCTTCTATGCTATTATTATCTTTAATTTCCATCTATTCGCCCTCATGGTCATGGTCTGCGTGTGTTGGCTCTGGGATACCAATTTCTTTTAAAGAGTCAATATCTTCTTCTTCAAATTCCTCAGGGTTTTTATTGCCGCAGTTTTTACAGGTTTTTTTCCCATTTAGCGTACCACAATTGCCATTTTTACACCTGAATTTTGGTATTTCTGTATAGTTTGGGTTTTTATGCGAATCGCCACAGTTTTTGCAAGTAAAAAAGGGTTGGTCTTTTGGTGCTACAGTTTTAATTTCTATTTTAGGTTCTACTGCCTTTACTTCTTGGACCATGGTTTGATTGGAATCTGTTTTAATTTCTTTTATTGTTCCTGTTATCTTGCTGGGTTCTAAATGTTCAATGTCTTTTTCAGATTCAAAATTCTTTTTGCAATGGGGGCAGGTTTCCTCAGTTACTAGCTTCAAGTCAAAATAACCTCTTTTATCCTACTTTTTACTCTTATAGGCTGGCTTGACTCTTGCTTTGGTAAAAAATATTCTTTTAATGCCTTGTTAATTATTTTTGATTTATCACCGCGTGATTTACAACTTTCATTTAGCTTATCTTCATTATCTTTTTCAATTCTAACAGATGTTAAACCCATAATGAGTATAATTTTGTATTACATTATTTAAAATTTGTATTACAAATGTAATATAATCTTTAAATTCTTCAAATAATTTCAATCTTTTAAATGCATTGCAAACATGGTAAATTAAAAAATCCTACAAAACATAGGAAGTGCAAAAAGCAGTAATGGCACAATTAGAATCTCAGGCTCGCTCACTTGGAAAAACTCTATTAGGCCAGACTACACCTAAAAAGGCAGTAGTTTCTAATATTGTAACAGGCACAGGCGTAGACGTCTTTTTAAGACGTGTAGATAATATTTTTGGTTCACCAATACAAAGATTATTTGGTTTTAATATTCCATTTTTAGGAAATGTAGGATTAATTGATTTTGGAAACTATGTTATCCATACTGGCGGTAAGATTACTAAAAATGTAATGCCTGGTTTTATAGCAGTAGCAGGCGCAAAAGCAATCGAGGGTACTTTACCTTTACTTTCTGGTACTTTAGCAATACCTGGCATAACAACTAATCCACAAAGCCCAGGCCCGATAGGCCCAGGAGCTCCACTTTAGGTGATTTTATGGGCCTTATCTATTCAGTTATTAAAGAACAGGAATCTTTAGGCGCATCATTAGCAACTATACGTGACGATTTAAAACTAGGATTTACAGCTCATATTATACGTGATGATATTTTTGCTCTAAAAGATGAGGGTACGGCGGCAACTATACAGAATCTAGTAGATAAAATCACTTCAACTCAACTTTCGACAGTATCAGGCCAGCCAGAATCAACCATTGATGAAGACGATTTATGGGAAACAATGGGATTATTGGGTTATCAAAAATATTGGTCCATTCTAACAAGTACTGATGGTATACCACATGGATTTTCAGCTCATTTTCCTTTAAGCCCATTTCCTTATGACCCAACAAGAAACTTCGGAGCTCCAGCAGGTAGATTAACGCAATGGATTCTAAACGTGGCAGCAGACATAAATCAAGACTTTGACGGATATACACACGATTTAGTTATAGAGGGTGTTTCAAGTGATTTGAAAGGAAATCCATTTGGTTATATGAAGACAATTCAAGATTCTTTTACTTCTGGTGCAGTAGGTTCTATAAAAGATACAGAGATTAACGGCGGTAAAAGGCTGTTAGGAGTCAAGAACTTTGAAACCACGTCTTTTGATGATTTGGCAGGTGATGCAGCGTTTAACGTAACAGGTATTAGAGAACAAGCAATAGCATTTTCAGATGAAATTAAATTTGGCCCATATAGAGAGATGCGTAGCTGGATAAGCAGGGGACCTAGAGCTGAAATTAGCACAACGGCTGGGGCTGCAGAGTCTTGGGGTCAGACATTATCACGTGACCACTTTATGATTGATTTTGGCTGGCAGAATGATGCACCAGAGTTAGGAATTAATATATTAGGTGCAGCAGTAAAAATCAAAACTGTTGCGGGTGTAGCTTCCGAAGCTACAAGAGTTAACCCCTGGTTTTTGATATAAGGTGATTAGGCGTGACAACGCTTAGTCAAATTCTTAGTTTAAGCCAACTACCTAACATAAATACAACAATAAGCCAGGACTTTAAACTAGCAGTAAATGAGTTAAAAAACATTGTAGATTCATTCCCAAAGCCTTTCGTATTTCTGAAAACAGATAATACGGGCATTAGCTCAAACATTAACGCAGATGTTCTAGCAGTTCCTGGCACGCCTGTCCCGCCTGGGCATAAGGGGCTAGTTGAGGATTTTAACCTTAATTTTAGTACGGCTGCTGGCACAGTTCAAATAGTGGTCATGCAAAACAGGCAGATAGTAAATAGAATAGTGCGAAATATTAACGCTGATACCTCAGGCATTGGAAAAACAGTTCTAGATGAGGGTCAATATTTAGCCATAGTAGGGCAAACAGCAGGTGCAGGGCAATTTACTTCTTATTGCTCTGGGGTTCTAGTTAAACAGGTGATACCATGACACATTTAGATACACAAATAGAAGCATTACAAAAAGAGTTAGAAGCACAAACAAAAGCCTCTATGATTAATACGGATTTTACACAGGTTTTTGTAGGTTCAACACCAAGCGGAGGCCAAAAATTTGAGAGCCGTTATACAGGGTTTAGGGCGAGAAACTTGGAATTAATCGCACAATACAGTAGGGACCTGGCTGATTTACAAGAAAAACAAAAAATAGAACATATCGAAATGGAAAAAACAAAAATGGATATTGAAACAAAAAACATCATATCACCTACAATACAAACAGCACAAAAAACACAATCAAGCTTGTTCAAATATGCAGCACTAGCAATAGGGGGTTATTTCTTACTTGGTTAAGCCTGGGCGTGTTGTTTTAGGCAAAGCTTTAGGCGTTGGGGGGGCCGCTTTGACGGTCTTGGCACTAGCATACATCTTTAGAAAATCACAGGCAGGCACAGATATTTTAGCATCATTAAGGGGGGCTGGACAGTTTGGGGGTCAGGCAATTATCACACCTATTGAAGGCTTGATTAGTGGCGTTGCTGCAGGCACAGGCAGCTTAGTGCAAACAACCGCAGCACTAGGCGCAAACTTTGAGGCTTTCAAACGTGCAGTATCGGCCTTTGATTGGGGTTCAATAATTGATGGCTCTTATATTACTAAATATGGTGGTACAGCAGGTAATATCCCAGTACCAACAAATACAATACAAGACTATACTAAAACAACAATAATGAATGAACAACCAAATGATAAATCAAGCATACAGCAAAATTTTAAACCAACGCCACAGCCAATAAGATCAATAGACCTGACAAAACCGCGTGAAGTATTTAGAAATATACCATTAATTAAAACGCAATCACCAGGCTCAAAGGGCCTTTATGACTTGCCAAATACAGCAAGAACCGAATTATTGCCACTTTCACAGGCAGCTATAGATTATTACAAAAAATTAGGAATTACGGTTAAAAAAATAAGAGATATTTGAAATGCCGTTAATGAATAGTTTTGGTAATGCACAGGTTTTTAGAGAAGCCACAGCTCCTAGTTCAGCACAAACAGGTGACGTTTTTATTGATACGGATAACGGTCAGGTCTTTACATACGACGGTTCTAATTGGATTCAACAAACAGGGGGGGCTTATGGTACAGCCAGACAGTTTTTAGGGGTCAATAGTAATACAAATGGATTAGCTTTTTTTGCTAGCCCTCAATCCTTAATGACGGCCCAAGGCGATATATTATACGCTAGCTCCGCCAATACGCCTGCTCGGCTAGCAAAAGGGACAGCCTCACAGGTTTTAAAAATGAACTCTGGCGCTACTGCACCAGAATGGGGTGGCGCTGGTGGTTTATCATTAATTGAAACTGTAACTTTGGGCTCTGCCGCTGCCACTATATCATCTGGCACTATTTCACCGACTTATGATTTTTACTTGGTACAATATGAGTTAATTGCAAGCGGAAATATTGGCCTTGCTTGGCGTTTTAATGGCGACTCTGGGACCACATACGACTCGGAATGGGTTTTATCTGATACTTATGGCTCAAATGCAGGCGGAACACAAATTTACTTTACAGGAACAGCATCCACATCTAACATTGCAGGCTTTGCTTTTATAAATAATGGTGCTGCTGGAAGAATCAAAACCCTAAGGGGTATGTCTGCTTATTCAAACGGTACAATTAATCATGGTGGGGGTAGATGGAATAATACAGCAGCCCTAATCAGTAGCATAACAATCACAGACGGCGGCGAGTCAGGTAGTTTTGATACAGGTTCGCAAATGTCAATTTATGGTTTTAGTGTATGACCAGATTTATTTTTTCTAACCCAAACAAAATTAAACACGTGGATATTAAAAATTTTCTAGCTACGAAAGGCTGTGAAAATATAATTATAGAGTCAAATGGAAATGAAATCGTCAGTATTTCATTTACAAAATCTTCATTATCCGATACAACTAAAAATGAAATAGAAACTAGATACCCAAATTTAACCAACTATCAAGAAGTATAACACATTATTCATACGCAAGACGCTCCGTTACTCATGTTTGGCTTTAACATTTTCCTTCAAATGTTGAAATTGGTCAAGCGTTTTATGATTATAGTTAATGAATGGTCTATTAGAATAAATCATAACCTTAGCTGGTTTACCCATTATTAATCTACGACTAGTAAAAGTCTTAATAAAACAATGTAAATCATTTAAAATGGTTCCAATCTCTTTTTTACCTACATCACAACAAAGGAACCAGTGAGATTGTAAGGTTGGAATCATATCTTTAATTATTTGATAATATTCACGTGGTTTTCTGTCAATGTATCCATTTTCATATATCTTAGCTCGCCAAGGAGGGTCTAAAAACAGTACTGTATTTGATCCATCATGTTCTTTTATACAATCTATAAAATCATTATTTGTTATAGTATAAGTAGGAAATTTTGATTGTAAGTATTTAACACAATAAGGATTTTTATCATTAAGAAATTTCCAATCTGCCTTTACTAATTTACTTATTCTTCCTAGACCAGCAAATGGTTCCACAAATTTATAGCATGGTGGGATATAATCAATAATCTGTTTAGCAGTACTAGCTAAGCCAGGATAGCCGCCTAACTTACCATTTCCATATTTAACTCCTCTTTTAGTTCGTTTATAGTTTGTTGTTATTGTTGCCAGGGGTTTAATTTTCATTTTACGCAAAGACCACTCATCATATAACTAAAGTTTTTTTGACATTTTTTACATTTCATTAGGTGTGCAAACATTAGATTCCTCATTTCTAAACATTCATGAACCATCTTAATCATTATCACCCTTTTGTTTAGAATAAACATCAAGTACATCTACCCAGCTAATTTTTTGCTTTTTATTACATTTCCAACAAATACGTATTTGTGAAATTTTATCATATATCCATCTATGCTCACAGAAACTCATAGTGTTAGATTCTCCTCAGCCTGTTTTACATCTGCCAAATTCAGTTTAAGGTATTGTGTGGTCGTGCCTAAATCCTTATGCCTCAGTTTTGCCATTACAATATTAGCTGGCAAACCCTGGTTAATCATATCCTTACCTATTGATTTTCTAAAAATATGGCACTTTGTCTTTTCGCCTGTTTCGCTTTGTGGTGTCGTCAATGCTGCAATATCCAGCTTTCTACCTAGCTGCATAAGCCAGTAATAAACAGTATCTCTATTAGTTGGAAATAATATCCCACTCTTATTTTTCAAGTATTGTTCTAAATCCTTAAGGAATTCTTTTGGTATGGTGGCAAAATCATGCCTGTTGGTTTTTGTCTTGTGTAGATTGACTTCTCTTAATTCTAGGTCAAAGTCTGCAGCATCTAGCTTGCAGGCCTCATTTACTCTTAATCCGCAATAGCGCATAATCTTAAACATCATTCTAATATCCTCATGTGTCATAACTGATGGGTATTTTTTGCGGTTAGGTTTTAGTTGAATGACTTTAACATTATCTAGCAAAAGCTGGAATTGGTCAGGTGGTATGTAATTTGACTTAGGCTTCATTGGTATCTAACCATATTTTAAACTTAAATCTCTAACTAGATTTTGATAATATCTCTTATTTGCAGGCGTACTATAACATTCTTTAATATTAAATCCATTTAGAATTAAATAATTTCTTATTAGTTTTTCTTCTTTTGTCATAAGCTTTTCATCTCAAATGCTTAGGTTGGAAGAATTAACTTCACCTTACTTAATAGCTCTTGTTTTTTCATCTTCTTAAAAGCCTTACATTCTCTATCTTTTTTATAATATTGCTCTTGTAAGAATTTATGACTTTGTTCTAATTCTTCATATCTTTTTTTATAATTATTGGAAATTGCAACTCTACATTTATCACAAATATCTTTTTCATATTTGTTTAATCTATAGTCATACCTTCTTTCATAGTGGTCACTTATGTCTATAATTTTTTTACAAACATCACATTTGATAATAATCATCTTAATCATTCCTCCTTTGTTCAGATTGAGTCAAGGAAATAGCACATTTACAATCAGGGCAGGTTCCGTAATACTTGCTTTTACCTTCATAATCCCAGCCTTCTTTTTTACTACAATTCTTATGTTTTTGGCAATTACATTTAACTTTCAATAGGCTCAGCAACCTCTAATACCTTACAACGATATACTATCTTTGTTTTCTTATCAAAGATTATAATTTGTTCACCATGATAAAATACATCAACATTTTCTAATTTCATACCTATATCCTAGTAGTAGTAGTATATAGGTGTTTTGTCCTTAGCATTATGACTATAATGTTTAAGATGATTAAGGAACGTAAAAAGACTTACCACATACGCATTTCATAATATGTGAAAAATTATCTTTGTATATTGGCATACATTTTCCCTTACAATATTTACACATAATACACCAATCATCTAATCTAAGAAATGAATCGTATGAAAAAGCAGGTGTTATTTCTTTAGACAACTTCGCATACCAGCTCTAAAGGCAGTTCTTTTCTTACCTTTATTTTTCCTAGCGCAAACTGCAAACTTGCTCTTTTGGCTCATGCTCTAGGTTAGCGTTGTACTTTAAAAACTCTACCTTTGGAAGCTTTTTACCTACCAACATTTCACCATAAAATCTATCATGTTCCATCATAGCACCAGTATAGCAGTTTATCTTTATGTTGTGTTTTGCCAGGCTATGGGCTAGTGCCAAATCTGAGGCATATCCGCCTGATTTTTCCCATAAAGGCCAGCCCTCTTTATTTTTCTTGTCTATCGGTATGACCCATAAACCCCCGATTTTTTCCATCACACTTCTTTTAATCCACATCATGGGGTGACCTGCAAAAGGAGGCTGTATAATCATGTTTGGGTATCTGTTCTTGCTTATCCAAAAATACCTTCTTTCATGGTATGGTCCTATAACTGGCAGGTTTGAAGTTATAACCAGTTTGTCTTTGTATTTTCCATTATCAACATTACATACACCACAACAAACCTCAAAATCATTTTTTCCAACCAAGTCATATAATTTCAAATATACTTCTTTTGTGGCTACCAAATCATTAGGCACTATGATTAAATGAGTATATTCTTTGTGATTTTTAAAGAAATTGTTTGTTATTCTTTGGGGATATGGATAAGGAAAATAATTAATCCAAAGTTGGTCACATGGTATTTTTTTCAGGTTGTCAATTACTTTAGGCAAATCTTTAGGCCTCCAATAAACAAGAAGTGGGTTAATCTTCATTTCTTTACCAAGTATAATCCTGTTCTTTTATTAAAATCAAAATATTCTACTTTATAGCCAAAATCTGCTAAAATCTTGTCATAATAATACGGAAAATTGTAATATTCCCATCTTTGAGGCCAGCCAGGATAATATGAGTTTGGCTCAAAAAATACCATGTATTTCTTAGAGTGTTGAAGCATTAGTTTTATAGCTTCGTTGATATGTTGAGGCCTGATATGTAGCAAGAAATGGCTGCATATTGTCAAGTCATATTCTTTTAGTTGCGGCTCATAATCCCTAAAATCTGATTGAAAAACCTTGTATTTTGAATATGATATATTATGGTAATTCATGTTTTCCTCAAACTGGTAAATCCTGGCTTCTGATACGTCAAAGCCCTCAAAGTAGGCTGAAAAGTTTTGCAAGATTAGTTTTGATAGTTCGCCATTTCCTACGCCAAATTCCAAGATAGAATCAAAATCAAGTTTAAATAAATGGCTTAGAATGAATTTTTGTTTTTCCTCGCTGAATGGCTCTGCAGGTGTCAGCCCTCTTTCCTTCCAATAGGTATCATAAGTATAGGTTTTAAACTGCATTTTCATTTGTCTTGTAATTCCTCGAATAAATCGCCTATGGTTTCTTCGGTTAGTCGTTTGCTTGCTTCTTTTAGACACTTGCCTAAATCACCCTCGTCATGTTCCCACAACTGCCTAGAACAAATAGCACATTGACTCATAATGTTATTTTCCTATGATAGCGATATTTTCCTTTATAGCAGCCTCGTTTATGTCGCATGAATCCAGGCTTTGTAAATTCAGAACCACACCTTTTACACTTTACAAAATTTGTTGGCCTGCCAGTTTCGTCTAATTCATTCATTGAAAGCACACGCCTATATTTCACAGTACCACTCATAGGCTATCCTTTTCTGGTTTTGAATCCGCGCTTTTTTTATGCACATAGCTAGTGGAAATATAGGGGTGTTTGTAATTCTCTAACCTTAATAGTTCATGCCAGCAGCCGTCACAAATATCTAATGAATAGTTAATTCTAGTATCACACCTATCAAAATAATGTACTACTGGTTTGCTTAGTGGATTTTTACATAAAACCCAGTTTGATTTTTCAGCGGGTTTATGAAGTTGCATTTAATTCCTCAGATTCTAATGCCACAAACTCACCATTATCATAGATAATATCGTGGTATCTTGTCGTTATGAATTTACGATAATTATAAAAAGTCGAGGGTGATAAGTTCAAAACATCACAAAAAGTTACAATGTCTAAACGTTTTCTATTTCTTATTTCTTTGGCTATTCTATCTAAAGACTTAGACATATTTCTTTTCATAATTTCACACTACTTTACTTTACTTTATAAGTTTGTTGTAAAGAGGTTTTGACCATTTAATTAATTATTATTTTATTTCATATTAACTAATACATACAAACCAATTAGTAAAAAGTAGAGTAGTGTAGTGTGGTTATTTCTCTAATTTACCCTTCAATTCATACATTTCATTGATTTTTTCATTTGCAAACTTGATATGTTCTGCTAAACTTTGTTCTATTCGTCTTTGGCACCTGCGAATACTTGAAAATCTAACTTCAAGGTATCCTAAAATTGAGATAAACAGCCCAATTACAGGCACATAATCTATAATTTCCATAAAATTTTATATAAAATTTATAATAAAAAAGGGTTT
>Ga0194121_10007680_pt1 | contig 13981 bp, 14 predicted proteins | sample TA2MahCa50mmetaG_FD_148609 | JGI IMG/M metagenome (GOLD analysis project Ga0194121, IMG submission 148609) | Freshwater microbial communities from Lake Tanganyika, Tanzania - TA2015020 Mahale Deep Cast 50m | ecosystem: Environmental > Aquatic > Freshwater > Lake | place: Tanzania: Lake... | reverse complement strand
TGGCGTCGCTGGGGCGCGGAGGCACGCTCGGCAGCGAGCGTGCGCAGGCGCCGCGACACAAAAGCGTGGCGCGTGCGGCCCTGCACCCAGGCCAGACGCATCAGCCCGGCCGACGTCGCCATCCGCAGAAGCTCCTCGGCTTGCGCGGCTTCCATGCCGGTGGCCTTCTGCAGTTCGTCCGCGCCAACGGTGTCACCGATGCAGGCGGCCGCAGCAAGCGAAGCCATGGACAGCCCCTGGGCGGCGGCGCGGGCGAGCGCTGCCTCGCCGGCCTCCAGGGAGGTGCGGGCACGCGTCCCGGCGGCGCGCGCGGCGGCCAGGAGCACGGCGGGACCGGGCCAGCCCCGGGCGAGCTCGGCGACCGAGGCCGCCTCGGCTGGCTCGGCCCGGGGCCACGCGGCTTACACCAGGGCGCTCGCCTCGTCGCGGGTCAGAGGCTGCAACACGATGCGCTGCGGGTCGGGCACGTCGAGCCCGTCCTTTAAGGAAAACCGATCCTCGTCGGCGGCCAGCACGCACATCGCCGCGGTGCGTCCGGCCAGATCGACCAGCCTGGCAACCACGGCAGCGCTCGCGGTATCGCAGCGATGCGCCTCGTCCACCACCAGCAGGAACGGAAACTTGTCGGCGAAGGAGAGCAGCAGGCGGCACCCGGCGTCCGCGAAGCTGTCCAGGTCCGGCCAGGGCGGCGGCTCGGCCGGGTCATCGAGCAGCCGCGGCGCCACCACCGCGATCACGGCCCTGTGCGTCTCCAGAATCGCTTTACGCTCGTGGGCCGGAAGATCCTCGAGCAAGCTCTCCACGGCCTGACCCACGATGCGGGCCGGAATCGGCGGATCCGATGCAGCGGCTTCCACGTAGCGGGCCCGCGCGAGATGCGCGTACGAGCGGAGGTCCTGGGCGAGGCGCGAAGTTCCCGATTCCTGCGGGCCCAGCAGCAGCCATGCCGAGCCGCGTCCTTCCACGCACTCCTGGAGCGCAAGCACCAGGCGGTCACGGACAGCGGCGCGCTCGGCACCCAGGAAGGGGAACACGCGCGACGCAACGGCGGCTCCCCCGGCCTCTCCAGCCGTGGTTGCGGCTAGAATCTCGAGTTTCTCGCGGACCTCGTGCATTTGCCCGAAGCGCTCGGCGGGATCCTTCGCCATCAGCCGCAAGATGAAGGCGTCGAGGTCCGGCCAGATCGCTGGATTGTGGCTTGAAGGCGGCGTGGGCGGGGTGCTGATGTGATGGAAGATGATCGACACCGGGTCCGGGGCGGTGAAGGGCAAGACCCCCGCGCAAAGCTCGTAGAGAAGAACGCCGAGCGCGTACATGTCCGCGCGATGGTCGACGCGGTGGCCCAGCGCCTGTTCCGGCGGCAGGTACGCGAACGTGCCGACCAGGCCGCCGGTCTGGGTCAGGTTGCGGGTCTCGTCATGTACCCGCCGCGCCAGGCCGAAATCCATTACCTTCACCATGCCGGTATCAGCGACCAGCACATTGCCCGGCTTCAAGTCCCGATGGACGATGCCAATCTCGTGCGCGTGCTCCAGGGCGGATGCCATCTGCACGGCCAGCCGCAGCGCCTCGCGAATCGGCTCGGCGGCGCGGGCGACGGCGTCCTGCGCGGAGACGCCCTGGACGAACTCCATGACCAGGAAGGGCTGGCCTTCAAGCTCGCCGGCGTGGTGAAACGCGACCACGTTGGGATGCGAGAGCCGCTGGAGGGCCGCGCACTCTCGCGCGAAGCGGCCGGCCTGGAGCGGGTCGGCGGAAATGTCGCGAGGCAGCACCTTGATCGCGACCATCTCGGAAGACGCGACATCGCGAGCACGGAACACGACGCCCATGCCGCCGCGCCCGACTTCCTCCAGGACTTCGTATCGCTCGTCGACAATTCGGCCGATCACGGCCAAGACGCCCTCCCTGTCCCAGGTCCCAACCGGGAAGTTCGCAGTGGCACCGCGATCCCCTTCGAACCGAAGTCGTCCGACCAAAGCCTGAGACGGTGGCGTCGGCTGTGCCGAGCCGTCCCTAGACTCCGAAGCCGCGGGCGAGATTCTCGAAACGCACGAACTGCTTGTTGAAGTGCAGATCCACGCTGCCGGTCGGACCAGAGCGATGCTTGGCGACAATGATCTCGGCAATGCCCTGCTTCTCGGAGTTTTCCTTCTCGTAGTACTCGTCGCGGTAGATGAACATCACCAGATCCGCTTCCTGCTCGATGGCGCCGGACTCGCGCAAGTCGCTCAGCATCGGACGCTTGTCGGTACGGCTCTCGACCGCACGCGATAGCTGGGACAGCACGACGATGGGAATATTCAATTCCTTGCAGAGAAACTTGAGGTGCCGCGAAATCTCGCCCAATTCTTGAACGCGATTGGACTCGTAGCGCGCCGATCCGCGAATGAGCTGGATGTAGTCGATGACGATCAGATCGAGGCCGTGCTGCTTCTTGAGGCGACGCGACTTCGAAGCGATTTCCATGATGGTGATGCCCGGCGCGTCGTCGATGAACATGGGCGCCTCGGTGAGCACGTTCATCGCGTGCGACAGGGTGCGCCAGTCGTTGTCGTGGATGCGGCCGTTCTTGATGCGGTCGCCCTCGATGCGCGACTCCGAGGACAGCATGCGCGAGCCCAGCTCTTCCTTCGACATTTCCAGGCTGAAGACCGCGACTGGCAGCTTGCTGCCGATGGCCACGTTTTGCGCAATGTTCAGCGCCAGCGCGGTCTTGCCCATACTTGGGCGCGCCGCGAGGATAATGAAGCTGGAGCGCTGGAGGCCGCCGATCATTTCATCGAGATCACGGTAGCCAGTGGAAATGCCGCTGATGGATCCGCCTTTCTCGTACACCGACTCCAGGCGCGCAAAGGAGCGCTTGAGCACCGGCTTGATGTGCTCAAAATCCTGCACCACGCGCTTTTCGGCCACGTTAAAAACGATCTGCTCGGCGCGGTTGATCAACTCGGACACGTCCTCGGCCGGCTCGTGCGCCATTTGCACGATGGACGTGCCGGCCCGGATCAGCTCGCGACGGATGGCCCGCTCGCGAACAATGCGCGCGTAGTGGACGCAATTTGCCGCGGTGGGAACCACCTCCAGCAGCTCCAACAGGTAGTCGGATCCTCCAACCTCCTGAAACTGCTCGCGTCGCTCCAGCATGTTTGACAGCGTGATCAGGTCGACCGGCTCGCCGAGCTCGTGTAACGCCTTCATGCAGTCAAAAACAACCTGGTGCGCGCGCCGATAGAAAACGTTGTCGGTGTCAAGGACTTCCGCCACCAGAGCGATGGCGTCCTTGTCTATCAGGCAGGCGCCGAGCACGGAGCGCTCGGCTTCCAGATTCTGCGGCGGCAGCAGCTCTTGCGCGACGGCGAGTGTCATCCCAGAGCCTCGCCGCCCACGACCTCGACCTCGAATTCGGCCACCACTTCCGGATGGAGCTTGATGCGCACTTTGTGAATCCCCACCTGTTTGATGGGCTGTTTGAGCTCGATGCGCCGCTTGTCAATCGGGTACGTGGTCGCCTGCGCCAGCACGTTGGCGATGTCCTGGCTGGTGATCGCGCCGTACAGCTTCCCCTTGTCGCCCGTCTTGGCGACCACCCGGACCGGCCTGGCTTTCAGCGCCTCCGCGGCTTCGCTCGCCACGGCGACCTCACGGTCGTGCTTGGTTCTCGCCGTCTTGTCCTGGTGCGCGAGATTGCGCAGATTGCCCTCGGTGGCTTCCAGCGCAAGCTTCTTGGGAAACAGGAAGTTGCGCGCGTAGCCGTCGTTGACTTTTACCACCGTGCCGCGCTTGCCCAGGGCTTTCACGTCTTCGAGCAGGATGACTTGCATGGCGTTACCTCACTTCGCAGAAAATTCGTCGCGGGCGCGGCGGTCGCCTCGACATCTATCCACGACTTTATCCACAACTTATCAACACAAAAAAAAAGGCGCCCTCACGAAGAAGGCGCCCCCATTGCCAGCTTGAGCGGGCGGCTAAGCCGTGTAGGGCAGCAGCGCCAGCGCGCGGCAGCGCTTGACCGCAATGGTCAGGCCCCGCTGATGCTTGGCGCAGTTGCCGGAGATGCGCCGCGGAAGGATCTTGCCGCGCTCGCTGGTGTACTTGCGCAGCATGTTGAAGTCCTTATAATCGATGTATTCAACGCGGTTCACGCAGAAATGACAGACCTTGCGCTTCGGTTTGCGCATACGGCCGCCACCGCCACCGCCACCTTCTCTTCTCACGATTTTCCTCCTAGAATTTCACCTGAAAATTTGCACTGTCGCTCGAGATTAAAACGGGATGTCGTCCACCGACATGTCGCCCGGGCCGTGATCGGGCGCGGGCGCGCCGCTGTAGGCTGGCTCGCGGGATGGCGCTTCGTAGCCGCCCTCCGAGTAGCCCCCGCCGCCACCCTGTCCGCCCTGCTTGCCGCTGTCGAGCAACCGCAGGTCGTTGGCGATGACTTCCCAGGCGCGCTTCTTCTGGCCGTCCTGGGTTTCGTAGTCGCGGATCTCGACGCGGCCGTCGACGGCCACGAGGCGGCCCTTGGTGGCCCACTTCGAGGCAAATTCCGCAGTCTTCTGCCATACGACGATGTCAAAGAAATCGGTTTCCTTGTCACCGCCACCCACGCGCGGACGATCGACCGCCAGGCCGAACTTCGCGACAGGCTTGCCATTGGACGTGTAACGGAGCTCCGGGTCGCGCGTGACGCGTCCCACCAGGATGATCTTGTTCAGGGACATGGTTCTCCCCCTTTTATTTCAATCGGACGATCAGTGCGCGGACAATGCCGTCAGCCAGCTTGAGCGTGCGCTCGAGCTCGGTGGCCACGGCCGGGTCGGACTTGAAGCGCATGGTCACGTAGGTTCCCTCGCGCTTGGAGCCGATTTCGTACGCCAGACGGCGTTTGCCCCAGTTGTCGAGGCTGAGGATCTCGGACGAGCCGGCGACCTGCCCCTGATAGCGCTCGATGACGCTGGTCAGCTCGGCTTCGGCGATGTTTGGATCGACGATATAGGTGGCTTCGTAGGTAGGCACAAATACACCCCCTTCCTTCGGTCTAGTGTCCCCGGGCTACTGGCTTGATGCCCTTTCAGGCACAGTGGGCCGCCCCCGGAGCAGGAAGCCTCCGAGCTCGCGGTCCTTGGAGGACCCGGGTGTGCGGTCGGAGGGCGGAGCAGGGCTCCGCTGTTCCATGCGCGGACGCACGGACACGGCGGCTAGTTTACCACAAGCCCGCCATCCCCTGCAAGGCTTTTCGCGAAATCCATCCTTTTACACACTTTCGCAACATCGCGGATCCCCATGTTCACCTCCGCGACCACAAGAACCGGAAATAGTTCACAGTTTGGTTACCCGCCGTCCGTGGACGCCCAGGCGCGCGGCCTCTATCATGCGGCCATCCCGCCCCAGGAAAGGAGATCCCCATGACCGACCATCTCTATGAAGCCGACGAGCCCGACGCCGAGGCCGTCGCCAAACTGCGCGCCTGGCGCCACGAAACGGCGCGCGCCACCATGCTCCCGACCTACGTGATCATGCCGAACGCCGTCTTGTACGAAGTTGCCCGCGTCCATCCACAGGCCATGGAAGACCTTGAGTCCATCCGCGGCCTGGGCCCGGCCCGCATGGAGCGCTACGGTGAGGAGATTCTCGCCGCGCTGGCCAGCGAGCCGCCGAAAGCCGAGAAAGCACCGCCCGAGACCAGCCAGCGCAAGCGGCGCGTTGCCCCTGGGGAGCCGCTTGCCGACACGACCGCGCCTTTCCACGTGTGCATCGAGTACAGCCTGACCGATACGGTGCGACGGCGGCTCGCAACGGAGCTGCGCGATTGCGCGGGGCCGCTCTCGCGCAGCCTGATGTCGGCCATCGAGAGCGGTCCGGCCCGCGTCACCCTGCGCGTGGAGCGCGGAACCACCAGGTAGAACCGGGCTCACCGTCCACGACTCGGCGGTCGACAGCACAAAGCCGTGGGCAATCCGTACGTGGGCGGGGACGTTCAGCGGCGCCGGCACCGAGGTTGTGGACTCCACCTTCACGCTCGTGAAGGTGGAGTTCGCGGCGCTGGTGCGGCGCCCGCCCGGAGCACCCACAAGCGCCCGGGTTTTATTCAGATTCCCAGCGCGGCGGCTTCCTTTTCGTAGCCCTCAATGGCCTGGGCGCGCGACGCGGGGCGCAGTTCGATGACAAACTGGTTCACCGCCGGCTGCGTGGACTTGACCGTCCAACCGTTCGGATGCGCGGCGGAGGCAGTCTGAAACCACGTCGTGCTCACCGACCCGGGCGCTTCTTCGGAGGTGCCCTCCAGTCGCCAGGCATTGAGGGCCTTGTCGAACGCCTTCACCTTGATCTGCTGATCAACGAAACGCCGGTCCTTGATGGAAAACGTGTGAAAATTGAAGGTCATGCCGGGCTTGAGCTTGGACGCGGCCAGCACGAGATTCTGCGTGTAGCGCGCCACATGGTTTGCGGGCAGATCGATATCGACTTTCTCGTTGGCGCCGAATTCGGCATACTCCACGGCAAGCTTCTTGCGGGGATAATCGTACAGCCCGTCAACCGTGTTGGTAAAAGACTGTCCCGCCTTCCACGCGATGGTCTTGCGGAAAAAATTCGCGGGTTTCAGATCCGGCTCAAATTCCCACCAGGACCGCTCGGCCACTCGCATGCCGCCCGGCAGGTCCATGAGAATCAGGTTCTGGAACTGATACGGGGCCGCCTCCCCCCGGGTGTACTCGCCGCGCCCGAAGCCGCTGCGTTTTCCATTGGTGAAGATGGAGAACCAGAACACTTCGGGTGCGGCACGATACTTTACGGCCGCGTCCGCGCTTCCCATGAGGAGCGCGCCGGACAACAGCAGCGCCAGGAAAAAGCGTCGGCTTAGAGCCACAGCGGTCGCCCGTAGCTCCGGCGATTGATGCGCATCGCTTCTTTCACCCGACTGATGCCGGAGAAAAAAATCCCCAACCCTTCTTCCAGCGGAAAGTCTCCGGTGATTTCCGGATCGTAGCGGCGCAGCACTCCAATGGCCTCGTTGCAGCTGGTGACCCCTTCCAGGCCGACCTGGCTCTCCTCCTGGAACTCCTCCTCAAGGCCGAAGGGAATCTCCTTGATGGTGGCGTGGATCTCACCTTCCTTGGCGGCTTGCTTGGCTTCGAAGTCCTCCAGGTAGCCGTGGAACTCGGTCAATGACCACTCCCCAGAGCGCACAAGCTCGCAGGCGTGCGCAAGGTCGAGCACGCGCTCGCCCTCCTCGGGCGCTCCGTCCTGGTCGATGTTGCTGAGGAAGAGGGTGCGGCATTGACGGCAAAAGAAGACGCCGTTGTCATTGGCACTGCCGCAACTGGGGCAGATCATTCGTAACCTCGGTTGCTACCGGAAACCAAAATTGACCCGGACCGACGGTCCTGGCGGACTCACCTGTTCGAGCAGGGGTTTCAGATTCCTTTTGCCGGTGCGGCTTGGCGACATCCTTATGGGGCCAGCACAAATGGCGCCGTCATCGCGCGCGCGACCTCCTCGAGGCCGCCGATCCCGACGTCCGGGGCGTCGGCGTGACGTCGGGCGAGGATGGCCCATTCGGCATGGTTGGCGGCCTCGGCCGCATCGGCCAGCAGCCGCCAGCCCTCCGGGTGCGGCCAGCGTCCGACAACATACAAGGCGGCGTGAAGCGCCTTCTCGGCCACGCCGCTGTCGAGCCAGACCTGCGCCAAAAGGCGGGCCGCCTCCAGGCTGCGGGGCTCCTGGCCGAACGCGGCGCGGGCCGTCTGGATGGCCTCCGGCAACATCCCCCGCGATACAAAAATGCGCACGAGGCCAAGCCCGGCGCGCAGATCGCGGGGGTTGGCGGCGAGCGCGTCCTCGAAGGCAAGGAGCGCTTCCTCCTCGGTGATGCCAAACCGCGAGGCGCGCGCCACGTGCGATGAGGACGCGGCCCACTCGGTCGGGCGCGATCCGTGCAAGCTCCACAGTACGGTGTCGAGCCGCTCGGCAAGGTATGCGTGCCCCTCCGCGAACAGCCCGTCACGAAGCCGCGTGGCGGTGGCGGTGTCGCCGCGCTCGGCGGCCAGACGGCCCCATTCCGCGCGCGCCTCGAGGCGAGACGGATAGAGGCGCGCGATGACCGCCAGGGCTTGCTCGAGGCGCTCGCGGCGGGCGGCCATCTGGTCGGGCCGGGCGGCGGGCACGGTGCGGTAGTGGCTCACCAGTCGCTCGAGCACTTCAATTTCCAGCGTGGTTTCAGCCAGACATGCGAGCCACGCCTCCGCGTCGGCCTCGCGCCCCTCCGCCAGCAGGTCGTCCATGCAGCGGAAGCCCACCTCGAAGCCGCTGGCCGGCATCAAGCGGAGCGCGTCCAACAGGCGGTCCATCGCCCGCTCCGGGGCCTTGCGCACGGTGGCGCGCGCCTGTGCAAGAAGCTTTTCCACGCGGGGACGAAGGCCGTCAGCGCCCCGATCCCCCGGCGCCGCCGCGCGCAGGCAGCGATCGAGATGGCGCGCCATGGACTCGGCGCGCAGGCTCTCGGCCAACTTGTCGAGCTGTTTCGGGGATTGCAGCAGCGCCTCCGCGCGCACCCGCCCGATGGAGGCGGCAAGGATGGCGCGCTGGCGAAGGTAAACGTCCTTTACTGCCCCATCGCGAGTATAGCGCTGCGCCTGCTCGAGCGCCGCAATGGCGTCCTCAAAGCGGGCCCCGACCTCGCAGACGCGCGCCACTTCGGCCCAGGCGCGGGAATCCTCCGGCCCCTCGTGCAACGCCGCGAAGGCCCGATCGGCGTCGCTGCGGGGCGGAGCGGCGACTCGCCTAACGATCGACTTTGTCGATGATCTTGTCGATGATGCCGTACTCGAGGGCCTCGCCGGGCGACATGAAGTTGTCGCGCTCCATGTCCTCCCGAATCTTCTCGAGCGGCTGCCCGGTGTGGCGCGCCATGATCTCCTCGCCGAGCTGGCGCATCACCATTAGCTCTCGCGCGGCAATTTCGATGTCGGTGGCCTGGCCGCCGATGCCATGCTGCAAAGGCTGGTGGATCATGATGCGGGAATGCGGAAGCGCGAAACGCTTGCCCTTCGCGCCCGCCGTGAGAATGGTGGCGGCGGCCGACATGGCGCGTCCCAGGCAGATGGTGGACACGTCCGGCTTGATGAGCCGCATGCAATCGTAGATCGCCATTTCGGCGGTCACCGAGCCGCCCGGCGAGTTGATGTACAGGTCGATGTCCTTGTCCGGATCCTCTTGCTCCAGGTAGAGCAGCTGGCTCACAATGAGGCGGGCCACCGCGCTGTTGAGGGGCGTGCCCATGAAAACAATGCGGTGCTTGAGCAGCCGCGAGTAGATGTCGTATTCGCGCTCGCCGCGAGCGGTCTGCTCGACGACCATGGGGACCAGGGTGCGCAGCTTTTCGAGCCTGTTCATCAGTGCACTTTCTCAGCCAGACTTCAGAAGTCGCGGGTTCCACCGCAACGCGGCTCGCTCCTGCAGGCGGCGCGCCGGGGATGCGCGAAGGAGCGGCGCCATGCCGCGCCTGAAAACCGCCATCGAACGCTGGAATCGCTTGCTGGAGAACGACGCGCTCCTGCGCGAGACGCGCGATCAATTCATGGCCGGCGTGCGCGCGCACGGGCTGGTCTACGGCGACCGCGTTATCTCCACAGTCTTGCGGCCGCGTTTCGTGGGGGAGGCCACCTGGAAGCAGGCCGCGGAAGTGGGCGCTTCGTTTCACCGCGCGCTTGCCCGCCTGCAGCGCCTGCTGCGGCAAGACGCCGGAATGCTCAAAGCGCTCGGCATCCGCGGCCGCCTCGCCGAGCTTGTGGGGATGCCGCAGCGCGGAGCCGACGACCTCTGGTTTACCCGCCTGGACGGCTTCGTGGATCGCGGCGTGCTGCGCCTCGTGGAGTTCAACGTGGACAGTCCGGGCGGCGCGGCTTTCGTCGACGCCATGGCCCGAGTATTTGCGGGCCTTGAGGTGTTCCGGCGTTTCACGCGCGACGTTGGCCTCTCGCGGCGGCCCAGCATCCCCTGGATCCGGCGCTGCGTGGCGCGGCTGGCGCCCGCCCGGGTAGCCATTATCGACTGGCGCGAAGTGGCCACGCGGCGCGAATTTCAGCTCATCGCCGAGGACCTGCGCGGGCACGGTTTCGACACCGTCATCGCGGACCCGCGTGACGTGGAGATCAAGCGGGGCCGCGCCGTGGTTGAAGGCAAGCCGGTCGACGTGGTGCTCAAGCGCGTTCTGGTCACCGATCTCGAACAGCGCTACGACGAAGTCAAAACTTTTCTCCGGGCGATCCGCGAAGGGCTGATTTATTGCCTGAATCCGCCAGCCTGCCAGGCGGTGACCACCAAGTCGCTGTTGGCCTTGTTTCACGAGGGGATGCTGGCCGCGCACCTGACCCGCGCGCAGCACGAGGCATGGCGCCGTCACGTTCCCTGGACCGCGCGCGTGCGCGAGGGCCGGGTTCCCTGGCGGGGACGAAGCGTGGATTTAATTTCCCTGGCGGTTTCGCGGCGCGAGCGCCTGGTGCTCAAACCCTCGGATGCGTACGGCGCGGAGGGCATCGTGCTGGGCTGGCGGTGCAGCCAGTCGGAGTGGGAAAATGCGCTGTGCGACGCGCTGAAAAGCGAGTTTGTAGTGCAGGAGCGGGTGGCGATTCCCCTCGAGGAATTTCCGGACGCGGACGAGGGCACGCTGCGGTTGCGCCCGATGCACACCGAACTGTCTCCATACACGTTTCATCCCCAGAGCACTGCCGAGTGCCTTTCGCGCCTGTCGGCCAGTGATTTTCTCAACGTGAAGACCGGTGGCGGCGTCGTTCCCACCTACGTGCTGCGCGATGCGCGGTAGTATTCTATTCAACGGAAACGCCATCGCGGAAGGGGACCTCATCCGCACGGCGCGCGATCTCCTCTTGGATTCGCGGCACGGCGACCTGACAGTGCGCTCGCGCCGCAAGGTGCTTCTGGTGACGGCCGGCTGGGAGGAGCGCGAGTACGAGGAAGCCCACGTCAAGCAGGCGCTCTACGAGATCGGTATTCCCGGACAGGATGACAACGTGCAAAATCTGTCCGCCTGGCACACCTACCAGGAGTTCTGCGCGCGCGAGCCGGCGGTGGCCGCTCTGTGGCACACGCGGGAACAGCTCATTGAAGCCACCCGCGCGCTTTATCTCGAAAAAAACGGATTCTTCACTGCTTATTTACGCCGCTCGCTGGAGAGCTTGAAGCGGCATGCCACGGAAACCACCATGCCGGGATCCGGTGGGGCGGAAGGACACTCCCGCTGGATTCGGTCCGTGGCTGAGGTAATGGCGAACGTCCGCGCGTTCACCCATCCGCCGGCGGATTTTGACGGCGCGCGACTATTGTCGTATTTTCTGGGCCGTGACATCCGCGACACGCTGGCCCACCTGGTAGCCAACGACGACCGCATGGTGGAACTACTGCACGATCTAGACGAGCACTTCGCGGACGGGACCGGCCTACACCACAATGCCACGTGGCGGCGACTGCGCGACCAGATGGAGCGGCGCATCTTAAGCGCGAACGCGATCATGCTGTTCGGCGGCCATCTGGGCGTATTGCACCGCGCGCTCAATTTCTTCCGCCTGCGGGAGACGTTCGCCGAGGCCCTGCGCCGCGGCACATGTTTCTACGCGTCATCGGCCGGCGCGCTGATCTTGTGCGAGCGGATTATCGTGTACAACGATTTCCCGTCGGATATGGGCCCGCGAAGGGAATTCCAGTTATTCGACCGGGGATTCGGGCTGGTGCGCCACCTGCAAGTATTTCCGCACTGCATGGATCGTATCCAGACCGACGACAGCGATAATCTCGCGTATCTTGCCCACCGCTTCCAGAACCGCGTGTGCGTGGGCCTCAATGAAGGCTCGTTCCTGCTTATCGAAAGCAATCCCGCGCTGCGCTGCACCTCTCTGGGCCGCGAGGACGGTGTGTACGTGTTCGATCCCTCAGGGCGCAAGATGCGCTACGACCAGGGCCAGGAAATCCCGCTCGCGTAGCTACTCGCAGCGCCGCTCCAGGCTGCCGCAGCGGCCGCACGCGCCGCCGTCGCCCCCGAAGGACATGTCCGGCCCGTTGCTGGTGGAGGCAAACACCGAGAACAGCTTCCGCAGGTTCGCACTCTCGCACTGGTCGCACTTGATTTCGGTGTTCGGATTCATCACAAGCTTCTCGAACTTGTGCTCGCACTCCATGCAAACGTACTCAAAGATGGGCATCCGCGTTCACCTCGCAGTAAAAAGTCTTGTGCTAAAGATAGTAACTGGCGCGTGTCAGACTATCCCCAGGCCTTACCCGTAGGGAGAGTCCTGAGAGGGGTGCGGCCGCCTCCTCTCTGGTCGTCGGCGGGGCCGAAACCCCGCATCGTCGGCGGGGCCGAAACCCCGCACTTATTCCGCGTCGCCGAAGATGGTAAAATGCCACCCCTTCTTCGGCGCGCCAGTCAGCTCCGCCATGACGTGCTTCACGCGGGTATACTCCTCCAGCGAATAGGACGACATGTCCTTGCCAAAGCCGCTCTGCTTGAAACCGCCGTGGGGCATCTCCGAGGCGATGGGCAGGTGGTCGTTGATCCACACCGTGCCGAAGTTGAGCTGCTTCGCGGTGTTGAGCGCCTTGAAGACGTCCTTCGTCCAGACGCTGCCAGACAGGCCGAAGGCCACGTCGTTGGCGCGGTGGATGGCCTCCTCGCCGGTCTGGAAGGTGCTCATCGCGATGACCGGCCCGAACGCCTCGCTCTGGATCATCTCCGACTCGTGCGCGGCGTCGGTGATGACCGTGGGCTCGAAGTAGAATCCGCTGGCGATGTCGGCGCGCTTGCCGCCCACCGCCACCTTCGCGCCGGCCGCGACGGCCCGCTTCACGAAGCCTTCGACCTTGTCGCGCTGGGCCGCGGAGACCAGCGGGCCCATGTCGGTCTTCTCGTTCATGGGATCGCCCACCCGGACCTGCTTCGCCTTCTCCACGATGCGCTCGAGCAGCGGCTTGTAGACACTCTCGTGCGCGTAGACCCGCGTGCCGGCCGTGCAATCCTGCCCGGTGTTCACGAAACCGGCCACCACCGCACCCTGCGCGGCCGCCTCGATATCGGCATCCTCGTAGACGATGAGCGCGGCCTTGCCGCCCAGCTCGAGGTGCGCGCGCTTCACCGTCCCCGAGGCGGCTTCCATGATCTTGCGGCCGGTGGACGAGTCGCCGGTCAGCGACACCATGTCCACTTTGGCGTGCGCGGCCAGGGCGTTGCCGATGCGCTCACCCGGTCCGGTGAGGACGTTGAGCACGCCGTCCGGCAGCCCGGCTTCCCTGGCGATGCGGGCCAGCTCCAGCGTGGTCAGCGGCGTGAGGGAGGCCGGCTTCAGCACCACGGTGTTGCCCGCGGCCAGCGCCGGGCCGACTTTCCAGATGGCCATCATGAACGGGTAGTTCCAGGGGGTGATGGAGGCCACCACGCCCAGCGGCTCGCGGCGGATCATGCTGGTGTAGCCGGTAACATACTCCGCCGTGGCGCGCCCCTCGAGCTGCCGAGCGGCGCCGGCGAAGAAGCGCAGATTGTCGATGGCGAAGGGGATGTCCGAGTTGCTGCTCAGCTTGATGGGCTTGCCGGCGTTACGGGACTCCAGCTCAGCCAGCAGGGCGGCATTCTCCTCGAGCTTGTCGGCCAGCCTGTAGAGGATCGCCGAGCGCTCCCCGGGGGAAAGTCCGCTCCAGCGGCCGTCGTCAAACGCCTTCCGCGCGGCGTCCACGGCGCGCTCCACGTCGTCGACGGTGGCCTCAGCGACATCGGCGATCTTCTCACCGGTAGCCGGGTTGCGGACCTCAAACGTCTTGCCGGTGCTGGCCGGCGTCCACTCGCCATTGATGAAAAGCTGATAGGTGCGGGTCGGAGCAGCGGTGTCTACACTCACTGGAATGGCCCCCTTCTTGGCGCTGTGCGGTTTTGGAAGGGCGAGGTATTCAGGGACCCGCCGACGATTCCTTCTTCCGC
>Ga0194121_10007676_pt1 | contig 13984 bp, 9 predicted proteins | sample TA2MahCa50mmetaG_FD_148609 | JGI IMG/M metagenome (GOLD analysis project Ga0194121, IMG submission 148609) | Freshwater microbial communities from Lake Tanganyika, Tanzania - TA2015020 Mahale Deep Cast 50m | ecosystem: Environmental > Aquatic > Freshwater > Lake | place: Tanzania: Lake... | reverse complement strand
GTGGCGACGAAGGACATTCTCCTTGTGCCCGGGGGGCGCTCCATTCCGGCAGCGTTTAATCGGCACACGGGCGAGTTCCTCCACTACAATCTCGCGGTCAGCGGCAAGGGCAACGGCGGCTCATTCGTTGCGGCGAACGAGACGGAGTATTTTGTCCACACCCGGCTGCGCGGCGTGCGAAACTACGAATTGAAGTCGGGTAAAGCCGGCAAGCTCACGAATAGCGAACCGGTGCTCGATGGCACGGCCTTTTATAACGCCGGAACGAACAAGCTGGGTGCGCTCGTGCGCTCGATTAACGGGACAAATACGCTTTGGGAAGTGAAGGCCGACGCGTCTGGCGACCTCATCAAGGCGGGCCAAAGGCTTTACGCGGCGGGCAGCACTTCGCTCACGGCCATCGCGCTGACCGCGAATCCGTTGCAAGCCCGCGTGGCTTGGACTCAGCCACTGCCCGGCGGCGCGGAGCGCTTGCTGGCGGCGAACGGCGTGCTGCTCGCAGTCTCGCTCGACGGACGCATTCGGGCGTTCGGCGCGGAGAAGGTGAAGCCTGCGACGCTGCGCGACGAACCAAAGCTGTCGCAACCGGACGACGCCGCTGTTGCAAAGGCCAAGTCCATTCTCGCTGCAGCTGACACATCGGAGGGTTACGCGCTCTGGCTCGGGGCGGACGACGGCGCGTTGCTGCAATCTGTGATAGCCAACTCAAAGCTCAACGTCCTCGCGGTCGAGCCGGACGCAGCGCGAGTGGATGTGCTTCGCCGGCGGCTGGATGCTGCGGGGTTATATGGTAAGCGTGCCACAGCGCATATCGGAGATGCCGCGAGCTTCATGGCTCCGCCTTATGTCGCGAACCTCATCGTTGTGGGCGAATCTTCTGTCCCGCGGTTGCGCGTGGCGGAGGCGTTGCGCGCGGCGTTCAAATCTCTGCGGCCCTTCGGTGGGGTGATGTTGCTCCCGGTGAGCGGCGGAGCTCAGGCGGAGTTCAAGCAACTGGTCGAAGCAGCGAAGTTGGAACGCGCAAAGGTCACAACAGCAGAAGGCCACTTGCTCGTCACCCGCGAAGGCGCATTGCCCGACGCCGCTGACTGGACGCATCAATATGGCGACGTCGGCAACACCGTGAAGTCCGATGATGCACGCGTCAAAGCGCCGCTCGGCCTGCTGTGGTTCGGCGGCAGCTCGAACATGGAAGTGCTCCCGCGCCACGGTCACGGCCCGCCGGAGCAGGTCATCGGCGGCCGACTCATCATCCAAGGCATGAGCAGTTTTAGCGCGCGGGATGTCTACACCGGGCGGATGCTGTGGAAGACCGAGTTCACCGACCTCGGCACGTTCGGCATCTACTTCGACAAGAGCTACACGAACACGCCGCTGAGCACGGCCTACAATCAAAGGCACATCCCCGGCGCCAACGGCCGCGGCGCAAACTACGTGGCGACCGAGGACGCCGTGTATGTGGTTGTGGGTAGCGCGTGCCAGATGCTCGACGCGAAGACCGGAAAGCTGCGTCAGACGATTCAATTGCCGCCGCGCACGGGCGATGGCTCCGGGCCGGAGTGGGGCTACATCGGCCTGCTGGACAACGTGCTGCTGGCAGGCGACGGCTTCGCGAACTACACGCAGAAATTCGGCAGCGTGGTGAAGTCGAACACCATTGAGGATTTCTCCGCGAGCGCGGGCCTGGCGGCGTTTGACCGGCACTCGGGCAAGCTGCTCTGGCGGGTGCCGGCGCGGTACAGCTTCCTGCACAACGGCATCGTGGCCGGCAACGGTCGCATCTATTGCCTCGACAAGCTGCCGGGCAGCGCCGAGGACAAATTAAAGCGGCGCGGCTCGCCGCTGCCGAGCGATTACCGTGTCGCCGCCCTCGACGCCGCGACCGGCAAGCCGCTGTGGGAGCAAAGCAAAGACATTTTCGGCACCTGGCTGAGTTACTCCAAGCAACACGACGTGCTGCTGCTGGCCGGCGCGAAGGCGAGCGACCGGTTGAAGGACGAAGTCGGCGAGGGCATGACGGCGTATCGCGGGACGGAGGGGAAAATTCTCTGGCAGGACTTGAAGCGCAAATACACTGGCCCGTGCATCCTGCACAACGAGCTGATTCTCACGAGCGCCAACTCATATCAGGCGTCGAGCGGCGCGTTCAAGCTGCTCGATGGCACGCCGCACCTCATCCAAAACCCGCTCACCGGCAAGTTGGAGCCGTGGCGCGTCTCACGGGCTTACGGTTGTAATAGTATTGTGGCGAGCGAGAACCTGCTTACGTTCCGGTCCGGTGCGGCGGGCTTCTACGATCTGCTCTCGCAGAGCGGCACGGGCAACCTCGGCGGGTTCAGGTCCAGTTGCACAGCGAACCTCGTGGTCGCCAACGGCGTGCTTAACGCGCCGGATTACACGCGCACCTGCACTTGCTCGTATCAAAACCAGACTTCCCTCGCGCTGGTGCACATGCCTGAGATGGAGTTGTGGGCTTACACGCAGTTCGGCCTTGATGCCACGGACGGCGACCGTATCGAGCGCGTGGGCATCAACTTCGGCGCGCCCGGCGACCGTCGCGCGGCCGACGGCACGATGTGGCTGGACTATCCTTCGGTCGGCGGCGACTCGCCTACCGTGCCTGTGAGTGTCACTGGTAAGGGAATGAATTACTTTCGGCGGCATGCGTTGCAGGCGAGCGGCGAAGGCCTGCCGTGGGTGGCGTCTTCGGGCATCCGTGACTGTGAGACTATCACTATCACACCCGAGATCTTTCGCCCGAGCATCACGAAGCCGCCGCGCTCAAAGGACGACGACGAGGACGAAGGCAAATTCGGTTCCGGAAAGTCGACCACGGCGAAAGATCAGACTGTCACGCCAGCGGCTGCGCTAACTGACTCAACACCAAAAACAAAGAAGACTGCGCCGCGCGCACCGCATCCGCCTGCACCCTACACGGTGCGGTTACACTTCGCAGACCCGGAGGCAATGGCTGTCGGTGAGCGTGTGTTCAGTGTCGCGCTGCAAGGTCAGCCGGTCCTGGCAAACTTCGATGTTGTGGCCGTCGCCGGGGCGCCGCACCGCGGCGTGGTGCGGGAATTTAAAGGCGTAATCATCGGCAAAGACCTAAAAATCAGTTTCACCCGTGCGCCTGGTGCGAAGGCCGGGCCAGTGTTGAGCGGCGTGGAACTCCTCGCCGAGAAACCGCTGGTGGTCAAATGAGTGCTGGTCATCAAATTCAGGAATCGGCCGGAAGCAGGGCAGGGGAAAAAGTGAAAAACCAATTTGTCACCCGACCAAGCCAGTTTTTGCTCGCTCTCGCCATTGCCCTGTCCTTGTTTTTCTCTCGTAACGCCGCGCAGGCATGCTCCGTGCCAGTTTTCCGCTACGCCTTGGAGAAATGGGCGGCGGATGAGTATCAAGCCATCGTCTTCCATCGCGGTTCGCTCACCACCGAGCAGCAGGCGCTGATGCAGCCGCTCGACGGCGAAGGTCTGTCCGGCCAGCTCCCTGTCAATATCTCCCTTCAGACCGTGGACCTCGCGCAGAACCCCGATCCCGCGCTGCTGGCCCAGTGGCAGAAGTTGGGCTCGGATACTTTGCCCGCGCTGCTTTTGAAGTACCCTCAGAAGTCGCGGCTGACCGCTCAACTGTTCGCTGGACCACTCACGGCGGCGGCGGTGCAGCAAGTCCTCGATTCCCCGGCGCGCCGGGAAATTGTCCGTCGGATCGCGCAGGGCGATAGCGTCGTCTGGGTGTTTTTGGAAACCGGCGACGCTGCCCGTGACGAGGCGGCGGCGAAAGTGGCTACGGCGCGGCTGGGCTACCTCACCACCGTGTTGAAGCTCCCGACCATCGAGGCCCAGGACATCGCCAGCGGGTTGGTGTCCGTGCCGAAGGACGGTCTGAAGCTGACTTTCTCCCTGTTGCGGATGAACCGCAAGGATGCGGCCGAAAGCGTATTCGCCCGCATGCTGCTGCATTCCGAGCCGGACCTGCTCGAACTACAGGAGCCCATGCTGTTCCCCGTCTTCGGGCGCGGGCGTGCGTTGTATGCGTTGGCGGGCAAGGGCATCAATCACGAGACGCTTGACGAGGCCGCGACCTTCCTGACCGGCAGGTGTTCGTGCGAAGTGAAGGAACTCAACCCGGGCGTGGACTTGCTACTCACGGCGGATTGGGCCGGGCTGATCAAGGCCCAGTCGGATGGCAGCCGCGCGACCCTGCTCCAACAACAAGCGACGGCGGCCGCAGCCGCTGTCGCGCCGGAGACAGTGACAATCATTGGCGGTCCGGCCCCGGCCCCGGGTCCAACCCAGCTCCCGTTGCTCCCGGCTGCGGCCGGCGCGTTGGTGGCGCTGCTGCTCGCGGGGTATCTGTGGTGGCGAAAAAACTAGAGTTTTCCGCAGTGTCAACGCTTAAGGCGGGCCGAACGCTACAAGCCAGTCGGGTGATCGAGGAATGACCACGGCACGCGAAATTTAGCGGCGAGATGAGCTGCGAGTGCTTTAACGCCAAAAGTTTCGGTTGCGTAGTGACCGCCGTAGAAGACGTTCAGTCCGAGTTCCTCCGCAAGGGCGAACGTCCAGTGCGGGCCCTCGCCGGTGATGAATGTATCCACTCCTTCCGCCGCCGCTTTCTTCAACTCTGCCCCCGCACCGCCAGTCACAAGGCCCAGGCGCCGACATCGTGCAGGTCCGCCGGGCAACAGCTTAGGGGCAACTCCTGTGGCGCGGCAAAGCCGGCGGGCTAACTCTTCGCGTGTGACGCTGGCATTGGTCTGGAGGCCGATGTGCGCGCCTTTCTCGAGGAAAAACGGGCGAACGCGTTTGAAACCCAGCGCCGCTGCGAGTTGGGCGTTGTTGCCCAGCTTTGGGTGCAGGTCTAATGGCAGGTGCGAACTATAGATGGCGAGGTTGTGTTCGAGGAGAAGGCGTTGCAGCTCGCGGCGCCGGCCGGTCCAGGGGATAGTGTCGCCCCAGAACAGCCCGTGATGCACGAGCAGCAGGTCGGCCTTGGCCGAGATGGCGCGCTGCACCGTGGCGAGGCTGGCATCCACCGCCGCTGCGAGCCGGGTCACGCAGCCGTTGTTCTCGACCTGCAGGCCGTTGTGCGCGCGCTCCCAGTCGTTGACTTCGGACGTGCGCAGGAGTTGGTCGCAGTGACGGACGATTCGGGCAAGCGCAGCGGTGGCCATGCGGGAATATGAACAGAAAGGGAAGGGGGCGTAAAACGTAATGCTTCAAGGGAGAGGGGTGAGTGTTGTCGAGTGCCCCGGGTGCATCGCTTGGCGTCTCAAGCCGGGCGCGAACGCGCTCGCCTTTCTCCTTCTCAATTGCCTGTCCGCTACCCACTCTAAACCGTGTGACGAGTCCATTGGCACTGCTGCTTTACGAGCGATTGCTTCCGGGCAGCGCTTTGGGCAACAAGCTGCGTGACCAAGGCTATCGTATCCTGCACGTCACGAACCTCACGGACATCGCGGCAATTGCAGCTGGTGAAAAACCCTTGGTGGCTTTCGTGGACTTGGAGTGGAAGGCGACAGACGCTAGCGCCGCTATCCGCGCGCTTAAGGAAAACCCCGCCACACATCACGTGCCGATTTTGGCCTTCAGTAGCCCGCGGAATGTGAAGCTGCGGGACGCTGCACTCGCTGCGGGAGCCACTATCATTGCCAGCGATGAGGCTATTTTAACCCAGCTTTCAGCGATGCTCGACCAGGCAATGATGGTCGAGTAAGCGCCCACTAGCGATGGGCTTGCGCGGCTCGGAACCACTCCACGAATTTCGGGATGCCAGTTTCGATCTTCACGGAAGGGTGGTAGCCGAGTTTCGCACTGGCCTTGGAGATGTTGGCGTAGGTGATCGGCACGTCGCCAGGTTGTGGGGGCTGGCGGTCAATGACAGCAGTTTTGCCAAGGGATTTCTCCAATAGTGAAATGAGGTAGTCCAGCCGGACGGTTTGCGACTCGCCGAGGTTAAAGATGTCGAAGCCGAACTCTTGCCGTGTGCAAGCGAGGACGCCTTCCACCGTATCGGTCACGTAGGTGTAATCGCGCGCTGTCGAGCCGTCGCCGAAGACGGGGATGGCCTTACCGGCGCTGATCAGTGACGCAAACTTGTGAATAGCGAGGTCGGGGCGCTGGCGCGGGCCATAGACCGTAAAAAAGCGTAGCATGGCGATGTCCATGCCATAAACATGATGGTAGGTGTGCCCGAGTGCCTCGCACGCGAGCTTGCTGGCCGCATAGGGCGAGATCGCACTAAAGATTGGATCCGCTTCGCTAAACGGCACCTTCGCGTTAACGCCATAGACCGATGAACTGCTGGCGATGGTCACTTTGCGAACCTTCCGTGCGCGTGCGGCTTCGAGCAGGTTCACCGTGCCCTCCACGTTCACGCGCTGATAGAGCGCAGGTTGCTGTAAGCTGGGGCGCACGCCGGCGCGTGCAGCGAGGTGGATGACTTGGTCAAACGGTGCGGACGCGAAGACCTCTTCAACTGCTGCCGCGTCGGTCAAATCGCCATGGAAGAAGGTAAACGGAAGCGCGAGGGATTGGAGATCGCGCAGGTTGGCCTGTTTGAGCGCGGGCGCGTAGAAGTCGTTCAGGTCGTCAAAGACCCACACGGCATGGCCGTCGCGCAGCAGCCGCCCACAAACGTGCGAGCCGATGAAACCGGCCCCGCCGGTGACGAGAATGTTCATGTGTGGAGGGTAGGTTTCAGCCGCGCGGAGCAAAGCGCAAAGTTGCCTTCTCTAAGTCCTCCTTGAACCAAAAAACTCCACCAATATTGCGACTCGATGGCACGGTTGCGCCAGCCCTTGTTAAGCTGCATTGCTGAGGACGCTGTGACGGGCCGAGGCCTGCGCTTTGGTCAGCTTAGCCCTTTCACTTCCCAACCCCGGCGATACTGGCGCCGCACGAATTGGTTAGCCTCCTTGGCATTCTTGAATGCCAGCGCCTTTGCGTCCCATTCTAGCGTGGTCTGCGGAAAGCGGGATGCGATGCCACCGAGTAGAATTGTTTCCGTTAGCGGGCCGGAGTAATCGAAGTTTGCGGAGGTCTTGCCGTTACCGCGCACCGCCTCAACGAAGGAGTGCCAGTGGTTCACCGGCTCCAGCTTCGGCAGTTCGAAGCCCTGATAGTTCTCCTCTGGCAGCAAGATCGGCTTCCCGACGTGTGGCAGCACCATTACGCCCTTCGTGCCGAGGAAGATCGAGCCTTGGTCTGGCTGCTTCACCTTGCCCAGCAGCGCGATGATGTCCACCGGCGGGCGCTGGCTGCCGTCATACCAGACCACCTTCACCGTCTTTCCGTCGGTGAACTGCGTGCCGGGGAAAACGTAATGAACGATCGCGTCGTTGGCCCAGTTGTGTTCGTTCGGCTTTGGCCCCTCGCTACGCACGGTGAGCGGCGCGGTCACGCCCAGCGCCTTGAAGACCGGATCGTAAATGTGGCAACCCATGTCTCCGAACGTACCGGTGCCGAAATCTAGCCGCTTGCGCCAATTGCCTGGGTGGTAATAACCGCCGCCGATGTAGGGCCGCTCCGAAACTACACCGAGCCACCAATCCCAATTAAAATTTTCTGGCACGGGATCATTCTTCTCTGGGCGTGGTGCTGGATCACCCCACTTTTTGCTACTCCAAGTGTGCACCTCCTTGATCTTGCCGACCACGCCGGACTGCACGAGTTGCACCGCCGCCCGATACTCGAAGCTTGAATGCACTTGTATGCCCATTTGCGTAACCAGCTTTCGCTCTCGCGCTACTTCTGTCAGGCGGCGGGATTCATATACATCATGCGTCAGGGGCTTCTGGCCATAGACGTGCAGACCGTGCTGCATCGCCGCCATGGCCATGGGCGCGTGCATGTGGTCGGGCGTGGAGACGTTCACACAATCGAGGTTCTTGTGCTCCTTGGCGAGCATCTCGCGCCAGTCCGGATACACTTTTAGGTCGGGAAATTTCTTCTTCGCCGCCTCAGCGCGATTCACATCCACCTCGGCGACCGCCACAAACTTTACCGCCTTGTGGCTGGTGATCGCTCCCCAATCCGCGCCCGCCATGCCCGCCGCGCCGAAGCTCGCATGGCGCACGGTTTCGTTGGGCGAAGCGGCCAGCAAGTTGCGCGTGACAAAGGGCGCGGCCAAGGCAGCGGTACCCAGTTGATTGAGGAATGAACGGCGGTCAGGGCGAGCTGATTGTTTCATGTGTGCTATTTGCGACGCACCAGTTGAAGTAAAGTTCAAATCATGTTGAAGCCTTGGCTTGCCTCATGGCCCGGCCGCACCTCGCGTTGCAGCAGGGTATATCCCGGGCGCTTCGGTAGAAGCTTGGTTGTGGTGGAGGGATCCGTGGCGCCCATAGTGGCCTGCGCCAGCGTTACACAACCTCTTTGATCGGTTCCCAGCCGTCCACCAGGTATTGCGGGCGGCCGGATAGGTCGGGAATTGTAACTTTGTTTGCGTCGAGACCAACGCGGTTGTAGAGCGTGGCGAAAATTTCGCCAAAGTGTACGGGGCGGTCGCTCGCTTCGCCGCCCATGCGGTCGGTGGCACCGATCACTTGGCCGGTGCGCATCCCGCCGCCGGCGAGCAAGGCGCAAGAGACTTGCGGCCAATGGTCGCGGCCGGCCTGGTTGTTGATTTTCGGCGTGCGGCCAAACTCGCCCCAAAGAATGACGGTCACGTCCTTATCGAGGCCGCGTTGGTGGAGGTCTTCTATGAGCGCGCTGAAGCCTTGGTCGAGCAACGGGCAATCCTGTCGGAGCGCGTCGTAGATGCGGCCGTGATGATCCCAGCGGCTGAAGGCCAGCGTGACGCAGCGTGCGCCGGCTTCCACGAGGCGCCGGGCCATGAGCATGTGCTCCATGAGCTTCGGACCGCCGTCGTCGCGGTTTTTTGAATCGCCCTTGCCGTAACGCGTACGAATCTTCGGATCTTCCTTCTCTAGGTCGAGGGCTTCGACCACCTTGCTTGAGGTGAGTATCCCGAAGGCCTGTTGCGTGAAGCTGTCGAGGCCATCCATTAAGCCGCTGCTATCCACGTCGCGACGGAAGTGATCGAAACTGGTGAGCAGGCGCTTTCGGTCGTCGAGGCGGTCGAGCGTGAGGCCATCGAGAACCATGTCATCCTTGCCCATACCGGAGGGTTTGAAGGGCGCGTGACCGACGCCAAGGAAGCCGGGCATGCCAGCGTCCGCCCAGCGCATCTCACCCATCTTCGGCGCGAGACCGAAAAACGGCGGCACGGCTGGATCAACCGGACCTTGCAGTTTGGAAAGCACGGAGCCGAGCGAGGGCCACCCGCCGGCTGGCTGGGGGGCGCCGCGGGCAAGGCGACCAGTTTGACACTGAAAAGCATTGTGGTCGTCAACCGCGCCAACCACGGAGCGAATGAGCACCAGCTTGTCCATCATGGCGGCGGTGCGTGGGAGCAACTCGCCAATTTGGATGCCGGGCACATTAGTGTTGATGGGCCGCAGCTCGCCACGAATCTCGCTCGGAGCGTCCATCTTTAAATCGAACATGTCCTGATGCGGCGGGCCTCCGGGCAGAAAGATGTTAATGACCGCCTTGTGTGACCGGCGGATGCCCGCCTGTGCCTCGACGCGCAGCAGGTCTGGCAACGCCAGCCCGCCGAAGCCCAGCGCTCCGATGCGCAAAAAGTCCCGTCGCGACTGTCCGTCACAGAAGGAGCGGGTGCGTTTTCCCAGCAGGTCTAACATTTTCTAAATTCTACCAACAACTGGGACGAAGGCCAGCGGCGATTCCATCATGACAATCTTTGCGCTTTCCCTTGTGCGGCCCTCGCGGAAAAGTCGCTCTATGAAGCTACTGGTCGAGTTGATTCAAAGTTTGCGTGGCTTGGTTTTGTTGGCCGCGCTGTTCGTGGTGCCGCTGGCTTTTGCCGCCGCGCCCAAGGTGGCTGACCCCGCGCGCTTTGAGAAGGTCATTGCGGCTTATGAAGCGGAGGACAAGACCAACGCCCTACCCAAAGACGCCACGCTATTTTACGGCGCATCGAACATCCGGCTGTGGAAGTCGCTGCCGCAGCGGTTTGCCAAGGAAAAGCCAATCAACCGCGGGTTTGGCGGCGCGCAGTTGAGCGACTGCATTCATTTCGCTGACCGCGTGGTGATTCCCTATGCGCCAAAGACGATTTACCTCAACGCTGGCGGCAACGATTTACATGCCGGTAAAACGCCGGCGCAGGTGCTCGCTGATTTCCAAACCCTTGTCGCAAAGATCCGCGCTGCGCTGCCTCAGACGCAGATCTCCTATTTGTGCATTCCGACCTCACCGGCGCGCTGGAACGAAGTGGAGCAGGTGAAGCAAGCGAACCAGCTCATTGCCGATTACGCCAAGGCGGACGGCAAGTTAGGCTTCATTAATTACTTTCCGCACCTGCTCGGCGAGGATGGCCAGCCGCGCACGGAGCTGTTCGTGGCAGACAAGCTGCACTTCAGCGAGGCGGGCTACGACATCGTCACCTCGTGCATCAAGTGGCAGAAGGATATCGAGGCTTTCTCAAAGCAAGACGCGACGAACGCGCCGGTGAAGGGCGGCATCGTGTTCACGGGCAGCTCGAGCATCCGGCGCTGGGAGACGTTGGCGGCGGACTTTCCGCAGCATCGCGTGCTGAATCGGGGCTTCGGCGGGTCGGAGTTGTTCGACGCGGTGAATCACTTTGACCGGCTGTTGTTGCCGCATCAGCCGCGCTTGATCGTGCTGTACGCCGGTTCCAACGACCTCAACGCTGGCAAGACACCCGAGCGGGTGGAGACGGATTTTCGGAAGTTTGTCGCGCTGGTGAAGCAGAAGCTGCCGGGCACACGCGTGGCCTACATCGCCAATGCCGGCAACCCCTCACGCTGGAAACAGGTCGAGCAGGTGCGGGACGCAAACCGGCGCATCGAGGCCATCACGAAGGCCGATCCGCAACTCGCCTTCATCAATGTCTTCGACGCGATGCTTGGCCCTGACGGCTTGCCCAAACCGGACATCTTTTTAGAGGATCGACTGCACATGAACGCAAAAGGCTACGCAATTTGGCAGGAAGTCCTCGGGCCTTATCTGCGGTAAGGAGGTCGATGCAGAATGAAGGAGACCTGAATCCTTCACCCAGCCGTTTGCATTAGGCATTAACTTTCGGTTTTTCTCTTGGCCCGTTAAGCACCCTGCCAATCCACGTGTAACGCACGCACCAGTGGTACGTGAGCAGCAAGACGACGACGTTTACCGCCAGGATGAAGGCGAACTTTAGCCAACCATTGGCGGCCCACTTCGCGACGATTACTTGTAGCCATAGCACCAGCGGCAAGTGCAAGAGGTAGCACCAATAGGAGGCATCCGCGAGATAGCGAATCCATGGGCGCTGCTGGCTAGCAAAGCGCAGGAACCAGCCTGTGACCGCGAAAGTCATCGCCCATGCGTAGAGCGCCGCGCCAGTCAGACCGATGAGCCGTATGCTCACGTAGCGCGGGTCGGCCGGCTTGATGGGGGAGACGAAGCACGCGCCCAGCGTCAGATAACCCACCAGCGCCAACGCGAAGCCGAGCCAGACCCAGTTGCGGAGCACATCGAGTTGGTGTCGCCGCCGATGCAGCCACCAGCCGACCACGAAGAACAGCCCATAGTAGGCAATCGCCCGGCTCGCCGGCAGCAGCCGCAGTCCCGCTTGGTCCACCTCGCCTAACATCGGACCAGTCCATAGGCACAGAATCGAGGGCGGCACGAGCAGCAGCGGCTTCCAGCTCCGCGCGATAAACCAATCGAATGCCGCATCGAGCCGGGGCAACCAAGCCTCCAGCTTCGCCTTCAAACCGACCCACGCAACCAACGCTGCGCCGCCGTAGAGGATAAGCAGCAGCTCCAAGAACCATAGGTGCCCAGTGGGAATGGAGAAGATTGTCAACTGGCCGTATTGCTGGCGCGCAGGGCGTGGGTCGGCGCGCTGTTCGGCCCAGCCCCAGACAATGATGATCGCCGGCACCAGCGTCACCATGCCCAGCAGAAACGGCACCCCAATGCGCTGCCAGCGTTGGCGGAGGAACGCGTTTACGCCGAGCCTTTGCCAAAGCAAGTGGCTAAAAAAGCCCGCCAAGAAAAAAAAGAGCTGCATGCGAAACCCGTGGATCAGCCCTACCATCGCATCAAAGCCGAAGCTGCGGCTCACGTCGCGTGCGATCCACGGGATGGGCAACGTCATGAAGGACAGCGCCGCGTGCAGCACAATGCCCAGCAGCATCGCGACCGCGCGAAGATTATCCAAGGCGTGCAACCGCTCCTCGCGGTGCGGCAGTGGTGGTGGCGCAGGATTGGCGGGAGTGTCGGCAGCGGGCATTCGCAAAAAGTCGGAGAAAAGTGGCGGAGAGAGGGGGATTCGAACCCCCGATACGGCTTTTGACCGTATACCGGTTTAGCAAACCAGCGCCTTCAGCCACTCGGCCATCTCTCCAGCGGCACGGCCAATGAACCGCATTCAGCTTTCGACCGGCAAGTAAATTTTCCCCCGCAAAATTCCGCGGTCCCGATAGTCATTGCTAAGAACCAGTTCGGCACCGGGTAACGATGCGCACCGACTGTGGCCCTAGAACATGAAGAATACCAAAGGACTTATTATAGACGACGAGGCGGAAGTTGACACTGCCACACTTGCACGGCTTATCGGCATGACCCCTCATGCCGTTTCAAAGGCGGCGGACGCGGGGCGGCTGGTGCGCGGTCGAATGCCCGGCCACTACAAGCTGCGCGACTCGGTGCAGCGTTACGTTGAAGTTCTGCGCTCGGGGCTAAAGGGCGGCGGCAAGGGATACGAGGCTGCGAAGACACGCGAGCGCGAAGCCAAAGCCCGGCTGGCCGAGATGGAAGCCGACGAAAAGGAGGGCAAGCTCTTGGAACTGTCCGTAGTTCAGCAGACTTGCGGCAACATCTGCACCGCCTTCACGGCGCGCCTTGCCAACTTTGGCGACGGGCTGGCGTCCATCTGCCACAACCAGCCGGGCGACTTCGTTGCACAACGGATTAACGAAGGTTTGCGTTCGGCCCTGCGCGAGCTTTCCAAAATGCCATACGTGCCAAACCACAAGGAGTGATTCCGCGCCTTCCCCACATTCGCAATGTCGAAATGACCGGATCGGCTTGCTCGGGTTGGCGGGGGTCGCGTAGGATCGAAACCGTGAAGATTCTCCTGCCCGCTCTCCTCTGCGCTGGATCGTTATTTTTCCAAGCCTGCTCGCAAGACCCGGTGCAAGCGACTAAGTCGAAGGCCGAGCGGGGAGATGCCGAGGCGCAATTCAACCTCGGCAACATGTATGCCGACGGGCGAGGCGTGGCGAAAGACTATGCCGAAGCGGTGAAGTGGTATCGCAAAGCGGCCGAGCAGGGATTTGCCAAGGCGCAATACAACCTCGGCTTCATGTATTTCTACGGCCAAGGCGTGGCGAAAGACGAGGCGGAGGCGGTGAAGTGGTATCGCAAGGCGGCCGATCAGGGACTTGCCGAGGCGCAATTCAACCTCGGCAACATGTATGACTACGGCCGAGGCGTGGCGAAAGACGAGGCGGAGGCGGTGAAGTGGTATCGCAAGGCGGCCGATCAGGGACTTGCCGAGGCGCAATTCAACCTCGGCAACATGTATGACTACGGCCGAGGCGTGGCGAAAGACGAGGCGGAGGCGGTGAAGTGGTATCGCAAGGCGGCCGATCAGGGACTTGCCGACGCGCAATCCAACCTCGGCTTCATGTATGACAACGGCCAAGGCGTGCCGAAAGACGAGGCGGAGGCGGTGAAGTGGTATCGCAGGGCCGCCGATCAGGGACTTGCCGAGGCGCAATTCAACCTCGGCTTATTGTATGACAACGGCCAAGGCGTGCCGAAAGACGAGGTGGATGCATACAAGTGGTATTTGCTAGCGGGTGCGCAGGGTGATGAGGATGCCAAGGAGAGCATTAAGCAAATAGAGGGCAAGCTTACGCCTGCGCAAAGGGCAGAGGGGCAAA
>Ga0194121_10007675_pt1 | contig 13985 bp, 13 predicted proteins | sample TA2MahCa50mmetaG_FD_148609 | JGI IMG/M metagenome (GOLD analysis project Ga0194121, IMG submission 148609) | Freshwater microbial communities from Lake Tanganyika, Tanzania - TA2015020 Mahale Deep Cast 50m | ecosystem: Environmental > Aquatic > Freshwater > Lake | place: Tanzania: Lake... | reverse complement strand
CGCGGCGACGACCGCGCCAGCGCGGAACTGCGCCGCGCCCTCTCCGCGGCCCTGCGCCGCCCGCCGCCTCGCCATCCGCTGGCCGAGGGTCTGCAGTACGGCACATGGCCCGCGCTGCCCGGGCCGCCGCCGCGCTCGCTCGAGGCGCTCGAACTCGGCCTGTGAGCTCGCGCCGATTCCAGCGAGAGACTTTCCCTAAGGCCTTGGATTGGATGTGGCCGATGTTGCATCCTATTGCGGCCCGCGAGGTCGTCTCAATATGAGTTCCTCCACCCAACCCGCCGCCCCGCTCCCGATCGCGAACGCCGAAGAGTCGAAGAAGGTGCCGATCACGCGCGAAGAACTCACAGTGATGAGCGCGCCGGGCTCCCAGCATGCCGAGCAGTTCCGCGCGCTGCGCAACTCGATCGTCGCGCTCAACCCCGACGGCGCCTCGCGCACCGTGGTGCTGACGAGCGCGCTGCGCGGCGAAGGCAAGAGCGTCGCGACGCTGAATCTCGCGCTCGCGCTGGCCGAGATGCCCGGCGTGCGTGTGCTCGTGATCGACGCGAACATCCGCGCCCCGGGCATCGAGGGCCTACTCGGCCTGCCACGCGCCCAAGGCTTGACCGAGTTGCTCTCTGGCCGCCTCGCGCCGGATCAGGCCATTCGCCCCACTTCGGTGAGCGGCGTCTCGATCGTCGGTCCGGGCTCCGAGCCGCGCAACACGAGCGAGCTGCTCGCCGGCGAGCGCATGCGGATCCTGCTGCGCACGCTCAAGCAGCGCTACAGCTACATCCTGATCGACACGCCCGAGGCGACGACGACGAGCGACGCCTCGCTGCTCGGCGCAATGGCGGACGGCGTGATCGTGGTCGTGCGACTCTCGTCGACTCCCAAGAGCTATGTCGAGCAGATCTGCCGCCATCTCGAGTCGCTCGGTGCCAACCTGCTCGGCACTTGCCTCACGGGCGCGCAAGTGGCCGACACCGCGACGCGCTAGAACAAGAGCCCCTGCACGGAGCGGTCATCCGCTGGCGTAGGCGTCGGCCGCGCCGCTGGGCGCTGGGCGGCGCGCGTCGGCAGAGCGAACGCCCGTCCGGAGCGCGCGGCGCGGATCAGGCCGAGCACATGTTCGCGCTCCCATGCGAGCGCGCGCTCGAAGTCGGGATAGGCGCGTTCGCGCGCCACGAATTCGCGGCCATGGATCACGCGTCGGCCCTTGGAGCGCTCGGGGCGATCGAGCACCGCGTGCAACAGTTCGTGGAACAGCACATAGCGCACGAACCACATCGGCACATCCGCCGAGTCGAGCGCAGGGTGCAGGCGCACCACGCGATCGACCGGATCGAAGCTCCCAAGGCGCAGCGTGCGCCGCGAGCGCGAGCCGTTCTTGCGGCCCCAGCCCACGCTCGGCCACGCACGCAGTTCCTCCTGCGCGAAGTGCTGCGCGATCACGCCTTGCGCGAGCGCGGCGAGGTCGTGATGGGAGCCGCGCGGCTCGAGCCGCACATGGGCTGGCTTCTCATGGGCGAGGGCGCGCACATGCGCGTCGATCCACCCGTCGAGGGCCGCGCAGGCCTTGCGCGCGCGGCGGCCCGAGCGCATCCACATCGCGAGCGCGTGACGAATCTCGGGCGGCGCAAGGCTGAAGAAACGCGCGAGCGAGATGTGGTAGGTGCCGCGGTGGCGCGCCAAGCGCACGACCTGATGGCGCGCGCGAGAGAAGCGCACGCGCACCGGAGCCTCGAGCGCGCGCTCGAGCAGCGCGCTCCAGTCGTCCTCGCCCAACGGCGGCGTGGGTTCCAAGGGCTGCGCGGACTCCATCCTGCGGCGCCACAGTGAAGCGAGCGTTCGCGCGGGGCGCAAATGCAGCAGGGGCCGCCCGAGGGCGGCCCCTGCCAAGTCACAGCGCCGCGTGCGCAGCGCGCTAGTTGCCGATCGAGAGGTCGTGGCTCGTGGTGGTGGCCTCGAGCACGCGCACCTGCACCTCGGAAGCCTGCTGCTCGACGATCTGGTCGATCGCGTCGGTCGGGGCGCCCGAGGAGCGCGCCGCCGCGAGGCGGTAGTCGCCGGGGCGGACATGGGGGATCGAGAAGCGGCCTTCGCCGTCCGTGCGGTCCTGGTACTGCTCGTTCGCGGCGATCGAGAACAGGCTGACGATGCAGCGCGTGCAGGGCGTGCCCGTGGCGTCGACGACCTTGCCCTCGACCGTGCCGCCGGGCATGAGCTGCACCGAGCCGACATCGTTGGTCTGGCTCTGGACCACGACCACGTCGACGATCCAGCCGGATGTGTAGTCGGGGTGCTCGATCTGCAGCCGGTAGCGGCCCGGATTGAGCAGCTTGGCCTCGAACATGCCTTCGGAGCCCGAGCGGACTTTGCGCTCCGTGACGCGCGCCGCGACCATGTCCTGCAGGAACGGATCGGTGGCCATGGCCTCGGGGAGGTCGCCGTCGCGAGTGGCGATCGTGGCACCAGCGATCGGCTTGCCGGTGGCGCCGTCGACCACGCGACCGCGGATCGAGCCGCCCTTGGTGAGAGCGATCGCGAGCGGCGGAGCGCCCGAGCCATCGACCACGGTGAACGAGTCGGTGACGGTCGAGGCGTAGCCCGAGGCGGTGACCTTGATGGCGAAGGTGCCGGGGTCGACGCCGACGAGCGTGAAGCTGCCGTCCTCCGAGCCGCGGATCGTCTCGCGCACTTCCGTGGGCTCGTAGGTCATCGGCGCGCTGCCCTGAATCGGGATGGCGGTGTTGACATGCAGCAGGCTGACCTTGAAGTCGCGCACCGGTGCGTTGGTGGCGAGGTCGTACACGCGGCCGGTGAGCGACGACTGGCGCAGCATCGCGAGCTCGACGTTGACATCGCCCGCCGCGACGCGGTTTTGGCGCGCCATGCGGTAGCCCTTGGCCTGCACCATCAGGATGTAGGAGCTCTGGGCGAGTCCGTTGATCTGGAAGTTGCCCTGTTCGTCCGAGAGGGTCTCGCCGCGCGACTGCACATTCGAGCCGTAGTTGATGGCGTAGATCTTGGCGCCTGCCACGGGCTCGTTGTCGGGGCCGAACACGCGGCCGACGATCGGCTGGCCGAGGTTGAGCGTGAAGTTCATCTCTTGCACTTCGCCGGTCTCGCCCGTGAAGGTGCGGTCGTGGTGGATCTGGCGTTCGAAGCCGTCGGCCCAGGCCGAGATGGTGCGCGGACCGGCCGAGACATTCTTGAACTCGAAGAAACCCTGACCGTCGGTGCGCGCGCTGAGCCGGTCGGGGCTCGCCATCTCGAAGCTCATCATGTAGGCCGAGTCGATGTTGATCTCGGCGTCGGCGATCGGCGCGCCGGTCGTGTCACTGACATAGCCGCGGAAAACCGAGCCCGTGCGCAAGATCAAATCGGGCGCGCGCACTTCGCCGCTCTTGGGCACGCGCAGGCCTTCTTCCTGCACCGCGGAGTACTCCGGGTGGTTGGCCATCATGTAGTAGTTGCGACCCGGGTCGACGCCGCGGAATGTGTAGGCGCCCTTGGCGTCCGTGGTGGTCGTGAGGAACTTGCCCGAGGTCTCCTTGTTCGCGAACCAGTCCATGGCGAGCGACTCGCCCATCATGGCGTCCATCGAGAGCTTGACCGTTGCGCCTTGGACCGGGCGCTGGGCTGCGTTGAGCACGAAGCCGACCACGCGCGCGTTGCCGGTGGTGGGCTCCGAGACCTCGCCGGGGATGTCCTCGCTGGCGTCCGCGTCGGCGTCCGTGCGCTCGTCATCGATGCGCGGCGCGCTGACGCGCTCCGGCCCGGGGGCACTTCCGGTGTTCTCGTCCGAGTCATCCGTGTTGGCGGCGGCGACCTCCTCGGTCGGCTCCGGACCCTTGCGGGTGAGCACGACGAAGGCAGTCACGAGGAGCGCCACCAGGGCGAGCGCGAAGATCAGCAGCTTGGATTTCATGGCAGGCTATCGGAGTGAGGTTCGAGGGCGCGCTCGGGGGGATCCCGAGGCGATCAGGAGTGTTGGGGTTGGCGAGCAGGGGTCGCCGACGCCGCGCTTGGACGACTCAGGTCGGTCAATCCTTCCCGAGGGGGGAAGAGCGGCGCGCGTCGCGGCACTGGGACGGATCTTATGCCGTGGGCGGCGCGTTTGGTTCGGGGCCGCTGCGGGGTGGGGGGGGCGGGGCGAGGGGGGGCGGGGCGAGGGGCTTGTGGGCCGACGCGAGGGACGGATCCTCGTCCTGTTCGGGACCGGGCCAGAAGGCCTCGCGGCGCACCTGCCAAGCGAGGAAGTAGGCGAACAACAGTTGCTCGAGCTCGAGCTTCTTGTAGACATCGAGGCGCATCGAGCGCAGCACGAGCCCACCCTCCAAGCGCGCCAGCTCGCCGGTGCGGGGGGCTTGGATCGTCCAGCCCGTCCGCAGGCCCGACAGGGGCACGATGCGCAGCGGGCGCGAGCCGGTGTGCAGCACGATTTCGCGGTGCAGGAAGCTCGAACGCAGCGACGAGCCGAGCCACTCGCGGCCCGCGGTCCACAGCGAGAACTGTGAGCGCAGGATGCCCGGATCGCGGCGGAAGTGCAGCACCTCGCCCTTGTGCGGGCTCCAGCGGCCCTCGCACACCAGACCGAAGCGATTGCGGCGCATGGTGAGCACGCCGAGCTCGCCGTCGTTGCCGACGATGCGGTGGGTCGTGTTCCACAGGCCGGAGACCTGCGTGCGGTAGCGAGCGACGGGTTCAGCCATGAGTCCGTGAGCGGGTGCGGGGCGAGTCTACTTCGGGCGCAGGGGGGCTGCAGCCTAAGCCTCGGGGGCGCGCGGGAATCAGGTCGAGGCGGGGATCGCCCCGGAGAGCGCCCGCAGGCGCCGCACGGAGCGCGCCAGAATCTCCGCCGCGCGCTCGACATCCGTCGCGCTGGTGTAGCGAGACAGGGACAGGCGCACGCTCGACGACGCGTCGGCGGGAGAGAGCCCCATCGCGAGCAGCACATGGGACGGCCGATGGCGGGAGGTCGAGCAGGCCGCGCCGGTCGAGACGCACAGACCGTCGTCGGAGGCGAGTGCGACCAGCGCCTCGCCCGAGACGCCCTCGAAGCGCAGGTTGCTCGTGTTGCACACCCGCGGCGCGCCTCGCCCGTGGACATGCGTGCCCTCGACCGCGCGCTCGAGCTCGCGCTCGAGCCGGTCGCGCAGGGCCGCGAGCTGCACGGGACCGCCTCGATCGAGCCAGTCCAGCGCCAGCGACGCGGCCTTTCCGAAGCCGACGATGCCGGGCACATTCTCCGTTCCGCCGCGCCGCTCGTGCTCCTGCGGACCACCTCGCAAGAGCGGCTCGAGCTCGACGCCGCGGCGCACATACAGCGCGCCCACGCCCTTGGGACCGTGCAGCTTGTGGGCGCTGAAGGCCACGAAGTCCGCGCCGAGCGCCTCGCACGAGAACGGCAGCTTCCCGGCCGCCTGCACCGCGTCGACATGCAGCAGCGCGCCCGCCGCGCGCGCCGCCGCCGCGATCGGGGCGAGGTCGTGCACGACGCCGGTCTCGTTGTTGACCGCCATCACGCTGACGAGCGCGGTGCGCTCATCGAGCTCGGCGCGCAGCGCTCCGAGATCGAGGCGGCCCTCGCTGTCGACGCCGATCGTCGCGAGCTCGAAGCCCCCAGACTGCGCGGCCGCGAGCGGCTCGAGCACGGCGGGATGCTCGACGGCGCTCGCGAGCACGCGTCGGCGCGCGGAATCTCCGCGCAAGGCCGAGCGCAGCGCCGTGACATTGGACTCCGTCGCGCCGGAGGTGAAGCACAGGCGCGCAGGCGAGCCCGCGCCGACCAAGCGTGCGAGCGCGGCGCGGGCCGTGGCCACGGCCTCGGAGGCTTCCTCGCCCGCGATGTGCAGGCTCGACGGGTTGCCGTAGCGCTCCGTGAAGTACGGCCACAGCGCGTCGAGCACCTCGCGCGCGGTCGCGGTCGTGGCGTTGTTGTCGAGGTAGATGCGGTTCGACACGCGTCGTTCCTGCGCACGCCGCGCGGCGTTCCTAGAACAGCGCGCTGAGCTTGGCGGGGAGCTCGTCGCCGGTGAGCAGGCAGGGATCGCAGAAGTTGTTGAATACACCCGGCAGGTGGCGGCAGCCTTCGCAGTCGGCGAGCTTGCGAGTGGCGACCGCGATGCGCGCACGCTGGGCTTCGAGGGTGCGGATGCGGGCCTGCAGCAGGCGATCCTGCTCGGCGAGCGCCGTGTGCACGGCCTGCAGCAGCGCTCGGCGGTTCTCGGCGTGCTCGCGCGTGGTCATCAGCTCGCGGATCCGATCGAGATGCAGGCCCAAGTCCTGCAAGTCGCGGATCATGTTGAGCCGGTTGAGGTCGCTCCGGCGGTAGTAGCGGAAACCGCCTTGGCTGCGCTGAGCCGGGTGCAGCAGGCCGACTTCCTCGTAGTAGCGCAGCGTGCGCAGGTTGGTGCCGGCGAGGTGCGCGAACTCACCGATCTTGAGCAACTCGGAGCTCGGATGCGGGGCGTCGCGTTCGATCATGAGACTGTCCGTGAGGGCGGCGAGATGCGCGGCGAGGCCGGAGAGGGCCTCCGAGTCAAGAGCCTAACCCCACTCTTCCGTAATGGTATAGTTTCGCGCCGTTCGAGGCCCGTGCGCTGGCCTGCCATCGGCCCTGCCGTCCGTGGGGACGGTCGCGGACGAGTTCGGGCTCTTGAATTTGCCTCGCTCGTGAGCGAATCCTGCCTCCTCAGGGTGGCCTGCCGGCCCCCGTCCGCAAGCAACTCCTGACCACGATGCTCTTCGATCCCCTCTACCTGCTGCTGACCCTTCCGGCCCTCGCTTTCAGCCTGTGGGCCCAGTGGAAGGTCAAGTCCACCTTCTCCAAATTCCAGCGCGTGGGAGTCAGCTCCCGCATGAGCGGTGCCGAAGCGGCCGCGGCCGTGCTCCGCATGAGCGGCGTCCCAGGCCTCAAGATCGAGCGCCATCAGGGCTTTCTCTCGGACCACTACGATCCGACCTCGCGCACCCTGCGCCTCTCGCCGGATGTCTACGACGGCGCCTCGGTCTCGGCCGTTGCTGTCGCCGCCCACGAGGCGGGCCACGCGCTGCAGCACGCCGCCAACTACGGACCGCTCACGCTGCGCTCGAAGCTCGTGCCGGTCGTGCAGTACGGCTCGGCGCTGTGGTACTTACCGTTCCTGCTCGGGTCGATCTTCAACATGACCGGCCTGATGTGGGTCGGCATCGTCGCCTTCTCGGCGATCGTGCTGTTCCAGCTCGTCACGCTGCCGACGGAGTTCGACGCTTCGAGTCGCGCGCGCTCGGTGCTGCTCGCTTCCGGCATCGTGACCTCGAAGACCGAGGAGGACGGTGTCGCGAAGGTGCTCAACGCGGCGGCGATGACCTATGTCGCGGCGCTCGTCGCCTCGCTGATGCAGCTCTTGTACATGATCCTGCGCGCGCAGAACTCGCGCAACTGAGAGCGCGCGCCCGCGCGCGGCGCAGAGCGCCGCGCGCTTTCCGGCGCCCGCGCGCGGCGCTACGCTTTCGGCCCTCTCACGAGCTAGGAGTGCCGCGCCATGGGAAGCCTCGTCCTCGACTACACGCACGCCATGTCCGATGTCGTCGGCCCGCGGCACGGCATCACGCCCGCGGAACTCGACGCGCTAGGCGCCGGCTCGAAGGCCGCGCTCGCCGCGGTGCAGGCGCGGCGGACGAAGGACCTGCGCTGGCTCGACCTGCCCTACCAGTCGGCCGTGCACGAGCAGGTGCTCGACTTCGCCGCGCGTTGCGCGGGACGCTTCGAGAATGTGGTCGTGTGCGGGATCGGAGGATCTGCGCTCGGCACGATCGCCCTGCAGCAGGCGCTCAATTCGCCCTACCACAACCTCGGCGCCCGCGGCTCGCTGCCGCGCCTGTTCGTGCTCGACAACATCGATCCGGACCTGATCGGCGAATTCCTCGACCAGTTCGATCCGTCGACCTGCCTGTTCAACGTGATCTCGAAGTCCGGCACGACGGCCGAGACCACGGCGCAGTTCTTGATCTTCCAGCGCGCGCTCGTCGAGCGGTTCGGGCGCGAGCAGCATGTCGAGCACCTGTGCATCACGACCGACGAGTCGAAGGGCGTGATGCGCGAAATCGTGCGGCGCGAGGGCTACGAGTCGTTCGTCGTGCCCGAGGGCGTCGGTGGGCGCTTCAGCGTCCTGTGCCCGGTGGGCCTCGTGCCGCTCGCACTGGCGGGCCTCGACATCAAGGGCGTGCTCAAGGGCGCGGCCGACATGGACGAGCGCTGCCGCGCCGAGGATTTCCGCGAGAATCCGGCGCAGGTGTACGCCGCGCTGCAGTGGCTCATGCAGGCGAAGAAACACAAGCCCATGAGCGTGATGTTCTCCTACAGCCAGCGCCTGGCGCTGCTCGCGGACTGGTACGCGCAGCTGCTCGCCGAGTCGATCGGCAAGCGCACCAGCCGCAAGGGCGTCGAGGTCTTCGCGGGCCCCACGCCCATCCGCGCGCTCGGCGTGACCGACCAGCACAGCCAGATGCAGCTCTACACCGAGGGTCCGCAGGACAAGTGGTTCACGCTGCTCTCGGTCGAGAAGAGCGATCACATCGTGCCGATTCCCGCGGCCTACGCAGACCTCGAGGCGGTCAGCTACCTCGGCCACCGCTCGCTCAACGAGCTGTTCGCGGCCGAGCGCGACGGCGCGCGCGTGGCGCTCACGGCGGCGCAGCGCCCGAGCGTGACCGTGCGCTTCCCGAAGGTCGACCCGCACGCGGTCGGGCAGTACCTCCAGCTGATGGAGATCGCCGTCGCGCTGTGCGGCGAGCACTACGATGTCGACGCGTTTGACCAGCCCGGCGTCGAGGCTGGCAAGATCGCCGCCTACGCGCTGATGGGCCGCGAGGGCTTCGAGGCCCGCAAGGCGCAGATCGAGTCGGCGGCTCCGCGCGCGAGTTGCACCGTCTAGGCGCACGCGGCGGCGGCGTCCCTAGCGCGGAGGGCGAGGCGGAGCGCAGTTGTTTTCGAGCGTATTCACGCCCTTGAGGCCGAGCATCTCGCGCGTGGCGAGGAGCTTTCGGACATACTCAGGGCTGAGCGGATGGGCCTGACCGACGGAGTGCGCGAGGTAGAGGATGCGCGCGGTGTGCTCGACCATGTCGAGTTTCTTGTAGGCGTCGAGCAGGTTCGTGCCGAGCGTGACCGAGCCGTGGTGGGTCATCACCAGCGTGTCGGAGCAGCGCACGATGTTGCGGATCGAGGCGGCGAGCTCCGGGGTTCCGGGCGTGCCGAAGTCGGCGGTGGGGATGCCGCCGATCGTGACCACGATCTCGGGGATGAATGGCGCCTGCATGTCGATGCCTGCGATCGTCATCGCCACCGCGTGCGGCGGGTGCGCGTGTACGACGGCCTTGATCTCCGCGCGCTCCTCGTAGCACGCGATGTGGATGCCGCGCTCGGTCGAGGCCCCCGGGCCGCCGTCGACGACCTTGCCCTGCATGTCGATGTGCGCGAGCCGCTGTGGGTCGAGGAAGCCCTTCATCGCGCCGGCGGGCGTGATCAGGATCGTGCCGTCGGCCATGCGCGCCGAGATGTTGCCGTCGGCTCCGACGATGTAGTTGCGTGAGTAGCACAGCTTGCCGATCTCGCAGATCGAGCGGCGCAGGCGCGCTTCCTCTTCGCTCCAGCCGTGTTGGCGGGCGAGCAGCTCGAGCGTGTCGCTCACGGCTTCTTGCCTCGCTTGCGGTGGTCGTAGGCGAGGCCCTGCGCGCTCTCCACATAGTCGACCACGCCGACGACGAGCGTCTTCACGGGTGCCTTGGGATCGCCGAGGATCTGGCGGCCGCCGTTGCCTTCGTCGAGCACCAGCACGCGATCTCCGACCCCGGCCTGCACCGTGTCGACCGCGATGCGCGTCTTGGCCGTCGGCGTGCCGTCGGGCTTCACCGGCCGCAGGATCAGGAGCTTGCGCCCGTCGAGCGCGCGAATCTGCACCGGCGACACCACCGTGCCCACGACATCGGCGAGGAACATCAGCGCGCTCCTTTGAGGCGCACGCCGTTGGCGACGGCCTGCTCGACGAAGCCGATGATCGCCGCATCGACCGGCACGAAGCTCTTCGGGCACGCCAGCGCGGCCTCGCGGCCGTCGACGAAGTGCACGAGGTCGCCGGGGCCCGAAGAGACGACCGCGCAGGCGACGAGCTGCGCGCCCATGGCCTTGCCGTGCTCGTCGAGCGGCTGGATGAGCTGCAGGGGCACGCCCTCGAGCCCCCCGTACTTGTGCGTCGCCACGAGGCGACCGGTCACGCGCGCGAGGTACATCGCTAGCGCCCACTCCACTTCTCGTAGACATTCGCGCCGCCTAGGTCCCACGAGTCGACCACGGCCATCACGACTGCATCGACCGGGCGATTCTCCGTGGCGTGCGTCTGGCGCGCGCTCGAGCCCGTGGCGTAGAGCACCATGTCACCGAACCCGGCCTGCACGCTGTCGGCGGCGACCACATACTGCTCCGTCGGCTTGTTCTCGTGGTTGTGCACCTGCACCACGAGCAGCTTGCGACCCTCGAGCTTCTCGTCCTTGCGCGTGGCGACCACGCTGCCCACCACCTTGCCGATCAACATGTTCGTTTAGCTCCGTCAGTCGCGGTCGAGGAAGGTGACCACATCGGTTTGTTTCAGGCACTCGTCGAGGAAGCGACGGCGCAGCTCATTGTGCACGCGGCCGCGCATCTCGTCCCAGCCGGGCGAGAGCCGCAGCGCGCCGACCCACACTAGCGCCGCGCCGCTCGGGCTCGCGAGTCGCACGGGTCCGACGCAGTGCTCGGCCTCGTTCCGCGGGCCCGAGAAGACCGCCGTGCGCAGCTCGCTCGGCACCGCCGTCTCGCCCGGGTTCACGAATCCGAGCAGGCCGCCGCGCTCGCGCGTGCCGCCGTCCTCGGAGCGCAGCTTGGCGAGGCGCTCGAAGTCCGCGGCGTTCTTCACTTGAGCACGCAGCCGCGCGAGCTCCCTCTCCGCGTCCTCGAAGGTGCGCGGATTCAGTTCGTTGCGGGCGAGCCCGCCGCGCAGGAACAGCACGCGCAGCTCGCGCGCCTCGCCGAAGCGCGCGTCGAACGAGGCGCGCTCCTCGGCGTACACGCGCTTGAGGCCCTCTTCGCCGAACTGCCGCTCGACCCACAGCTCCGAGAGCGTCGCCACGGCGATGGCCGGATCGCGGCGCAGGATCTCGAGGGTCAGCCCCTGCGAGGCGAGCACCTGCTCGAACTTCGCGCCCTGCAGGCCCGGGTCGTTCTCCGTCGAGATGCGGCGCCGCTCGATCTCCTGTTCGATCGCGTGCGCATGGCCCTCGTCCGAGAGCTCCGGCAGGCGCAGGCGCGCCCGGCGGGCGAGCAGGGCCTGGAAGCAGTCGTCGCGCAGGTCTTCCTCCGCGAGTTGCTGCTTCAGATGCTCGAGGAACTCAGGGATGCGCACTTCGAGGTCGCCGCAGCGCGCCGCCACGCCGTCCGCGTAGGGCGGCGGTGCGAACAGCGTCCCGCGCTGCTTCACGATCTGGTCGAGCCACATCTCCTGCTGCTCACCGTTCACGGGGCGGTTGGCGGGTACGCCCAGAGCCGCACGCGCGAGCGTCTCCTGCACGATGCCGAGGCGCAGGAACTCGCGGAAGCGCGCTTCGCTGACGCGGTTCGCGCGCAGGTACTCAGGCAGGTTCGCGGCCTGCCCCGCGCGGCGCAGCTCGCCTTCGAGCTCGGTCCACTTCTTTTGGACCGCCTCGGGGCCGACCGCGAGCTTCGACTCCGCCGCCAGTCGATCGAGCAGCTTGGCCCGCATCAGGTGGTTGAGCGCCTGCCGCCCGAGCTCGCTGGCGCCGTGCCGGTCGAGAATCAGCGTGTCGAGCTCCGCCAGCGAGAGGCTCACATCGAGCGCGCTCGCCGCCATGTCCGCGGGCAACTGCACAGCCGCCGGTGCGCCGGACGCCTGCGCGGCCGCCACGGGCGCCAGAGCCAGACAGCCGAGAATCGCCGCGAAACTCATGCTGGCAGAGTCTAGCAGCCGGGTCGCCTCGGCCAGCCACTCGCGGCCGCGTCACGGGGCCGCCAACGGAGCGCGGCGCGACCGGGACGAGCCCGATCGCGCCGCGGGAGAGTCGCCGAGCGCCGAGGCGCTGCTCAGTTGCGCACGCCGGTGATCACGACGTCGTCGAGATCGGCCCACTCGGTGGTCGAATTGGCGTTGACGCGGAAGCGGACTCTCAGGGCGGAGAGGCCGTTGGCGCCGACGGGCAGCGTGAAGGTCGGGATGGACCAAGCCGTGGCCTGCGTGGTCTCGACGGCGGTCCAGGTCGTGCCGTTGGCGGACCACTCGACATACAGGTTCTCGCCGGCGTCGAGGCCCGCCGTGCGGCGCGCGTACTTCACCTTGATGGTGTTGTAGTTGACCGTGGAGAGCTGCTTTTGGATCCACGAGGAGCGGGCGATGCGGGCGCCGTAGTTCGGCGTGTAGTCCGCCGCCGTAGAGATGGTCGAGTTCGTGTTCTGGCGCGTCCAGCCGCCGGTCGTGAACGAGTTGGACTCGAAGCCGTTGCTGAAGAGCGTGACGATCGTGCCCGAGGGGGTGCCCGTCGTGAAGCTCCACACGGGCCCGGTGGTCGTGCCGCCGGTGCCGACCGAGTCGATGCGCCACCAATACTGGGTCGCGCCGAGGAGCGCGCCCGGGTTGAAGGTCGTCGCCGCCTGCGTGCCGAGGAACTCGGTCGAGTCAGGGGTCGAGTCCGTGCCGAAGTAGACGCTGTAGCTCGTGGCGTTGGTGGCCGCGGCCCACGCGAGCGTGGCGGTCGTGGCCACATTCGTGGCGGCGTTCGCGGGCGAGGGGCTCGTCACTTGTCCCGGAGGTGTGGAACCGCCCGCGGGCTCGGCCAGCTGCACGCGCCACGACTCGAGCGTGCAGCGCATGCGCCGCGCCTGCTCGGCCGTGAAGTTCGTCATGCACAGGTCTTCCGAGTAATCCATGTAGTTCGTGACCGGATCCGGGTCGCCGCAGGTGACCTGCGCGCAGCCGTAGTTCGGCACGCTCTCGGGCAGCGTGTCGCAGATCAGGTCGCCGTTGGAGTTGCAGCCCGTGAGCGACGAGCAGCCGCCTTGGAAGGTGTGGTACAGGCCGAGGTAGTGGCCGACCTCGTGCGTCGCCGTGCGGCCTTGGTTGTAGGGCGCGCCGATGGGCGCGTTGCGACCGAAGGCGTTCCACAGGATCACCACGCGGTCGAAGGTGTTGCCGACCACGCCGCCGCCGTTGGGAACGTAGGCGTAGCCGAGGTTGCCGCCCGCCGTGTTGGTGTAGATGTTGAGATAGTTGTTCGTGTCCCAGGCGAGCGTCGAGTAGTAGGTCCCGGTGTCGTTGTACCAGTTGGTGTTCGTCGTCCGCGTGACGCCCGCGAGGTAGAACTCGATGGCGGTGTTGGTGCCGGGCGCGCCGTTGGTACCCGCGAGGGCCTTGAAGTCCTCGTTCAGGATGTCGATCTGGCTCTGGATCAGCGGATCGCTGATCGCGCCCTGACCGCTGGTGTTCATCAGCACGTGCACGACCACCGGGATGCGGTAGGCGGCGACGCTCGGAGCGTAGATGGCCGCGGGGTTGGTGAAGGTGCTCGTGCAGTCGGCCTGCAGCGCGATCGGCGCCGTGCCGGTCGAGGTGAGCTGGGGCATCACGCGGTCCGTGCCGCAGCGCTTGCCCTTGGAGAGGAAGTAGTTCGACTGCGCATACTCGGTCCACGAGCTGAAGGTCAGCACGCTGGCTCCGTCGCGGGCGTAGATCACGCCCGAGGCGCTCTCGAACACATCCGGACGCGCATTCGGGTTAGAGAACATGTCGAAGTCTTGCGCGAGGGCGGGGGCCGACAGCGCCAAGATGCAGCCAAGTTGGAAGAGTTGGTTCTTCATCGGTCGATGGGGTGTGCCTTGGGTCCAAGGGGAACGGTGGTCCGTCACGCGTGGGGAGGCGCCGTCGAGCGTACACCGCGGCGGCCGCTTTTTGGGGGGGGGCTGCGTGTAGTTT
>Ga0194121_10007674_pt1 | contig 13985 bp, 4 predicted proteins | sample TA2MahCa50mmetaG_FD_148609 | JGI IMG/M metagenome (GOLD analysis project Ga0194121, IMG submission 148609) | Freshwater microbial communities from Lake Tanganyika, Tanzania - TA2015020 Mahale Deep Cast 50m | ecosystem: Environmental > Aquatic > Freshwater > Lake | place: Tanzania: Lake... | reverse complement strand
TGATACGTTTGTGAATGGATTACACATTTATAAAAGAACTACAGGAACTGATATAGCAACGCAAGAAAACATAAAAGAAGGTGATAAGTTTATTGATATGTTGGCAGCACGAGAACAGCGATTAAACCCCGTCACTTCCGAAACGCAAACTCCGCAAGAGTTAACAAAATCATTTAAAGAAAGCAGTGATACAAATCCGAGTCAAGTATGTACTCTCGATCCGTTTGGTAATCCCTATGTACCCGACAACTCCAAGCGGGGTGCAGTACTGGCTATTGTTGCTGAGTTGTTAGCAATTCCGGAATATTTGGCCATGGCACAAGCTGAAGATCGGCGAGTAATGGTACCTTTTGCCCGCGAGGTAGCTCGCCGTGCGGGGGTGGGTATGAATGCGGTTCGTGGAAATAGGAGCGATCCATCTGGAGATGCAATTGCAATTTACAATCCAACCGCAGGAAAGGGATTTGGTTCGTGGGACAGCGATAAACGCGTACAGATTATGGATATCGTTGTTGGCGCACATGGAGGATCGGGGTCGAGTCCAAGTCCGGGATGGATTGATGTCACGAGTCTTTGTGAGGATGATACCGGTGGGGGATATATCGAACCCTAAGCATAGAATATGTGTAGGACTAACACCCTCATTTTAGCACGTTGAATTTAGATAATAAAACTGCTACGGCAAATGTCTAAATATGCGTATGGCATCTTCAGATACTGTTTATAGCGACTTTAACATCACGTTCTTGCCCGATCCAGTTACGGGAGATTTACAAAAAGTAGAGAATGATGATGCAGTTAAACAATCTATTCGGCTATTAGTGCTAACCGCGTTAAACGAACGTGTGTTTCAACCCGGACTAGGAAGCACTTTACGCCAAACGTTATTTGAGCCACTGGATGATATTACAACAACAATTCTTGTAAAAACTATGGCTGATGTTATTAGACAGTTTGAACCGCGCGCGGAATTAGAATATATTGATGTGCATACGAATAAAACTCCCTCTGGTGAGCTATTGGATTCGAATTCTATTTGGGTTGAATTTGTTGTGCGTGTACTAAATTTACCCGGCCTAGTTTCTACAGGCGTGTTATTACGTCGATTACGGTAACTACTTTATGCCATCTATTCCTTCGACCTCAAATATTCAAATCGTTCCGTTGGATTTCGACCGCATTCGCGGAGATTTAAAACGGTATCTTCAAGCACAAAATGAATTTCGTGATTACAACTTCGAAGGTTCTGCATTGTCGTTGTTTTTAGACGTTTTATCCTACGATGCATACTATCATGGTTGGTATGCAAACTTCGTAGTAAACGAAGTTTTTTTACAGACCGCACAACTTCGCAATTCTGTGGTAGCCGCGGCGAAACAAGTTGGATATATCCCTCGTTCCGTTACTGCATCAACGGCTGAGGTTGATGTAACAATTGGAAGCGTAAATGCCAGTGAAAGTATTATTACGTTTCCAAAATACGCAGAAGTTACATCAACCGTTGCGGGAGAAGAATTTACCTTTTATACGCTAGAAGACACGGTGGTATACCCCAACGGCAATACAAGTGTAACGTTACGTGGAATTGAACTTCGTGAAGGCACATTACTTACACAAACGTATACAATCACAGGTCAAAATTTTTCAAACACGGGCACAACGCTTCGAGTGTTTAATCAAAATGTAGATACGACAACGCTAAGCGTCGCGGTACGACCGACGGTAGGAAATACCCAATCATATGTGTATGTGCAGGCTACCTCGTCGGTAACCGTAAACTCAACGTCAAACGTGTACTTCTTGTTTGAAACAAACGAGGGTGATTATGAAATTCAATTTGGAGATAGTCAATTAGGGCGAAATCTAACAATTGGCAATGAAGTAATTATTCAATATCTAGACTCCCGTGGTGCGGCCGCAGCAGGAGCAAACACGTTTACGTATGCGGGTAATAATCTTGGCGCGATTAGTAATACCGCGAATATATCCATCGAACTTAGTAACATTAACATTCCTGCCTATGGGGGCGCGGCGCGGGAAAGCATTGAGAGTATTAAGCGGTTGGCGCCAAATATTTATCAAGCACAGGGACGTGTTGTAACTCCTGAAGATGCGCGCGCTATTTTATTATCTGAAGTAAGCGGCATTGACTCGTTAAGTATTTGGGGTGGGGAAGATAATGATCCACCGGCGTATGGAAAAATGTTTATTTCCCTGAAACCTGTCAATGCGGAACGGTTCGGCCCGACACAGAAACAAAACATTATTAATAAAGTGTTGCGCCCAAAAGCATTACCAATTCTATCGTTTGAAGCGGTAGATCCCGACTACATTTATTTGGTAGTGAATTCAGAGGTTCGATATTCTCCTGCGTTAACGGCATTATCTTTGGCGGAGCTACAGGAAACTATCTTAACGGCAATTGACACGTATGCTACATTAAACTTGGGTCAGTTTGGTTCTCATTTCCGATACTCACAGTTGTCCCGAGTCATCGATGCAGCAGAGATTAGCGTGCAGAGTAATATGTCTTCTATTTTGTTGGAAAAAGAATTACGTATAGAACCTGGCACCACAAGTTATACCGTTAAATTTGCAAATCCATTATTTCAGTCTGTAGGAACTTCACAGTTTGGTGAAGTAAGCGCAAATAATGTGGTAAGTATTACAAGCAAAATAGGCACACAAACTTTTACACACGTTGATGAATCAGGTATTAAGCGAAAGCTTTGTTGGACACAAAATATTGGTAATCAAATGGACATCTATCGCGCGGATGCAGATAACGTAATACAGGCAGTAAAGTATAATGTGGGTCAGGTAGATTTTGATGCGGGTATTGTAACGTTTTCAAACTTTGCCCCACAAAATATTTCAACAAACCTTATCAGTGAATTAAAGCTTCGTGCGATTCCACTCAATTCTGATGTTCAACCGAATCGCAATCAAATTATTTTATTGCCCGTTGAGAACATTTCGTTGTCAATAGTTAGCGATTTATTAAATCGTCGTAATACGACGGTGGGACGCACCAGCGTAGGATCACAAGTTGGACAGATTTAATTAGGACGTAACCGTTCATGTCGCATTTTTCTGAAGATGTACACAATCGCAACAGTCTTCGTATCGGCGAGGTCATACCAGACTTCGTGGAATCCGAGTATCCGGCGTTTGTGTCGTTTCTGAAGGCATATTACGAATTTCTTGAACAACACGACACGCTACCTATTGCTTCTACGTTTACGTTACAAGATGGCGTAGTATCAGTTCGCGCAGGCAATTCAACTATTCTTGGATCTAACACGCAGTTTGGTAATACCTCTATTTACGCGAACAACACACAGTTTCGAGTAGGTAGTGACACATTTCGTGTTCGGTCGGTAGCAAACAACACCCAACTAACAGTTTATGAAGTTCCAGTACGCTCGTATTTCGCAAACACCCATAAAGTAGAAACCAATAAAACGACGCGACAAGCATCTGGAGCGTTACGGCAAGTATTAACGTTTCATCAAGTTGAAGATACCTTAAATGATTTTATTGCATATTTTCGTGAAACGTATCTAAAGGATATTCCGCAAGGCCTTACGGATACGGCCACACTGCTTCCCCGCATTTTAGATTTTTATCAGTCGCGAGGCAGTCAAGCATCTTACGAGTTTTTATTTCAAGCATTGTATGGAAGAGAAATCAAGTTTTCGTATCCCCGAGATTCAGTGTTTACCACATCAGATAATGAATGGGTTACGCCTACCATTCTACGGCTTGACTATGCAAATAACTCAGTTGTAACAGGTAATGTTGAATTATTAGAAACACGGGAGATTATTGGATTAACCAGTAATGCGCGGGCCACTGTATTACAAACCAGCATTGCGCATGAAGGTGATCGTCGTTTAGTTCGAATGTTTATTACGGAGCCGATTATTCCGCGGGAAACGGGTGGAATTTTACTAGAGGATGGCAGTGGGCAACTTGTTATTACAAAATTCGGTGTGCCTCCGGAGGGATTATCCAATAAGGTATATGAGTTCAACTTGTTGCGGGATGAAGTTTATTTGTTGACATTCCAATCTGGAGAAACAATTTCAACAATTCCAACAAACGATCCTGATGCAATTACTGGTAATCTAGTAGGAAGTATCACGGGATTTTTTATTGAATCTCGCGGATTGGGGTATGCAACGGGGGACTTCATATATCCTCCTACACGCTACGCGAATGGATCAATATTTACGGGTGGGTTTGGTGCATTAGGACAAATTACCGGATTTACTGACGTAGACTTAACAGAAATAAACATTAACGATCCGGGATTGGGTTATTACACGGGATTACGCTTAGCGGTCGATAACTCAGGCACCGGAGGTAGTGGATTATCGGGTTACGTATCGGCCGTATCTCCCGGCAATATTTTATTGCAAGCGGACGCTGCTGCGGGAATTAACAATAATGACATACTGACATTTACAGACGCTGCTCAGATAGAGTATCAAGCAAGCCGCGAAAAAATTGATTATTACGAATTAGGTATTTCTCTCGCAGAGGTGTTCGGTGGGTTGCAATTGAATAGTGATAATTTTGTTGACGATGGCGATGATTTAACTGATGAAGAAACGGGAAAGCAATTACTGCAAGAATCGGCACTCTATATTAATGCTGCGGCATGGAGCAACACTACGGGTTCTGCGTTTTCTGGCGCAAATTTAGCATCTACTGTCATAAGCCTTATTTCTAATACATCAGTGCTTCCAATATTTGTGGGTGAAACTCGTACTGAAGTGGGCCAGGTATTTGAAATAACAGTTGAAAGTTTTGGTTCGGGGTATATAATAAAGGTTCCCACAATTCAAGTCGAAACCCCTCAAATTCCTACTTCGGACGCAGCGGGGTTATATCCTCTCACCTATGAGCAAATATTTGGAGAAGCATTTGAAACCGCGAACGTATCGGCAGACCAAGCTACGGGTCAGATAGGCGAAGTTCAAGTACTTAAAGGTGGTTCCGGCTATAGTAATGCTTCATTTTTTCTTAGCCGCACTGCCGTTTCACCCGCGGGGGGAACGGCTGGATATACAGCTACCACCAACTCGTTAACGGGAACTGGGGCAAAACTTTCGCTTGCACTTGGTGCTGTTAGTAGAGGAGAACCGTATTTTAGAAATACTCGAAGTTTTGCGTCGGGGGATCAGTATCTACAAGATATCACCAAATATCAACCATTTTCGTATGTGTTGACGGTAGAAGAAGATTTATCGCGATATGCCACTGCACTAAAACGATTGGTACATCCCGCAGGAGGATTACTACTTCCGCGACAAACCATTACGAGTAATATTGACGTAAGCTCATCGGTGAATATGGAAGCCCTTGACTATACCTTCGCAATTGAAGAAGATTTGTCAGCAGATCCCCCGAGCATTAAAACTATTTTTATAACGGCTCCTCATGTAACACTAGCATTGACGACAGCATTACCTGTTGGAGCATCCCCATCAGTATCTGCAATTTTTGATATACAAGCGCCTGGAGTCACTGTGCAATTGACTCTTTCAACGAATACGAGTACTGCGACGATGAGCGCACCGCAGCATACGACTTACATTAACAAGAATTTTGCTGCGGATACGAGCACACTAACAGTTACTGCACCAGAAGAAACTACGCATCAGGTTGCACTGGTAAACACGAATACAATAACAATTAATGCTGTGGAAGAAATCTTAGCCCCAGTCTTTAGGGTTTCTGTTGAAACAAACACATTGAATGTAAGTGCACCGACGGTATCAGTGGATACAGCAGTAGGATTAGATACTCCGATTGGTTATATAATTGCCCCGTATGATGGTCAACAAGTGAGCGGCTATGAGACGAATCCGATATCAACCTTAGTTAACTGGGAATCAAATAGAATCAATGTTACTGCACCAACAGCTACCGTGTAATTGGTATAAATAGACAAGGAGATATTATATACAATGTCGTCTGTAGTTACCACACTTAAATATCGCTCTCATAATGCCAAACAGTTTGTGGAATCCTTAACTGAAGGTTTCCGCACGTATGGCACAAATACTATTTCTGCAAGCGCGAATAGTACCGTATTGTCCATTTCTGGCAATGTGTTTAGTACAATGCGCGTTGGGGATATTTTACTGGTTAACAATGAGTCACGGTTGATTACGAATATTGCATCTAATGGAACCTCGGTAACAATAAACTCTACGTTTTCCACTGCAATTTCAGATGCATTGTTTAAGACGCGAGAGCCCTTAGCTTCGTTTGATACTTATTATTTTCTCATTGGCCGATCGACTCCTTGGCCATTGGGTGATAGCACGATATCTACGCCAGTCGATTCAGAGGAATCTACGAATGATTACTTGGATGATGCGTTAGCTATTCGCCGAATTACCGAAGAAGATTTAATTTTTGTGGTTCCAAAGGTTGACTGGACGGCCAATTCAAAATACTCCATGTTTGATCATCGAACGAATATTGCTAGACTTGTAGGAAACACTTCGTATCCATTCTACGTTCGAAATTCAACTAATGATGTGTTCAAGTGTTTGTACAATGGACGCACTACCTCAAATGACGCAACAATTGCAAACTCAACGGCAGAACCGAGTATTTCTGGAGTTGCGTCGCCAAGTGATATTATCACTTCTGCTGCAGGCCCAAACCGATACTATTTGTGGAAATATCTATACACGATTTCCTCGGAGGATGAGGAAAAGTTTGTCACCGGAAACTATATGCCTGTGCGAGATGCGTCGGACACACTTGACGCAAGCACGGGTGATGTTTTCAACGACTCATCTGCGCGATACATTACGTTTAATACAGCCCGTACAACAGGAAATGGTGGCATTTACCAAATTGTTGTAGATACAGCCGGAACTGGCTATAGCTCAGCGGCTCCACCTTCCGTGGTGATTGATGGAGATGGCACCGCTGCTGTTGCGACGGTGGAAATTTCGGGAGGCAGCATTATAGATATTCACATGGTTTCGTATGGAGAAAATTATAGTTTTGCGGATGTTCGTATTGTAACTGCTCAGGGAGGAAGCGGCAGCGGCGCAACCGCATCCGCAATTATTTCTCCTCGAAATAGTTTTGCGAATACTAGTGGATTACATTATTTTTCAAACCATGCGATTAACAATAAGAGTGAACTACACGCAAAAAACGTAATGTTATATGTTGAACTAGAAGGATCTGAAGGTGGGCTTATTGTTACTGGCAACGAATTTCGCCGAATTGCTATTTTAAAAAATCCTTTATTGGTAAACGGTGAAGTAGCCACGGCTAATTTGTATGATATGACTACAACGCTAACAATTCAATCGCCACATACATTCAAAAAAGACGAAATTGTCTACCAAGCAAGCACTGGTGCTTATGGGGTTGTCGCTGAACAAGGTGCAGGAACTTTAAAATTGATACACGTTTCGCGTGCGGCATTTACCGCGAACGATGCAGTCGACCCCACAATAATTGGAATTGGAAATGGTAACACGGCTGCCGTAGAGCTCGCATCAGGAAATGTTGTACCAAGTGCGCTACCCGAAAGCTTTGTGAATATCGTAGCAGCGTCCGGTGCGACCGGTGTGGTTACCGCAGTTTCGTCGCCGTATATTGTTCCTCGTACAGGAGAAATTCTTTACGTTCAGCATTTAAATCCAGTTTTTCGGGCAAATACACAAACAGAAGTTATTCGAACTGTTTTGACTTTTTAAGAAGGTAGTAAAGTATGCCGTTATCAAACACGACACAGGAAGTTCTTCGAAGTAATCCATACTGGGATGATTATACGCGCAGTAAGCGGTTTCATCGTATTTTGGTTAAACCCAAGACCCCAGTACAGACACGAGAACTGAACCAAATACAGTCCATGCTCCAAAATCAAGTGGAGCAATTGTCGTCGAGTATCTACCGAGAAGGTGCGGCCATACAGGGCGGGCAGTTAACATTCGCTAACAATGCAATTGCATTACAAATTGTAAAAGATGTAAGTGTTAATATCGATAATTTTTATAATGCAGAAACTACGGAGGGGGCAATCGTTGAAGGAATAACCAGCGGTGCGCGGGCGATTGTAACGCAAGTATCAAAAACCACCGCAAATACCTCTCTTTCGGCCATTTTATTTGCACCACTAAATGCAACACCTTTCGCGGCGGAGGAAAGTGTGCAGTTTTTAGATGCAAATACGGGTACTGTGCTCGCTACTATGGTGGTGGGATCGGGAAACACCGTAACTGTTTCAGCAAGTACGTATTCCGTTGCGGATGGAGTGTTTTATTTGCGAGGACACTTGGTAGAAGTGCCAAAGCAAACAATTATCTTAAGCACGTCTACTCCGCATCCGTCAAAGCGTGTGGGATTTACAATCGCAGAAACTATTATTACTAGTACATCCGATGGAACATTATTAGATCCTGCATTGGGTTCTACTAATTATGCGGCGCCTGGCGCAGATCGACTACGACTGTCTGCGATATTAACGGCAAAAGATATTAACGATGACCGTGTAAGTTTAAATGCGGATACAGAATTTATTGAGCTGGTGCGTATTATCGAGGGACAAATTCAACCACAATCAGATCGACTTCAAAGTGATTTTATTGAAGATACATTAGCTCGTCGCACTTATGATGAATCTGGAGATTATGTTGTTAAGCCGTTTCGTTTATTGGTAAAAGATCACAATCCTGCCGTAGGTGTGCCTAATATTACCGGCCGTATTACAGGTACCACAACCAGTACTACGATTCAAGCAGCGAATACAGTAACTACAATTACCCTAGCAAATGGTAGCACTAGTAATGTTACAACATTGTTTCAATCTGAAATTGCCGTTGGTGACATTTTGGTCGTTAATGGTGAAAAACGAGAGATTACCGCAATCGCTAGCAATACTGCGCTAACAGTTAATGCTGCATTTTTTGAGAACTTTACGAACGTTATGGCTACGGTAATCTCTGAGGATAAAGTAAACATAGAATTAGAGTCAGGAAAAGCTTACGTACGTGGATATGAAATTGGTACCACGGGAACACTAAAACTGGAGACTGACCGCGCTCGTACCACAACTCCAGTAAACAACGGAAAAACATCGACAGGATTTGGCCCTTCCATTTTAGTGACTAAAGATGTTGGACTATTCAATATTAATCAAATGGAATTGGTGCATTTACATAGCGTACCATTTAGCAGTGTTAATACTACTCAGTCTAACACGACTATTGGAATCTATCCATCAACTAAAATTGGTACGGCATTTGCCCGCTCATTTGTCTATCATTCTGGAGTTGGTGATGCAAATACCGTATATAGATTGTATCTGGTTAATGCAGAGTTTGAAACAAAAATACTCCAAGTTAACACGACAGCGTCCACGAATGATAGTATTCGGCTAGGTGGAAATAGTACAGTTAGTGCGGTGACGGTAAATGCTTCTGCTAAAACTATACGGCTTCGTCAAAATACAGCGGGGGCTGACGCTGCCGCAGGAATTCTTCCGTCTGATAACTCTAGTAATAACGCGTTCGTAGGAGCGACAATAAAATTATTTACGACTGAAGGAACTCGGTTAATATATCCAATTTTAGCGTCAAACTCATCGGGAAACAGCACGACACTTCGTGACCATACATTAGTGTTAGACTCTGATGATTTATTAGCTAAAACAAATACAACTGCGAATGTTGAAATTATTTTTAGTGACAAATGCATTCGTAGCATTACAAATGCCGCAAATACAAAAACAAAAGGTGTAACCACCAGTATTTTATCTAAAGTTGGATATGCGGCTAACGCAAACACCGTATTGTATAACACAAATGCAACGTCACTGCTGTTTAGATATCGGGGAGGAACTATTAAACCCGACACCATTAGTGATGAAAATTTTGAAACGATACGTTATATTGCATCTGTTACAGGCTCAGACGCCGAGAGCGCGGGAATCGTAAAATTCGTAATTAACTCGATTGTTGGACTAGGGACAAACGAAAAAAATTACACACAAACCGCAGGCGTTGCAGAATATGTTGTTGCGGCACGAGTTGACAACGGCGCATCTATTAATTTAACTTCAAGCCTTGCTAGTGCGGCTGTCAATAACGATGGCACAATGTCGCTATACATTCACGCCTCGGGAATTCCAGGCTATACAACGGGTATTGTTGCAATTGCTTTGTATGCGCGTACTTCGGTAGAGGATGGCAATGCAGCTCGTGCCAAAACACTCTATACCGGAAACACTAATTTATCCAGTGTCGTGGTAAATGCAACGGGGAATCTAGTATCAACCGCAAATTCGTCGGTTGGAGCACACATTGGTATTAACTCAATCAATACAACCTCTTCACGAATTGTGAGCTTGGGTATTGCCGATGTCACTGAATTGAAAAAAGTTTATGCGGTAACTCACGCAAACACGATTGCAACAAACGCGTCGGCCGTGGTTGATGTTACAAACAATTATACATTAGACAATGGTCAACGATCATGGTGTTATGATCATGCATCAATTGTATTAAAGCCTGGCGCGGTTCACTATACGGTTAACTGTGAACAGCTTCTTGTTATTGCGGATGTGTTTTCACATGCTGCATTAGGAAGTGGTCTGGGATATTTTACTCCCGAAAGTTATACTGGATATGATCTAGAAGATATTCCAGTATTTACCGATGTGAAGTCTGGTGAAAATTTTAGATTATCAAGTTATGTTGACTTCCGCCCAGTTCGTTCACCAAATTTTGCGTCAGCAAATACGGCAACAAATCCGTACACCAATGCTGCGGCCTACAGTTTTCCAACCACAGTGTTGCCCCATCCGTTAGCCGCCTATCAAGCCGATTACGAGTATTATCTCTCGCGTATTGATAAGGTTGTCTTAACAAAAGAAAAAGTATTCAAGATTATTTCTGGAGTTCCCGGTGATAACCCTCAAGCTCCTAATGATGATCCAAACGGCATTACGCTGTATGTGTTGTCATTTCCCGCATACACGGCGTTTCCAGAATTAGTTCATGTTCGCCCGTTTGAATATAAACGATATACGATGAAAGATATTCGCACATTAGAAAAGCGTATTGAAGGATTAGAATATTATGCGGCTCTTTCTACGATGGATTTGCAAGCATTAAATAAACCTGAATTGGACGAATACGATACCGAGCGATTTAAGAACGGCATTGTTACAGATAATTTTTCAAATGACGCAGTGGTAAATTTCCGAAATATTGATACGTCCGTTTCGCTTGATCACGAAAAGCAAGAGCTTCGTCCTCGGGCGGTTGTAAAATTCTATGATTTAGATCCCGATCCTTCTGCAACAAGTCAGGTGGTTCGGTTTGGCCCTGCCGGATCTGGGTTATACTCATTGCCGTATACCTCGATACCATTTCTTACGCAGGGACTTGCCTCGAAATCCGTTAATATTAATCCATTCAATGTGTTTTCGTGGTTTGGATCGGTAAGTTTATTTCCCTCGACAGATACGTGGATTGATCATATCACGCTTCCCACTTTGGTTACAAACATGTTTAATGAGCATGACGGGATTCGTGATGGTGAAACAATTGAGACATCGTATAACTATTGGGAAAAGACTGTTACGGGTCAAACCGTCGACTCTTCGGGCTTTAGCACCACGCAAGGCGTCACTGGGGATCGTAATACGCTTATTCCTGAAGAGCAGTGGGCTGCTAATCAAGGTAGAGCAGTTCAGGTAAATGGACGTATCATTGTCACAACAGATACGGCAACAACAACTAAATCAACAGAAACAATTTTCACTCATAAAAAAGTTAGTACCGTTGAGACAGATCTCGGTGAGCGTGTTGTAGATCAATCGGTTGCTTCTTTTATGCGAGGGATTGATATTGATATATCTGCTGCCGGATTATTACCGTCCGCTAAGCTTCGTGCTTTATTTGATGGGATTGATGTAACGTCATACATCGAACGTGCAAATAAAATTACAATTGCTCTTACGGCCGCCGACAGTTCCGGATTCGAAGTGGGAGATAATATCGCCACCACTGCTGGCGGCCAAGGACGCATCGTAGCAATTGTTCGGGATGTGGAGAATGGAGTGGCGTATCTGTATATTGTTAATGCGACGGGTGTGTTTGCAGGTAGCAGTATTATTTCACGCACCAATCTTAAATCGTTAGTTGCAGCCGGCATGGTTCCGGCTGGTGTTTCAATTAGCAGTTATCAACACAATCACGGAAAAATCACCCAACTGACAAGCGCCGCAGATACCGCAGCAGGCCCGTGGTCGTTTAAATTGGACACTGGTGCAGACGTTACGGGAAGCGACGGATACGCTGGAAAAGTTATACATTTTACTGATGGTGGAGAAGCCGAGCGGTGGTCGTTAGATGGATCGGGGCGAGTAATACGTAGATTTGCATCTGCTGAAACAATATCAACTGCAATTTTCGCTTCGACCACTAAGCAAACGGGAGTTGCTGGATTTAAGGCCGTTATTACGTCTTATGATTCTGCTACCCGTATTGCAACAATCACTGCGTTGCCGGGAGATTCTGTAGCTCCGTTTGTCGCACAGAAAAACGCAGGCCTGGCCGGGACGGCGTTTAATCCTATTCGATATAGTATCGGGGATTTGGAATCAACAGCACTCGGGAACACTACTGCTATAGCGGTTAGCCCTGGCTCGTTTTTTGGAATGTTTAGATTGCCTGGGGTGCGTCAACCAATGGGTTCTTCCGATGGAGCCGCGTTGTCGGATCGGTATGATCGTATTTTAAGCGGGTCGTTAAAGTTTAACGTAGGATCTCGTGTGTTGCGATTAGAGGGAGTGGGCGCAAGTACAGATACATCAGCGTCAACGGCATTTGCTTCAAAAGGATCGACGATAGTAACACAACGAAACATTATGCGCACGCGTGAAGTGGACGTATGGTCTACAACTGGTGGTATAAAGACAACCTCTGACACGAAGACTAGTGTTCGGTCTAATAAAATAGTAGATGACGTGCGTTTCTTTGACCCATTAGCGCAAACGTTTATTGTTGATAAATCAGATTATCCAGATGGAATTTTCGTTACGCATGCTGATTTGTTCTTTGCAAAAAAGGGTAAAGCAGGCATGGATGTTACAGCAGAAATACGAACCACGGTTAATGGTTTTCCATCGGCGGATCAAGTTTTGGCCCGTGCGGTGGTAACTGCTGGAAACATTAAAGTAGTGCCAACAGGCGTCACTCCAAACCCCGGTAATGGTAATCACTATACACGATTTACATTTAACCAGCCCGTGTATCTTGCTACAAATCAAGAGTATTCTTTGGTTGTGTTATCAAATTCAAATGAATATGAAGTGTTTGTTGCTGAAATCGGACAAAAACTCATTGGTGCGGATAAAATTATTTCCCAACAGCCGCACGGGGGAGTGTTGTTCAAGTCACAAAACTCCAGAACATGGGAACCCGAACAATTAGAGGATTTAATGTTCGTGTTACACCGTGCAGAGTTTGAAACACGATCTGGCAATTTAGCGTTCCAGATATCAAATACCAATCAATTAATTAATAACACGGAATTTGATACTGTATTCGTAAATGCGGATTATCTTGATTTTAATTCGTCGAGTAAGTTTACGGAATTTTCTATGACAACCACGTCCCTTGCAAACGTGGCTCTCTTGTCTAGTGTGCCACTTCGGAAAAACGTTGACTTTGACACACGTAGAAAAATAAACGAAGGTACGGAAGGATCATTTAAGCTTCGTGCAACATTACGCACGGCTAATTCCCACGTATCGCCTATCTACGACGCGGAGCGCGTGAATGCGTTGTTTATTGAAAATGTAATTGATAATGGCAAACTGTACGCGAATGGATTTGTATTTACTCCTGGCACGCCAGACACCACCTTATCAGCGCATTATACTGCAAGTGGAAATAGCTATGCGTTAACGGTGACGGGTGGAAATGGAAGCA
>Ga0194121_10007670_pt1 | contig 13992 bp, 12 predicted proteins | sample TA2MahCa50mmetaG_FD_148609 | JGI IMG/M metagenome (GOLD analysis project Ga0194121, IMG submission 148609) | Freshwater microbial communities from Lake Tanganyika, Tanzania - TA2015020 Mahale Deep Cast 50m | ecosystem: Environmental > Aquatic > Freshwater > Lake | place: Tanzania: Lake... | reverse complement strand
CGCGGGCACCGCTCTCGCCGACGCGGACCGTTGCCCCCGCCTCTCGTCGCGCCATGGCTATAACTGGGTCTATCAGCAGGGGCCGGACTTCGACCTGTGCTACGCCATGCCGGGCCGGGACGATCAAGGCTTCTTCGGCCTCTATCTGGGCTATCACCCGAACTTCGATCCGATGGAGGGTGCCCCTATTGAATCAGGGACCGTAGGGCAGCACGCGGTCTTCTGGTATGAGGCCAAGCCCGATCGTTCGGACTATCAGCTGGCGCGCCAGACGCTGTTCACGCTGCCGGCCTCCGATAATCAACCACCGCTTGTCGTGCACCTTTGGGTCCACGCCCAGAGCGAGCGCGAGATGGCGCGGCTGCTCAAGCTGCTCGGGACCTTGAGGTTCGGTCCCGAGCGCTGAGTTCTCCGGAAATTTAGCCCGGCAGACCTTCGGCCTTGCGCGCGGCCTGCACCGAGGGGCGCGCGGCCACACGGTCGCGATAGGCGACCAGGTTCTTGAGGCCGCTGATGTCGACCTTGGCGCCGCCAGACCAGGTCAAAGTGGTGTAGAGATAGGCGTCAGCCACGGTGAACTGATTGCCCATCAGGTATTGGTTGCTGGCGAAATGCTTGTCGAGGAAGCCGAAGCGCTGCAGCAGTCGCGCCCGAACGGTGCCTTCCTTGAAGTCCTCGGGCGTGCTCGGCCAGAACAGGGGGCTGAAGCCCTTGTGGATCTCGGTCGAGATGAAATTGAGCCACGACAGCACCTTGTAGCGCTCGGGCGAGCCGGCCTTGGGCAGGATGCTGGTCGCGTTCTTGGAATCGGCGACGTATTGCACGATCGCCGGACCCTCGGTCAGCACCGTGCCGTCATCGAGTTGCAGCGCTGGCACGTAGCCGTTCGGGTTGACCTTGGTGTAATCGGCCCCCTTCTCGGTCTTCTTGGTCGCGAGATCGACCTTCTCCATGTCGAACGTGCTGCCGGTTTCGCGCAGCACGATGTGGGGCGAGAGCGAGCAAACGCCGGGCGTATAATAGAGTTTCATGGTCTTTCCTTTGGTCCGTCTCGGATGAGGGGGCGGGCCGGGGCGGCCCGCTTGGATTGTGGCGCTGCCATCCGCGCCTTGTCGACGAATGGCCCGCCCTATGTGGCGCAGCCCAGGGCCGCCGCCAAGCCCCCCAAAGGTAACGAATGGCGGACAAGGCGCATCACGTTTCTGTGGGGCTCAATCGGCCGGCTTGCCGTCGAGGAACCGGCTGACCGCCGGGTTGCGCCGCAATTCCTCAAGCTCGCTCGCACTCGGCAGCATGGGCTTGTCGCGCAGCGCATTGACCATGCAGAGAAAGCCGAAGGGCTCGCCGCGTGTCGCGCGAAACTGGTGCCAGGTCAGCGCTGGCACGGTGACCAGGTCGCGCTCAGCGACGGCGCGCACCTCGTGGCCAAGCAGGCAGTGGCCGCGCCCGCGAAAGATCATGACGGCATGGACATGCTCATGCCGCTCGAGCGTGGAATAGCCGCCGGCCGCCATCTCGAAATAGCGCAGCTCGCAGCCAAGCGAGGGATCGGCAAACAGCACCTGCCGGCTGATCGCCTTGAAGGGCGCGACGCCCTCCTCCTTGTAGGGCATCAGCTCGACGCCCTGCCAGCGGAAGCCCTGGAGAAAGGTGCGGATGCGGGCCAACGTCTCCATCGTCGCGCCTCCTAGGCCGCCGCGCGCCCGCGCGCGAGGCGCACGAAGCGCGCGGTCTCCTCGGTCAGGCGCTCGCGCGCCGCGAGCAGGCTGCCCCCGATCAGGAAGATCACGTCATTGCCGTAGAAATCGAGCATTTCGCCGACCCGATCGACCGGCATGCCGCCGGCCGGAACCGGCGCGGCCGCCGCCAGACCGTGCCAGGGCTTGCGCGCCGCCTCGGCGACTGCGCGGCAGATCGCCGGCGAATAGCCGAAGCGTCCGCCATGATTCGGGAAGATCGTCGCGTCCGCGCCAAACAGGCGAAACAACGTGCCGATCAGGAGCGGCGGGGCGATGCGCGCCGCTCCTGCCATCGCCGGGTGGGTCATGAACACCATGTCGGGGAATTCGCGCACCAGCGCGTGAAACGACGGCAGGCCGACCACCATGGGCGCGACCAGCGCGCCGGCGAGGCCATGGTCGCGGGCGAAGCGAACCTGCTGGCGCAGCGCATCGAGGTGGCCCGAAAGGCTCGGAAGATAACAGGCATGTCCGCGGCCGGCGCGGCGCACCGCCTCGACCGCCGCGGCGCAGGCCGCCACGCGAGATTGGAACGGGCTATAGGCCTGATCCGCGAGACCGTGATCGTCCTTGATCAGGTCGATGCCACCGGCCGCCATGGCGGTGGCCAGCTTCGCCAGCGCATCCGGCGGCAGGCCCTGGGGCTTCAGGGCCGAGCAGGTGAGCGCACGGTCATCGGCGCCGACCAAACGCCGTAGACCGGCCAAGCCATGACGCGGCCCGCCGAACGAGGCCACGTACTCGGGTGGCAACTCAACCCCGATCAGCGCGACGTCCTCATGGATCGAGGTGTTGCCGAACAACATGTTCATGAGCTGGCCGGGCTCATGGCCCGTGGTCGAGGCGGCAAGTGCGATCCGCACCAGAAACGCACCCTCGCCGTCCGGCACGATGTGCTCGACCCGACCGACGATATCCGCAAGCACCGCCGGGTCATCGATCGCACTGCGCGGCAACTCCACGCTCTGCTCGAGAGCGATGGCGTCCGCCCGCGACTCGATCTCGCGCGCCGCACAGCGGACGTGATAGATGGCCACAAGCCTGCTCATGGCCGTGTTCTGCCGCGATCCGGCCCTCAGGGCAACAGGGAACTCGGCCCCTGACCCCTCGCTGAAGGAAAAGGCTGGAGCCGCGCTAGCGTGGCGGGGCGAGGGTCAGTGGCAAGGTCAAGCCGACCGTGGTTCCGTTCCCAAGCTCGCTTGAAATATCGAGCTTACCGCCAAGCGCGCTGGTCAGGGACGTCGCGATGGTCAAGCCCAGGCCGACACCCTCGTGCTGGCGCGCGAGGCTGTCATCGACCTGGAAGAACGGGCGCAGCACGTCGTTCAGCTTGTCGCCCGGAATGCCAATTCCCTGGTCGATCACCTCGATCCTCACCTGATCCGCGTCGGTCGCACGACCGACGACTTTCACCGTGGTGCCCGAGGGCGAGAACTTGATCGCGTTCGACAGCAGGTTGATCAGGATCTGCCGCGCGGAGCGCTGATCGGTGGTCAGATCGATCCTGTCCACGTCGGCCGACAAATGGATGCCCTTCGATTCAGCGATGGGCGCGACCATGCGGACGCACGAATCGATCAGCGTTGCAAGCGCCGTGGTCTCTGGGTTCAGGCGAATCTGGCCGGCCTCGAGCTTCGACCATTCGAGAATGTCGGTGATCAGCTCGAGCAGATGCTTGCCGCTGCGCTTGATGTCGCCGATGTACTCTTTGTACTCGGGGGTACCGAGCGGCCCGAGCACCTCGCCTTGGATGACATCGGCAAAGCCGATGATCGCGTTGAGCGGCGTTCTGAGCTCGTGGCTCATATTGGCGATGAAGTTGGTCTTGGCGACATTGCCGGCCTCGGCGCGTGCTTTCGATGCGCGCAGATCGCCGTCCATCTGGCTGATGCGCGCGATGAACTTCAGACGGTGCGGCACGAGCCGCCAGTTCAGCGGCTTGGCCAGAAAGTCGCTGGCGCCGGCGGCGAAGGCCTCGTCGATCGAGGCATCATCGTCACTCCCCGTCACGATCAGAATGGGAACGCCCGAGAGCTCGGGAATGAGGCGGATCTGACGGCAGGCATCGAAGCCGGACAGGTTGGGCATGATGACATCGAGCAGAACGATGTCGGGCTTGACCGCGCGAGCGAGCTCGACCGCCTCGGCGCCATCAGCCGCATCGAACACCTCGAACCCAGCGCCCGCCACGCACTCGTGCAGGATCAGGCGCTGAGTCATGTCGTCTTCAGCGATCAGCGCCTTCGGTTTCGGTGCCGGTGGCATGGCCGGGGTCTTGGCGCCCGGCCGCGCCACCAGCGATCTGCGTGGGCGCGAATTAGCTGCTGCGTCACTCATGGCGTCACGCTGCACCTTTTGACTGTTCGGGCGGGGCCTCGAGCGCTTGAATGAGTGCGTCGGTGCCCGCGGTGATCTCCGACCGGATTCGCGGCACGAGCGGCGCGGTGCCGGCAAGCTCGCCGGTGCGGCACAGCTCCTCGATCGACTTCGCCAGCGCGGAGACCTCGACGAGACCGAGGCAGGCGCTGCTCGATTTCAACGTATGGGCCGCGCGACGCGCGACGACCAGATCACCCGCCGCGAGGCTTTGCTCCAACTCCGCCATCAATTTTGGCGTCGATTCAAAATAGGATCTGGCGACGCGCTCGACCAACGAACTGCCACTTGACGCACCGACACCGCGCAAGGCATCAAGCGCGCTTGGGTCGAAACGCACGATTTTTGACTCGGCCGCGCCATCATGTGGCGCCTCCGACTCGAGCGGCGTGGCGCTCGCCGGCTCCGCCTTGAGCCAAAGCGCCAAGGTCTCGGCCAGACGCTTGGCCGTGAACGGCTTCGCGATGTGATCACACATGCCCGCCTGGCGGCACAGCTCGCGATCCTCCGGCATCGCGTTCGCGGTCATGGCGATGATCGGCGTTTCCTGTGCACCTCGATCGAGCGAACGGATGCGTCTGGTTGCGGCAAACCCGTCCATCACGGGCATCTGGCAATCCATCAGAACAACCGAAAATTTGCCGGGCGCGAAGCGATCGACCGCCTCCTGGCCGTTCACCGCAATCTCGATCTTGAGGCCGAGAGCGGCGAGCATCTCGCTTGCGACCAACCGGTTCACCTCATTGTCCTCGACCAGGAGGACCGGCCGTGACGCGCCGAGTGACTGTGCGATCGGACGCTCCGACGTGCCAACAACGGCGGTTGCCGGCAACGACGGCGGCGGGCGATGGTCGGCCGGAACCTTGGTGCCCAGGAGTCTTGCGACAGCGTGAAACAGGGCATCGCGCCGCACCGGCTTGGTGAGCAGCGCATCGACGGTGCCGTCGTCGGGCGCGACGTCGATGCCGGAGCTCAACATCAAGATTGGAGGGCAGCCCGCTTGATGCTTCGACCTGAGCTTGGCGGCGAGCTCGATGCCATTGACCTCCGGCATCATGAAGTCGACGATCGCGATGTCGAATGGCGTGCGCTCGACGATCGAGTGGTCCGCCGCGTTGAGCGCCTCCAATGCCCCCACGGCTTCGACGACGTACGCTCCTTGTGCCTCGAGCATCTCGCGCAAGATCTCACGATTGGTCGCGTTGTCATCAACCACGAGAGCCCGCCGATCACGCAGGAAATCGGGCGAGACCGAAATACGCTCGGGCACGGATTTGCTCTTGCCGAGGCGTGCCGTGAACGAAAAGGTCGCGCCCTTACCAGGGGTGCTATCAACCTCTAAATTTCCGCCCATCATCTTGACGAGTCTGCGGCTGATGGTGAGGCCGAGACCGGTTCCGCCATAGCGTCGCGTCGTGCTGGCGTCTGCCTGTACGAATGGCTCAAAGATACGCCGACGCTGCTCCTCCGTGATGCCGATGCCTGTGTCGCTCACGACGAAGCGGAGCGTGAGATGGTCGGCCTGTTGCCCGACAAGGCTGGCCGACACCACGATCTCGCCGCATTCGGTAAATTTCACCGCGTTGCCGAGCAAATTGGTGAGCACCTGCCGCAAGCGCCCAGTGTCACCATGTGCCGAGCGGGGAATATCTGGCGCGATGCGTGCCAGAACTTCGATCGGCCGGCGCTCGACGAGCTGCACGTAGGAAACCGCCAAGTCATCAATCAGGGTGTGGAGGTCGAAGTCCTCGGCAGAGAACTGAAGCTGACCGGCCTCGATTTTTGATAGATCGAGCACATCGTTAAGAATCCGCAGCAGCGAATCGCCGGAGCGGTGCGCAGTCTCGGCGTAGCGGCGCTGGCGATCGGGCAAATCGGTGCGAAGCAGGAGCTCGAGCATGCCCAGCACGCCATTCAGGGGCGTGCGGATCTCATGGCTCATGTTCGCGAGGAATAGTGACTTCGCGTGATTGGCGGCATTGGCGGCATCGCGCGCGTCTGCGAGTTCGACGGCGCGTCTGGCGTGATCGAGCGCCGTTTCCTTGAAGACGGCGAGGGCCTTCGCCATGTCGCCGATCTCATCGCGCCGACCCATGGCCGGCACTGCGACGTCTTTTTCGCCCGAGGCCAGGCGGGTCATCGCCTGGGTCATCGCGCCGATCGGACGATTGATCGTGCGGGCAAACCACCAGGCGAGGACCAGCACAGCGACTGAAACGATCAGGCCGATCGCCCAGAAATACCGGCCTAGCTCGGCAGTCTCCTCGAGCACTTCGGAGGCCGCAATGCCTGCAACGATCGACCAGGATTCGCGGTCATCCGCGCTGCCCACCGTGATGAGATGCTTGCCCGCCAGGAACGCCACGCCGCCGATCTCGGCATCCAGGGGCCGGCCGTTCTCGGCGCTCCGAACCGCCGGCAGTTCGGCGGCCGCCTCGAAGCCTGTCGTAACATAGAGCGAGCGACCATCGTCCTGATTCTGGATCATCAGGAAATGATCCGCCCCTTGCGGATGGCCATCGATGTACACCTTGGCCATGACCTCGCGCACGATCGTCCAGTCGAGCACAGCGATCAGGCCGCCAATCGTCGTTCCCTCGTCATAGCGGGCAACCACGGGAGAAGCGACGACGAGACCGGTGCCATCGCGTCCGAAGAAGCCGCGCGTGGTGCCGCTGAAGGTTTGGCCTCGGCGCACGTTGACGGTGGCGTTGAGCGAGGATGCATCTTCGCCCACGAGATCCTCGGTGGTCGCGGCAACCACGTAGCCCTCGGCATCGACCACGAGGAACTCAGAGTATATCGGCCGAGATGCCTTGATTTCCTGAAGCGTTTGCCGAATTTCACCGGTCGCATCATTGATCATGATGGATTGGAAAGGCGCCAAGCGACTGACCAGCTCGACATCGGCCGCGGTTTCACGGAAGAACCCGATGACGGTGGCTTCCACATTGCTGACCGCCTCATCGAGCTGGTCGTACTCGCGCTCGAAGAACGCTGCTTCGGTATGACCGCGGGCCAACACACCAAAGATGACGATCGGCAGAACCGCGCCGACGAGGAAGAGCAGCAGGATCTTGGAGCGTAGATCGAGGCGAATCATGACCCCGCCTCTCGCAGCGCGAGCACCATCCAACGGCCATAGCGCCGGGCCGCGGCATTGTGCGGTTGACCTTCGAGACTTACGCCCAGGCTTTCACCCTGAAGCGACTTCTGCTCGATCGCGATGAGCACGGAGCGATCGAAGGGCGGCTTCGAGAATCGGCCGGCGGGATCGGCCGACTCAGAGGCCGGGGACAGCGACTTGGCTCCCAGATCGCTGTCATAGAGCGTGAGCGCGTCGTCTTCGATCACATACCAGCGGACGTTGTTCGGTGCCGGCCTTGCCTCCAGTAACAAGAGTATTCGGCGGAGGCTCTGTTCCAAATGAAGGAGCGCATCCTGCTCGCCCGGCCCCCCGACCGGCATGGCGTAACCAATCACCCACTCTCCGGTGTCGGGCGAGCGATAGACCTGGGTGACATAGGGATTGCCGCCGGTAAGCTGCCAACTCGGCTCGAAGAAGGGAGCGCCCGATTCATCTTCCGACAAGTCGGCCGCCACTTCGCCGCGAACGACCCGGGCGTATTCACGGCCATCAGGGGCGATGAGGCAGATTTCTTCGACCTGCAGCCCGGCCTGAATACCCACCAACTGCCGGTTGACCTTTGGCAGCAGAATCTCCCGCACGTCGTCGCGCGATGCGACGACATAGTCGAGGATAAAGGGGTCGTGAGCAGCAGTGGCGACGGTTCTGGTCGCCTTGGTCTGAAGCATCTCGATGACGGCCGATTTCTCACGGACAAAAGCCACCAGCCGATCGCTGGGCGCCGCGTGCGCGACCCCGACCGAAGCTGACAGAGTGCCCGCCAAAGCGAGCAGTGTGGTGGCTAGCAGGCGCACGGCGCGACTGATCCCCAGGCCAAGGCCGGCAGGCCGATCCTCCGACACCCTGCGACGGGGATATCAGGCGCGCCCTAAAGTTCGCTTAAGCATTGCCAGCGGCCGATGAAGCCGCGGTCGCCGCGCCCCTAAGGAATCGTTAAACGCCGCTCAATCAGGCCTTCAGCTCGCCCTTGCGCCAGGCCCGGAGGTAGTTCTTGCAGTGGCGATCGCGGTTCAAAATAACATCCTCGGCGAGCTTGTAGGCCGGGGCGGTGCGATCGAGCGTGGCCAACGCATCCGGGCGGTTGACCACCGGGTCCATGATGGCGGAATCAGCCCCGGCCTCGAGCGCCAGCACCAGAAACACCTCGTTGATCAGCTTTCGGTTGGGAATACCGAACGAGACATTGCTCATGCCGCCGGTGATGTGAACATCCGGGCCAAAGCGGCGGCGCAGCTCCCGTATCGCGTCGAGGCTGTGGGGGCCGAAGGCGGTGTCGACCGAGACCGGAAAGATCAGGGGGTCGATATAGAGGTCGTGGCGGGCCATGCCGCGCGCCTCCGCCGCCTCGACCATGCGCGCGGCGTGATCGACGCGCTGCTGAGGCCCATCCGGCATGCCCTTCTCGCCCGCCGAGGTGATCACGACCGCCGCGTTGTGCGCTTTGGCGAGGTCGAGCGCCTCCAGCCGCTCGAGTGAGGCCGAGTTCAACATGGCGCGCGCGCCCTTGCCCGAAAGCGCCTCAAAGCCGGCCCGAATGATCTCGACGCTCGAGGAATCGATCGAGAGCGGCAGCGTGGTCAGCCCCTCCATCGTGCGCACCAGCCAGCGCATCGCCGCCATCTGAAGATCGGGCTTCAACGCGATCTCATCGACATTGAGATCGAGAAAATGGGCGCCGGTGCGCTCCTGTGCGGCCGCCATGGAGCGCAGATACTCGATGCCAAGCGCGGCCCCGGCCCCACCGGCCATGGCGGCATCGATCGCCACTTTGACGTGCTTGATGCGGCCTTGCTCATAGTCCTGCGTCTTCTTCATCGACTCCGGCACGGTGAGCGTGCGGTCCGCGCCATCACCCGTCGTGAATTTGATGACCTCCGCGCCGTCGACCACGGCGATGCGCGGGCCCTTGCGCTGCAAGACGCGCGTGGTGTGGATGTTTTCGCCGATGACGATCAGGCGAGGCGTTGCGGCTTGGCTCATGCGGAGCTCCTGTGACGGCCAACCGGCCAGAGAGTTTGCGGCATCGGCTTGAACTGGCAGCCCTCGACGAAGACCTCGAAGAAATCGGGCGTGGTCTCAAGCTCGATATGCTCGATGCCGCGCACCAGGTCCTCGAGCGCACGCCGCTTGCGCGCGGAGAGAAGGGCAAGGCGCGCGCCCTTGAGCGAGGCATTGCCGACCTTGACCACGCGCTGAGGCTCGACCGGCGCCAAGAGGCCGATCAGGACCGCGTTCTCGACATCGACATAGCGCGCGAAGCCGCCCGCGAGATAGAGCCGCTCGACATTGCCTGGCTGGGCGCCGGCATGGCGCAGCACGATGAACTGGCCGCAATAATTGGCGGCCTTGGCCTGCGCCAGATTGCTCGCATCCTCGCGCGACAGCGTGATGCCGGCCTCGGGCACAACGGGTATGTCCTTCGCGCGCTTGTCGGGGCTGAACACACCCTTGGCGGTCATGCGGCCATGGCGCACCAGGGTCGCGAGCAGGTCGATCAGGCCCGAGCCACAGAGTCCGATCGGTGCGGTGCCGCCGATCGTCTGGTATAGGAAGCGCCCCTCCGCCTGGTCGAACCGGATTGCCTCGATCGCGCCCTCATAGGCCGGCATGCCATAGGTGACCTGACCGCCCTCGAAGGCCGGGCCCGCCGGGCACGACGCCGCGATCAGGCGGCCCTTGTGGCGCAGGATCACCTCGGTGTTGGTGCCGATGTCGACCAGCATGGCCGTGCCTTCGCCTTCGGGGCCGAGATCGAGCGCGAGCAGATCGGCGGCGGCATCGGCCCCAACATGGCTCGCCACCAAGGGCAGCGCGTAGGCCATCGCCTTCGAATTGACGCGCAGCCCGATGGTCTTGGCGCGCACCGAGAAGGCGGTGGTTGCACGCTCGCCCCGCAACAGCGCGTGCTCGGTGCTCGATTTGTAGGGGCGTTGCCCGATCGATTGGACGTCGAGCTTGAAGAAGAGATCGCGCATGGTGGAGTTAGCCGCAATCGCAAGCTCGTAAATCGCCAGCCGCGAGACGCCGAGCCTCTCCGTCAGGTCGATGATCGCGCGGTTGATCTCTGCCGCGACCGCCCGCTGCAGCTCGCCCCGATGCTGCGCCTGGCCATCGTAAGAGATACGGTTCATCACGTCGGAGCCGCCGAAGCGTTGCGGATTCTCGAACGCCGCGTTGCCGAGCACCCGCCCGGTCGCGAGATCGACCAAATCAACCGCGACCGTCGTCGTGCCGAGATCGATTGCAAGGCCAAGCAGTGCGCCCCGGTAGCGATCGATCGGCACGCCATCGCGCATCACCCGCTCGCCCTCGCATACGACCGGAGGGTCGAGGTCGACCGGCCCCTCCTCCGACGTTTCGATAACGATGCGGGGGGTGCGACGGAGCGGCGCGAACTCAATGTCTTCGCCATCGCTGCGCACGATGGCCTGACAGGCGAGGCGGAAGGGCGTACGCAAAAAGGCCTCGGGCGGGCTCGGGGCCGAGAGTGCAGCCGAACCTTGCTTCACCTCGACGATACACTCATGACACTGGCCGGAGCGGCCGCACGAGCTCGGCACCTGGAGCTTCAGGTCATCCGCGTGATCAAACAGGCTCCTGCCGAGCGCGAGCGGACGCGCCTCGGCCCCGTGACGCACCGTGCTCAAGCGGGATCGGCCTTCGCGCCGTTGCCGCGCCGTCGCGCCGCCGCTTGGCTCTTCACGCGCTCGACGCGGTCTTTGGTTCGTTGACGGGCCTCCGCATCGCTCTGCCAGGCGCTGCGATAATCGAGCTTGCCTTCATGGCCGCAGCCCTGACGCTGGCGCCCCTCAGCCACCACGCCCTGATTGCGGCAGCGGAATGCCGCGGTGCACTCGTCATGGCGATCGCGATAGGGACAGCGCGTTTGCGAGAGCCGGTCGGCTTGCTTGACCATGCCGGTAAACAGCTCGGTCATGCGATCGAGGCGCTTCTGGTATTCGGCCGGGTCAATCTTGCGCATCGGCTCAAGGAGGCGCGTTACGGCGCTTCTCCGTGATCAGCTTCTTGGCGAGCGCGACACAGGCGAGCGCATCCTTGCCATACCCGTCGGCACCCATGTCGTCGGCGAATTCCTGGGTCACCGGCGCACCGCCGACCATGACCAGCACCTGATCACGCAGACCGGCATCGACGAAAGCCTCGATCGTCTTGCCCATATTGGGCATGGTCGTCGTCAACAGCGCCGACATGCCGACGATCGGCGCGCGATGTTCCTCGATCGCGTCGATGAAGGCGTCAGGCGAGGTGTCCACCCCGAGGTCGACCACCTCGAAGCCGGCGCCGCGCAACATCATAATGCAAAGGTTCTTGCCGATATCGTGCAGGTCACCCTTGACCGTGCCCATGATCACCTTGGCGATCGGGTCCAAGCCCGAGGCCGAGAGGATCGGCTCGATGTGATTCATGCCGGCCTTCATCGCGCGCGCGCAGGCCAGCACCTCGGGCACGAAGATGAAGTTCTCGCGGAACTTGATGCCGACCACGCCCATGCCGGCGATGAGGCCATCATCCATCACCTCGAGCGCCTCGTGATCGGCGTCGAGCGCATCACGGGTGAGCTTGTCCACGAGCTCGTCATCGCCCTCGATGATGCCGGCCGCGATGGCCTGCATGCGCTCATGTGCCCGCGTGAACAGCGCGACGTTGCGCGCGATCTCTTCGGGGCGGGTGACGAACTCCTCGATCTCCCGCCGCACGATCTCGTTCTTGATGTCGGACAACTCGGCCATCGGATCTACCGGGGTTCTAGTGGCCGTGCGGATGGCCGTGCGCGTGGTCGTGCGCATGGTGCCATTCGCGCACCGTGCGGGAAATCTCCAGCAGGTTCTCGATCGGGGTCTGAAGCGGTATCGCGCACTCGGGACCGACCATGTTCACGCCGGCGTCGAGATTGGCCTCGACCTCGCGGCGCACCTCCTCCGGTCCCTTGGAGAACAGTGTCTCCGGATTGTTGATGTTGCCAATCAGCGAGATCTTGCCCTTCACGGTGTCCATCGATTCCTGCGGCTTGTTCTTGGAATCGAAGTGGAAGGCGGCCATGCCGGTATCCGCGATATAGCCCATGCGATCGACGGTGCGCCCACAGATGTGCAGAATGAGCGGCGCGGGAAAGCGCTCGGCGAACTCGGCGTGCATGTCCTTCAAGAAGCGCTTGTAGTACTCGGCGCTGACCAGATCGCCCGTCGCGTGATCCGGCAGAGTCAACGCATCCGCGCCCGCCTCGATCTGCGCAAGGCCGAAGAGGTAGGTGATCTCCTTCATGCGCTCGAGCGCCAGCATGGTTTTGCCCGGGTCATCGAGCGAGAGCAGCAGGAACGGCTCGACCCCGAAGCAGTGATAGCCGAGTGTCCAGGGCCCCATGGTCTTGCCGACGATCGCGACCTCATCGCCAAGCTCGCGGCGCAGGATCTTGATCGCATCGAGCACACAGACGATATCGGGGTGCTTCATGAAATCCTTCGGCACCTTGATGTCGTCGACATCCGTCCAGATCGGCTCGCGCATGCGCACGGTCGGCCAATTGTCCTTCTGCTCCCACTGCATCTTGCAGCCGAGCGCAGAAGATTCCTGGATGATCGAGAACACCGGCATCACCGTGTCGAAACCAAGCTCGGTGTAGCCGGTCGCGGCGAGGCGCGCCATCAGCTCCGCGTCGCGATTGGCCATCGGGAACGTCGCATCGACCAAGTCCATCAACTCGACGGTCGCGACCGACGTTGGGTTGCACACGGGTGTACGATCGACCGGCTCACGCCGCAGCGCCGCCAGCACGCGCTGGCGGCTTGTCATCGGCTTCACATACTGGCTGGCCATCGCGATTCTCTTCCGCTTACGACTTCTGTGCGCTCGGGGCGACGAGCATGCCGCGGCTCATGGCCTCTTCCTGCTCGCGCATGGCCGCGCGCAGGTTCAAGGCACGCATCAACAAAAGACCCACCAGCTCGTCATGGGCGTGGCCGCAGGTTGTGCGCACGCGCGTGGCATCCTCGCCGATCAGCTCGAGCTCGGCGAGGCGCGCGAGGCCCCGACCGATTGCGCCGATACGCTGGGCACGTCCATCATCCAGCCCATCAGCCGTCACCCTGTAGGTGTTGGCATCGTCGTGCACGATCGTGATCGTCCGTCCGGTCGTCCTGTCCGCAATCTGAAGCGGCCGAACCTGTGCCTCCACACCCGGCTTCACCTTGCCCGCCTCGACGAAGAGCCGCCGGCACGCCAGGCGATGCCCTTTGCCACAGCGAAAGCGAAGTCGCGCGCCCTCGCCCGGCTCGATCACTAGCCCGCCGATGGTCGCCATGCTGGCTGCGAGACTGCGCAGCCGCTGGTCGACCCCGGATCGGCCGCTATAGCTGTGCAGCAGATAGGAGATGGCACCATCAGGCGCGCTCGTTTCATAGAGGCCGATCGTGATGTCGTGAAAATGTGGGTCCATCGAGATCAGCTCGATGCGGCGCCCGAGTGCGCGCACATGCGGGCGATTGACCCGCATCGGCTCGACCCCGCTGCCCATCTGTTGCATCATCGCGCTGACCGCCTTTCCGCCTCGGGCGGCATTCTAGCCCGACCGAGCCGAATGTCACGAACGTTTACTATTGCGCGCGGCGCTCGGTTGCGCCGCCAACCTTGACGCCCTAAACCCAATGCCCATCTAGCCTCGCAGGCGAAAAGAACCAAGGGAGCGCGGTCAGGTCATGCGGGATATCCCGG
>Ga0194121_10007668_pt1 | contig 13993 bp, 14 predicted proteins | sample TA2MahCa50mmetaG_FD_148609 | JGI IMG/M metagenome (GOLD analysis project Ga0194121, IMG submission 148609) | Freshwater microbial communities from Lake Tanganyika, Tanzania - TA2015020 Mahale Deep Cast 50m | ecosystem: Environmental > Aquatic > Freshwater > Lake | place: Tanzania: Lake... | reverse complement strand
ATATTTTATCAAAAATATGAATAAAAAGTTATTGAAGGATGAACTGTAAATTCATCCGAAAACAATTTTTTATTAAAAAATTGAATAATATACAATTTCGTTTAAAGTTACAATAATCATAATACAATCATAGTCAATGTCCGTACCAATTAATCGATTAACTGAAAAACGTTTGAGAGGCGAAATGAGAGATTTGCATAAAAATAAATTGGAATTTGCTCAGGCAGTCCAAGATGAAAAAGATCCATTTATATTTTATTTTCTTCTAAAAGCACCAAGTGATACCGTTTATGCGGGTGGATATTATATTGGAAAAATTTTATTACCACAAGATTATCCACAAAATCCGGGTGATTTTGAAATGCTAACTCCTTCTGGTAGATTTAATATCGGAAAAAAAATATGTTTAACAAATAGTGGATATCATCGCGAATCATGGAATGTTATGTGGAGTGTACGCAATATTATTATCGGATTTCTATCAATTTTTGTTGCTGATGATACTACTGGTTTAAATCATATTGTTGATACTCCCGAAAATAGAAAGAAAATGGCATTTGAGTCTATTTCTTATAATTTAACGTATCATCGCAGTATATTTGTTATGTTTGATCAATTTGTCAATGAAGATGGAACACTTAAATCGATCGATGAAATTAAAACTATCGTTGATGGCGAAGTTCCAAAAAAGAAAGAAAAGCGAGAGAAAAAAGATAAGAAAGATAAAAATATCAATGTTGATGTTAATGTGAATATCAATATTATTAATAGTGAGAAAGTGGTAGATCCAGATCTATTAACAATAAAAAATATGACAAGAAAGACGTATAATAATGCACCTTTTGAGAAATTAGAGAAGAAATTTAATAAATAATTTTTTTATGAAAAATATGAAAAAAATTGTGTTACGGAAATCGAAGATTTCCTTCAATAATTTTTTATTTATCAATTTTTAGAATTGATAAATAAAAAATTGATTTCATTATAACTTAAACAGAATTTATATATTTAGAATATTATCAAAATGTCTAATATAATGTTACATCCGTGTATAATTGAGAACGGCATTAATACGTGTTATATCGATTCTTTACTCGTAGCATTATTTTATCAGCAATCGGCTATTGATGATATATTGAATCATGATCCAAAAGATGCATGTATGATTTATCTACAAGAGTTGATAAAATCGCGATTCGTCGAAAAAATGAGACATCGAGTTAGTATTGGTACTGATGATATTAATATGATTCGTAATTATGCTGTTCAAAACGGTTGGTGTAACGATTCATGTGATATATATGAGCAACAAGATGTAAGTGAATTTTATAATTTTCTATTAAATGGATTTTCCGCTAATTATCTCGAATTTGAAAAAATTAAGATGAATAACTCAGATGGAACAAATAATGGATTGATAGAAAAACTTCCATTTATTCCACTTCATCCAAGTATTGAAGAGGGTACGACATCGGTGAGAGAGTTATTAATTAAATGGATCAATAATACTTTAACTGAAACGAATAACACCGAACAACAATACTGTTATTGTTTAAAAACAATACCATCATATTTACCGTTATGTATAAATAGATTTACAAATCAAGGAGAAAGGATTCATACACAAGTTGATATTATGAAAAGAATTAAACTTTTTGAAATATCAGATAAAATGCAAAGTAATATCAAATGGAAAATACATTCGATTATCTGTAATGCAAGTATAACACCAAGATCGGGCCATTATTATACTGTATTATTGGTGAATGATATGTGGATATTGTTTGATGATACACAAGTTCCATCATTCAAACAGGTCGATATTAATGATAGACAATTTGCCGATAGAATTATGAGGGAGTGTGTTATGATTTTTTATATATTAGAATAAGCGATATTGAAGCCTTCGAGTAATCCTATATTTCTTCCTGCGGTAAATGCTTTAAAAAGATCAGTTTTGGCGGATCTTTTTATTTTCCTTTTGATTTGTGTTTTTCGATATTTAGATAATTGGATATTATGACTTTTAATCTTAACGGATCCAGTTTCTAATAATGTTTCATACATTAATTTATCCAATACTTCTACTATACCAGATGATGTAGTATCACCCGTAGCTCTATCACACCAGATAAAACATTTACCAATTTCACTAAATTGATGAAAATAATTCAATAAATCATCTCTAGTTATGTCTTCCGATAAATCATCCAATTGAATATAATTGTTGGTTTCATTTATAAATTTTTTCTCAGTCATCGCATATTCGGTAAAACGTAATATTCGATCCTTAAATGTTATATCATTTCGTTTCATTAATTTATCAGCATTATCTTTCGATGTTAGTGTAACAAAACCAAAGCCTCTAGATTGGTCTGAATTAGATCTATTTACTATATCAGCACGTATGTATCCATCTATATTCTTAAAACACTCCTCAAACTCTTTTTGTGTACATTCAAAAGGTACATTACCTACAAATACCTTAAACTCCATAATCGATATTATTATATAGGTAAAAAATCGTTAAGAATAAACAAATCCATCATATTTGGTTCAATAACACATCCTATTAGTTTTTTGATTGTTTTGACTAAATAGTATAAATGTATTTTCACTTTGTCGAATAATTTAATTATCACATTGTTATATTGACTTACGATTGATAATTCCGTTTCCGTTGAGTTAATATTTACAATATTGCGGAATTTATCAGAGATGCAATTGATACGTACAGTCAAATTATATGATATTAATCTGATAAATAATATCGTATGATCAATATAAATTACCACTCCATCTGTAATAATATCTGTACAATTGGAAAATAACTTAGTTTTTACTTCATCAATCATCATAACATCATCATATAGCTTATGATAATAATTCAAATTATCTACCGTTGTTTGTGTTATATAAGTATTATTTATTGGCATATCACACTTATATAGACTTCGATGAACAATAATATCTGCATATCGTCGTATTGGAGATGTAAAATGTGTATATACATCTAAATTTAATCCATCATGTCTACTTATATTATCTGTTAGTATATAATCTGCGCGATTCATTTTTGCGATATTATGTAATTGTACGAGTTGCACATCATCATTATTTATGATATCTTTTGATTTTATTGTATGTTTTCTTAATATTCCCGTATTGTATTTTCTCAATCGTTTAGCAACAAAATAATTTGCCAATATCATATACACTTCAACCATCTTATGGGTATCATAATTGTTATTTTTATTGTAAAATAAGCTCATTAAATGATATCCGGTTGTATAAATCATATTATCTGTTGGAAATGTTTCATATGTATAATTTTTTTCTACTTTTATCCAACTTTTTGTAAATTCAATCGTCATATCATCAAAAGTATCAGTTTTAGAAAATGTAACTATCATACTATACGCCCTTTTTATAGTATTTTCATTTAATGAACATAATTTTGTAGATAATAAAACTGGCATCATATGTAATGTTACATCATGCAAATATATCGATTCACAACGTTTTGAAAGTTCCTGATCTAATTCTGAACCTTCCGGAATGAATGATGATACATCCGCGATATGAACACCTATTTCTATTTTACCATCTTTTTCAATACAATGAATCGCATCATCAATATCTTTACAATTATCTGGATCTATTGAAAATATTGGTAAAGATGTAAAATCTTTTCTGTTTGGAGTAAGATCAATAGAAATGTAATTTTCTAATGATCTCTCAACTTTAGTTGACCATTGTACCGTACCAATCATTTTAATAATGAAAGACTCCATTATGGGATCTCCAACGATACCTACATATTGACATACCACCCATTCACCAGTTGGCAATTGTTCAACAATTGCATACTGATCTATCATTTCAGATATCTTCTTAGTTCTCGCATAGATGGTACCCGAACCATCGAAAGGTGTGAAACGTTTCATAATAATACCTTGTTTTCCAGTTGTTTGGATAATACGAGAACTAAGGTGAAGTATTCCCAAGAGCTTTTTTCCCATAAAACAATTTTATTTAGCTGTTTTTGGATCAATATGAGTTACTAAAAGTGTCACTAATATGAGAATTAATCAACTTTTTAAGTGCATTGATATTTGGACGATTAATATAATTATAATCCAATGATTTAATTATAAGTGATGCGATTGATTTATCCAGACAATCTATCATAAGATGATGCTCAATATCAATCATATCTATCATTGTAAAAAAATATTCTGATGAATCATATGAATCGATATTTTCATACATCAAATAAGCGATAACTCCTAAAGCCCATATATCCATTTTATTTGTATAAATTTGATAATACACTATTTCTGGAGAAAGAAAGAATTTCGTTCCAGAGATTTTTGTATTTTTACATACTCCATCGATTGACCTTTTAGAATAATCAAAATCTATTATAACGGGAGTTCCATCCGTACGAATAATAATATTTGTTGGTTTTAAATCAGAATGAATAATATCATTTTGGTGGAGAAATTGAATACCATCAACTATTCCAGATACAACTGTTTTTATATCATGATGTTTTCTTAATTGTAATGTTTCACCATCTATAAATTCTGACATAACTATAAAAATACCATCAGTATGAAATATATGTTTTACACCGTTGATATTTTTATGAGTCTTTGATTTTAATAAATCGTAAATTTGGATTTCATCATCTGTTACCGAATCTAAAAATTTCGCTTTGCAAAAATATAAATTTCCATTCATATCGATCACCTTATATGAAATTTTTTGTGAGTCACTTTTAATTATATCTATGATCTTAAAACGACTGTTTAGCAAATTTATTGTTCCAATATATCGATTTATATCAGGATATTCATATTGTAGCATTAACATATGAATATTTAAGAAAATAAAATTTTGAAATAATATTTTATTACCATAGTTTGAATATTATCATATGACAACTTATACGGTGCTTCCAGATTCAACTATTGTGTATGATGATGCTTATATGAATTATACCAAAGGAGTTAAAAAATATAATTCATTTTGGAATTCGAGGATTGGACGCTGTTATTTAATTTATAAAAAAATCAACTTTTACTCTATAAAGTCCACATCGAATATGTGTTTTCGAAGGAATTTGGCTTACAATGAATTCATAATATGGCATTTCATATTATTTTATCATCTTACGATGAATTCATAATATGGCATTTCATATTATTTTATCATCTTACGATGAATTCATAATATGATACCCGTTGATGCCACTCAAATATTCATTAAGTACATCAAACATTGGCATGCTATCGATAACAATATTATAAAATTTTTCTAAATCCTTAATGGTTCTATAATCTCGCTTAGTTACAAAATTAATTGCCAAACCTACTTTTCCAAATCTCCCACTACGGCCGATTCTATGAATATACTGTGCTTTATCATAAGGTAAATCATAATTAATAACTATACCGACTTGTTGAATATCAATACCACGAGAAAGAATATCTGTTGACAATAAAACTCTAATTTTATTGGTTCTGAATTCTGCTATTATTTCGTCTCTTTCTACACCAGACATGCCACTATGTATCACACCAACTGAATGGCCATCTTCTTGTAATTTTTCTTCTACCGATTTTAATTTATCAATTGAATTAACGAATATAATGCATTGACTGATATAAACATTTTGATATATATCTTTTAATGTTTCATATTTATAATCTTCATATTGAACATTTACTTGATACTGTTTAATTAAATCTAAACTTAATTCTTCTTTTTCCAATAAAATTTTTACTGGATTTTCAATAAAAATATCCGCAATATCAATAATAGCCTTAAACATAGTTGCTGAAAAAATACAAAATTGTACCTTCTTTGTATCAAGTTTATCAACTATCTTTTTAACTTGCTCCGAAAAATCATCTCGTAATAATACATCTGCTTCATCCATAATAAACATCCGAATCTTTTTAATATCAAAACCCCTTCTTGTAATAATATCATCCAATCTTCCCGGAGTTCCGACTAATACTTGTGAATATTTTACATCTTTAATATTACTTCTTACATCAGAACTACCTCCAACACATAGTGCAGTATTAATGTGCATATGAGTTGATAATTTAGTGACAACGTATTTAATTTGAGTGGCAAGCTCTCTCGTGTTTGCAACGATGATAGCTTGTGGATATTTTAATTCTGGTTTAATTCTTGTCAACATGCCAATACAAAAAGCTCCCGTTTTTCCCGTACCTGATTGTGATTGCGCAATAACATTTCTTCCACTTTGTATTTGTCCGATGGATAAACTTTGAATTTTAGATGGAGTTTGAAAACCGTATTCAAATATACCCCTCAATAATTTGTCATCAATAAACTCCATTTCATCAAAATTAGAATAAGTCTGTTCTTCGATTTTAGTCATATCAATATATTTCTTTATTATACTTTAAACCGTTTCATTCTGTACATTCATTAATCAATTTTTCTTCAACCGTAGAAAACCCCTTTCTGTCGATTTAATATTATTATGAATCGCGAAGAATTTGACAATTTGGTCTTCACAAATATAAATAAAACTATAACAGAACATGATTTCATAATAAAATTAGAATCATTGATCCATCGAGGTTTTAATTTGACTGATATAAAAGATATAAATCAAATAATGTTTCAACAAAAAGAATCAGGATTAAATATTTCATTTAAATATACTTTTTTATCTTTTATTATTTTGGATTTATGTAATAGATATTGTGGTATCTATTGTCCAATAAAAAATAATTCCGAATGGAAAATAGGAAGTAAAAATTTGTTAACATCAATAACTAAAACAAAAATAAATATTAAAATAGATTATGATTATGTTAAAGCATTCAAAAATATTATTGAAAATACTGAAGATGGAGCATCAGAAGAAGATATGTTAGAAAATGATAAAATACCTTTCAAATATGAAATAATTGAGCGACTTGATTTATTAGTTACTTATTTTGGATTAAATACTATTAAAAGTTTTGGTGTAAAGCCAATCACACTTCGAGAAATTTTGGATATGTCGTATAAAGAAGCATTTAAATATTATTCTAATACAATAAGAATAATACGTTGTGAATTAAAAGAAATAGAAATATTATGTGACAATTATATTAGACTTGAAAATTCATTATTGTCGGCAATTGTTCATCAATCTATACATTAGGTTATGAGTTAATATTTAATGATTTTGCGATATTTGTTAATGCATTATTGATATCACATTCTATCAAACATGAATTCATAAATTTATTTTCAGATATTAATTTCCAACATTGAAGTTCATTAAGTTCAATCCAATCGGACATAACGATATTTTGTCTAAATATAGTACATTTCTTAGATTTTAAATCATCGATTGAATTTCTCAATAATACAAAGAATAATTTAATATTGTCATTATCCATAATAACATTGTCCATTGTGCATATGTTGTTATCAATAATATATGAAATATAATTATCACTTTTCAAAGCACATTCATATGATACTTTCATATTATAATGTATTTCCTAAGTAAAATATTTACCACTTACTCCCTTAGCTCCAAAAGTTATCAATTTTTTCAATTTATTTGCATCCGATAATTTTTCATACGGATTCATATCAAATCTAAATATACTTCTTTGCTTTTTGAAATCCTGCAAATTAATTTGTCGCATTGTATTCATATCTATTTTATATTCATGACCCATAATTGATAAATTATAATTTACGGTAGAATCATCATCCTCATCTCCTTCAAAAGAAACTGGATCGTATTTTTTTTTTGTATCATCAATAGGATCATTTGAATACGAATCTGATGATGATATACTATCGTTGTCATTTGTAAAATCATTATATATCTTATCTAATCGTTTCATCGATTGCAAATCGTATAACCATTTACCATCCCAATTACCCGAATAAAGCCAAATAATAGGACGCGAAAGTAAATCTGATATTTCTTCCAAATTTATCTTTTGCATAATAAATATTATATTTACATATCCTTAGATTTGGCTGTTTATAGTAAATTTGTCAATTTTTTTGCGATAGATTTGATCGACCAAAAAGAGATATGTAATATATAGAAAAATGAATATTATTAAAAAGTTAATTACGCTTGATAAAACTAAATTAGAAACTCATATAAAAGATATTATAAATCAATCAAAGGAAACAAGGCAAAAAGTATATAATACAAAAAAATCAGATATCATACTCAAACTATTGATGAATGATGCATATGTTTACAGTATTTATAGTAATGTTTTGTATTATTTGGCACTTACCAATAAAAATAATAAGGAGATGATAGATGCAGATATCATGATGCAGAAGAATAATTATGAATTTAATTATGATTCAAAATTGTACGACAAATTGATTGATATAGTTGGTGAAATAAGTAACACTCATCACAGAAATTTTGTTAATAGAATGATGAAATCTATGAAACGTCACGGAATTAATAAAAATATGGATGTATTAAAAACATTAGAAAAAATAGATATTTGTGAACGCGATTTGATTTGTAAATTAACAAAAAAAATAGAATTATCAATTAATGGAAAAAAATTAGATACACAATCAGAATCAATTTTGAGTACTTTATACACTGATGGTCATGATAAAATATTAATAAATAATCATACATTTTATCATCTATTAAAAAGAATTGATGATCCTATAATAAGAAATAGTATTGAAACAACATATATGACTAAAACAGAGGAAGATATTGAGGAGTATGCAAAATTAATTATGTTACGTGATTCGTATGCAAAAGGATTAGGACATAATTCTTATTTTCAATTAATTACGAATAATCCTGATGATGAATCTGCAAATATCAAAAAAATCATTATTGATATTATGGATAGAATAAATAACAATGTTAATATGGAGCTTGATAATATTTCTAAAATGATAAATGTAAAAAATAGAAAATTGAGAATTCACGATATTGTCTACGCTTCTGGAAAAATTGCACCCATAATGAAATTTAAATTTGTGGATGTTTTAAGTGTAATTATGCTTCTTATGAAAAAATATTTTAATATCACATTTGCAAAGAGTAATATTTTTGAAAAATTTTTGAGTTTTGAATGTAAACTAAATGGAGAAATTAGAGGATATTTACATATTGATTCAACAAGAACACATAATAGAGGATCTATTGTTCCAAAATGTATTTGTTTTAATGAAAGATTTAAAAATGACGATACAATTGTTGATCCAAATATATGTATTGTTGCATCATATCCGATGGAAGATAATATTATGAGTTTTAGAGATGTAATTAGTATATTCAGAACATTTGGGAATGTATTAGAAAGATTAATTTATAATACGGAGAATGCATTATTAAATGAAGACAATGAATTTGCAGAGTTTATGCCACAATTAATGGAACATTTATTGTACGATCGAACAACACTTAAACTTTTATGTAGAAGTGAAAGAGTTGTTGATACAATTATAGATCATAGAAATATCGATATATGTTTTTCGTTAAAAATGAAATGTATCAATGCAATTTTTGATCATATGCTTCATATAGCTCCACAGACTATAATGGCACAAGCAAAAATGGAAAAAAAGGGAATTGTTATTATTGAATTGTATAAAGGATTATTTAGAGAATGGTTTGATATATCTAAAAATAAATTTAATATCAATATTGATGGTATACCTCCGACGTTTATTATCCAAAATATTTCGGGTTATCAAGGGATGTTATATGGAAATATTATTAGTGACATATTGGCTTACAATGTAAGTTCATTAATATTAAAGGGTAAAGGAAATGAATTTATTAATACTATGGCGAATCCTTGTGTATCTTTTAGAAAATCGATAAATAAATTTATTGATAATATCGGAGTTGATCCGTATCAAAATTATTTGGAAAAATTAATGAATGTAACTTTAGAAGAGTCAGAAGAGGAAGAAGGATATTATGAAAATGATACAGAAATTAATGTCGATAATATTGTTAAGTAATATTTAATCATTCATATTATCAGCATCATCATTGAATACATCACCACCATCAAAAAGTAAACTCGCCGCCATATCAGCATTTTTACCTGCCATTACATAAGCCGTACGTGCCATCTCTAATGGAAATCCCATTGCTACCAAGGCGTTGATATTATTGAGATCTTCTTGAGTTAATTGTGGCGCTGTAGAATTAGTTTCATCTGCAGGAGATGGTGCGGCTGATGGAGGTGCTAGTAGTGAACCTAAATTAAGTGGTACATGTGTTGGTATTTGTATAGTAACATTTCCATTTCCATTCATTGCATTTACGATATTTGTAGACTGTGCTAACATATCTTGAACAAATGTGCGAAAAGATGGATGGGTAATATATTGAACAACACCATTTGGATTATTAACAAATAATTGAAATAGTTCCGGTGAATTTCTCAAAAACAGAGCAAATACAGGTAAAATTGCATGTACTTGTTCTAATGTATAAGTTTCAGATGCTGAATGAGTTGGATGTGGAAGAAGTTGTTGAATCATCTGAAGGAGAGGATTAACTGCTTGGGGTACTACTGCTGGCACTGTAGACACAGGAGGAGTAGGAGTCAGTACTGGTGTTGCCGGTTTAGGTGCAGTTGGAGGTTTACTTTTACTAGGCATGCAAACTGCGATCATTTCTGAACTGGTGCAGTATTCGCTGATTGGTTTATTGTAATCGAGAATTTTTCCAGAATAGATAACTTTAATTGTATCAAATTCATCTGCAATACCGAGACCTTTTCTCGCTTCTTCCGCAACTGTTTTAATTAATGTTGATGGTTCTGTTTCAAACGTATATTTCTTAGATGATATATCTTTCACTGTTACCTTCATTGATAGATAAATAAAGTATATAATTACACATCGAATCATTATTTTAATCAATTTTTTCTTCATACGCCGAAAGGAATAACGTTTGTATATCCCTTCTTTACAAAAAACGACCTAATATAATGCACATCATAACGTTGACTAAAATGGATCAAGAAGAACGTCTTTGTAGGATGTGCCATAATATAAGGTTCCAAATTATCCCAATGCATATGCTTATCTTTCTTTGCCTTCCTCGCATCTTCCACTGACAAGAATGTACATTCAATAATAATAACGTTATACTTATCAATCAGAGGATCTGTAAGAACGCGATGATCAGTATCACACAAGTAACAAATGATAGGATGTTCCACAGGTTCGGCTACTTTTACACCAGAACGAACAATACTAGCAATATCCGAAGAAGCAAGACCTTTGAACTCAGTCTTGAGATCGTTACGAATTTCCATCAAACCGTAACTCTGTGTTAGTTCCCTTACATCTGTTTCATCAATAGATGGTTCATCCACTTCAATTAGTCCATATCCGGTTGTAGGAACGGAATGAATGCATTTGATCGGTTCGATGATCCACGGTTTGTTATTGATAGTCATCGTAATTCTTTCTCCAATTGTCGCAGGAAGCAATTCAACACGATCAGTGTGCTTTGCATTACCTCCACCAAGAGACAACATTGTATCGAGTAGTATACCAAATTTCTGTATAACTACGCGAGGCAAGATAACGGTTGGTTTGGCTCGATCCTCAAAAAGTGACGATCCGATTCCAGAGATATGATCCCAATGACAATGAGTAATAAGAATGCGTTTTGGGACAAAATTATAAGGCATGCCACAATCTAGAAGCATGTCGATTTCCGGAATGTAAAGGCACGTATGTCTCGCTGCCTCGGAAACACCAGTTAGGGTAAATTGTGTATTTGGAATTGAATATCGCTTGAAACCACGCCAAATACTATCGTTGACATTCGTCATTGCGTCGTTAATCACGAAGGCGTGAGTAAAAAATTGATGATATTATGGATAAATCAGATAATCTATATATTCAATTTTTTATCATGAATCCCTATTACGTTAATATTCCAGTTCCAATAGAAGGAACTTCTGCAAAGAATAATATTAAAAACGTATTTGATTTTGAAACACTTCCAGACATGTATGAGAAAACAAATGATGAAAATATACCAATAATATATAATTTATTATACAAATACTACAAAGGAATGAGTAGAACAATGGTTACAGTATCAATGGACCCTTCTATCTCATCTGGCACTATTGCTGGTGTAAATGAAAGATATTCATTTCCAGTTGAAAATAATGGAACAATACAGTATAAATCATCATTAAAAATACTGTATATAAATTCGTCTCCCGATCTGAAACAAATTGATTTTGATAACCCATCGATGGCATCTTTCCAAAATTCCGTAATAGCAAATTTAATGTGTCTTCATAATAAAACAATTACAAAACATAATGTCGTAGTGAGACCCGAACAAGTATCGTACTTCGGTCTTAATGAAAATAAATTAAATGATGATGATACTGAAATGATGAATTTTCTAGGAATGGAGTATTTTTCACTTCAAACGATAAGAAAAAAAGGGATCAAAAATATTATTGACTATATAACTAACCAATATAATGATGATCCGGTATATATTGTTATGAACATTTCGGCATTACATAAAAGTATTGCACCTTGTTCGATTGCTAATATTACGGATAATAATAAAGTTGATGGATTTAATATGGATGAATTATCAATGATATTAAATGAATTAGTAAATCATAAATTAAATATTGTTGCGATAGATGTTACCGGTTTTGATTTACGTATAGGGAATAAAGAAATTGCTCATCGCGTTACGTGTGAAACTGTAAGAAGAGTGTTTACAAAACTATTAAATATAAAAGAAAAATCGATAAATATATTTAATGAAGATTCAAGATTTTTAATTTGGAGATACTCGGATATAATTGATGATGATGATGTGGGATGGTATATATTGAGAAATGTATCAATGGAAATTAAAAACAATTTAATTGCATCTATCGAACCGGATGTAATTCAAAATATATCATTAAATATCGATGGAGAAGATGAAGACATATTGATTGCAACAACAACGATAAATGAACAACATGAGCGATCTTATTTTCTTGTTGATGATATTACCGATTGTGCATTATTCCCTGGAGAGAAAATAGACATGATGTTTGAATTGATAAATTAATTAATTAACTCATATGATCGATCTTAGTTAGTCTATACAAATTACCTTTTGTAATATGAATAGGCTTATCTAACATTTTTTTCAACTTCTCACATGCAATAGTTCCCTCTGGTGTTGAATAATAAACATGTCTGATCTTAATATTTGATCTCATCATACGCATAATACAATGATAACACGGACGAGATGAACACAACTTACCACTACGAGAGAATCGTACTACCAACAAATCTGCAGTTCGCGGAATCAAATCCAACGGAATGGATCTCATTTTGGCCAGCGCTGCCTCCTCTGCATGTGTATCACCCTGATTCTCTCCAATTGAAATTCCCTTTAAAACACGACTGTAATTGAAAAAAATCGTGCGGGGCGACAACAGCGATATGATGATAATACTCACCAGACCTCCGCCTATTCCTCAACGTACTAATTAACGACGGATTAATATGCAAATCAACAATCGACGACATTTCCAGCACAGAATGCTTACATTAAATATTTAATAAGCGTGTCATATAGTTGAAAATTCAATTTTTTATTAATTTTTATTTATCTTTGTTAGAACGATAAAGTAAAGCTTGATGTTGATCCAACTGGATTGTTATTCATTCTTTGCATTCCACGCGAAATATTTCTTCCGGCATTTTCGATAGCTTGGGCTTGCATTGTTGCTTGATATAACTCTTGTACTTTATTTATAGCTTGTTCTTTTGTAGATCCAGATTTAACGAACGATTCTATTTGAGCATTGTAGCCTTCCCAACTTCTTCCACGAGTCCATGACATTAATGATGGAATATACATCCATGATAAAATGATCAAACCAATACCTACGCCACCATACACCATATCCATTGTGGTTACACCTTT